>SR_TP_S13solDRAFT_1000088_pt1 | contig 49542 bp, 40 predicted proteins | sample SodReaTP_S13sol_FD_11159 | JGI IMG/M metagenome (IMG submission 11159) | reverse complement strand
CCCCCATCCAGTTCGGCAACCTCCCCCCCGGCATCCGCAGCGCCCCACTGGGCCCGCAGCGGCGGGTCGAGCTGGTCGAGACCGTGGTGGAGGTGCGCAGCGGCGACACGCTGATGGGCCTGCTGACCGGCGCCGGCGCCAGCCGCGGCCAGGCCTACGCGGCCATCGAGGCGCTGAGCCGAGAGTACGACCCCCGCCACCTGCGCCCCGGCCAGGAGATCGAGCTGGCACTGCGCAGCGCCGCGGGAGAGAACGGCGAGGAGAACTTCGATCTCGAATGGCTCCGGCTGGTGCCGGGCGTGGAGTCGGAGATCCACGTCCAGCGCGAGACCGAGGGCTTCGTGGCGCTGGCCATGGAGCGGCCGCTGACGCCGCTGGACGGCCACGCCGAGGGTCAGATCCGCTCCAGCCTCTTCGCCTCCGCCGCCGCCGAGGGCGTGCCGCAGCGCGTGCTGGTCGAAGCGATCCGGGCGATGAGCTTCGACGTCGACTTCCAGCGCGACATCCAGCCGGGCGACGGCTACGAGCTGCTTTTCGAGGCCTTCGCCGACGAGAGCGGCCAGACGGTGAAGAGCGGCGAGCTGCTCTACGTCTCGCTCACGCTCAGCGGCCGCGAGCGGGCCTACTACCGCTTCGAGGACGGCGACGGCTTCGTCGACTACTTCGACCGCGACGGCCTCTCGGCCCGGCGCGGCCTGCTGCGCACCCCGATCGACGGCGCGCGCATCTCCTCGGGCTACGGCATGCGCCGCCACCCCATCCTCGGCTACAGCCGCATGCACCGCGGCATCGACTTCGCCGCCCCCACCGGCACGCCGATCTACGCCGCCGGCGACGGCGTGGTGCAGCGGGCGAACTGGAACGGCGGCTACGGCAACTACGTCTCGATCCGGCACGGCAACGGCTACGCCACGGCCTATGCCCACCTCAGCCGCTTCGCCCGCGGCCTGCAGGCCGGCAACCGGGTGCGCCAGGGCGACGTGATCGGCTACGTCGGCACCACCGGCGCCTCGACCGGGCCGCACCTGCACTACGAGGTGCACGTGAACGGCGAGCAGGTGAACCCGGCCTCGATCAAGCTGCCGACCGGCCGCCAGTTGGAGGGAACCGAACTCGCGGAGTTCCGCACCCTCGTGCAGAGGCTGGATTCGCGCCGCAACGCCCAGCGCCGGCTGCAGATGGCCCGCGTGGCAGAGGAGGCCTGCGAGCAGGGCGACACGCCGCACGAGCGGGGCTGCTGAGCCGCGCTCCCGCTGCCTAATACCAGCGAGTCTATGAAATCCCCTTCGCCGTCATCCTGAGCGCGAGCGAAGGATCTCGCTCAGACCGGAGCGCCAACCGGCCCGAGATCCTTCGCTGTGCTCAGGATGACGAGAGGCCTTTCGAAGGCGCGCTGGTATCAGGCAGAGGTGAGGGAAGCGGCGTAGACGGCTGGAGCGCGATCCCACGGGATCGCGCTCCAGAACAACTCGATCGAGACGGATTCACCGATCATACCGATCCGATCCGCCGTGACCCGATCGGGCTCTAGGCCGCCTGCACCAGTTCGCCGTTGATGGAGAGTCCGCCCTCGCCGGCAGCGACCGCGACCCGCTCGCCCTCGCCGACGCGCCCGGAGAGAATCATCTGCGCCAGCGGGTTCTGCAGCTCGCGCTGGATCACCCGCTTCAGCGGCCGGGCGCCGTAGACCGGATCGTAGCCCGCCTCGGCCAGCCAGCGCTTGGCCGAGTCCTCCATCTCCAGGGTGATCTTGCGCTCGGCCAGTAGCGCGTCGAGGTGCCGCAGCTGGATCTCGACGATGCCGGTCATCTGCGCCCGCGTCAGGCGGTGGAACAGCAGGATCTCGTCCAGGCGATTGAGGAACTCCGGCCGGAAGGCGGCGCGCACCACCGCCATGACCGAATCCCGCACCGCGCCGGAGTCCTGCCCCTCGGGCTGGGCGGCGAGGATGTCGGCCCCCAGGTTGGAGGTCAGCACGATCAGCGTGTTGCGGAAATCCACCGTGCGGCCCTGGCCGTCGGTCAGGCGGCCGTCGTCGAGCACCTGCAGCAGCACGTTGAAGACGTCGGGGTGCGCCTTCTCCACCTCGTCGAAGAGGATCACCTGATAGGGCCGGCGCCGCACCGCCTCGGTCAGCGCCCCGCCCTCCTCGTAGCCGACGTAGCCCGGCGGCGCGCCGATCATGCGGCTGACCGCGTGCTTCTCCATGTACTCCGACATGTCGAGGCGGAGCAGCGCCGTCTCGTCGTCGAAGAGGAAGGCCGCCAGCGCCTTGGTCAGCTCGGTCTTGCCGACGCCGGTCGGCCCGAGGAAGAGGAAGGAGCCGATCGGCCGCTGCGGATCCTGCAGCCCGGCGCGGGCGCGGCGGACGGCGTTGGCGACGGCGACCACCGCCTCTTCCTGGCCGATCACCCGCCGGCGCAGCAGCTCCTCCATGCGCAGCAGCTTGTCGCGCTCGCCCTCCAGCATCTTGTCGACCGGCACGCCGGTCCAGCGCGAGACCACGCCGGCGATGTGCTCGGCGGTCACCTGCTCCTCCAGCAGACGCTCCTCGCCCGCGGCCTCGGCCTCGGCCAGCTTTCGCTCCAGCTCGGGCAGGGTGGCGTAGCGCAGTTCGGCGGCGCGCTCCAGGTCGCCGCGGCGCTGCGACGCCTCCATTTCCAGCCGCGCCTGCTCCAGCTGCTCCTTCAGCTTCTGCGCGTCGGCGAGCTTCTCCTTCTCCGCGCGCCAGCGGGCGGTCAGCTCGGCCGACTGCGTCTCCAGGCTCGCCAGCTCCTGCTCCAGCCGCTCCAGGCGTTCCTGCGAGGCGCGGTCGCTCTCCTTCTTCAGCGCCGCCTGCTCGATCTTCAGCTGGATGATGCGGCGGTCGAGCTCGTCGAGCTCTTCCGGCTTGGAGTCGACCTCCATGCGCAGCCGGCTGGCCGATTCGTCGACCAGGTCGATGGCCTTGTCCGGCAGGAAGCGGTCGGTGATGTAGCGGTTGGACAGCGTGGCCGCCGCCACCAGCGCGGCGTCGGCGATGCGCACGCCGTGGTGCAGCTCGTACTTCTCCTTGAGCCCGCGCAGGATCGAGACCGTATCCTCGACGCTCGGCTCGGAGACGAAGACCGGCTGGAAGCGTCGCGCCAGGGCGGCGTCCTTCTCCACGTGCTTGCGGTACTCGTCCAGCGTGGTGGCGCCGACGCAGTGCAGCTCGCCACGCGCCAGCGCCGGCTTCAGCATGTTGGAGGCGTCCATCGCCCCCTCGGCCTTGCCGGCGCCGATCAGGGTATGCAGCTCGTCGATGAAGACGATGATCTCGCCCTCGCTGGCGGCGATCTCCTGCAGCACGGCCTTCAGCCGCTCCTCGAACTCGCCGCGGAACTTGGCACCCGCCACCATGGCGCCGAGGTCGAGGGCCATCAGCCGCTTGTGCTTCAGCCCCTCGGGCACGTCGCCGTTGACGATGCGCTGCGCCAGTCCCTCGACGATGGCGGTCTTGCCGACGCCGGGCTCGCCGATCAGCACGGGATTGTTCTTGGTGCGCCGCGAGAGCACCTGGATGGTGCGGCGGATCTCCTCGTCGCGGCCGATCACGGGATCGAGCTTGCCCTCGCGGGCCGACTCGGTCAGGTCCTGGGCGTACTTCTTCAGGGCGTCGTAGCCGGACTCCGCATTGGCGCTGTCGGCGGTCCGGCCCTTGCGCAGCTGCTCCACCGCGGCGTTCAGCGACTGCGGCGTCACACCGGCGTCGGCGAGCGCCCGGCCGGCCGTGCCGGAGGCGTCGAGCGCCAGCGCGGTCAGCAGCCGCTCGGCGGTGACGAAGGAGTCGCCGGCCTTCTCGGCCAAGGTCTCGGCCTGCTCGAAGACCCGTGCCAGCTCCGGCGTCATGTAGATCTGCCCGGCGCCGCTGCCTTCCACCCGCGGCAGGCGCTCCAACGCCGCCTCCACGGCCGCCGCCGCCTTCTGCGGGTCGCCGCCGGCGCCGCGGACCAGCTTGGCCGCCAGGCCTTCCTTGTCGTCGATCAGCACCTTCAGCAGGTGCTCGGGCGTCAGCCGCTGGTGGCCGCGCCGCAGCGCCAGCCCCTGGGCCGCCTGCAGGAAACCCCGGGACCTTTCGCTGTACTTCTCGAAATCCATGTCGTTGCCCTCCTCGTCCGCGCCCTCGTCCGGCGCACGGTCGACGATGCCGGTTGATCCAGAGACGAAACCGCACCCGAAGAGCTAGCGGCGTGCGGCCGGAACGGCGTTGATCGAAATCACCCGCCGCGTCTGGATATGGGCTGTGGCAAAGAAGACACAAGGGCCTCGTCCCTCGCCTTCTCCGGACCGGCGGGGACAGGAAGGGAGTCGTCCAGGACCACCTGATTGCGTCCCGCCGCCTTGGCACGGTAGAGCGCCGCGTCGGCACGCCGCAGGACCGGATCGACGCCCTCCTCCTCGGCCGGAACCGCCGCGGCGACGCCGAGGCTGGCCGTGATCGCGAGGCCCGGGCCCAAGGGCGCTTCCGCGACCGCGGCGCGGAGCCGCTCGGCCAGAACCACGGCCTCCTCGGCCGTCGTTTCGGGCAGCAGCGCCGCGAACTCCTCGCCGCCGATCCGGCCGACCAGATCGCTGTCCCGCAAGGCGCCGCGCAGGCGCTGTGCGAGGTCGCGCAACACCGTGTCACCCGCCTCGTGGCCGTAGCGGTCGTTGACCGCCTTGAAGTGATCGATGTCCAGCATCAGCATCGCCAGCGGCCGGTCGTAGCGCGCCGCCCGGCGCAGTTCCTGCGCGCCCCTGTCGAAGAAGTGCCGGCGGTTGCTCAGCCCTGTCAGGGAATCGGTGAGGGCGAGCCGACGCAGCTGCGCTTCGTCCGCCTTGCGCTGCGTGACATCGGTCAGAAAGCCGTACCACCGGTTCCCGTCGCCCTCGTCCCGTTCGGGAGTCGCCCGCAGCTCGATCCAGATCTCTCCCTTCGCGGGATGCTGCAGGCGCGCCTCGCCGTGCCAGGCGGTGCCGGTGACCGCCGACTCCAGCCGCGCGAAACGCAGCCGGGCGGCGTCGGCCGGATGCATCGCCGCGAAGAAGGCCTCGTCGCCCGCCGCCAGGTCGGCCGGCTGCAGCCCGCAAACCTCCGAGACGGTGCCGGCGACATAGGAGAAGAGGCCGCGTCGCCCCTCTTCCAGGCGATACTCGAAGACGGCCCCGGGCAGGTTGCGGGCGATCTTGCCCAGACGTTCCTCCGCCGCCACGCGCGCCGTCACGTCGGTCAGACTCCCCACCAGCAGAGCCGCCTCCCCCGGCCGGGCCGGCAACAGGTGGCAACGATCCTCCAGCCAGCGCCAGCCTCCGTCCGCATGGCGGAATCGGTAGATACGCTCGACCCGTCCTCCAGGCCAGGCCTGGGCGTCCATCGTCGCCTCCACCGCCGCGCGATCGTCGGGATGGATGCCGGCCAGCCACCAGCCGCGTTCCTGGAGCGCGGCCGTGGCGTTGTGACCGAGCACCTGCGGGAGGTTGGGACTGATATAGGATGCTTCGCCGCTGCCGTCGCTCGGAGCGCTGTAGACGATCGTGGGGTTCTGCTCCAGCAGCAGGTCCAGCGTCGCTTTGGCCTCCGCCAGTTCCCTGGGCGGCAGCGACGCCTGGACGGACGCGGTGCGCAACAGCAAGGGGCGCAGCAGCCAGGCGAGGGCAGCCAGACCGGCACCGCCCAGGACGAGGGCCCCGCTTTCGGCCGGAGCCAACGCCGTCAGCATCGAGAGCCCCACACCGAGACCAAGACCCAGCAGCGCCGCTGCCAGCAGTATCGGGCTTGGCCGGGGCCGGTCCCTCTCGCGCTCGCGCATCCTTCCCTCCAACGCTTCGGCGCGCTGGAATCCCAGCTGCACGACGTCGAGCCGATGTCGTAGCACAAAAACACCGAATACTGTCTTAATTGCCCCGAGTGCCCGGCCGCAGCCGAAAAAAGGGCCCCCGCGCCGGTCGGGGCGCGGGGGCAAGGGGTCAGGAGAGATCGATGCCTGCGCCCGAACGGCCCCGGGCGACGAGGGAACGTGAGCCCGGGTGTGGCCGCCGGCCGCAAACAACGAGGCGAAGCCTAGTGGCCCGTCGCTGCGAATGCAACTGCAATTCACTCTCAAAATCAAACGCCATGACGAGGGCCGCCGCCGGCGTCGTTGACCGGGGACGGCGCCTCCGCTTGACTGTGCCGAAATCCGAGAGGCCGGCATGAGCATCACCCTCACGGCGCTGCACCGCTACCCGGTGAAGGGCCTGAACGCGGAAAGCCTGGAGCGCGTCGCTCTGCGGCCGGGAGAAGGGATCCCGGGCGACCGCGCCTATGCCATGGCGCACGGCTCGGCGCCCTGGGACCCCGGCGAGCCGCGCTGGCTGCCGCCGAAGTACTTCTTCACCCTGCGCAACACGCCGCGGCTGGCACAGCTCCAGGCCGCCTTCGAGCCGGAGAGCGGCCTGCTGACGCTGCAGCGCCAGGGCCGCCGGGTCGCCCGCGGCGAGGTCGGCACGCCGCTCGGCCGCAGCATGATCGGGCAGTTTCTCGCCGGCTTCCTGGGCGACGACGGGCGCGGGGTGCCGAAGCTGGTGGAGGCCGGCGCGGCCGGCGCGCTGGCCGACGTGCCGGACCCCTGGATCTCGCTGTTGAATCTGGAGTCGGTGGCGGACCTGGCCCGCGTCGCCCGCGGGCCCGTCGACCCCCGGCGCTTCCGCGCCAATCTCTGGATGGCCGGTGCGGCGGCCTGGAGCGAGCTGGAGTGGATCGGGCGGGAAATCTCGGTGGGGGACCTGAGGCTGCGGGTCGTCGAGCCGATCGAGCGCTGCGCGGCCACCAACGTCGATCCGGAGACGGCGGCGGTCGACATGAACCTGCCGCTGCTGCTGCGTCGCGGCTACGGCCATGTCCACATGGGGCTCTACTGCGAGGTGCTCTCGGAGGGGAGTATCGCCGTCGGCGACCCGATCGCCGTGCCCTCGGCACCGGCGCAGCCCCTGCCCTTCTGACGCGGGCCTCGCCGCTATTCCGCGCGGCCCGCCAGGGCGGCGTCGATCTCCCCGCGGAGCGCCTGCAGCGCCGCCCGGTCGACGCCGGGCAGCAAGGCGAGATAGCCTTCGCCCGCCGGCTGCGCCGTCCAGTCGTTGCCCGGCAGTTCGGCGGAAACGGGCTCGGCTTCCAGCGTGAAGGTCACCGCCCCGTCGGACAGGCCCTCGAAGAGCGCCGCCGCGCGGCGCAGCGCCGGCTCCAGACCGCCGCCGAAGTCGATCGTCCAGAAGGCCTCGCCCATCCGGGTGTAGCCGAGGTCGGTCTCGCCGGCGAAGGCGATCGTCGTCCCGAAGAAGCCGAAGAGCCGGTCCCGGTCCGAGAAGAAACCACCCGGCTCGGCCTGCAGCCGATAGGCCAGCAGCCCGCTCTCCTCGCCCGCGGCCGGATCGCAGGCCAGCAGCACCGAGTCCTGCCGGTAGCTCCAGCCGAGCAGTGCGGCCAGCGCCCTGGCGGCAGGCAGTCCGCCCTCGGCCTCGCTACTCTCCAGTTCCAGATGGATCGCCGGGCTGCTGGCGCCCCGCCAGCCGCCCCAGGTGACCTGCGGCGCCGAGATCGAGATCTCGGCGCTCTCGGGCCAGAGGGCGAGCAGCCGCGGCAGGCGCTCGGCCTCGGCCCGGGTGGCCGCCAGCCGCTCGTCCGGCCCCAGCGCCGCCAGCGCCTCGGCGCCGAGATCGAGCGTCCCCGCGCCGGCACGGCTCGGCAGGACCTCGTAGGCCAGATCGCAACGCAAAGCGGCCTGGGCTGCAGAAGCCCAGGCCGTCGTTGCAATGAACAGGAGGATCGAAAGGCCGGGACCGCCGCGCATGCCGTCCCCCAGGCCTCAGGCCTCGACCTTGCTGTCGGCCTCGCCCGCTTCCTTGGTGGTGCGGCGACGCCGGCGCGGCTTCGGGGCTTCGACCTCGGGTTCCTCCGAAGCGGCGCCCGGAGCGGCCTCGGAACCAGTCTCGGCCGGGACCGCAGAAGGGGTCGGCGTCGAAGCCTGGCCGTTGGAACGGCGCTGCGGCTGTCCCAGCATCTTCAGCAGGCCGGCATCCTCTTCGCCGGCCTCCTCCGCGACAGCCTCGCGAGCCGCCGCAGGACGCCGGCCGCGACGCGGCGCGGGCTCCCGCACAGGCTCGGACCGACCGGTCTCGCGCTCCGCGGTCGACTCGGCCGGCGCCTCCTCCGTGCCGGCCGCCGGTGCCTCACGATGCGGCGGAGCGTAGCGCGGATCGCCGGCCCGCGCCTGCTGGCGCCGGTCGTCGAAGCGAGCACCCGGCGCGTCGGAACGCTCCTGACGATCGCCACGATCCTGGCGCTCCCCCCGCTCCTGGCGCTCCCCCCGATCCTGCCGGTCCGAGACCTGCCGATCCGAGGTGTGGCGCTCGGGGCGGCGCTCCGCCTCCTCGTCCGCCTGTTCCTCGTCGTCGTAGAGGTCGTCGGCCCGCTGGTCGCGCTGATCGCGCGGCGGTTGCGGCCGGGAATTCGGATCCGTGCTGTCGTTCAGGATCCGATAGTAGTGCTCGGCGAATTGCAGGAAGGATTCGGCCAGAACCCTGTCGCCTGCGGACTGGCTGTCGCGCGCCAGCTGCAGGTACTTCTCGTAGACCTGCGTCGCGTTGCCGCGAACCCGTCCTTCCGGGCCGTTGCTCTCGAAGTTCTGAGAGCGCATTGGCACGTTCGGCCGGCGCCCGGGGCGCCCGCGGCCCCGCCGTGGATTGTTGCCTTGCCTCATTTCAGTCCGCTATGACGTCACGAATGGGATCATCGCCAGTCAGGGGGCGCCTTCGTCAGCCGTCGCTCCTGCGATCGCTGAACGAACTGCTCAACATCCATTCGGAAGTTGGAGCGTCGCGGGGCGACCCGCCCCCGGCGCTCTGCCGCACCCCGTCGCCGGCCACGCCGGCGCTTCTCCGCAAACCTAGCGAGCCCCACCCCGCTTTCCAACTCTTTTTTACGCATCACGGGGTTGCGCGAACAATCAGGAGACCGCGGGCACGCCCCGCCAGATCCTGCAGGGTCTCGAGCCGCCAGGCCGGGGCTGCCGGCAGCAGGGCGGCGATCGCCTCGGCCTGGTCGGGACCGTGCTCGAAGGCGGCCCGTCCGCCGGCCGTGAGCAGGGCGTCGAGCCGCGGCAGGATGCGGCGGTAGGGCTCCAGTCCGTCGGCGCCGCCGTCCAGCGCCGCGCGTGGCTCCCAACGCGCCACCTCGGGTTCAAGCGCGTCGATCTCGGACGCGGGAATGTAGGGCGGATTGCAGACCAGCAGGTCGAAGCGCCCCTCGAGGCCGTCGCACCAGTCGCCGCTCCGGAACGCCGCGCGCTCCGCCAGCCCCAGATCCCGGGCGTTGGCGCGCGCCGTCTCCAGCGCCGGCGCGCTGCGGTCGATGCCGAGACCCCGGGCCGCCGGCAGCTCGGAGAGCAGGGCCAGCAGCAGGCAGCCGCTGCCGGTGCCGAGGTCGAGCAGCCGCAGCGGCGCGGCGCGATCGTCCAGATCGCGGAGCAGGCCCTCGACGAGAATCTCGCTGTCGGGGCGCGGATCGAGGGTCTCCGGCGCGAGGCGCAGCGGCAGCGACCAGAACTCACGCCGCCCGAGGATCCGCGCCACCGGCTCGCGTGCCGCGCGGCGGTCGATGCGGAGCGAGAAGGCCTCGGCGACTTCGGGCGGGAGCGGGCGCTCGGGCCAGGCCATCACCGTGGCGAAGCCCTCCTCGCCCAGCAGCTCCGCCAGCAGCAGCCTGGCGTCCCGGCGCGCCGCCTCGACGCCCGCCGCGCGCAGGCGCCGCTCCGCCTCGGCCAGGGCGCCGCCGATGCTCGTCACTGCATCGCGGCCAGACGGGCGGCCTGGTCCTCGGCGGCCAGGGCATCGACCACCTCGTCCAGCGCCTCGCCGGTCATCACCTTGTCGAGCTTGTAGAGCGTCAGGTTGATGCGGTGGTCGGTGAGCCGGCCCTGGGGAAAGTTGTAGGTGCGGATGCGCTCCGAGCGGTCGCCGGAGCCGACCTGCTGCCGCCGCGCCGCCGCCTGCTCGGATTCCTGCTGCCGCCGCTTCTCGTCGTAGAGCCGGGCGCGCAGCACCTTCATGGCCTTCAGCTTGTTCTTGTGCTGCGACTTCTCGTCCTGGCACTGCACCACCACGCCGCTCGGCAGGTGGGTGATGCGGACGGCGGAGTCGGTGGTGTTGACGTGCTGCCCGCCGGCGCCCTGGGAGCGGTAGGTGTCGATCCGCAGGTCCTTCTCGTCGATCTCGACGTCCACCTCCTCGGCCTCCGGCAGGACCGCGACCGTCGCGGCGGAGGTGTGGATGCGGCCGCCCGACTCCGTCACCGGGACGCGCTGCACCCGATGCACGCCGGATTCGAACTTGAGCCGGCTGAAGACGTCGCGCCCGGAGATGGCGGCGCTCGCCTCCTTGACGCCGCCGATCTCGGTCTCGCTGTAGTCGAGCGGCTCGAAGCGCCAGCCCTGCTGCTGCGCGTAGCGCTGATACATGCGGAAGAGCTCGGCGGCAAAGAGCGCCGCTTCCTCCCCGCCGGTGCCCGCGCGCACCTCCAGGATGGCGTTGCGCGCATCGGCCTCGTCCTTCGGCAGGAGCAGCAGCGTGATCTCGCGCTCCATCGCCGGCAGGGCGTCGCGCAGCTCGTAGTACTCCGCCTCGGCCAGCTCGCGCATCTCGCGCTCGGCGCCGGCGTCCTGGCGCAGGGCGTCGAGATCGGCCAGCTCGCGGCGCCGCGCCTGCAGCGCCTCGATGCGCTCGACCAGCGGCCCGAGCTCGTGGTGCTCGCGCAGCATCGCCGCATAGGCCGAGGAGCCGGGTTCCGGGTGCTCGGCCAGCAGCGCGGAGAGCTCGCGCCAGCGCGACACCACCTGATCGAGGCTCTGTTCCAGCTTCACCGCTTCTCCTCTCCTTCCCCCCCGCCGAGGCGGAACAGGCGCCGCAGCAGCCCCTCCATCTCGCGGCGCGCCGCCGGATCCTCGGCGGCCGTGCGGCGCAGTTCCTCGGACGGCTCGTGCAGCAGCCGCGCCAGCAGCAGCCGCGTCGCCGACTCGGCGTCGCCCGATCCCTCGGCCAGCACCTCCTGCCGCAGGCGCTCGGCGTGGGCCCGCAGGGCGGCCACCGCCGGGCCGGCGCCCCGCTCGGCATGGGTCCGGCGAAAGGCCTCCAGCTCCTCGCCCAACAGCCGCCAGGCCTGCATCGAGGCGCCTTCACGGCTGCGGCGGCCCTGCGCCGCCACCCGTTCCAGGTCGTCCAGGTCGTAGACGAAGGCGCCGTCCAGTTCCTCGACCGCGGGCTCGATGTCGCTCGGCACGGCGGCGTCGACGAGGAAGATCGGCCGGCGCCGCCGCTGGCGCAAGGCCTGCTCCACCAGCGCCCGGTCCAGCAGATAGCGGCCGTTGCCGACGGTGCTGACCACCACGTCGGCGCCGGCCAGGGCCTCGGGCAGCTCCTCCCAGGGCCGGTGGTGCGCGCGCAGCCGGCGCGCGGCCGTCGCGGCCCGCCCTTCGGAGCGGTGGCTGACCGTCAGCTCCCGCAGCCCCGCGGCACGCAGCTCCCCGGCCAGCAGCTCGCCCATCTCGCCGAGACCGAGCAGCAGCGCCGTGCAACGACCGAGGTCGCCGTGCAGGTCGCGGGCGACCCGCAGCGCCGCGGCCGCCAGCGATACCGGCTGCTGCGCCAGCGGCGTCTCGCTGCGCACCCGCTTGGCGGCGGCGTAGGCCGCCTGCAGCGCCGCCTCGAGCAGCCCGCCGGTCAGGCCCATGGAAGCGGCGAGGCGGTGGCCCTCCTTCACCTGGCCCAGGACCTGCGGCTCGCCGATCACCTGGCTGTCGAGCGAGGCGGCCACGGCGAAGAGGTGGCGCAGCGCATCGTCACCGCCGAGCACGTAGCTCTGGCCGTCGATCTCCTCGAAGCCGACGCCGGCCCAGCGGGCGAAGAGGGCGCGCAGCCGCTCCGCCTCGATCGCCGGCTCGGCGACGGCGGCCAGCACCTCGACGCGGTCGCAGGTCGACAGCAGCACGGCCTCCGGCAGGCCGGCGTCGCGCAGCTCGGCCAGACGCTCGGGAATCCGCTCCTCCTCGACGAAGAGCGCCTCGCGCAGCGGCGCGCCGGCGCTGCGGTGATTCACCCCGACGATCAGCAGACTCCGCTCGGCCGGCGCAGCCACGGCCGGTCTCCGGGCGCTAGAGGAGGGCGCGCAGACGGTCGCCCAGCGCCTCGAGGGGGACCAGCTCCTGCGCGCCGCTATCGAGATCGCGCAGGCCTGCGGACCCCTGCGCCAGCTCCTCCTCGCCGAGCAGCAGGGCGACCCGGGCGCCGAGTCCGTTGGCCCGCTTCATCCGCTTCTTGAGATTGCCGCCGTAGCCCAGCTCCACCGCAAAACCCGCTTGGCGCAGCTGCTGCGTCAGCAGCAGCGCCCGCCGCTCCGCCTCGGCCCCGACCGGCACCACGGCGATCGGCCGCGGCGCCGCCGGCGGGTCGCGCAGCAGCATCGCCAAGCGCTCGATGCCGGCCGCCCAGCCGACCCCGGGGGTGGGCGGGCCGCCCATGGTCTCGACCAGGCCGTCGTAGCGCCCGCCACCCATCACCGTGCCCTGGGCGCCCAGCGCCTCGGTGGTGAACTCGAAGGCGGTGTGGCAGTAGTAGTCGAGGCCCCGCACCAGGCGATTGTTGAGGCGGTAGGGGATGGCCAGCGCCTCCAGCCCCTCGCGCACCTCGGCGAAGAAGGCCCGGCTGGCGTCGTTCAGATAGTCCTCGAAGGCCGGCGCCTCGGCGACCAGGGCGCGGTCGCCCTCGTCCTTGCTGTCGAGGATGCGCAGCGGGTTGCGCTCCAGCCGCTCGCGGCTGTCGGCGCTGAGCCGCTCGCGGTGCCCGCCGAAGTAGGCGACCAGGGCGTCGCGGTAGGCGCGCCGGCTGTCGGGATCGCCCAGGGTATTGAGCTCCAGGGTGGTCAGCTCGGCGACACCCAGCGCCTCCAGGATGTGCCGGCCCAGCGCGACGATCTCGACGTCGCCCTGCGGCCCGGGCACACCCAGCAGCTCCACGCCGATCTGGTGGAACTGCCGCTGTCGGCCCTTCTGCGGCCGCTCGTGGCGGAACATCGGCCCGGCGTAGAAGTACTTCACCGGCAGCGCCTGCTGCAGGCCGTGGGTGATGAAGGCGCGCGCCACCCCGGCGGTGTTCTCGGGGCGGAGGGTGATCTCCTCGCCGTCCTTCATGGCGAAGGTGTACATCTCCTTGGTCACCACGTCGGAGGTGTCGCCGAGGGTGCGCTTGAAGACCTCGGTGAACTCGAAGACGGGGGTCGCCATCTCGAGGTAGCCGTAGCGCTCGGCGATCTCGCGGGCGCGCTCGCTCACCGCACGCTGGCGGCGCATCTCCTCGGGCAGGAGGTCGTGGGTCCCGCGGACGGGCTGCAGGCTGGACAAGGGCTCTTCTTTCTTTTCGGCTATTCCGCGGCGGCGGGCGGCTCCTGGACGACGTCCCGCTCAGCCGCCTCGATCTCGGCGGCCTTCGCCTCGACCAGCCGGGCGAGGTGCTCGACGATGTCCTCGTCCTTGAGGCGGTGGTGCGGCACGCCGGCGAGGTAGACTTGGTGGGTGCCACGGCCGCCGCCGGTGAAGCCGATGTCGGTCATGGTGGCCTCGCCCGGCCCGTTGACGACGCAGCCGATCACCGAGACGGTCATCGGCGTGGTGACGTGCTCCAGGCGCTTCTCCAGCGCCTCCACGGTCTTGATGACGTCGAACTGCTGGCGCGCGCAGGAGGGGCAGGAGATCACGTTGACGCCGCGGTGGCGCAGGCCGAGCGACTTCAGCAGCTCGAAACCGACCTTCACCTCCTCGACGGGATCGGCGGAGAGCGAGACCCGGACGGTGTCGCCGATGCCGGACCAGAGCAGCATGCCCAGGCCGATCGAGGATTTGACCGTGCCGCTGCGCAGGCCGCCGGCCTCGGTGATGCCGATGTGCAGCGGCGCGTCGGTCGCCTCGGCCAGTCCCTGGTAGGCGGCCACCGCCAGGAAGACGTCGGAGGCCTTCACCGAGATCTTGAACTCGTGGAAGTCCTCGTCCTCCAGGTGCTTGATGTGGTTCAGCGCGCTCTCGATCATGGCCTCGGGGCAGGGCTCGCCGTAGCGCTCCAGCAGCTCGCGCTCCAGGGAGCCGGCATTGACGCCGATGCGCATGGAGCAGCCGTGGTCGCGCGCCGCCTTCACCACCTCGCGCACCCGCTCGCGGCTGCCGATGTTGCCGGGGTTGATGCGCAGGCAGGCCGCGCCCGCCTCGGCCGCCTCGATGCCGCGGCGGTAGTGGAAGTGGATGTCGGCGACGATCGGCACCGGCGCGGCGCGCACGATCTCGCGCAGCGCGGCGGTCGAGGCCTCGTCGGGGCAGGAGACGCGCACGATGTCGGCGCCGGCCTCGGCCAGGCGCTGCACCTGCTCGATGGTGGCGCGCGCGTCCGAGGTCGGCGTGTTGGTCATCGACTGCACCGAGATCGGCGCATCGCCGCCGACCGGCACCGAGCCGACGCGGATCTGGCGCGAGCGGCGCCGCTGGATGTCGCGGTAGGGCCGAACGCTCATGGCCGGCGCTCCCGTCCTGTCTCGTCGAGTGCGGAACGAGCCGGCACATTGCCCTCTGGCCGGCGGGACTTCAAGCGCGAGGCGGCGGCGCGGCCGACCCGGGGCTCACTCCCAGCCGACGCAGAGTCCGTCGGGGCTCGGCATCTCGCCCGCCTCCGCGGCCCCCGGCGCGGGGAAGCGTTGCTTGAAGGTGAAGGCGAAGGGCGTCGGGCCGAAGCGGTCGAGATGCCAGAGCTTGGCCAGGCCGTCGCTCACGCTCGGCGCGCTGCCGGCGGGCACCCACCAGAGCGCCTGGTAGGCCGCGCCCTTCGGCGGCGGCAGGAAGAATTGCCGGCGCTGCGCCATGATCGCCCGGTGGTCGCTGCGGTAGACGAAGTCGAAGAGCGCCTCGCCGCTCGCCCAGACCGACATGTTGACGATCAGGCGCGGATCGGCGGTGACGATGATGCCGGTGGCGTTGCCGCCCGCCTCCTCCTTCAGCCGCCAGACGAAGCCCGGGCTCGCCTCGGCCAGGGCGTTGACGGCGTCGAGGGCGTCGAAGAAGGGCTGAACCCGGGAGTCGCCCTGGTCGGCGACCAGGGTCGCGATGTTGATCTGCGCCAGCTGCCAGGCCGTGGTCATGGCCCCTCCCCTCGCCCGGAACGGATCAGTTCACCTCGTTGCGCAGGGCATCGGCTTCGAGCGGCACGTCGCGGCGGACGGCGCCCTGCGGCCCCAGGGTCGGCAGGCGCTGGCCGTCGACAACCACGTCGAGACCGCCGGCGTTGCCGGTCAGCAGGGTCAGGCCGGCCTGGTTCGGTACGCGATAGCTGTCGCCGGGGCGCAGCACCCGGGTGAAGAGCAGCTCGTCGTCGCTGCCGCGGATCTGCACCCAGGAATCGGCCGTGGCGATCAGCACCACCCGCACGCCGCCGCCCTCGTCGCCGTAGACCTGGCCGCTGCCCGCCGGTACCGGAATCGCCGCGGTCTGCTCGTTGGCCGCGCCGGCGGCCGTTTCGGCCTCGGCTTCGGCGGCCTGTTCCTCGGTCGTATCCTGGGCGACCTCCCCGGCAGGCTCGGCGGCAGGCTCGGCGGCCGGCTCCTCCGCCTCTGCGGCGGGAGGCTGCGGCGGCGCCGGCACCGCGCTCGCGGCCGGGCTCTCGGTTCCTTCGCTCTCGGCATCCGTCGCGGCCTCGGCCTCGGGCTCCGCCGCCGGGTCGCCGCTTTCGATCAACGGTGCCGCCGCCACGCCACTGCCGGCCACGACCTCCGGGGTCCCGCCGGCGGTCTCCGCGTCGGCCTCACCGACGGTTTCCGCGGTCTCTTCCTCGGCGGCTTCCTCGGCGGCTTCCCCGGTGGTCTCCCCGGCCACCGCCGGCGGCTCGGGGGCGGCCTGCTCGCCCGGCGCCTCGGCCAGCTCGACGCCCTGCTCGCTCTCCAGCGCCGGCAGCATCTCCACGAAGGGGCGGCCGCTCTCGTTCCAGAGGTACCAGCCGCCGTAGGCCACAGCCACGACCACCAGCGAGAGCAGCACCAGCGCACCGCCGGGCAGCCGCCCCTCCGGCTTCGGCGCCGGAAAGCTCAGCTGCTGCTTCGACTTGGCGAGATCGCGGACCTCGGTCTTGAAGAGCGCGACGGTCGCCTCCGGGTCGAGGCCGACGAACTCCGCGTAGGAGCGGACGAAGCCGATGGCATAGGGCATGCCCGGCAGGTCCTGGTAGCGGGTGTCCTCGATCGCCTGGAGGTAGGGGAGCCGGATACGCAGCTCGGCGGCGACGCCGGCCAGTTCGTACCCGAGATCCATGCGCGCCTGCGCAAGCAGGCGCCCCACGGCGTCCGGCGCCTGCTCCTGCGCGGCGTCCTCGCCCGGCATCTCTGGGTCGTAACGCACAGCCTGATTGTCCCGTACCAAAGAGTCACCCTCTTCCGAGCGAAGATCGTCCCGCCTCGCTTCGGCGCGGCGTATCGCGACGCTGGCGCTCGCGCGGATCCGACAAGAGCCTGCCGGCGCAGGGTCGGGCGTTTTGCCTCAGCGCGAGCATCAGGGGGAGTATTAGCAAATGCCGAGCCGCGACCGCAAATGCCTAAATCATCACGCCGTGGTCGAGCGCGTAGATGCGGAGCTGCTCGCGCACGCTGCGGTCCGGCAGCACGGTCAGGCGATCGAGGAAATCGCGCAGCGGCGCCAGCTTCAGGCTGCGCACCATGGAGCGCACCGGACCGACGCTGCCCGGCGGCATCGAGAGGATGTCGATGCCGCAGCCGACCGCAGCCATGGCCTCCAGCGGATGTCCGGCCATCTCGCCGCAGAGCGAGAGCGGTATGCCGTGCTCCCTGGCCTGGGTCGCCAGCGAGCGCAGCAGCGCCAGGGCCGGCGGCGAGAGCACGTCGTAGCGCCGCGCCAGGCGCGGATTGCCGCGGTCGCTGGCGAAGAGGAACTGGAAGAGGTCGTTGGAGCCGATCGAGACGAAGTCCACGCGGTCGAACAGCGCCGGCAGCTGCCAGACCAGCGCCGGCACCTCCAGCATCACGCCGACCTCGATCTGCACCGGCTCGGCGCCGCCCTGCCGCAGGTGACGCTCCAGCTCCCGGTCGAAGAGCGCGCGGGCGCGCACCAGTTCGCCCACCTCGCTGACCATGGGGAACATCAGCCGCAGCCGGCGGCCGGCCGAGGCGGTCAGGAAGGCGCGGAGCTGCTGGCGCAGCATGGCCGGGCGGTCGAGGCCGATGCGGATGGCGCGCCAGCCCATAACCGGGTTCTCGTCCGGCGTGCCGCTCCAGTAGGGCAGCGCCTTGTCGCCGCCGATGTCGAGGGTGCGGAAGGTCACCGGCTTGTCGCCGGCCATGTCCAGCACCCGGGCGTAGAGTTCGGCCTGGGTGTCGACGTCGGGGAAAGCCTCCTGCACCATGAAGGGAACCTCGGTGCGATAGAGCCCGATGCCCTCGGCGCCGCTGTCCTCCAGCTGCGGCAGGTCGACCAGCAGGCCGGCGTTGGTCAGCAGCGTGATCCGCGTGCCGTCGAGCGTCTCCGGCGGCAGGGTGCGGGTCGCCGCCTGGGCGGCGCGCCGGCGGGCGCGCACCTCGATGGCGTCGGCGAAGGACTGGCGCACCGACTGCCGCGGCCGTAGCAGCGCCTGGCCGTTGTCGCCGTCGACGATCATGAAGTCGCCCGGCCGCACCCGGCTCAGCAGCTCGCCGCAGCGGCCGATCATGGGGATGCCCAGCGCCCGGGCGACGATGGCGACGTGGGCGGTCGGGCTGCCCTCCTCCAGCACCACCGCGCGCAGCCGGCTCAGGTCGTAGTCCAGCAGCTCCGCCGGCCCCAGGTTGCGCGCCACCAGCACCAGGTCCTCGGGCAGCTCGTCGCGCGGCCCGTCGTTGCCGGCCAGGTGGTGCAGCAGGCGGTTGCCCAGATCCTCCAGGTCGGCGTAGCGCTCGCGGATGTAGGGGTCGCGCACCTTGGACATGCGCTGGCGCATGTCGGTCTGGACCCGCTGGACCGCCGCCTCGGCCGTCAGGCCGCTGCGCACCGCCTCGCGCAGGCGCTCGATCCAGCCGCGGTCCTCCGCGAACATGCGGTAGGTCTCCAGCACCTCGTGGTGCTCGCCGTCGGCGGAGAGCTCGTCGCGCTGCATCATGTCGTCGAGCGCGCCGCGCATCTCGGCGAGCGAGGCCTCCAGGCGCTCCAGCTCGACGCCGCTGTCCTCGGCGACGATCTGCTTGATGACGATGCCGCGCTCGTGCGGCATCGCCACCCCCATGCCGATGCCCTCGTTCAGGGTGATGCCGGCCAGGCGCGCCGGCAGCGTGGCGAGGCTCTCGGTGTGGCGCTCCTCCTCCTCGCCGATCAGCCCGGCGCCGCCGATCAGCTCGGCCAGCACCATGGCGACGGTCTCCAGCGCCTCGACCTCGTCCTCGCCGTAGGCGCGGCGGGTCTTGTTCTGCACGGCCAGCACGCCGACGACCCGGCGGTCGCGCAGCAGCGGCACGCCCAGCATGGAGTGGTAGATCTCCTCACCGGTCTCCGGGCGATAGGCGAAGTTCGGGTGGTGCTGGGCTTCCTGCAGCGCGAGCGAGCGGCCGGTGGAGGCGACCTCGCCGACGATGCCCTCGCCGACCCGCAGGCGGGTGCGGTGCACCGCCTCGGGACGCAGGCCGCGGGTGGCGAAGAGCTCCAGCACCTCGCCGGCGCGCATGACGTAGAGCGAGCAGACCTCGGCCACCATGTCGTCGGCGATCAGATGCACCAGGGCGTCCAGGCGGTCCTGCCAGTGGCCGCCCGACTGCATCAGGTCCCGCAGCTGCCGCAGCAGCCGGCGCGATCCGCCCCAGCTTCCCGCCTGCGGCGCCATCACTCTCCCTCCCGTCCCCTTCGCCGGTCCTCACGCGACCTGCCCGACGGCAGGCCGGAGCGGCCCCACGACCTCAGGCGGCGTCCAGGCCGTAGGCCGTGTGGAGGCTGCGCAGCGCGAGCTCCAGGTACTCCTCGGCGATCAGCACGCTGACCTTGATCTCCGATGTGGTGATCACCTGGATGTTGATGCCCTTCTCGGCCAGCGTGCCGAACATGGTCTGGGCCACGCCGGCATGGCTTCGCATGCCGACGCCGATCACCGAGACCTTGACCACGTCCTGCTCGGCGGCGAGTTCGGCGTAGCCGATCCGCTCCGCGTGCCGCCGCAGCTCGGCGACGGCGCGCTCCACCTCGGCGCGGCCGACGGTGAAGGTCAGGTCGGTGGTCTTCGCCTCGCTGGAGATGTTCTGCACGATCATGTCGACGTTGATCGAGGCCTCCGCCAGGGGCCCGAAGATCGACGCCGCCACACCGGGCTGGTCGGGAACGCTGCGCAGGGTGATCTTCGCCTCGTCCCGGCTATAGGTGACGCCGCTTACGACTGCCTGTTCCACGATCTCTTCCTCGTCCACCACCAGCGTACCCGGCAGGTCCTCGAAGCTGGAGCGAACCTGCACCCGCACGCCGTGCTTCATCGCCATCTCGACCGAGCGCGTCTGCAGCACCTTGGCGCCCAGCGACGCCATCTCCAGCATTTCCTCGTAGGTGATCTTATCCAGCTTCCGCGCACCTTTCACGATACGCGGATCGCTGGTGTAGACCCCGTCTACGTCGGTGTAGATGTCGCAGCGCTCCGCCCGCAGCGCCGCCGCCAGCGCCACCGCCGAGGTGTCGGAGCCGCCGCGCCCCAGGGTGGTGATGCGGTTGCGCTCGGGCTCCAGGCCCTGGAAGCCCGCCACCACCGCCACCTCGCCGGTGGCCAGCCGCCGCTCCAGCTCCGCCGTGTCGATGCGCAGGATGCGGGCCGAGCCGTGTGCCGCGTCGGTGATCATGGGAATCTGCCAGCCCTGCCAGGAGCGGGCGGCCACGCCCAGATCCTGCAGCACCACCGCCAGCAGGCCGGCGGTGACGTTCTCGCCGGAGGAGACCACGGCGTCGTACTCGCGCAGGTCGCAGAGCCGCGCCGCCGCCCGGGTGTACTCGATCAGCTGGTTGGTCACGCCAGCCATGGCCGAGACCACCACCGCGACCTCGTTGCCCGCGGCGACCTCGGCCGCGACCCGCGCGGCGACCCGCTTGATCCGTTCCACGTCGGCGACCGAGGTGCCGCCGAACTTCATCACGATGCGCGCCATCGCTTCTGCGCCTGTCCAGGGTGAGCCTGTTCCGGGAATGCCGCCGCCCGACGGCCCAGGGGGCCCGGTCCGGCGCCGAAGGCGCTGCCTCGGGTTGCTGGCGGCGGGCGGGCTATCCATACTTGATGGCAGTCGCCCGGTGCAAGCGTCGCGCCGCGCCGGACGGCGAAGCCCACAGGAGGTCCAAGCATGCTCACGGCCCGCTCCGAAACGATCGCCGGCCGCAGCGTCGACGCAGCAGAAGTCGAAAAGTTCTCGCGCCTGGCCGCCCACTGGTGGGATCCGCAGGGCGCGATGGCGCCGCTGCACCGCATGAACCCGATCCGCCTCTCCTTCCTGCGGGCACAGGCGGTGCGGTACTTCGGCCTGGAGGGCGAGTCCCTCACGCCGCTGGCCGGGCTGCGCGTCCTCGACGTCGGCTGCGGCGCCGGGCTCCTGTCCGAGCCCCTCGCCCGCATGGGCGCCACGGTGACCGGCCTCGACGCCGCCGCCGAGAGCCTGGCGGTGGCCCGTGCGCATGCCGCCGAGAGCGGGCTGGAGATCGACTATCGCCACGCCAGCGCCGAGTCGCTGGCCGCGGCCGGCGAGCGCTACGACCTGGTGACGGCCTTGGAGGTGGTGGAGCATGTCGGCGACGTTCCGGCCTTCCTGGCCGCCTGCTGCGCCCTGGCCCGGCCTGGCGGGGCGCTGGCGCTCTCCACCATCAACCGCACGCCCCGGGCCTTCGCCTTCGCCATCGTCGGCGCCGAGTACCTGCTGCGCAAGCTGCCGCGCGGCACCCACGACTGGCGCAAGTTCCTGAAGCCGTCGGAGCTGGCCGCCGGCCTGAGGCCGCACGGCCTCGAGGTCACCGAGCTGGCCGGCATGGTCTACGAACCGCTGTCCGGCGACTGGCGCCTGAGCCGCCGCGACCTCGGCATCAACTACCTGCTCTGGGCGGAGAAGCCGGCGGGCAGCGGCTGAGGTCTCGAAGGCTCAGCTCGCGCCCGGCGGGCTGCGCGTCGAGACCAGGCCCTCCGGCCGCCCCACCACCACCACGGTCAGCGCCTCCGGATCGAAGAGCCGGGCGGCGACGCGGCGGGCATCCTCCAGGGTCACCGCCTCGATCAGCTCCGTGCGGCGGCTCATGTAGTCGAGGCCCAGGTCGTCCATCTGCAGCTGCAGCAGCGTGCCGGCGATGCGCGAGGAGCTGGAAAGCCCCAGGGCGAAGGCGCCGGCGAGATAGTCCTTGGCCCGCTGCAGCTCCTCCTCGTCGAGCTCCCCTTCGGCGACCCGCGCCCACTCGGCGCGGATCAGGCCGATCGCCTCGGCGACACGGCTGTTCTCGCTGCCGACGCCGCCGAGCAGCATCGGCGCCTCCTCGAAGTTCGCCAGCGTGGTGTAGACCGAATAGGCCAGTCCGCGCGCCTCGCGCACCTCGGTGAAGAGACGCGAGGAGAAGCCGCCGCCGCCCAGCACGTAGTTCACCAGCGTCGCGGCGAAGAAGTCCGGGTCGTCGCGGGCGATGCCGGCATGGCCCAGCGCCACGGTCGACTGCGGCTGGTCGCGGTCGATCACCAGCACGCCGCCGCTCGGGTCCGGCGTCACCGGCGGCACCCGGCGCGGCGCCCCCTCGGCCGGCAGCGCGCCGAAGGTCTCGTCCAGCAGCCGGCCCAGCGTCTCCGGGTCGATGTCGCCGGCGGCGGCGACGTAGAGGCGGTCGCGCGCCAGCTGCTCGCCGAGAAAGGCACGCAGGTCCTCGATGCCGATGCGGCCCAGGCTCTCCACCGTGCCCTCGCTCGGGCGGGCATAGGGATGGTCGCCGAACAGCAGGCCGTAGAGGCTGCGCCAGGCGATGGTGTCCGGATCCTGGGCCCGGCGCGCCTGCACCACCTGGTACTGCTGGCGCAGCCGCTCGACCGCCGGCGGATCGAAGCGGGGCTCCGTGAGGGCCAGGCGCAGCAGGTCGAAGGCCTCCTCGCGCTGCCGCGTCAGGGTGAGCAGCGAGCCGCTCAGGCGGTCGCGGTCGGCCGAGAAGGAGAGCTGGATGGAGCGGTCGGCCAGCGCGTCCTGAAAGGCCTCGGAGTCGTAGTCGCCGGCGCCCTCGGTCAGCAGCGACAGGGCCAGGGCGGCGACGCCCTCCAGCCCCTCGGGCTCCTCCGCCGCACCGCCGCGGAAGGCGAAATCCAGCGCCAGCAAGGGGTTCGACTCGTCGCGGATCAGCCAGGCCTCGATGCCGCCGGGTGACACCACCCGCTCCGGCTCCATCGCCGGCGCCGCCTGCGGCGGCGCGATCGGGGGGACGAGGAGGGCGAGCGCGAGGACAAGCGGCACCAGGGCCACGCGCGCCAGGGTCATGCTCTTGCTCCGCTCGTTCGTGTCGGACATCGTGCGCCAGGGGTCAGGAAGTCGGCTCGGGCCGTAGCACGCCGGTGACCGAGCGCTCCGGCACCAGCACGAGGCGCAGCGCCGCCTCGACCTGCTCGGCGGTTACCGCGCCGATGCGCTCGGGCCAGGCCTCGACGTCCTCGACGCTGCTGCCGGTGGTCAGCGCCCGGCCGAAGGCGAAGGCCGGACCGGTCACCGAATCGCGGGCGAAGACGGCGGCGTCCATCAGCCGCTGCTTGGCCCGTTCCACCTCCTGCTCCGTCACGCCGTCGCGCAGCAGGATCGCCGTCTCCTCGCGCAGCGCGGCCTCCAGGGCCTCCGGCTCGACGCCGGGGCGCGGCGAGCCCCAGAGCGTGAAGGTGGCGAGGTCGTAGGCGCTGGGCGAGTAGCTGGCGCCGGCGCCGGCGGCGATCTCCTGCTCCACCACCAGGCGGCGGTAGAACCGCCCGGTCGGGCCGGACAGCAGCTCGCTGCCGACCTGCAGCGCGTAGGCCGCCTCGGGCGCGCTGTCGTCGAGCGGCCGGTTGTAGCTCGGCGCCAGATGGCCGATGGAAACCGAGGGCTGGCCGACCCGGGGGCTCGCCAGCTCGACGCGGCGCGGCGCCCACTGCCGCGGCTCCGCCAGGCGCTCGCGCGGCGGCACGGCGCGGGCCGGGATCGGACCGTAGTAGCGCTCCGCCAGCTCGAAGGCCGTCTCCGGCTCGACGTCCCCGGCGATCACCAGCACCGCGTTGTCGGGCGCGTACCAGACCTCGTAGAAGTCCAGTGCATCCTGCATGGTCAGGCTGCGGATCTCCTGCTCCCAGCCGATCACCGGGGTGCCGTAGGGATGGTGCAGGAACTGCGCCGCCGAGGTCATCTCGCGCAGCTGTGCGGCCGGGTCGTTGTCGACGCGGCTCAGCCGCTCCTCCAGGACCACGTCGAGCTCGGGCCGCGCGACTTCCTCGCTCAGGCGCAGGTTGACCATGCGGTCCGCCTCCAGCTCCATCACCATCTCCAGCTGGTCGCTGGCGACGGTCTGGAAATAGGCGGTGAAGTCCGAGGAGGTCATGGCGTTGTCGCGCCCGCCGTGGCGCGCCACGATACGCGAGAACTCGTGCGGCCCCATGCGCTCCGTGCCCTTGAACATCAGGTGCTCGAGGTAGTGGGCGATGCCGGACTTGCCGGGCGGCTCGTCGGCGGCGCCGACCCTGTACCAGAGCATCTGCGTGACGATCGGCGCGCGCTGGTTGGGCACGACGATCACCTCCAGGCCGTTGTCCAGGGTGCGCACCTCGGGCTCGAAGACCTGGGCGCCGACGGGCGCCGGCGCGAGCAGCAGCAGGGCCAGGGTGAGGGCGGCGGCCAGCGCGGCGGCGGGAAGGCGCGCGGCGCGGGGCATCGGAAGGGCGGCATTCTGCGACATGCGCGGGACTGTCCCCCAGGATCGTGGCGAGGTCGTGGCCAACTTGCCCCGCCGCGCCGGCCGGAGTCCACCGGCTCGAAGGCGGGCGCCTCCCTAGGAACTGGCTTCCTCCGACTGTTCGGCAATGGCCGCCAGCGCGATCGGCGCCAAGATGGTGACGCGCCGCCGGCCGCCGCGCACCAGGCCCGCGCCTTCCCAGGCGGCCAGGGTGCGGCTGACCGTGTGCAGGGTGGTGCCGACCATCTCGGCCAGGTCCTGGCGAGAGAGCGGAAAGTCGATCTCGATGCCCTGGGAGGTGCGCCGCCCGGCCTGGACCACGAGCCGGGCCAGGGTGCGCGCGATGCGCCGCTCGGCGCGTTCGCTGTGCAACTCGCGCAGCCGGTCCTGCAGCTCCTTGGTGCGCCCGCCCATGATGCGCATGGCGTTGAGCGCGATGGCGGGCCAGCGCCCGGAGAGATCGGCCAGCACCTCGCGCGGCCACAGCAGCAGCCAGGTGTCCTCGACGGCCGTCGCCGTCGCCGGATAAGGAATGCCGCCGCAGACCGCGACGCAGCCGGCCACCTCCCGGGCGCCCAGGTAGCGGACGATGACCTGCTGTCCCTCGGTGCTCGTCTGGGTCACCTTCAGCCTGCCGGCGAGCAGCAGGAAGATGGCCTCGGCCGGGTCGCCCTGATGGAACAGGACCCTCTCTGCGGCGCAGCGCTCGCGCCGGCCACGGTTCAGCACCTCCTCCAGCGCCGCCTCGGGCAGCGTCTCGAAGAGCGGGACCTGGCCCCGCAGGGCGGCGCGCAATGCCTCCGGCTGCACTTCCCTTCCTCCCGTCACCGGGAATAGCGCGTTGCTTGCGCTGGCGCAAACAGCGCCAGCCGACACCCCCCACCTCCAGGGTACGGGGCGCCGAGCGCGGCGTCGCCGCCTTCCAACGGAGTAGAAACCATGCGTAGCGCTTTCCGCCAAGGCCTCGTCGCCACCGCCAGTGCGGCGGTCCTCGGCCTCCTCCTCGCCGGCACTCCGGTCCTCGCGGCCGAGACCGCGAGCGTCGTGCGGGCGCCCACCGACCTGCCGGCCCCGCTGGCCCTGCGCGGCCCCGAGACCGTCGAGCTCACCTTGACCACCATCGAGAAGACGGCGCGGCTGGCCGACGGCACCAGCTACCGCTACTGGACCTTCGACGGCGGAGTGCCCGGTCCCTTCGTGCGAGTGCGCGTCGGCGACACCGTGAAGGTGACCCTGACCAACGACGAAGAGAGCTGGATGCCGCACAACGTCGACTTCCACGCGGTCACCGGACCGCACGGGGGCGGCGACGCGACCCTGGCCCTGCCCGGCGAGACCCGCGGCTTCGTCTTCAAGGCACTCAACCCCGGCCTCTACGTCTACCACTGCGCCACGCCGATGGTGGCTCACCACATCGCCGCCGGGATGTACGGCCTGATCCTGGTCGAGCCCGAGGGCGGACTGCCGCCGGTCGATCGCGAGTTCTACGTCATGCAGGGCGAACTCTACACCGAGCAGCCCTTCGGCACGAGCGGCGAGGTCTTCGACAGCATCGACAAGCTGCTCGACGAGCGCCCGGAGTACTACATCTTCAACGGCGCGGTGGGAGCCCTGACCGAGCAGGCGCCGCTGACGGCCGAGGTCGGCGAGACCATCCGCATCTTCTTCGGCGTCGGCGGACCGAACAAGACCTCGTCCTTCCACGTGATCGGCGAGATCTTCGACAAGGTCTGGCAGCTCGGCTCCTTCACCGGTGAGCCCCTGACCGACGTGCAGACCGTCACCGTCGCGCCGGGCGGCGCGGTGGCCGTGGACATCACCCTGGAGGTGCCGGGCACCTACGCCCTGGTCGACCATGCGCTGAGCCGCGTGGAGCGCGGCCTGGTCGGTCACCTCGTGGTCACCGGACCCGAGAACCCGGAGATCTTCCGCGAGCTGCCGGCCGAGCAGCTCAGCCAGGCGGACTGACGACCGGCCCGAGAGGGTAACGCCGGGGGGCCTCACGGCCCCCCGGTCGCTTTGTGCGCCCACCCCGCTGTCGTCGCCGCGCGGCCTGGGCTATGGTCGGCCGTCGCCCATCCCCACGCCGCAGAGGAGGCCGCGTGACCACGCGGGACCCCGATACCCTCGCCTTCTACGCCGCCGAGGCGCAGGCCTACGCCGACCGGCGCTCGACCGCGCCGCAGCCGCGCCTGGAGCGCTTCCTCGCCGCCCTGCCCGCCGGCGCCGGGATCCTGGAGCTCGGCTGCGGCGGCGGCCAGGACAGCGCCGTCATGCTGGCGCGCGGCTTCGACGTCACCCCCACCGACGGCTCGCCCGAGATGGCCCGCGAGGCCGAGCGGCGGCTGGGGCAGCCGGTGGCGGTGCTGCTGTTCCAGGATATCGAGGGCTGCGCACTCTACGACGCCGTCTGGGCCAGGGCCTGCCTGCTGCACGCGCCCCGGCCCGAGCTGCCCGGCGTAATCGGCCGGGTGCACCGCATCCTGAAGCCCGGCGGCCGGCTCTACGCCAGCTTCAAGGCCGGCGAAGGCGAAGGCCGCGACCGCCTGGGCCGCTACTTCAACTACCCCTCGGCCGAGGAGCTGCGCGGCGTCTTCGCCACGGCCCCCTGGGCCACCCTGGAGATCGAGGCGGCCCAGGGAGGCGGCTACGACGGCGAGCCCACCCCCTGGCTCCACGTCACGGCGGTCAAGCCGGACTGATACCAGCGAGCCTCCGAGACGGCTCTCGCCATCCTGGGCGAAAGCGAAGGATGACGGCGACCGAGGCGATCACTGCCGGCTCGTTGACGCGGAAGACCTTCAATGCACATTCCGCGATCATCCCGGACCTAATCGCTACGCTATGCCCAACGCTGATCGTCATGGAATCGCAAACGAGAAGCGCGTATCCAATCGGAACGGGTCCGGGCAAGGCGTGTCGATAACAGGGTCCTGGCAGACGATGCCGCTCACGGCCTGCGCCCCGATTCGCCCGTGGTAACTCTGAAAGTCTGCCGGACGATCTGTCGGGTTCTCACGCACCGACGTCTCGCGGAAGACCACCTGATCGCCGCTGATCCGCCCTTCGATGGCATATCGTGTTCCGGAGGGCCACCTTGCTTCGCCCGTGAACCCGTTGCCGGCTGGGTCGAAGGATTCCAGGCTGATTGAGAACTCCGTTACCTTGCGGTGGCTGCACGGCAGCCGAGCACATCCCCACCCGTCGGGTTCGTCGTAACGGGCCTGCACGGTTGCGGCGGCGGTGAAGGCGTCGCGTAGCGCGACAATGCCTGCGGCCCGAGCTGCCCGGCGTTCGGCAATCAACGCTTCGGGGTCGAACTCGACGCTGACCCTGCCCTGCGCGCAGCGTGTGAAAGTGCCGGATGCGGTTGCATCGGTATCCAGTTCCAGCTGATAGATGCAGTTCAGGACGGCCTCGCCTCTCTGAATGTCCTCGACATTCTCGAAGATCATCCTGCCGTCGCTGACCATCCCGCTGATCCGCTGGACCGAGGACAGCGTTAGCCAGGTCAGTTCGGCGGTGAAGCGGTCGTTGGCATCGAAGACGACATCGACCACCTCGAACGGCCAAACGGTCCCGCCGATACTAGACTGGCCGCGAAACTCGCCGCGCCCGAGCAAGGTGCGCCAATGCTCGCCGTCGCGCGCGATGGCGGCCCTTTGGGCTTCAAGCGCCGCTCGCCGATGCGCCTCGGCCTCTTCGATCACCGAGCGATGCTCGTCGCTGTCTTGCAGCACCGTTCGTCCTGAAAAACTGCTCCGGGGCGCGCCGCTGCCGTGAAACGGGTCTCCCTGAAAATCGAACTGGATCTCCCATTCCCCTCGATAGAGGCGAGCCGAGGCGAAGCCGAACACGTCGATTGTGTGATCTTCGGGCAGAAGCGGGGCGAGCACCGTAACGTTGTCGATCTGCGCAGCGAAGCCGAAGGTGGGCTGCTGCAGGCGAGCGGTCGCGCGAATGCGCATCCGGATGTCCGGGTCGACGATGGTCCCGAGGTTCTGGGCTGCCTGGATGGTCAACGTCTCGACGGACCAGATCGCGGGAATCTCAAAGGCCAGGCTCTCGGCCAGTTGCGCCTCGCTCGGCGCCTCCTGACCATATGCGGAAAGCGGCGCGCTGATAATGAGCGCGGCCACCATGACGAGCTTTCGCAATCGTCGGTTCATCATCCGTCCCTATCTGAGCGCTGGATCGCGTCCACGAAGCTGGCCTGTGCCTCTCAAGGGTGATGGGCGCGGCATGCCGAAGCTCAGGGCGCCCAGACCAGCCGGTCGTTCTCGAAGAAGACGACGCAGGGATTGGCGGCGTCGTATTCCGGCTTGGCGCGGCAGTTCGCCAGGGCCTCCTCGCGGGCCTGCTCGATCGTGATGCCCTGCGACCAGCGCCCGCCGAAAGCCCCGTCGGAGGAGACCGCGAAGGCCTTGTTGAACTCGGCCGGGGCATAGCGCTCCAGGAAGCAGGAAACGCAGACACGGCTGCCGCCCGCCTGTTCCAATTGCGGCACCGCGGCGCTGTAGGGGCTCTCGCCGGCCACCGCGACCTCTCCCTGGACCAGCCAGGTGCCCAGGTTGGCCGAGCGGTAGGCCACCGTGTAGGCGAAGTCGTCGGCGGCGGGCGTCGCCCCGGCCTCGTAGACGGCGCGCAGCGAGGGAACTTCCAGATGGGCGCAGTTCGCCTGGCGCGGCCGGCGCGAGACCTCCTCGAAGACCAGGCTGCCGTGGCGCGGCGGCTGCGTCACGGCGATCTCCGGCAGGGGCAGATTGCTACAGTCGGCCAGGCGGATCTCGTAGTAGCTGCCCACCTCGATCCGGCCGCCGGTCTCGACGGTATAGCTTCCGGAGCGGGTCTCGCTGTAGCCGCCGCTGGTCTGGCAGGCTGCCAGACCGAGCAGCAGCAGCGCCCCGAGGGCGGCCCGGGGCAAGGCGGGCTGGACGAAGCATGACGTCATAGGGGTCGCTCTCCCGGCTGATGCGCGACAGGAAGGCCGCGCTCCCCGTCCCTCTAGGGCGCGTCGGTCGCTGGCGTCCCGGCGTTTCGCGGAAAAGCGGGGAAGAATCGGAAAGCGGCCCGAATTATCCCGCTTGATCAGTGCCCTGGCTGTCCTAGAATCGTTCGGTGGAGCAGCCGTGGGGATGGCGGGATGGTCCTCGAGGTCGAGAGGTTCGGCCGGTGGCACGAGCTGTTCGACGCGCTCTGCGTCGAACGGGGGCACTACGACAACCTGGCGCTGGCCGGCGCCTTCTGCGCGCGAACGGGCGCCGGTTCCCGCGCCGCCTACGAAGCCGCGCTGAAGAACCTGAACAACTGGCGGCAGGGTCATCACCGGCCCAGCCCGCGCAACTTCCGCATCCTGACGCAGCTGCTGCAGGTCGACGCCGACCCGGCACTGCTGGCGCGGTGGAACGCGCTCTACAAGGCCTCGCCGAGCCCGGCCACGCCGGGCGTCTCGGACGAAGGCGCGGCGCCTGTCCCGACGCCGACGCCGGCGCCGCCTTCCCGGTTCCGCCCGTTGCCGTTCGACCGCCGGGGCCTGCCGATCGCGGCGGCCTGCCTGGCGCTGGCGGCAGCGGTCTGGGGCGTCAGCCTCCTCCTCCCCGCCTCCAAAGCCGTCAGCGTCGCGACGGTCGGGCCGATCGACGTGAGCGGCCAGCAGGTCTACTACCTGGAGCAGGTCACGGCCCGCGTCGGCGAGTCGGCCGTGGTCCACGGCAAACGCGGCCTGCGCTGCGGCGAGCAGCCGCCGCCCTGGGAGGAGGTCCTGCCCTACCTGCCGGAGCTCTCGACCGGCGTCTGGACCGACGGCGGCGTCGGCTTCCGGGTCAGCCGCGCCTGCGGCGGCGCCACGCCCGTGCGGGCCGTGGTTTTCACCGCGACCCGGCCGGGGCTCGACGCCTTCCTGCTCTACAACGACCCGGTCACCCTGCGGGTGGTGGAATAGCCTCTCCGCCGGCCGCCGCTCAGTCCTTGACCGGGACGGTGTAGTTCAGCGCCAGGCGGCCGCCGTCCGGATAGAGGGTCTGGCCAACGAAGTAGCTGGCCTCGTCGCTGGCGAGGAAGACGGCGACCGAGGCGATCTCCTCCGGCTCGCCGACCCGACCGGCCGGCGTGCGCGAGAGCACGCCCCGCATCTTCGCCGGGTCGTCGGCGACCGAGGCGAAGACCTCGGTGCGGATCGAGCCGGGGCCGATGCCGTTGACGCGGATGCCCTTGTCGATCAGCGCCAGCGCCATGGCCTTGGTCAGCTGGTTGACCCCGCCCTTGGCGACGACATAGGGGGTGATGGTGGGGATCGCCAGGACGGCGTTGATCGACGACATGTTGATGATGGCACCACCGCGGCCCTGCTTCGCCATCTGCCGCGCGGCGGCCTGGCCGGTCAGGAAGACGCCCTTGAGGTTGACCCGCAGCACGCGGTCGAAGTCCTCCTCGGTCAGCTCCAGGAAGTCGCTGGCCTGGACGATGCCGGCGTTGGCGACGGCGATGTCGAGCCCGCCGTAGGCCGCCACCGCCGCCTCCACCAGGGCGTCGACCTGGGTCTTGTCGCCAACGTCGCAGGGAACGAAGAGCGCCTCGCCGCCGGCCGCCTGGATCTTCTCCGCCGCGGCCTCGCCGCGCTCCACGGCCACGTCGGACAGCACCACCTTGGCGCCCTCGCGCACGAAGGCCTCGGCGCAGGCCAGGCCGATGCCCGCCGCCGCCCCGGTCACCAGCGCCACCTTGTCCTTCAGCCGCATCGCTCCTGCTCCTCCTGTCGTTCGGGAGCGGCAAGCTGCCACGCCGGCCGAAGCCGCTCAAGCGCTTGTGATCGGCCTTGACTGGCGCCGCCGACGGCCGCCGGGCAGAGTCCGCCCATGCGATCGCTGCTGCGCGCCCTGTCGCTCCTCCTCGCCCTGCCCGCCTTTGCGGCGGCGGCCCAGACCATGGCCCAGACCGTGGAGCAGACGCCGCCGCGGGGCTGGCTGCTGGAGTGGCCGGCCACCGACTTCTCCCGCGCCGCCGTACCCTTCGCCGAGATCCTCTCGGGCGGGCCACCGAAGGACGGGATTCCCTCGATCGACGAGCCGCGCTTCGTTCCCGTTGCCGAGGAGCGGGAACTCGACCCCGCCGAGCCGGTGATCGGGCTCAGGCTGGGCGGCGAGGCGAGGGCCTATCCCCTGCGCATCCTCACCTGGCACGAGATCGTCAACGACGAGGTTGCCGGCCGGCCGGTGGCGGTTACCTACTGCCCGCTGTGCAACGCCGCTCTGGTCTTCGACCGGACCCTGGAGGACGGCCGGGTGCTGGACTTCGGCACCACGGGCAAGCTGCGCCACTCCGACCTAGTGATGTACGACCGCAGCACCGAGAGCTGGTGGCAGCAGTTCACCGGCGAGGCCATCGTCGGCGAACTGACCGGCAGCCGCCTGGCCGTGCTGCCGGCCCGGCTCGAATCCTGGGAGCGCTTCGCCGAGCGCCACCCCGACGGCTCGGTACTGGTACCGAACGACCCGCGCGCGCGGCCCTACGGCCGCAACCCCTACGTCGGCTACGACAGCGCCGCCGCGCCCTTCCTCTACCAGGGGGAACTGCCCGAGGGGGTCGCCGCCATGGCCTACGTCGTGGCGGTGGGAGAGCAGGCCTGGCCGCTGCAGCGGCTGCGCGAGGCCGGCCGCATCGAGGCCGGCGGGCTGGTGCTGGAATGGACCGCCGGCAAGGCCTCGGCCCTCGACAGCGCCCGGATCCCGGAGGGGCGCGATCTCGGCAACGTGGTGGTCTGGCGCGAAGGGCCGGAGGGCCGCGCGGAGGTGGCCTACGACCTCACCTTCGCCTTCGTGTTCCACGCCTTCCGGCCGGAGGGCCGGCTGCACCTGGAATAGGGGCGCCGGTCGCTTTGTGGCGGAATCGTCCTCGGCCTTGGGGTAGGATGGTCGACCGCCATGGCCCAGGACTTCACCCCCGCCCGCCGGCAGCGCTTCCGCAAGCTGCTCACCCTCGCCGCCGAAAGTCCCTTCGTCGGCGAGCGGGAAGCTGCGTTGGCGGCAGCCGAGCGTATGGCCGAGGCCGCCGGACTGGATCTGGAGGAGGCGGCGCGCGCCTGCGGCCGCGACGAGCCGGAGCCGCGGCCCGAGCCGGCGCCGCAGGGCCCTCGCGCCACGCAGGAGGAAGGCTGGCCCGAGGATCTCGGCCCGAACCTGCGCCGCGCCGCCTGGACCGGCTATGCCTGGGAGGCCGCGGCCAGCCGCGCCCGCCAGCGCCACCGCGAGGAGGTCGCGCGGCGCCAGCGCGAGGAGGAGGCGCAGCGGCGCGAGGAGCGTGGCCGCCGGCGCCGCGGCGGCAACCAGCGCAGCGACCGCGCCATGGCCCGCGGCGACTTCGCCCGGGTGCTGCTGCTGGAGACCGGCCTGCCGCTGCGCGACATCGCCGACATCACCGAGTTGGGCATGTACGAGGTGGTCGGACTGAAGCTGAAGCTGCGCCCGGAGATCGCCCGGGTGCGGGCCCGCCGGGCCGCCGCCGCCGAGCCGCCGTCACGCCGCGCCGCGGGCCTCGGCGCGCCTGTCGGTAACAAATCAAGTTGGCCGTTTTCGTAACAAGTGAATTGTCCGCTCGTTCTGGTTTCGATCCGGGGGGCATGCCCCCCGGATCGAAGCGTCGCGTGGAGCGGTGTCAGGCGGCGCAGTCTTGGGTCTCGGGCAGGGGCCTTCCGTCGGCCTGGAAGCGGGCGATGGCGCGCGGTCCGTGGAAGAGGGCGAGCTGGCCGTCGGGGTAGCGGTGGACGCGGACCCTGGCCTTGACGAAGTGGGGCCGCCAGGGGCTGGGCGGGATCTGCAGCACCAGGCCCTGGAAGCGCACGGTGTTGTCGTTGCCGACGACGCGTTCCTCCTGATGGCAGAGGATGTCGGCCAGCGCGACGCCGGGGACCGGGACGAAGGCCGAGCTCGCCTCGGCCGGCGGCTCGGTGAAGCGCCTGTTGTGATCGGGCAGGTAGACCTCGCGCAGGAAGCGGTTGGCGCTTTCCATGTCCTCGATCCCGGCGTCGGCCAGCTCGCGCAGCAGCCGGCCCTGCAGCGTGCCGAACATCCGTTCGGAGCGGCCGCGGGCCTGGGGCGAATAGGCCGCGATGTGCTCGATGCCGAGCTGGGCCAGCGCCCGGCCCACCTGGGTGGGCCTGGTCTTGTCGACCTTGCCGCCGGCCTCGGGCGTGGTGAAGTAGTGGCTGCCGCGGTCGCTGTAGAGGCTGCAGGGCAGGCCCCGGCCCGCGAAGGTCTCCAGCAGTCCCCGGAAGCTGCTGTCGCTGCCCTCCTCCTCGACGAAGAAGGCCGAGTAGATCTCGCTGGTGGCGTCGTCCATCGTCACGATCAGGTCGATCTCCCGCCCCAGCGCCGGCAGCCAGAGATGGCGCGAGCCGTCCTGGTGCAGCAGCATCCCTGCCGCCGGCCGGCGCGGCCGCTTCTTGCGGTGCGCCGAGCGCTTCGGCGCGGCGCGCACCAGGCCCGAGGCCTGCAGCACGCTCTTGGTCCAGCCGTAGGAGCGCGACACCCCGTGCCGCTCCGTCAGCCGCTCGTGGAAGTGCTTCACCGGCCAGCCCCGGTAGCGCTCCCGGTACAGCTCCAGCACCCGCTCCGTCTCGTCCGCCGGCACCCGGTGCGGGCTCGCACGACCCAGCCGGCGGTCCAGCAGGCCCGCCAGGCCCTCCTCCTCGAAACGAAACCGCTGGCGCCGGAACGTCCGCTCCGAAACACCCAGCCAGTCCGCCGCCTCGCTCGCGCTCAGACGGCCGCCGTGAAAGCGATCGTAAATCTCCTCAAACCGCAGCATGCGGATCTCCTGTAGCACTCCCGTCCGGCCCATCCTCGCCCCCCTCTTTGGAGCGATTCTCAAACCGGACAGGTCACTTGCTACAAAATCCGGACAGTCCTCATGTTAGCGACACGGGCCTCGGCGCGCCTTGACAGCCCCCGGTGCCGGGACTACACAAGCGCCCGCCGATCGGCGATCGGGCGCGTAGCTCAGCGGGAGAGCACTGTCTTCACACGGCAGGGGTCGCTGGTTCAATCCCAGCCGCGCCCACCATCCGATCCGCCCCCCTCACCCCCCGCGCGCGGCCGCGGCGATCGCCGGGTCGACCTCCACCTGCAGGCCCTCCACCAGGGCGTTGGTGCGGTTGAAGGCGCCGACCACGGCCATCAGCTCCCCCAGCAGCGCGTCGTCCAGGCCCTGCCCGCGCGCCTGGGCGACGTGGCTCTCCAGGCAGATCCGGCAGCCGTTGGTGGCCGAGACGGCGATGGCGATCATCTCCTTGGTCAGGGCGTCGATGCGGCCCGGGCGCATGGCCTCCTTCAGCCCTTCCCAGACCTCGCGCAGCAGCGGCGGGTGGCAGGCGAAGCTGCGCCAGATCGCCGGCACGCGCTCCAGGCCGCGGGTCGCCAGGATGTCGTCGTAGACCGCACGCACCTCCGGCGGCGCTTCCTCGTAGGCCAACGGCGGCACCAGCGAGAGCGCGCCGACCAGGGCGTTGGTGCGGTTCAGCGCCCCGACCACGGCCATGAGCTCGCCCAGCAGGGCATCGTCCAGGCCCAGCTTGCGGGCCTGGGCCACGTGGCTGTTGAGGCAGTAGGCGCAACCGTTGCTGGCCGAGACGGCGATCGCCACCAGTTCCTTGGCCAGGCCATCCATGCGGCCGGGACGCATCGTCTCCTTCAGCCCTTCCCAGACCTCGCGCAGCAGCGCCGGGTTGCAGGCGAAGGCCTTCCAGACGTTGGGCACGCGCTCCAGGCCGCGGGTCGCCAGGATGTCGTCGTAGACCGCGCGCACCTCCGGCGAGGCCTCCTCGTACTCGATGAACTGCACCAGCGCCACGGCGACTCCTCCCTCTGCCCCTCTCGACGGCCGGCGGGCCGCGCCTTCGTGATAGCGCCTCGCGCGCGGCCGCGATAGGGCGGCGGCCTAAAGCCGATCGAGAAAGGCCTCGGCCAATCGGGTGGCAACGCCCCGGAAAAGTGCCGCGCCGTCGACTCGACGAGCAGGGAAGGAGCAAGACTGGATAAAATTTGCCCCAATAGCGCGTCATTTTGCCCCTCGACTCCGCCCTCCGGTAGTGACACTTTATGCGGGTATACGGGAAATGGTGACGACGATGCTAGAATGGCTTGTGCACCTCCTGCTGCATCCTCTGGCCCTGCCGCTCCTCGGCGGCCTCTTTCTGCTGCTGTTGGCCGTGGGTCTCGCCCGCCGCCCGCGCAGGACGACCGGCTGCGCCTTCTCCGAAGCCTGGGAGCGTGGCAGCCCGCCGCCCGAGCCGACGCTCGACCGCGGCGGCCCGCCGGTATGAGCCGAGGACGGCCGCGGTGTCGCCCACCCTCGTCTATCTCCTCGCCCTGCTGGCCGCGCCGGTCATCGGCCTGTCGCTGACGCTCGTGCTGGTCCTGCGCCGACTGCTCTTCGGGCCGCCGCGGCCCGGCTCGGCCTTTGCCGAGTGGGAGCGGCCGGAGCCGCACGGCTGAGCGGCGGCTACATCCTCTTACCCTCCGAAGCTTTCCTCGCCGGCGCGGGACGCTATCCTGTCCTCTGGATCGAGAGCCGGGCGCAAGGACATGCCCCTGATCGAGTTCTCCGCTGTCACCTCGCCGCTGGTACGCAAGGGCCAAGCCTACTGGGCCGGCAAGAAGCGCGGCCGCCGCCTGCCGGCGCGCGCCGACATCGATCCGACGGAGATCCCCAATCTGCTGCCCTACCTGCTCCTCAGCGACGTGCTGCGCGATCCCTTCGACATCCGCTTCCGCCTGGCCGGCACCCAGGTGGTGGCGATGAACAACTTCGACCTGACCGGCAAGCGGCTCAACGCCGGCATCCACCAGCCGGAGTGGCGAGACTACTGGCTGCAGGTCTACCGGGGCGTGGCGGAGAGCGGCGAGCCGGCCTTCGGCGCCGACTGCTACGCCTACCGCGACCGCAGCCACGTCGACTTCGAATGGTGCCTGCTGCCGCTGGCCGCCGACGGCGAGACCGTCGACATGATCCTGGAGGTCGAGGCCTACCCCGAGGGCGCGCGCCCCGGCAGCGGCCTGCCCTACTACGTCGCGGCGGGCGATACCCGCTGAGGCCGCGGCTCAGAGCGCCGGCAGGCGGCGCGCGAGAAGGCGGCGGCTCTCGGCGAGGCCGAGCCTGAGACCGCCGGCCAGGGCTTCGGGCCAGGGGCGGCCGAAGCGTGCCAGCACCTCGGCCGCCAGGGCATCGATCTCGGCCTCGTCGCGCGGGTCGGCGGCGGCGGCATCGAACTCGTTGCGCCGATAGTCGGCGGCATAGTCCCGGGCGAAGACCGTCTCCCAGTCCTGCGCGAAGTGACGCGCGGCGAAGGCCCGGTTGGCCGCGGCGAAGCGCTCGCGGATCGTCTCCGCGAGGTCCGCGTCCAGGCCCATGAAGCGCTCCTCCTGCCAGCCGCGGGCGGCGCACTCGGCCAGCAGCCAGTTGCGCGTCGTTCCCAGCCGCCGGTCCAGTCGGTAGCGCCCGCCCTGCTGGGTCAGGCGGCGCAGCAGTTCCAGGGTCCGCACACCCACGCGCTCGTTGCGAAGCGGCGGCGCCGCCGCCTCGGGTCCCGGCGACGGCAGGCCGGTCGCCTCCAGGAAGCGCTCCACCAGGCTGCCGCCGCCGGGCTGGGTCAGCGGCAGGGCGCGGAAGCGGGCGCCCGGGCAGTCGCTCCACTGCGCCAGGCGGCGGCCGTAGTCGAAGCGCGCGTCGCGCAGGCGCCGCGCCGCATAGGCGCCGAAGCGCCGGCTGCTGCGGAACCAGTAGACCTCGTGGCAGTAGAAGGAGTTGAGGAAGAGCGGCTGCGGCCGCACCACGGCGACGAAGGTCACGCGGAAGCCGAGCCGCCCGAAGCCCGCGACCAGACGCTCGGGCGCGCGCAGCCCCGGGTGCAGGTTCTGCAGGCCCTCGTAGGACAGCAGCAGGCTCCGGCAGCGCTTGCGCTTCAGCGCCGGCTCCAGCTGCGGCAGGAAGCTGCGCTCGAAGTCGCCGTCCGGCGCGGCGAGGCTGAGCGACAGGGCGCGGTGACCGGGGCTCTGGTGCCCGCCCATCGTCGGCACCAGCAGCCCCTCGGCCCGCAGCTGGCGCCTGTGGCGCATCAGGAAATGCTGCAGGGTCGTGCTGCCCGCCTTGGGCATGCCCACGTGGATGACGCAGTCGCGCATGAAACTACCTTCCGCCCGGCCGCCGCGGCGCGGCCGGCGCGATATTGCACCGGAGGCGCAAAAGAGGCTAGCAGGAGGGCGCGCGGCGGCAGCGGCGCCGATTCCCGAAGCCCGAGGACCGATCGCCGACCATGCCCGACACCGCCGCCGCGCGCCGCCATGCCCTGATCCTGCTGCCGCTCTTCTTCCTCTCCGGCGCCGCCGCCCTGGTCTACCAGGTGCTCTGGGCGCGCGAGCTGGCGCTGCTCTTCGGCAGCACCGCCCAGGCGGCGGCGCTCACCATCGCCCTCTTCTTCGCCGGCATCGCCTCGGGCGGCTGGTACTGGGGCCGGCGCGCGGGCCGGCTGCGCAGCCCGCTGGCCGGCTTCGGCCTGCTGGAGATCGGCGTCGCCGTCACGGCGCTGGGCCACTTCTTCCTGGTGGAGGCCTACTTCGCCCTCTGGCCCTCCCTCTACGCCCTGGTCGGTCACGCGCCGGCGCTGGAGACCGCCGCCAAGGCCCTGCTCGCCACCACCATCCTACTGCCGCCGGCCTTCCTGATGGGCGGCACCCTGCCGCTGATGGCCCAGCACCTGCTGCGGCGGCGCGACCGCCTGGCCCGCGGCGGCGCGCTGCTCTATGCCGTCAACACGGCGGGCGCCGCCGCCGGGGCGCTGGCCGCCGGCTTCCTGCTGCCGCCGCTGCTCGGCTTCCGCGACGCCTACCTGGTGGCCGTCGGCCTCGACCTCGGCGTCGGCCTGGCCGTCCTGGCGCTGGCCCGCCAGGCGGCAGAACCCGCAGCGGCGCCCGCAGCCGCCCCTCGAGCGCCCACGGCGGCGCACCCGGAGGCGGCCGCCGGGACCGACGGCCTGGTCTGGCTCCTGGCCTTCGGCTCGGGCGTGGCGACGCTGGGGGTGGAGGTGATCTGGACCCGGCTCTTCGCCCAGGTGCTGCAGAACTCGGTCTACACCTACGCCCTGGTGCTGACCGCCTTCCTGCTGGCCCTGGCGCTGGGCGCGGCCCTGGCCAACCTGCTCTGTCGCCTGCGCGGGCCGCGGCCGGAGGCGGTGCTGGCGGCACTGCTGCTGCTCTCGGTCCTGGCCACCGCGGCCTCGCCGCTGCTCTTCTTCCAGGCCACCGACGGCCTGGCCTACCTCGGCGGCCGGCTCGGCTGGGGCGGCTACCTGCTGGCCGTGGCCGGGCTGGCGCTGCCGGTGGTGGTGCTGCCGGGCACGATCCTGGGCGCCGTGCTGCCCTATCTGCTGCGGCTGCTGCAGGAGGGCGGGCGGCCGCCCGGCGAGGCGATCGGCCGGCTGATCGCCGCCAACACCCTGGGCGCCATCCTCGGCGCGCTCGCCGCCGGCTTCCTGATCCTGCCGCTCTTCGGCGCCTGGCAGGGACTGATCCTGCTGGCCGGGTTCTACCTGCTGCTCTTCGCCGCCCTGGCGGCGCGGCGGCTGCAGGGCCTGCGCCGGCCGGCGGCCCTGGCGGGCGTCGCCGCGGCGCTGCTGCTGGCCGTCCTGCTGCCGCAACAGCCGCAGGCGCTGCGCCTGGACCCGGGGCGCGGCGAGCAGCTGGTGGAGCTGCTGGAGGGCAGCCGCGCCTCGGTCGCCGTGGTGGCGCGCGGCGAGGACCGGCTGCTGCGCGCCAACAACTACTACACCCTGGGCGGCAGCGGCTCGCGGGTCTCGGAGCGCAACCAGGGCCTGCTGCCGCTGCTGCTGCATCCCGAGCCGCGCTCGGTCTTCTTCCTGGGCATGGGCACCGGCATCACCGCCGGCGCAGCGCTGACCCTGCCGATCGAGCGGCTGGTGGTCTGCGAGATCCTGGCCGAGGTGGTGACCCTGGCGCGCCGCCACTTCGGTCCCTGGACGCTGGGGCTCTTCGAGGATCCGCGCGTCGTGATCCACGCCGAGGACGGCCGCAACTGCCTGCGCCGCAGCCGCGAGCGCTTCGACGTCATCGTCGCCGACCTCTTCACCCCCTGGAAGGCCGGCACCGGCAGCCTCTACACCCTGGAGCACTTCGAGACGGTCCGCGCGCGGCTGCGGCCCGGCGGACTCTTCGTGCAGTGGCTGCCGCTCTACCAACTCTCCGACGCCGAGTTCGGGCTGATCGTGCGCACGCTGCGGGAGGCCTTTCCCCAGGTGACGCTCTGGCGCGGCGACCTCTTCCCCAGCCGCTCCATCGTCGCCCTGGTGGCCAGGGCCGAGCCGGCGCCGCTGGACCCGGCCGTGCCGCTGCGCCAGGCGCGCCGGTTGCCCGGCGCCGCGGCGCTGGAGGACGCCGCGATCGAGGCCATGCTGCTGCGGCTCTACGCCGGCAACCTGTCGCAAAGCGGGCTCTACGACGACCGTCCGCTCAACAGCGACGACCGCCCGCGCCTGGAGTACCAGGCGCCGCGCACCCAGCGCGCGGTGCGCGGCGGGGCGGCGCGCTGGCTGGTCGGCCCCTCGCGCCAGGCGCTCTATCGGGAGCTGGCGCAGGCGGTGCCGCCGGAGGCCGATCCCTACCTGGCCCGCCTCGAGGCGCGCAGCCTGGACTACGTCCGCTCAGGCCTGGACTACAGCGCCTACGTCTTCGAGCGCTGGCGCGGCAACCACGAGCGCGCCGGACCGGCCCTGGCCGCCTTCCGCGAGCGCTGGCCCGCCGAGGCCGACCCCGCCCTGACCCCCGCGCGCCATCTCCTCGACGGCGCTGCCGGCGGCGACGGCCAGCGCGACGGCGAGGACTGAGCGACGGCCCTGCTCCTGCGACGGCGGCAGCGCCGGCAGGTCTCAACACGGAGGACACGGAGGAGGCGCGGAGGACACGGAGGGCCAAGGCCGCCCACCGGGCACGTCATCCTGAGGCCGCAGGCCGAAGGATCTCGATCCGTCGGAGCTCCACCGGCCCGATATCCTTCGCTCACGCTCAGGATGACGGCGAAAGGGAGTGGCGGCCTTGGCCCTCCGTGTCCTCCGCGCCTCCTCCGTGTCCTCCGTGTTGAAAGGGAACGCGAAGCCGTCTCCGACGCGCAGGGAGAGGGAGAGTCCCCTACAGCGTCGGCAGCGCCGGCCGGCTGGCCAGGGCCTCCTCGATCACGGCGGCGGCGCGGGCGCGCTCCTCGCCGGCCAGCGGCAGGCGCGGCGGGCGGACGTTCTCGTCGCCCAGGCCGGTCATGGCCTCGGCCAGCTTGATGTTCTGGACCAGGCGCGGCGAGACGTCGAGCTCCAGCAGCGGCGCGAACCAGCGGTAGATCGCCAGGGCCTCTTCGTGGCGGCCGGCGCGGTGCAGGCGCCAGATCGCCACGGTCTCCTCCGGGAAGGCGGTGACCAGCCCGGCGACCCAGCCCTCGGCGCCCATGTGGAAGGCCTCCAGCGCCAGGTTGTCGACGCCGCAGAAGAGGCGGTAGCGGTCGCCCAGCCGCCGGCGCAGGTGGGTGATGCGCCGCACGTCGTCGGAGGACTCCTTGATGGCCGCGAACTTCGGCTCGTCGGCCAGCTCCTCGAAGAGCGCGAGGGTCACGTCCACCTTGTAGGCCACGGGGTTGTTGTAGACCATGATCGGCAGGTCGCTGGCCGCCGCCACGGCGCGGAAGTGCGCCGCCGTCTCGGCCGGCGCCGAGTGGTAGAGCAGCGGCGGCAGCACCATCAGCCCCTGCGCCCCGGCCTCGGCCCCCGCCTCGGCCAGGCGGCAGGCGCGCCGGGTCGAGCTGTCGGCCACGGTCAGCAGCACCGGCGCGGCGCCGTCCGTCAGCTCGGCCGAGACCGCCAGCGCCAGCGCCAGGATCTCCAGCTTCTCCTCCGGCTCCAGGGTCGAGGCCTCGCCCAGCGAGCCGGCGACGATCAGGCCGTCGCAGCCGGCCTGCAGCAGCCGCCCGAAGTGCCGCCGCATGGCCTCGGGCGCCAGCCGCCCCGCCTCGTCGAACTTGGTGGTGACGGCGGGATAGATGCCCTGCCAGATCTGGTTCATGCTCGGCTGCCTCCCTCGATCGCGGCTGGCGGAGCGCCCCGCGCGGCGCTAGGATACCTGTGGGATCCCACAGCGATCAAGAGACCATGGCGCTTCTCGACGCCCCGCCACAATCCGCGCCCGCCGCCGCCCGGCCGCAGCTGCCGGCGGCCGGCGGCGGCCTGGTGGAGCGGGTCTACGCCGCGCTGGAGGAGCGCATTGTCACCCTGCGGCTGCCCCCCGGCGCCGCGGTGACCGAGGCGGAGCTGAGCGCCGCCCTGGGCGTCTCGCGCACGCCGCTGCGCCAGGCGATGCAGCGGCTGGTGGGCGACGGCCTGGTGGTGATCCTGCCGCGCAAGGGGCTGCTGATCACCGAGGTGAACTTCTCCGACCACCTGGACATCCTGGAGACCCGCCGCGCCCTTGAGGGGGTGCTGCTGGCCGACGCCGCGCGCCGCGCCGGGCCGGAGCAGCGCGCCGCGCTCGCCGCCTGCGCCGAGGCCATGGCCGCGGCCGCCGAAGCGGAGGATGCCGAGGCCTTCCTGCGCCTGGACAAGCGCTTCGACGGCCTGGTCGAGCAGGCCGCCCGCAACCGCTTCGCCGCCCGCGCGCTGGCGCCGCTGCAGGCCCACTGCCGCCGCTTCTGGTACCTGCACCTGCTGCGCACCGACGTCCGCCGCTCCGCCGAGATCCACCGCGCCCTGACCGCCGCCATCGTCGCCGGCGACCCCGAAGCCTGCCGCCGCCACTGCGACGCGCTGATGGCCTATCTGCGGGAGATCGCGCTGCAGGCGGTGAGGAGGTAGGGGGAGGCGGACGGCAGTCCAGCGGCAGGGGCTCATTGACAGGATGGCAGCAGAGCCTCACATTTCGTATATACCAGTGCGGTATACACGGAGGCGACCATGGTACAGTCGACGGTCTTCAAGACGAACCGGAGCCAGGCAGTACGGCTGCCCAAGGCCGTGGCGCTGCCGGACTCGGTCAAGCAGGTCGAGGTGGTGAAGCAGGGCAAGGGCCGGCTGATCCTGCCGGCGGACGCCGTCTGGGACGACTTCTTCGACTCGCCCGGCCTGTCAGAGGACTTCATGGCCGAGCGGGAGCAGCCCGACCTGCAGGAGCGCGACCCGCTCTGATGCTGCGCTGGCTGCTCGACACCGACATCTGCATCTACGTTCTCAAGAACCGCCCGTCGGCGCTGCGGGAGCGCTTCAACCGCTCGGCGGCACAGCTCTGCATCTCCTCGGTGACCCTGGCCGAACTGCTCTACGGTGCCGAGAAGTCCGCCCGGACGGAGGCCAACCTCGCCGAGATCGAGCGCTTCGCCGCCCGGCTGACGGTGCTGCCCTTCGACGAGAAGGCGGCGGCCCACTATGGCCGGATCCGCACCGTCCTCGAACGGGTGGGGAGGCCCATCGGCCCCTACGACCTGATGATCGCCGCCCACGCCCGCGCCGAAGGCCTCACCCTCGTGAGCAACAACCAACGGGAATTCGGGCGGGTCGAAGGGCTAGTGACGGAGAACTGGGTGGCTCCCCCACCGGTTTCCTAACTCACAGGTTCACCGCAGCGCCTTGGCCTTCAGCCACTTGCCGACTTCGTCGCGACCCTTGCTGTGTCTGAGTAGGCAACATCAACTGCTCTCGCCTCTCGTTGTCACTGAGAAGCGGATAGGGAACAGGCCATTCTCTGTCATCTGCCTGATGACGGACGAGGCAGGCTACGGTACGGTCAAGCTGGCCAGGGGGGAGGTCGCTCCTCCCCCCTGGTGGCTGAAGGCAGGTCGGGTGCTCGCCGCCGTGGCGGCCTTTGGGATCGCTACTCCGAGCACCCGGCCCGCTCTCAGTAGGGAGGTGCGCCAGAGTCTGATCAATACCCTTCATATCCCCAATAAGGTGGATGACTGTGGTTATCCACTGCTACCACCTGTGTGGATTTCTCGGGACGGAGGTCTATTTACACGCTAGTTCAAGGCATTAGCGCCAGCATGAACCATGCACAGATTTTTTGAACCGCATGCCATTGATTTGGATTAGCCGCCCCATTTGTTAGGCGGCGAACCGGCCTGCTACGACGACTCGGCCTCAGCGCTTGAGTGCGATTCGATCAACATGCAGTTCTTAAGCTTACTCAATGGGCCAGCAAAGAACGCCGTTTCTGAACGGACTAGGGTAGCCCTATACGCTGTGTCCTCGGACAATAATAAAGCTTACAGCGGCACACTCTCGGGACCACTTCCGGGTTTCCTGTTCTTGTGGCTCGCTGGTCCCGCTCAGTGTCCTTCGCACCGATCATCTCCGCCCCCTCCCCTCGCCCCTTACTGCGCCGCCGCCCCCTGTGCGCCGGCCAGCTGCCGCGAGACCAGCCGCGCATAGAGACCGCCCTTCGCCAGCAGTTCCTCGTGGCTGCCGCTCTCGGCGACGCCGCCCTGGTCGAGCACGACGATGCGGTCGGCGTCGCGCACCGTCGAGAGGCGGTGGGCGATGACGACGGTGGTGCGGGTGGCCTGGAGCCGGGCCAGGGCGCGGCGGATGGCCTGTTCGTTGACGGCGTCGAGGTGGGAGGTGGCCTCGTCGAGCAGCAGCACCGGGGCGTCCTTGAGGAAGGCGCGGGCGATGGCGACGCGCTGGCGCTGGCCGCCGGAGAGGCTGGTGCCGCGCTCGCCCACGGGGGAGTCCAGGCCCTCGGGCAGGGTCTCCACCAGCTCGCTCAGCGCCGCCTGCTCCACCGCCGCGCGCAGCTCGGCCTCGCCGGCCTCGGGCCGGGCGATCAGGATGTTGTTCCGGAGCGTATCGTTGAAGAGGTAGGTGTCCTGGGCCACCAGGGCGATGCGGCGGCGCAGTTCGTCCAGGCCGTAGTCGCGCAGATCGGCGCCGTCGAGCAGGATGCGGCCCTGGTCCGGGTCCCAGAAGCGCATCAGCAGCTGCGCCGTGGTGGTCTTGCCGGCGCCCGAGGGGCCGACCAGGGCGAGCGTCCGGCCGGCCGGGATCTCGAAGGAGACGCCGGCCAGCGCCACGCGCTCGCCGCTTGAATGGGCGCCGGGATAGGCGAAGCCGACACCCTCCAGCGCCAGGCTGGCCGGGCCCTCGCCGGCACGTGTCACGCCGGGGCCGTCGGTCACCGGCACCGGCTCCTGCATCAGGCCGTAGAGGCGGCGCGTGGCGCCGAGCGTGTCGGCCAGCTGGCGGCCGATCTGCGCGATCTCCGAGACCGGCAGGAAAGCGGCCATGGCCAGGATCGCCAGCAGCGGCAGCAGGCCGGGGTCGAGCGCCCCCTGGCCCGCGAGCGCGGCGCCGGTCACCACCACCGCCAGGCCGCCCAGGCCGGTGAAGACCTCCAGCAGCGACTGCTGCAGGGTCAGCTCGCCGAAGAAGGGCAGGCGCAGGCCGATGTGGCGCTCGGAGAGTTCGTCCAGGCGCTCGCCGCGCGTCTTCTCCTGCTGGAAGGCGACGATCTCGCCCAGGCCCTGGACCGAGTCGACGGCGAAGGCGCCGATCTCCCCGGCCGCCTCGCGCGCCCGGGAGCCCAGGCGGTCGACCCGCTTGCGCAGCAGGAAGGGGCTGAGCGCCGCGGCCAGCAGGAAGGGCAGCAGCGCCAGCGCCACCCAGGGGCTGGCCGCGGCCAGCACCGCCAGCACCAGGGCCGGCACCAGCACGGCGACGAAGGCCGGCGCCACGGTGTGGGCGAAGAAGTACTCCACCAGCTCCACGTCGTGGGTCGCCAGCGCCGTCAGGTCGCCGCTGCGCCGCCGCACCAGGTAGGCCGGCGCCAGCGCGTCGAGCTTGCGGAAGACGGCGACGCGCATCTCCGCCAGCAGGCGGAAGGCCATGTCGTGGGCGATCCAGGACTCCAGCCAGTGCAGCAGACCCGAGAGCGGCGCCACCACGGCCAGCGCCAGCAGCAGGGGACCGTAGGGCTCGCCGTTCTTCAGCGCCAGCACCACCAGCGCGCTGAGCACGCCGACGCCGATGAAGGCCAGAACCCGCGTGACGCCGAAGAAGAAGGTGGCGGCCAGCCGCCCCTTCCAGGGCATCACCAGCTTCATCAGCTCGGCCACCAGGCCGTACCAGCTCAGGCCCTCGGCGGCGATGATGCCCTCGGTCACCGGCGCGCGCGCACCGCCGGGCAGATCTGGCGGCAGGTCCGCCGGGCGCTCCGCCTCCCCGACCGCGGCAGCCGCAGCCGGAGCGGGCGCGTCGAGGATCACCGCGCCCTCGGCCTCGCGCGCCTGCTCGGCCATCAGCCCGGCGTAGACGCCGCCGGCGCGCATCAGCTCGGCGTGGCGGCCGCTCTCGGCGACGCGGCCGCCGTCGAGCACCAGGATGCGGTCGCAGTCGATCACGCTGGAGAGACGGTGCGCCAGGACCAGGGTGGTGCGCCCGCGCATCAGGCGGTCGAGCGCCTGCTGGATCACCGCCTCGTTCTCGGCGTCGACGGCGGAGAGCGCCTCGTCCAGCACCAGGATCGGCGCGTCGCGCAGCAGGGCGCGGGCGATGGCGACGCGCTGGCGCTGGCCGCCGGAGAGCTTGACGCCCTTCTCGCCGATCACCGTGGCGTAGCCCTGGGGCAGGCCGGCGATGAAGTCGTGGATGTTGGCCGCGCGGGCCGCCGCCTCCAGCGCCTCGGCGCTGGCCTCGGGCCGGCCCATGCGGATGTTCTCCTCCAGCGTGCCGTGGAAGAGGAAGGCGTCCTGGCTGACCACGGCGATCTGCGCGCGGATCCGCTCGAAGGAAAGCTCCCGCAGGTCGCGGCCGCCCAGCAGCACGCGGCCCCGGTCGGGGTCGTAGAAGCGCAGCAGCAGCCGCACGATGGAGGACTTGCCGACGCCCGAGGGGCCGACCAGGCCGACGCGCTCGCCCGGCGCCACGCGGAAGTCCAGCGCGCGGTGCACGTCGCGGCGGGTGCCAGGATAGCGGAAGGCCACGCCCTCGAAGGCGATGGAGGGATCGAGCGGGGCGCCTTCCCGGACCGGCGCGTCCTCTACCAGCGGCTGCTCGTCGAAGAGGCCGTAGATCCCCTGGGCCGCCGACATGCCGACCATGCCCTGGTGCAGCACCGAGCGCAGCTCGCGCATGGGCCGGAAGATCTCCACGCCCAGCATCAGGACGATCAGCAGCCCGGTCAGCTCCAAGGCGCCGGCCTGCACCCGCCAGGCGCCGACCGCCAGCGCCGCGGCGGCGCCGCAGGCGATGGCCGTGTCGGTGATGCCGCGGGCCATGACGTTGCCGCCCAGCACCCACATCGTCTGCCGGAAGAGTTCGTGCGCGCGCTCCCCCAGGCGGCGCCCGCGCGCACCGCTCTGGCCGAAGGCCTTGAGCGTCGCCAGCCCCTGGATGGAGTCGAGGAACTCGGCGGCGAAGGCGGCATAGGCCTTCTGCAGCGCCCGCGCGCTGGCGGCCTCGCGCTTGTGCCAGGCGGCCGGGGCGAAGAGGGCGATCAGGGCGAAGACCAGCATCACCGTGGCCACCGGCAGGTCGACGAAGGCGATGGCCAGGAAGATCAGCAGCGGCGTCAGCAGGGCGATGAGGAACTGCGGCAGGTACTGGCCGAAGTAGACCTCGAGCTGCTCCACGCCGTCGATCAGCGAGGCGGTGATCTCGCCGGTGCGCCGCCGGCCCACCGTGCCGGGGCCGAGCCCGGCCAGGCGGTCGTAGATGGCCCGGCGCAGCCGCTTCTGCACCCTGGCCGCGGTCTCGTGCGCCAGCATCACGCGCCAGTGCTCGAAGACCCCGCGCAGGACCATGACGCCGGCGATCAGCGCGATCGGCAGGGCCAGCGCCGCCAGGGGCTCGCCGGCGAAGACCCGGCCGATCAGCCAGCCGAGCAGCCCCAGCCGGGCCACGCCGAAGCCGACCGCCAGCAGGCCGATCGCCACCGCCCAGAGGATGCGCAGGCGCACGCCCCGCGTGAAGACCCACAGCCGCCGCTCGAAATGCATCCTCGTCCTCCACCTTGCGACCGTCTCGCAAGACCACCTTAGCCTGAACGCCTGCGTACGCCAGTCGACAAGAACGAAGAGCGACTGTACATCCTTGTACAGGCTTGCGCTGCGAGGAGAGGGCCATGATCGCCGACTGGGACGACCTGCGCGTGTTCCTGACCCTGGCCCGGGCCGGGCGGCTGACCGAGGCGGCGCGGCAGCTGCACGTCAGCCACCCGACCGTGGCGCGGCGCCTCAAGGCGCTGGAGCAGCGCATCGGCGCGCGGCTCTTCGACCGCCTGCCCGACCGCTACGCCCTGACCCCGGCGGGCGAGCAGCTGCTGGCCGACGCCGAGGCCATGGAGCGCGCCGCCGACTCCATCGAGCGCCGCAGCGCCGGCCTGGGCGACACGGCGCACGGCACGGTGCGGCTCTCGGCGGGCGAGGCCACCGCCGCCTTCATCGCGCGGCGGCTGCCGCGGCTGCGCCGCAACCAGCAGTGCATCGAGATCGAGCTGGTGGCGACCCACACGTTGGCCAACCTCTCGCGGCGCGAGGCCGACCTGCTGGTGCGCGAGCAGGTGCCCGACCTCGCCAGCCTCGTCACCCGCCGCCTGGGCCGCGTCGCCTACGCGATCTACGCCGGCGCCGGACGGCCGACGCCGCGCCCGGAGTCCCGCGAAGAGCTGCGGCTGCTGCCCTGGGCCGGCTTCGACGAGGAGCACGCCTACATGCCGGGCCAGGCCTGGCTGCAGGAGCTGCTGCAGGGCGCGCGGCCCGCGGTTCGCGTCAACGACTGGCTGGTGCTGCTGGACGTGGTGCGCGCCGGCGCCGCCGTGGCACTGCTGCCCTGCCACCTGGGCGACGGCGACCCGGCGCTGCGCCGGATCGGCCCGCCGCTGCCCGAGGTCTCGGCCGAGCAGTGGCTGCTGGTGCACCGCGACCTGCGCGCCCTGCCCCGGGTGCGCGCCGTGATGGACGCCCTGGTGGCCCTGTTCCAGGAGGAACGCGCGGCGCTGGAGGGACGCAGGGCAATGGCCCCGGTTGCCTGAGCGGCCGCCTGACCCCTTTCGCCGGCGCAGCGGAGCGCGCACCATCGGCCCGCCGGCAGAGACGGCGCGACGCACAAAGAACGAGAGGGAGGAAAAGCATGACGGGAACCACCGCGATCGTCGGCAGCGGCCTAATCGGCCGGGCCTGGGCCATCGCCTTCGCGCGCGCCGGCTGGTCGGTGCGGCTCTGGGACCCGGTGGCGACGGCGCCGGCGGCGGCGCGGCAGGCGATCGAGGGCCTGCTCGGCGACCTCGCCGAGAACGACATGCTGCAGGGGCGCACGCCGGCCGAGGTGCTGGCCTGCATCGGAACGGCGGCGACCCTGACCGAGGCGCTCGGCGGCGCCGACTGGGTGCAGGAGAACGCGCCCGAGAAGCTGGAGGTCAAGCGCGCCCTCTGGGCCGAGATGGAGCCGCTGGCGGCGCCGGAGACGGTGCTCGCCAGTTCCACCTCGGCCATCGTGCCCTCGCTCTTCACCGAGGAGCTGAAGGGCCGGGAACGCTGCCTGACGGCGCACCCGATCAACCCGCCCTACCTGGTGCCGGCGGTGGAACTGGTGCCGGCGCCCTGGACCTCGGCCGAAACCATGACCAAGGCCGAGGCGGTGATGCGCGGCATCGGCCAGGCGCCCATCGTCATGCGCCGCGAGATCGACGGCTTCGTCATGAACCGCATGCAGGGCGCGCTGCTGGAGGAGGCCTTCCGGCTGGTGGCCGACGGGGTCTGCGGGGTGGAGGACGTGGACGTGGGCATCCGCGACGGCCTGGCGCTGCGCTGGGCCTTCATGGGCCCCTTCGAGACCATCGACCTCAACGCCCCCGGCGGCGTGCGCGACTACGCCGAGCGCTACCAGGGCATGTACGAGAACATCTTCCCCTCGACGCAGCGCCGCATCGACTGGACCGGCCCGGCCATGGACCCGATCGAGGCCGAGCGCCGCACGCGCCTCTCCGCCGACGCGCTGCAGGAGCGCCAGCGCTGGCGCGACCGCCGCCTCATGGCGCTCCTGCGCCACAAGGCCCGGGCCGCCGAGGAGATCGGGGAGTAGCCCTCCTCACCCCCGCGTGCGCCGCACGGTCTCGGCGGCGGCCGCCGCCATCAGCCGCGCGTCGGAGCCGACGGTGACGAAGCGGAAGCCCTTGGCGACCATGGCGCGGGCGTAGTCCGGCGTGCCGTTGTGGATGCCGGCGACGCGGCCGTGCTCGCGCGCCTTGGCCAGGACCAGGTCGATGGCCTCGACCACCGCCGGCTCGTCCTGGTCGAAGCGCGGCGTGCAACCCAGCGCCGCGGAGAGGTCGGCCGGGCCGATATAGACCCCGTCCAGGCCGGGCACGGAGAGGATGGCGTCGAGATTGTCCAGCGCCGCGCGGGTCTCGACCATGGCCAGCACCACCACGCTCTCGTTGGCCTGGGCCGGGTAGTCGGCGCCGGCGTAGAGCAGCGCGCGGATCGGCCCGAAGCTGCGCCCGCCGAGCGGCGGGTAGCGGCAGGCCTCGACCAGCCGCTC
>SR_TP_S13solDRAFT_1000087_pt1 | contig 49833 bp, 49 predicted proteins | sample SodReaTP_S13sol_FD_11159 | JGI IMG/M metagenome (IMG submission 11159) | reverse complement strand
CCTCGGCGAGGACGAGCCTCTGACCAGCAGCGTCGAGGAGTGGCTCGGCCGGATCCACCCCGAGGAGTCGCTGATGGCGCGCGAGGCCCTGGCCGCCCATCTCGCCGCCCCGGAAGGCCGCTTCCACCACGAGCACCGCCTGCGCCGGCGCGACGGCAGCTGGGTCTGGGTCAGCGTCAAGGGCACGGCGCGCCGCGACGGCGAGGGCCGTCCCTATCGCATGGTCGGCGTCATCAACAGCATCACCAAGCGCAAGCAGGCGGAGGCCGCCCGCGAGGAGAGCGAGCGCCGCTTCCGCACCCTGCTGGAGGGATCGCTGCAGGGCATCCTGATCCATCACGCCTACCGGCCGCTCTTCGCCAACGAGGCCTTCGCACGCATCTACGGCTACGACTCGGTCGAGGCGGTGATGCGGGAGCAGAACCTGCTGCACCACGTGCCCGCGGAGGAGCGCGGCATGGCGGTGCGGCAGTGGGAGCTGGCGATGAGCGACCCCGAGCACCGCATGGTGCTGCAGACGCGCAACCTCACCCACGAGGGCCAGCTGATCTGGGTGGAGATCATGGGCCGGCCGGTCGACTGGATGGGCGTCACGGCCATGCAGTTCACCATTATCGACATCACCGAGCGGCGACGCTTCGAGGAGCAGCTGCTGGACAGCCGCGACCGGCTGCAGCAGCAGGCCGTCGAACTGGCCCGCCTCAACCGCGACCTCGACGCCGCCCGCCAGGAGGCCGAGCGGCACGGCGAGGCCGCCGAGGCGGCGAACCGGGCCAAGTCGCACTTCCTGGCCACCATGAGCCACGAGCTGCGCACCCCGCTGAACGCCATCCTCGGCTTTGCCGAGCTCATCTCGCAGGAGGCCTTCGGGGCGGTCAGCGTGCCGGAGTACCGCGAGTACGCCGCCGACATCCTGGCGTCGGGGCAGCATCTGCTGGAGCTGATCAACGACATCCTCGACCTCGCCAAGATCGAGGCCGGGCGCCTGGACATCGCGCCGGAGTACCTGCATCTCGACGAGGTGATGGAGAGCTGCCTGCGCCTCAACCGCATGCGGGCGCATGAGCGCGAGCTGCGGATGGAACTGGCGATCGCACCGGGGGCGGAGCAACTCTATGCCGACGAACGGGCGATCAAGCAGATCGTCTTCAACCTGCTGTCGAACGCCATCAAGTTCACGCCGCCGGGCGGCCGCGTCGTGCTCCGCGCCGAGCACAACGAGCACGGCGAGGTGGTGATCGCCGTGGAGGACACGGGCATCGGCATCGCCGAGAAGGACCTGCAGCGGGTGCTGCGCCCCTTCGAGCAGGTCGACAACAGCTACAACCGCGGTGCCGGCGGCACAGGCCTCGGCCTCGCCCTGGTCAAGTCGCTGAGCGCCCTGCACGGCGGCCGGTTGGAGGTCGAGAGCGAGCCCGGCGTCGGGACGACCATGCGGGTTGTCTTCCCGGCCGAGCCGGGCGTCCGCCTGCGCGCCGCTTCCTGACGTTTCCCGGCGCGTTCCGGCGCCCCCCTCCCTGCTCCCTTCGTGACAGCGCCGGGCACCGGCGCTATCTAGGCTCCTGAGCGAAGAAGGCCGGGCCGCCGGCTCGGACAGGAGTCCACGAGGGAAGCCGCCCATGACCGACTATCGCGCACCCGTGCAGGACATGCGCTTCGTGCTTCGGGAGATCGCCGGCCTGCCCGAGATCGGCGGCCTGCCCGGCTACGAGGAGGCGACCCCGGATCTGGTGGACGCGATCCTGGACGAGGCTGCGCGGCTGGCCGGCGAAGTGCTGGCACCGCTCAACCACAGCGGCGACCAGCAAGGCTCGGTGCTGGAGAACGGCGTCGTACGCACCCCGGAAGGCTTCCCCGAGGCCTATCGGCGCTACGTCGAGGGTGGCTGGAACGCCCTGCCCTTCGACCCGGACCACGGCGGCCAGGGGTTGCCCTGGACCCTGGCCGTGACGGTGCAGGAGATGTGGAACGCCGCCAACATGTCCTTCGCCCTCTGCCCCTTGCTGAACCAGGGCGCCGTCGAGCTGCTGCAGGCGCACGGCTCGCCGGAGCAGAAGGAGCGTTTCCTCGGCAAGATGATTTCCGGCGAGTGGGCCGGAACCATGAACCTGACCGAGCCGCAGGCCGGCTCCGATGTGGGTGCGCTCCGCACCCGGGCGGTGCCCGACGGCGAGCACTGGCGCGTCACCGGCCAGAAGATCTACATCACCTACGGCGAACACGATCTGGCCGAGAACATCGTCCACATGGTGCTGGCGCGCACGCCCGAGGCGCCCGCCGGCACCCGCGGCATCAGCCTCTTCATCGTGCCCAAGTTCCTGCCCGACGCCGAGGGGCGGCCCGGCTTCCGCAACGACCTGCGCTGCGTTTCGCTGGAGCACAAGCTCGGCATCAAGGCCTCGCCCACCTGCGTCATGTCCTACGGCGACGACGGCGGCGCCCTCGCCTTCCTGGTGGGGGAGGAGAACCGGGGCATGGAGTACATGTTCACGATGATGAACAACGCCCGGCTCTCGGTCGGCATCCAGGGGGTGGCGATCGCCGAGCGGGCCTACCAGCAGGCCCTGGCCTACGCGCGGCAGCGCGTGCAGGGCCGTGCCTTCGCCGCGCGCGACGGCGAGGCCGTGCCGATCATCCGCCATCCCGACGTCCGGCGCATGCTGATGACCATGCGCGCCCAGACCGAGGCGGCCCGCGCGCTCGCCTACTTCACCACGGCCTCGCTCGACCGGGCCAAGGCGCACCCCGACGCCGACGAACGGGAGCGGCAGAGCCTGGATATCCTGGAACTGCTGACCCCGGTGGTGAAGGCCTGGTGCACCGACATCGGCTGCGAGGTGGCCTCGCTCGGGGTGCAGGTGCACGGCGGTATGGGCTTCATCGAGGAGACCGGGGCGGCGCAGCACTACCGCGACGCCCGGATCACGCCGATCTACGAGGGTACCAACGGCATCCAGGCGCTCGACCTGATCGGCCGCAAGATCATGCGCCACGACGGCGGGCCGGCGCTGCGGCTGCTGCAGGCGGTGCGGGAGACCCAGGCCGAGGTCGGCGAGGCCAAGGGAGCCGCCTTCTCAGCCCTCCGGCGCGGCCTCGACGAGGCGGCCGACGCCTTCGAGCAGGCGACCGGCTGGCTGATGGAGACCTTCCGCGAACGGCCCCTGGAGGCGGCGGCCGGCGCCACCCCCTACCTGCGGCTGACCGGAACGCTGGCCGGCGGCTGGCTGCTCGCCCGCGGCGCACTGGCCGCCAACCGCTTGCTGGATAGCGACGAGAGCGACAGCGCCTTCCTGGAGGGCAAGATCGCCACCGCCCGCTTCTACGCGGACAACCTGCTGCCCCAGGCCGTGGCCAATGCCGCCGCGGCCATCCGCGGCTCGGCCAGCACCCTGGCGCTGGACGAAGAAGCGCTCTGACGCCCTGCTTGTCGCAGGCGGCGCGGGCCTTCTCCTCGGCCGTCTTGGAGCCGACGCGCAGGGGCGCTAAGGTAAGGCCGCCATGCCCAAGCTGCCCCGCTGCATCCGCCTCGACCAGAGCGACCTGCGGATCTTCGCCGAGCCGGCGGAGCCCGGCGAATGGGCCGTGGCGGGCACCTTCGCCTTCCTTGACCGAAGCCCGGCCGGCTACGACTCCCGGGAGCGGCTCGCCTTCTCGAACGGCTGGCTCGGCTGCAGCAGTTTCGGCCGCTCCACCCTGGTGGAGGTCGCCGAGATCGACGAGGCGGGCTACTTCGCCGTGGTCGAGAGCCTGGCGCGGCATTTCGTCGAGGCCTACGGCGCGCCGGGCCTGGCCGCCGCGCTGCCGGCGGCACGCGACGAGGTGGACCACGCCGCCTCGCTCGGCAGCGAGCACAAGACCGGCACGCTGCTGGCCATGGAGCGGGAGCTGGAGGGCGTGCAGCAGATCCGCGAGCGCTACCGCGTCGTCCTGCCGCCGCGGCAGGAGGAACACGCCCGCATCTGGAGCATGGAAGAGGACCGCGGCAGCGACTGATACCGGCCAGCCTTCGAACCGACTCTCGTCATCCTGAGCGCAGCGAAGGATCTCGGGCCAGTTGGAGCTCCAGTCTGTGCGAGATCCTTCGCTGCGCTCAGGATGACGGCGAAGGGGATTTCATAGGCGCGCTGGCAGGAGAGCGACGGCGCGCCCCCTCTCTCCCACTCTCTTCGTCGATTCGCAGGCTGGAACCGCTCAGCCCTGCTCTTCCGTGGTTTCCGATTCGGGTTCGGGCTCGGGCGCCGGCTGCTGCTGCGTGATGCAGTGGATGCCGCCGCCGCCGCGCAGGATATCGAGGGCGGGCAGCTGCACCACCTTGCGGTCGGGGAAGAGGCCGCTCAGCAGGTCGAAGGCCTTGTCGTCGGCGGAGTCGTCGAAGCTGGGCGCCACCACGCCGCCGTTCGCCAGATAGAAGTTGACGTAGGACAGCGCCATCCGCTCGCCGGCAGCGTCTCGGCGCGGCTTCGGCTGCGGCAGCACCACCACCTCCAGTTCCCGCCCGGCGGCGTCGGTGCTCGAGCGCAGGATCTCGAGGTTGGCCTGCAGCGGCTCCCAGTTCGGATCGTCGCGGTCGTCGGTGGCCATGGCCACCACCGTACCCGGCCGCGCGAAGCAGGCGACGTTGTCGACGTGGCCGTCGGTCTCGTCGTTCTCCAGGCCGCCGGGCAGCCAGATCAGCTTGCTGCTACCGGTATAGGCCAGCAGCAGGGCCTCGATCTCGTCGCGGCTCTTGCTGCCGTTGCGGTTGGGGTTCACCAGGGTCTGCTCGACCGCCAGCAGCGTGCCCTCGCCGTCGACGTGGAGCGCGCCGCCCTCGGTCACCAGCGGCGCCGCGAAGCGCCGCACGCCCAGGTGTTCGATCACCCGCTTGGCCACCTCGGCGTCGCGGTCGTAGGGGCGGTAGCGTTGACCCCAGGCGTTGAAGATCCAGTCCACCGCCGCCAGTTCGCCCTCGGGGCCGAGCACGAAGGTCGGGCCGCTGTCGCGCATCCAGGAGTCGTCGTGCTCCATGGGCATGCAGCGTACGCCGGCGCCGCAGCGCACCGAGGCGTCGGCCAGGGAATCGGGCTCCACGATCATGGTCACCGGCTCGAAGCGGGCGATCGCCTGCGCCACCTCGGCAAAGGCGTCGCGTGCCGCCTCCAGGCCGTCGCCCCAGAGGCTCTCGCGACAGGGCCAGGCCATCCAGCAGCGGGCGTGCGGTTCCCACTCGGCCGGCATGCGGAAGCCGTCGTCTCGTGGAGTGCGCATGATGAGGAGATCACCCTCGGGCAAGGTCGGGAGGCGGCAGTCTACTGGAGGCGGCCGGGCCCTGTCCACGCGCGCCCCGAAGGGCCGCGCGGCGGCTCAGCGTCGATGGCGTCGGCCCAGCCAGAGGAACAGCAGCGCCAGCACCGCGAAGACCGGCGCGGCGCCCCAGGTCAGCAGGGTCAGCAGCACCGGGTTCCAGAGGAAGGTCAGCAGATAGCGCTCGATCACGGCCTGGATCAGGTTGAGGCTCCCAGGGTCGAGCGCGTACCAGACCTGGCCCAGCGGCCGCAGCGACGGCCAGCCGGGTCCGAAGCCCCAGCGCAGCAGATCGAGCGCCAGCACCACCAGGGCACCTGCCAGGAAGCAGAGGCCGAGCAGGCGGCTCACGAATCGCAGCATTGTCGGCCTCCGTCGGTTGCACGCGTCGGTGGCGAGGCTAGCGGCATCGCCGCCGCTTCCAAAGCGCTTCTTTGCGGGGCGCCACGGCGTCGTTGCATCGCCCCCGCCTTGTGGCTAAGTTCCGCCCCCGCGGGTGAGGTGGCCGAGTGGTTGAAGGCGCACGCCTGGAACGCGTGTAAGGGTTAACAGCCCTTCGTGGGTTCGAATCCCACCCTCACCGCCACGCGGAGTCGACCGCTCTCGCCGGAGCCAGCGTCCGGATTAGTTGGCGCTGTGCGGTCCCGCCCCTGGCGCCGCGCCTCGTAACGCGTTACGATCGGGGCCGTACCGAATCGACGGTGAAGCACGACGATGGCTGCGGCGGCCGAGCGAATGAGGGCGATGCGCGCGCGGCGGCGCCGGGAGGGCCTGCGCGAGTTGCGGCTGCTGGTCCCTGACGCACGACTGGAGTCGGTCCGCGGCCGCTTGGCGGAACAGGTCGCCCGTCTCGACAAGCGGGCAGAAGCCGAAGCCCTGGACTGGATCGAGGCGGTTTCGGATTACGACGACCCGAAAGCCGATGCAACGGGGTGACGTGGTCGTGGTTGCCGCGGCGGGGGACTACGGCAAGCCCCGGCCGGCGGTGATCGTCCAGTCCGATGCCTTCCCCGAGAGCCACGCCTCGGTCGTGATCTGCCAGATGACCTCGGAGTTGGTCGACGCGCCGGATTTCCGCATCACCATCATTCCAAGCGATACCAATAGCCTGCGGGCGCCGTCTCAGGTGATGGTCGACAAGCCGGTGACGATCCGCCGCGCAAGGATCGGCCGGGTCATAGGCCGTCTCGATGGCGACGAGATCGGCCGCCTCGACGCCGCCCTGGCCTTCGTCATGGGGCTGGCCGACTGATCCAGCCCCGCCTCTTGGGCATCGAGACTCGCCGCCTTCACTCCAGTTCCCCGAACGCGGCCGGATAGGTCACCCGCCCCCGCTCGCCCGCGAGCGCAGCCGGCACCAGTTCCAGCGCCATGAAGGCGGGTCCCGCGAAGGGTCCCTGCAGCCGCGCCGCCAGGGCGGCCGAGAAGCCGAAGCGGGGGTAGTAGTCCGGATGACCGAGAACCACGACGGCCTCCCAGCCGCGCGCCCGGGCCAGGCGCAGAGCCTCGCCGACCAGGGCGCTGCCGATGCCCTGCCGCTGCCGTCCCGGCGCCACGGCCATGGGCGCGAGCGCGAGCGCCCGCACCCGGCGCCCCTCCATCTCCACCTCGAGCGGACTCAACAGCAGGTGCCCGACCAGCCCCTCAGGCTCGACCGCGACCAGCGACAGCGTCGCCAGCCCCTGGTCACGCAGCCGCTCGACCAAGGCCGACTCCTCCCCGCCGCCGAAGGCCGCGTCGTTCAGCGCCGCGATCGCCGCCCGGTCGGCTGCGGTCTCCTCCCGGATCACGCGCCGGCGGCCCGCATGTCCTCCTCCAGGAAGGAGAGGCGGTCCTGGCCCCAGTAGAGCGTCGCGTTCCAGACGTAGGTCGGCGCGCCGAAGACGCCGATCTCCAGGGCCTGCTCGGTGTTGGCCGCGTACTCGGCCAGGGTCTCCGGCGCCGTCTCGGCCGCCACCAGGGCGTCGCCGTCGTAGCCGAGCGACTCGGCGATGGCGCGGCGCGTCTCCGGCAGGGCGATGTCCTGCTCCTCGGCCCAGAGCGCGCGCAGGATGGCGTGGGACAGGGCCTGGGCGTCGAGGCCGCGCTGCTGAGCGGCGATCACCATGTGACCGGCCGGCTTGTTGTCGGTGGGATAGAAGCGCGGCTTGAGGTTGAGCGGCATTCCGAGACGCTTGCGCCAGCGGTCGAGCTCCAGCGCGTGGTAGTCCTGGCGCGGCTGCGGCCGGGTGCGCAGCGGCACGCCGCCGTTGACCGGCACCACCTTCATGAAGTCGTAGGGCCGCAGCACGATCTTCGAGCCGGTCCGCTCGGCCAGCGCGGCGAAGTCGGGGCCGCCGAAGTAGGCCCAGGGGGAAGACAGGGAATAGAAGCACTCGATGGTCTGGCTCATCGTCTCTCTCGCTGCAGGGAATTTTCGGTGTCGGGTTCGGGCCACTCGTCGCCCTGCAGCTCGGCCACGTCATAGCGCTGCAGCGCTTCCCAGTGGCTCTGCAGGTCGGCCCGGAAGAGCCGGCTGACGATGCCTTCCGCCAGCCAGCGCGCGCCGACGCTGACCGCCGGAATGTCGCCGCTGACCTTGCCGAGGCTCAGAGTGGCCGCGTAGTTGAAGCAGTGCAGGTCGGCCAGGAAGGGGGCCTCGCCCGGCCGGCGCTCGAGAAACTCGAAGGCGCGGCCGAGATAGGGGAATTCGCCCAGCTCCGGCATGGCCTCCTCGGGCGGCGGCGTGAAGCGGTCCTTCCAGCGCAGGATCGCCGGCTCGTGGGCGGCGATCTCCGGGCGGCGCGGGATGTCGACGCCGAAGCCCGTGGCCAGGATCAGGAAGTCCAGACGGGTCTCCTCGCCCGGCGTCGTCACCACCAGTTCCTCGCCCTCGACCCGCACCCCCTCGACCGGCGTGCCGAGCCGCAGGCGGGCCTGGGGGTGGCGGGAGACGCGCTGCACCGAGTGGCGGGGCGGCGGCACCTGCTCCGCCATGGCATAGCGCAGGAAACGCCACTGCCAGGCGTCGTCCAGGTCGGGATAGCCGAAGGTGAAGCCGGGGTGGCCGCTGCCGGTCAGCTTGTTGACCCGCGGCAGGAAGGGTCGGCGTACCAGCATCACCAGCGAGGCGGCGCCGGCCTCCAGCGCCATGCCGGCGTTGTCCATGGCCGAGGCGCCGGCGCCGACCACGCCGACACGCCGGCCGGCCAGGGCGGCGAAGTCGATCTCGTCGGCCGAATGCGCCCAGAAGCGGCGCGGCACCCCGTCCATGAAGCGCGGCACGAAGGGCCCGCCCAGGCCGTCGCGGCCGGTTGCCAGCACGACCTTGCGGGCGAGGAGCGTTTCCAGCCCGCTCGGCCCCTGCGCCTGCACCGCCAGGAGGCCGCCCTCGGCCGGCCCGATCCGCTCTACCCGCACGCCGTTCTCGACCGGCAGACCCAGGACCCGGCGGTACCAGCTCAGATAGTCCATCCACTGCGGCCGCGGAATCTTGCCCAGCGCCTCCCAGGCGGCCGTGCCGTACTGCGCTTCGAACCAGGCGCGGAAGGTCAGGTTCGGCAGGCCCAGCGCCGGCCCGGTCAGGATCTTCGGCGAGCGCAGGGTGCGCATGCGCGCGAAGGTGAGCCAGGGGCCCTCCCGCCCCTCCTCGGCCGCGTCGAGGATGCGCAGGTTGCGGATGCCGAGCCGTCGCAGCGAGAAGGCTGCCGCCAGTCCGCACATGCCGGCGCCGACGACGACCACGTCGCAGACCGGCTCGCCGTCCGGCCCGTGCCGCGGCGGCACCCAGTTCTCGGCGGGCTGGCACAGCAGCTCCAGGTCGCGCTCGATCCTGCGCTCCAGCGCCGTGAGGCCAACCCCTTCGATCACCTCAGGCATCCTCCGTCCTCTCGACTGCGAGCAGCAGGGCCTGCACCCCCGACTCCCCCTGCCCCACCTCCACCAGCCGCCGCAGCCGGTCGCGCACCAGTGCCAGACCCGCCAGCCGCAGCCCCTCTTCCTCGCCGGCCGCGAGCGCCAGCTCCACGTCCTTCAGCAGGTGACGCACGAAGAAGCCGGGCGCGAAATCGCCGGCCAGCATCTTGCGCCCGTGGTTGTTCAGCACGAAGCCGCCGGCCGTGCCCGGCTCGATCGCCGCCATCAGCGCCTTGGTGTCGTGGCCGGCCTCGAGGGCCAGGGCCAGGCCCTCGGCGACCGCCAGCAGGGTCGTGGCGACGATCGTCTGGTTCACCAGCTTGGCCCGCTGCCCGGCGCCCGCCGGCCCCTGCAGCGTGACGGTCCGCCCCAGCGCCTGCAGCAGCGGCCGGGCGCGCTCCAGCGCCGCCGCCTCGCCGCCGACCAGAATCGAGAGCGTGCCGTCCCGCGCGCCGCCGACGCCGCCGGTCACCGGGGCGTCCAGCAGGTCGAGGCCCCTCGCCGCCGCAGCGGCCGCCAGGCGCCGCGCCAGGGCCGGCGAGGAGGTGGTCATGTCGAGCAGCAGGCCGCCCGGCGCCGTCGCCTCGATCAGCCCCTCCGGCCCGAGATAGATCGCCTCCACGTCGGCCGGGCCGCCGACCAGGGTGATCACCGCCTCGCTCGCGGCCGCCAGCGCCATGGGCTCGTCGCACCAGACCGCCCCCGCCGCCAGCAGCGGCGCGGCCTTGACCGGGGTGCGGTTGAAGATCCGCAGGTCGTGGCCGGCGGCCAGCAGCCGCAATCCCATGGGCACGCCCATCATGCCGGTGCCGATCAGGCCGACAGCCATGGTCTCAGCCTCCAACCGGGAAGGCGTTGGGCATGAAGGCCCGCGGCAGGAAGAGGAAGAGGTCCGGGATCAGGATGCCGGCCAGGATGATCAGCAGCACCAGGCCGATCAGCGGCAGGATCGCCATGAAGGCGCGCGGCGTCGAGACCTCGCCGATCTGCGTGGCGATCAGCAGGCAGATGCCGTAGGGCGGCGTCACCAGCCCCAGCGCCAGGGTCAGGATGACGATCACGCCGAGATGGATCTGGTCGATCCCGGCGATGGTGCCGATGTTCTGCAGGATCGGCAGGAAGATGATGACCGCGGTCACCGGGCTCAACACCGTGCCGATGACCAGCATGAAGCCGACGATCAGCAGGAAGATGCCGGTCTGCGAGCTGGTGACGGAGAGGATGAACTCCGAAACCTCGCGGGCGATGCCGAGGTAGGAGATCAGCCAGCCCATGATGCCGGCCGAGGCCACGGCGAACATCGGCAGCGAGTAGGCGATCACCGAGTCGGAGAAGATCCGCGGCAGGGCCGCCGGACGGATGTGGCGGTAGATCACCACCGACAGCAGCAGGCCGAAGACCACCGCGATGGCCGCCGCCTCGGTGGCGGTGAAGATGCCGCCGGTGATGCCGCCCAGGATCAGCACCGGCAGGACCAGCGGCGGCAGCGCCCGCCAGGCCGAGCAGGTGACCTGTCGGAAGCTCTGGCGCTTGGGATTGATGATGCCGAACTTGCGGGCGATCACGTAGGTGTAGCCCATCATGGCGCAGCCGACGAGGATGCCCGGCACCACGCCGCTGAGGAAGAGCGCGCCGACGGAAAGGTTGCCGAAGGCGCCGTAGATCACCATCAGGATCGAGGGCGGGATGATGATGCCAAGCGTCGAGGAGGCGGCGGTGATCGCCACCGAATAGGGCGCCGGATAGCCCGCCTTCTTCATCGCCGGGATCAGCACCGCGCCGACGCTCGCCGTGTCCGCCGCGGCCGAGCCGGAGAGGCTGGCGAACATCATCGAGACCATCACGTTGATGTGCCCCAGCCCGCCGCGGATGTGGCCCACCAGCGAGTCGGCGAAGCCGAGCAGCCGGTCGGTGATCCCGCCGTCGTTCATCAGCCGCCCGAGCAGCAGGAAGAAGGGCACGGCCAGCAGCGGGAAGGAGTTGATGCTGGCGAACATCTGGTTGATCACCGAGACCAGCGGCAGGCCGAGCTGCAGGATGGTGAGCAGCGAGGCCAGCCCCAGCGCGAAGGCGATGGGGATGCGCAGGGCGATCAGCACCAGGAAGCTGACGATCAGCAGCGCGACCGGGCTCACGTGATCCAGCCTCCGCCATCGGGCGAGTCCTCGGCCCGCCGACCCCGGCGCCAGTCCTTCAGGTCGTCCACCAGCAGCTCGAGGGAAAAGCAGAACATGGCGAAGCCCGAGATCGGGATGGCGGCGAAGGCGTAGGCCAGCGGCACGCCGGTGGAGACGGAGAAGCGCCGCATGCCCATGCCGACGTAGGTCCAGCCTCCGACCACCAGGACGTAGACCACGGCCAGCGTGGCGAGATCGGCGAAGAGCTTGAGGCCGTTGTTGGTGCGCAGGAAGCGCGAGGGCAGCACCTCGACCACGTAGTGCGCGCGCCGGCGCAGCGCCACCGCGGCCCCCAGGAAGACCGACCAGACGAAGCAGATCAGCGCCACCTCGTCGGTCCAGACCACCGAGATCTTGATGTAGTTGCGCGCCATCACCTGGAAGAAGATGACGGCGACGAAGATCGCGAAGAGGCTGGCCCCGACGAAGAGGAACAGCCGCTCGATCAGATCGTTCAGCCGGCGCACGGCGAGGCTCCGGGGTCCATCATGCGTGCAGTCGCTGCTCCGGACGGCGGCCGCCGGCTCTTCCCCCCGTCATCGCGAGCGACCGAAGGGAGCGTGGCGATCCAGGGCCTTTGGCTAGCGGCCCTGGATTGCTTCGCTTCGCTCGCAATGACGGCTGACAGGTTCGTGCCTCTATCCGGCGGTAGGTTCGCCCTCACTGCGCGCGGATCAGCGCGAGCAGATCGGTGGCCCCGAGTTGCTCCGCGAACTCGTCGTGCAGCGGCATGACCGCCTCGACGAAGCGCGCCTTGTCGACCTCGCTGACCGTCACGCCGTACTCCCGCTCCAGCCGCTCGAGCAGGGCGCCGTCGTACTCCTCGCCCTTGGCGGTGCCGAGTTCCCCCGCATTGCGCGCGGCCTCCACCAGCATCGCCTGGTCCTCGGCCGAGAGGCGGTTGAAGCTCGGCTCGCCAATGGTGATGTGGCTCATCATCACCTGGTGCTCGGTCTTGGCGTGATAGGGCGCCACCTCGTAGAGCTTGCTGCCGTAGTAGCCACTGATGGTGCTTTCGAAGGCGTTGACGACGCCGGTCTGCACCCCGGTGTAGAGCTCGGTCCAGGGCAGCGAGGTGGTCAGCGTGCCGAGCGCCTGCCAGATGCGGGCGTCCATCTGCGAGCCGGGGACGCGCATCTTCACGCCGCTCAGGTCGTCGGGCGTCGCCACCGGGCCGATGTTGTTGCTGAGGTTCCGCGTGCCGCCGCCGGTCAGCGCCAGCAGCTTGAGGCCGAGGCCGCTGTCGGTGTGGATCTGCTCCAGGTGGGCGAAGACCGGCCCTTCCGGATCGGTCACGCGGCGGAAGGCCGCCATGTCCGGGAAGAGGTAGTTGAGGCTGAAGATCTCGTACTGGCGCACGAAGGGCGCCGCGTTCTGGGTGCCGCCGATGATCATGTCGACGGTGCCGATACGCATCTCGTCGATCACCGTCTGGTCGTTGCCGAGCGAGCCGCCCGGGAAGATCTCGACCGTCAGGCGGCCTTCGCTCTTCTCCTCGACCTCGGCCTTGAAGGCCTCGGCCGCGTCGATCCAGGGATGCGGCGCGTTGACCACGGTCGCCAGGCGCAGCGTCTGCGCCTCGGCGGTGCCGAGCATCAGGCCCAGAACGGCGGCCGACAGTGTGGCCAGAGCAAAGCTCTTCCTCATGGTCTTCCCCTTCTCTTTCCCAGTGGGCCGGCGTTTTCTCGGAGACGCCGTGCCGAATCGCGCAGCGATCAGACATACGCCCAAGTTCGCTGCACCGCAAACTGCGCCTGCGCGAAGCAGGCTCGACCGATAGGCATGGCTGATGACTCGCCCCTCATCCCACCGAGGGCGCGCCGGCCTGGCGCTTTCGCGGCCGGCGCAGCAGGGCCGCACGCACGTAGTCGCGCTGTTCTTCCGGCATGGCCTCGGGCAAGGCGTCGGGCGGGCACCAGCGGCCCTCGAAGATCTCCAGGCTCGGCCGCAGCGGCTGCGGGTCCGCTACCTCCGCCAAGTAGACCAGCTCGCAGAAGCGGCGCGTCGTCACCACCCGCAGCAGCTCCGGCGCATCGCAGGCGAGCCCCGTCTCCTCCCGCAGCTCGCGCGCCAGGCCGGCCTCCGGTGCCTCGCCCGCCTTCAGGAAGCCGCCCGGCAGTGCCCAGTCGAGCCGGCCGCGGAAGACGTGGCGCAGCACCAGCACCCGGCCGGCGGGGTCGAAGAAGACGCCGATCGCTCCCAGATTGACGCGGGGGTGGAGCCGCGACATGAGGAAGCGCCGCAGCGGCACCGGGGTCGACCGCCAGAGCCGGCGCAACAGAAGGCGCCGGCGATCCTCGCCATCCTGCATCGAGTCTTTTCCCTGCCGCCCCCGCCCTCTATCTAACCCGCTCGTCCCCGCCGCCGCCAGTAGCGAGACCGCCCATGCCCCCTGCCCCTTCCCGCCCGATTCCGCCGCGTGCCGCCGCGAAGCCCGTCACGGCGACGCATCACGGTATCACGCTGACGGATCCCTACGCCTGGCTCCGCGACCCGGACTGGCAGCGGGTGATGCGCGAGCCGGAGCGGCTGCAGCCGGAGATCCGCGAGCAGCTGGAGGCCGAGAACGCCTGGACCGAGGCCGCGCTGGCGCCCACCGAGGCGCTGCGTCGGCACCTCTTCGGGGAGCTCAAGGGACGGATCAAGGAGGACGACAGCAGCGTTCCCGAGCCCGACGGCCCCTGGGCCTACTACAGCCGCTACCGCGAGGGCGGCCAGCACCCCCTGCTCTGCCGCCGCCCGAGCGCGGACGAAGGGCCGGAGCAGCTGCTGCTGGACGGCGACGCGCTGGCGGAGGGCAAGGCCTACTTCCAGCTGCGTGCCGGCGAGCAGTCGCCCGACCACCGCCTCATGGCCTATGCCGTCGACGAGACCGGCTCGGAGTTCTGCGAGCTCCGCTTCCGCGACCTGGAGAGCGGCGAGGATCTGCCGGACCGCCTGGCGGACGCCAACGGTTCGCTGGCCTGGAGCGCCGACGGGCGCTTTCTCTTCTACGTCGTGCTCGACCCCGCGCACCGTCCCTGCAAGGTGCTGCGCCACCGCCTGGGCAGTGACCCGGCGGAGGACGTCACGGTCTACGAGGAGCCGGACCCAGGCTTCTTCCTCGGCCTCGGCGTCACCAGCTCGCGCCGCTACATCGAGATATCCAGCCACGACCACGTCACCAGCGAGGTTCGCCTGATCGACGCCGAGGCGCCGGAGAGCGCGCCGGTCCTGGTCGCCCCACGCATCGCCGAGGAGCGCTACGCCCTGGCCCACGACGTACCGCGCGGCCGCTTCCTGATCCTGACCAACCGCGACGGCGCCGAGGACTTCAAGGTGGTGGAGACGCCGGAGGCGACGCCCGGCCGCGAGAACTGGCGCGACCTGCTGCCGCACCAGTCCGGCCGGCTGCGGCTCGACCTGCACCTGCTGCGCGACCACCTGGTGCTGCTGGAGCGGGTCGACGCCCTGCCCCGCATCACCGTCACCTGCCTCGCGGACGGGGCGAGCCACGAGATCGCCTTCCCCGAGGCGGCCTATTCTCTGGGCCTGCTGCCCGGCCACGAGTACGCCACCACCAGCTTGCGCTTCGTCTACTCCTCGCCGGCCACGCCGCAGCAGACCTGGGACTACGAGCTGGAGAGCCGGGAGCGCCGACTGCGCAAGCAGCAGGAGGTGCCGAGCGGCCACGATCCCGAGGCCTATGTGGTGGAGCGGCTGCACGCCCCGGCCGGCGACGGCGAGTCCGTGCCGATCACGCTGCTGCGCCGGCGCGACACGCCGCTGGACGGCTCGGCTCCGCTGCTGCTCTACGGCTACGGTTCCTATGGCATCGCCATCCCCGCCGCCTTCCAGCCCAACCGCTTCAGCCTGGTCGACCGCGGCTTCATTCATGCCGTGGCCCATGTGCGCGGCGGCATGGACAAGGGCTGGGCCTGGTACCGCGAGGGCAAGCTGGCGAAGAAGGCCAACACCTTCTCCGATTTCCTCGCCTGCGCCCGCCACCTGATCGACCGCGGCTACGCGGCGGAGGGGAACATCGCGATCCAAGGCGGCAGCGCCGGCGGCCTGCTGGTCGGGGCGGCGCTCAACCAGGCGCCGGAACTCTTCCGCGCCGCCGTGGCCGAGGTGCCCTTCGTCGACGTGCTGAACACCATGCTCGACGCCTCACTGCCGCTGACGCCGCCGGAGTGGAACGAGTGGGGCAATCCGCTGGAATCCGCCGAGGCCTTCGCCACGATCCGCGGCTACTGTCCCTATCAGAACGTCGCCGCCCGGGCCTATCCGCACATCCTGGTGACGGCCGGCCTGACGGACCCGCGCGTGACCTACTGGGAGCCCGCCAAGTGGGTGGCGAAGCTGCGCGCCGCCAAGACCGACGACAAGCTGCTGCTGCTCCGCACCTACATGAGCGCCGGCCACGCCGGCGCCGCCGGGCGCTTCGACAAGCTGGAGGAGGTCGCCCTGGTCTACGCCTTCCTGCTGCAGGTCTTCGGCAAGGCGGAGGAATAGCCCGGCCGAGTCATCCCGAACGCAGCGAAGGAGAGTCTCTCACGCGGAGACGCGGAGGGTGAGTTCGTGCGGCCCCTCCGCGCCTCCGTGTCTCCGCGTGAAACGAGAGGCGGCGAGGACTCGCGGTGACGTCGTCTTCCGCGCAGGAAGGATCGAGATCCTCCGCTCACGCTCAGGATGACGGCGTTCGGCCAAGTGCCCCTTCTTCCGCCAGTTTCCTCAGTTCCGTCTTCAAGATCTTGCCGTAGTTGTTTTTCGGCAGGGTGTCGAGGAAGCGGTAGCGCTTCGGGCGCTTGAAGCGGGCGATGGCGTCGAGGCAGAGGCGGTCCAGGGCCTCGGGGTCGGGCGGAACCCCTTCGCGGACGACCACGAAGGCCACGACCTCCTCGCCCCAGTCGGCGTGGGGGGCGCCGACCACGGAGCATTCGGCGACGCCGGGATGGCGCAACAGCACCTCCTCCACCTCGCGCGGGTAGATGTTGGAGCCGCCGGAGATGATCACGTCCTTGGAGCGGTCCATGAGGGTCAGGAAGCCCTCGGCGTCCAGCGCCCCCACGTCGCCGCTGTGCAGCCAGCCGCCGGCCAGGGTCGCTGCGGTCGCCTCCGGATTGCGCCAGTAGCCGGCCATGACCGCCGGGCCGCGGCAGACTACCTCGCCGCTCTCGCCGGGCGGCAGCGGCCGGTCCTCGGCGTCCACCACCGCCACCTCCATGAGCAGCTGCGCCTGGCCGGCCGAGACGACGCGCTCGGCCCAGCGCGGATGCGCGCGCTCGGCGTAGTGCCGGCGCTGCAGGGCGGTGATGCACATGGGGCTCTCGCCCTGGCCGTAGATCTGCACCAGCCGCGGCCCCAGCACCGCCAGCGCCCGCTCCACGTCGGCCCGGTACATCGGCGCCCCGCCGTAGACCAGGGTCTTCAGGTTCGCCAGATCGGCCGCGCCGGCTTCCGGGTGCTCCACCAAGCGCTTGACCATGGTCGGGGCGAAGAAGGCGGTGACGCCGCGCCAGCCGCGCAGCAGGCTGAAGACCTCCGCGGGGTCGAAGCCGCCGCTCTCCGGCACTAGGTTACAGGCGCCGGCGGCGACGTGCGGGACCAGGTAGAGGCCGGAGCCGTGCGACAGTGGCGCCGCGTGCAGGATCGTGTCGCCCGGCGCCACGCCGTCCACATCGGCGAAGTAGCAGGCCGCCATGGCGCGCAGGTTGCCGTGGCTCAGCATCGCTCCCTTCGGCCGGCCGGTGGTGCCGGAGGTGTAGAACAGCCAGGCGAGATCCTCGCGCGCCGCCGGCAGCGGCGCGTCCAGGGGCTCGGCGGAGAAGAGGCGCGCGTAGGCGGCGGTCCCGACCTCCACCACCTCCGTCGGATCGGGCAGCCCGGCGGCGACCCCGCCCAGGGCGGCCGAGAGATCCGAAGTCGCGAAACAGAGCCGCGCGCCGCTGTGCTCCAGCATGTAGGCCAGCTCGCGCGGATGCAGCTTGGCGTTCATCGGCACGGCGGCCAGCCCGGCCCACCAGAGGCCGAAGATCACCTCCAGGTATTCGGGGCAGTTCCTCATGGCCAGGGCGACGCGATCGCCCCGGCGCAGGCCGAAGCGGCCGAACAGGCTCGCCGCCAGGGCCGCGGCGCGGCTGGCCAGGCCGGCGTAGTCCAGCAGCACCTCCTCGCCCCGGGCGACCGCCGGCAGGTTCGCCGCTGCGCCGGCGGTGCGCCGCAAGAGCTGCGCCATGGTCATGCGCGTCCTCCCCTTCTCGTCGCGCAGGATTGGAGAGGCCGCGCGGCCCGCCGTCAAGCCGCCGCCGCTTCGCCTTGGCCTCGCCGCGATCGACGGCCTATGCTGCACGCAGAGGGAGCATCGTGGATCCATGACGAAGGCGGACAAGCAGGGAGCGACCCGCCGGCGGCTGCTGGCCGGCGCAGCGGCCGCCGCAGGCATCGGCCTGCTGCCGCGCCTCCCCCTCGCCCAGTCGGCGCCGACCTTCCTGCGCATCGGCACGGCCTCGACGGCCGGCATCTACTTTCCGGTGGGCAGCCTCATCGCCAGCATCATCTCCAACCCGCCCGGCAGCCGCGAATGCGGCCGCGGCGGTTCCTGCGGCGTGCCCGGCCTGGTGGCGGTGGCGCAGTCGACCGACGGCTCGGTGCACAACGTCGCGGCCCTGGCGACGGGCGCGCTGGAGACGGCCTTCTGCCAGGCGGACGTGGCCTACTGGGCCTTCCACGGCGAAGGTCCCTACGAAGGCGCCGAGCCGGCCACGAGCCTGCGCGCCATCGCCAACCTCTATCCCGAGGTGGTGCAGCTGGTGGCGCGTACCGGCGCCAACATCCGCTCGGTGGAGGATCTGCGCGGCCGCCGCATCTCGCTCGACCGCGACGGCTCGGGCACCCAGGTGGACGCGCGGCTGATCCTGGAGGCCTGGGACCTGACCCCCGACGACCTGGAGGCGCACTACGTTCCTGCCAACATCGCCGCCGCCATGATGCGCAGCGGCGAACTCGACGGCTTCTTCCTGGTGGCCGGCATCCCGACCCCCTCGATCGCCGACCTGGCCCGCGACCTGCCGATCAGCCTGGTGCCGATCGGCGGCGAGCCGATCGACAGGCTGCGCCGGCGCTATCCCTTCTTCGGCCGGGCCGAGGTACCCCCCGGCACCTATCCCTCCACCTTCCCCGTCCCCAGCCTCTCCGTCGGCGCCCAGTGGCTGACCACCGACGCGCTGGACGAGGAGCTGGCCTACGAGATCACCCGCGCACTCTGGCACCCCAGCAACCGTGCCCTGCTCGACGAAGGGCATCCCAAGGCGCGGCAGATCAGCCTCGACACCGCCCTCAACGGCCTCGGCGTGCCCCTGCACCCGGGCGCCCGCCGCTACTACGAGGAGCTCGGCATCACCGTGATCGAGCCATACGAGCTGCCGGACACGCCGGTCGAGGAGGAGGAAGAGAGCGGGTGACGGCGGCCGGCCAGCAGTCGCTCAGCGGCCGGCCTGCGGGTCGCCGGCGGATGAAGACATTCGCATTGCGAAATCTTCGATAGTTGTCTAATGCCGAGAGTGGCCGGTCGGTCGGCGGCGCCGATCTCGGGGCTGCCCCGGCAAGCGTCGCCGGACTTGTTTGGATGAGGTTGTAGTGGGCGACCGCGAGCGTATGCCGGAGTTCGTCGAAGGCTTGGCGAAGGGTCTCGCGGTGATCGAGGCCTTCGACCTCGACCACAGCCAGATGACCCTCAGCGAGGTCGCCCGTCGGACGCGAACCTCCCCCTCCTCGGCACGCCGCTCGCTCCTGACCCTGATGGCGCTGGGCTACGTCGGGCAGACCAACAGGCATTTCTATCTGAAGCCGAAGGTCATGCGGCTCGGCTCGGCGGACTACTTCACGAACCGGATCGACCAGTTCCTGTTGCCGGAGATCCGCAAGATCGTCGACCAGTTCGGGGACGCCTCCTCCGTCGCGACCCTCGACGGCGGCGATGCGCTCTACCTCGCCCACTACTCGGTCCAGCGGGCGCGGCGGGCGACGGCGACGGTGGGGGCCCGCTACCCGGCCTATGCCACCTCGCTGGGACGCGTGATGCTGGCCGAGCTACCCGACAACGCCCTCGACGCCTACTTCGAAAAGCTGGAGCCGCGGCCGCTCACGAACCAGACCGTGGTCGACAAGCCGGCCCTGCGCGATCTGATCCTCGAGGTGCGGGCCGACGGCTTCGCGACGACGGTGGATCAGCTCGACTACGGCATCACCGCGCTCGCCGTGCCGATCCGCAGCAAGGCCAGGCCGATCGTCGCGGCCCTGAATTCCTCCGGCTACACGGGCATGGTGACGCCCGAACAGCTGATCGAAGAACGCCTCGCGCCCCTGCGCCGGGCCGCGGAGGCGATCGCCGCCTCTGTCGCCCTGCACCCCGCGCTCGCCGCCATTCTGAGCGCCTGAAGATCGGCCGACGCGGCCGTTCCCTTCCCGCGATATCCCGATCCCGCTGCGCCCCTCCAGCGGCCGCCCTCGCTGTGTTCGCCGCGGCGGGCCCGGCAGTGTGACCGCGCCCGTGTGGCTCGGTCATTGCCAGTTGACAGTGCCGCCGCTATGCGAAAAGCTATTCGCTATAAGAAATATCTATCGGGGAGGGTCATGCAGATCGACCGGCAGAGTCAGGCGTTCAGGGGCCCACCCCTTCCGCCCCGGACGCCGTGTAGCCCCAGACCCGGACCCGAGCGGCGCTCTGACGGCCGGCCCGTCGCGGGCGGTGCGCTGCGCAAGCGGAAAACAAGAAACCACTGATCTCATGATGGGAGGACCCAAATGACTGTATTTCGCCGACTCCTCGCGGCCTGTCCGAAGACGGCGCTGGCCGTTTTGGCGATCTCGGCCGGCACGGCCGGAAGCGTCTATGCTCAGGACACGATCCAAATCGGCCTGTCGACCAAGGCTTGGTTCCCATCCTTCGTCGCCGAGGTCGCAGAGCACCAGGGCTTCTTCGAAGAGGAAGGCGTCAACGCCGTCCTGACCGTGTACCAGAGCGGCTCGGAGGCGCTCACCGCGATCGCCGCCGGTTCGGCCGACGTGATTTCGACCAATCCCAGCATTCTGGCCAACGGCCGCGCTGCCGGGGTCGATGCGCGAATGGTGTCGATGCTGGCGACCCGCAATCACGGCTGGCAGATCATGGTCCCCGCCGACAGCCCGATCGAGAGCGGAGCGGACCTCGAGGGCCGCAATGTCGGCATCACTTCGGCCGGATCCGCCACCGATCTTCTCGCCGGCTGGACGAAGCAGCGCTTCGGCGTCGACTTCCAGACCATTCCCCTGGGCGGCGGCGGTCTCGTACCCAACCTGATCAGCGGCAACGTCGATGCGATCGTCGTCTATCCGCCGCTCAGCTACCAGGTCGCGATCGAGGGCAACGGCTCCATGCTCATCGATTTCGGCGACGAGATGCCCGCACGCCTCGAAGCGGGCTGGGGCGCGAGCGACGCCTACGCCGCCCGGCATCCGGAGACGCTGCAGAGGACGCTGAACGCCCTCGCCCGGAGCGTCCAGTACATCAAGCAGAACCCCGACGATGCCGTGCCCCTGCTGGCGGCGTACAACGGTATCAGCGAGGAGGTGGCGCAGCAGGAGTACGAGGGGACCTTCCTGAACCTCTCCGACGACGGCGCCATGACGCTGGAGTTGGTGCAGACGACCCTCGATCTCTTCGGTTCCGGCTCCAGCGCCGACAGGCCCGACGCCACGGAGCTCTTCACGACCGACTTCACCCCGATCGATCCGGCCCGGTAGGACCGCGGCAGGTGTCCAGGGTTAGGGCACTCTCGGCCTATCTCGCTGTGGCGGCGGCGCTGCTTCTCCTTTGGGAAGCGGCGCCGTCCGCGGGCTGGGTCGACCCGCGCCTGCTGCCGCCTGCTTCGGCGGTACTGGCCACGCTGTGGGAAATGATGATGACCGCCGTCTTCTGGCGGCATGTCGGGCAGACCCTGGCCGAAACGGCCACGGCCTTCGCCATCGCGGTACCGCTCGGCGTGGTCGTCGGCATTCTGGTGGCGGAGAGCAAATTCGCCTCGGCCACCTTCAAGCCGCTCATCTTCTTCGTCTTCAGCATTCCGAAATCGATCTTCCTGCCGGTCTTCATCCTCGTCCTGGGAATCGCCTTCTGGCAGAAGGTCGCCTTCGGGGTCTTCTCCACCATCTTCATCGTCATCATGACGACCTTCGCGGCCGTCGAATCGGTACGCGAAGACCAGTTGCGGGTGGCGCGTTCCTTCGACGCCTCCGCGCGGCAGAAGATGCTCTACGTCTACATCCCGGCGATGACGCCGATCCTGCTCGAGGCGGTTCGGCTGGCGATGATCTTCAACTTCACGGGAATCCTGCTCGCCGAGATGTACGCCTCGCGCGCCGGCATCGGCAACGTGATCGGCGTCTGGGGCCAGGGCTTCCAGCTCCCCGAGTTGCTGGCGATGGTCATCTTCGTCTCGGTGCTCGCAATCCTGTTCAACGAAACGGTTCGCTATGTCGAAGCCAAGTGCGAACACTGGAGGAACTGATCCGATGGCACGGACGCCACACGCGCCGTCGAGCGCGCGCGAGCACCTCGCCTCGCCGGTCTTCCCCGCGCAGCCGGCGACCGGCGGAAGCCCAGAGGGCCGACCCGAGGCCGACACGGCGATCGCCATCCGCGACCTGGATCACGTCTACGACTCGAACGGGCAAGCGACGGTCGCCTTGAAGGAGATCGGCTTCGACGTTCCGGCCGGCCGCTTCGTGTCGATCGTCGGTCCCAGCGGTTGCGGCAAGTCCTCGCTGCTGATGATGCTGGCGGGCCTCCTGCAGCCGAGCCGTGGGGAGATCCTGGTCGCCGGCGCCCCGATTCCCCGGCCGGATCCCGCGCGCGTCGGTGTGGTGTTCCAGGATGCCAGCCTCTTCCCCTGGCTGTCCGCCCAGCGCAACGTCGAGTTCCCTCTGTTTCTCCGTGGCGTCGACAAGAAGTCGCGGCGCGAGCGGGCCAGGGAAGCATTGGCTCTGGTCGGGCTGGAGGCCTTTGCCGAGAGCCTGCCGCACGAGCTGTCGGGCGGGATGAAACAGCGTGTGTCCATCGCCCGCGGGCTGGTGCAGGACCCACCGATCCTGCTGATGGACGAGCCCTTCGCCGCGCTCGACGAGCAGACCCGCATGGTCATGGGCGACGAACTGCTGCGGATCTGGGACCGAACCCGCAAGACCATCGTCTTCGTCACGCACGGCCTGAGCGAGGCGATCTATCTCTCCGACAAGGTGATCGTGCTGTCGGGACGGCCGGGCCGCATCCTCGACATCGTCTCGGTCGACCTGCCGCGTCCGCGGAACCTGCAGATGATGGGGCAGGCCCGCTTCGCCGAAATGCGGGAAAGCATATGGAACATGATCCGGTCGTGACCCGGTCGATGTCGATCGAGGCCAAGGCACGCATCGCCCGCTATGCGATCGTCGCCTGTGCCCTGCTGGCCTGGGAGTTCCTGCCGCGCGCCGGCATGATCCCCTACCTGTTCCTGCCGCCCCTCAGCGATAGCCTGCACCTGCTGGCCAGCGACGCCGCCATCTTCGGCGACCACCTGCTCGTAACACTGAAGGAGGTGGCGGTCTCACTGGTCTTCGCCTGCGGCGGCGGCATTCTGGTCGGCCTCTGGGTGGGCAGCTCGGTCAAAGTGCGCGGCGCCCTGCTGCCGGTTTTCTCGGCACTCTTCGCCGTGCCGCTGGTGGTGCTCTACCCGCTCTTCACCGCCTGGTTCGGGATCGGCTCGACGTCGAAGATCGTCTTCGCCAGCGTCTATGGTTTCCTGCCGACTCTGCTCGGCACGGCGGCTGGCGCACAGACGATCGATTCCCAACTGACCCGCGTGGCCGCCAGCATGGGTGCCACGCGGGCGCAGGAGGTGATCTGGGTCTACCTGCCGGCGACGGTGCCGACGATCCTCGCCTCATTCCGCCTGGGCGGTGCGCTGGTGATCGTCGGGGTCGTGGTGGCCGAGATGATGACCTCGATTGCCGGCATCGGATTCCAGTTGTCGAAGTTCCGGACCCAGCTGAACAGCCCGGGCGTCTATGCCTGCATCATCATCATCCTGGCGTTGGCGGTCTTCTTCGACCTGGCGGTCCAGTGGCTCGACCGACGCTGGCGCCACAGGGGACGCAACGGGGGGCACCAGCGCGACGTTCGATCGCAAGCCCCGGCCGGCGCGGTCGGGTGACAGGAGTAGAAGATGAAAAAGCTAACACTGAGCTTCGACAACGGACCGGACCCGGAGGTCACGCCTCAGGTCCTCGACGTCCTCCGGCGCCACGACGTCCTGAGCTCCTTCTTCGTCGTCGGCGAGCGGCTGCGCGATCCTGCCCGTCGCGCCGCCTGCGAGCGAGCCCGCGACGAAGGGCACTGGGTCGGCAACCACACCTACAATCACATCATGCCACTGGGCATGACCGAGGACGCGGCCCTGACCGAGCGCGAGATCGCCGCGGCACAGGATCAGATCGGGGCGCTGTCGGAGCACCCTCCGCTGTTCCGACCCTCGGGCTCGTTCGGTGCGCTGAACACGACACTATTTAACCGAACGGCCCTGTCCTACCTGCTGCGCAACGGTTTCACCTGCGTCCTCTGGAATGCGATTCCGCGAGACTGGAGCAATCCCTTGGGCTGGCCGGAGACGGCTCTGCAGCAGTGCGCGGACCAGCAGTGGCCCTTCCTGGTGCTGCACGACGTGGCGACCGGCGCGATGGATCGGCTGGACAGCTTCCTGCATCAGGCACGCGACGCCGGCTTCGAGATCGTGCAGGACTTTCCGCCGGACTGCGTGCCGATCCTGGGCGGCGAGGTTGTGCAGCCGATCGACGCCTATGTCTCCGGCTGACTGCCCGAAAGGGGACGCCGGCGAGCCGCCGCGTGCGCTCGACCACCGAACGCCCGACGGCCTGCGCATCGCCGTTCGGGACTGGGGGCTGGAGCGGGACGCTCCCGCTATCCTGTTCCTGCACGGTTTCGCGCAGTCTCAGGCCTGCTGGCGCCACCAGGTCGAGAGTCGGCTGCGGCGGGACTTCCGGCTCGTCACCTACGACAATCGCGGCCACGGACGCTCCGACAAGCCTGCAACACCGGCCTTCTACCGCGACCCGAAGCGCTGGGCCGAGGAGCTTCGTTCCGTCATCGAGGCGTTGGCGCTGCAGCGTCCGCTGCTGGTCGCCTGGTCCTACGCCGGGCGGATCGCGCTCGACTACCTGGCGACCTGTGGGGACTCGGGGCTCTCCGGCCTCGTCATGGTGGACGCGACCTCGTCGGTCGCGCCGGAGCGGCTGGGGCCGGCGGTGCCGCTGCTCGCCGAGATGGGGCACGACGACCCGGAGCGGGCGGAGCGCGCGATGCTCGCCTTTCTGGAGCGGTGCACCCATGCGCCCCTGCCGGCGGCCGAACTGCGCTTCCTGCTAACGGAGAGCAGGATGACGCCGCGCGAGGTGCGCCGGGCCCTCTCCGGCCGGCCTGCGGACTACGACGAAGTGCTGGCCCGCCTGACGATACCCCTGCTCGCCATCAACGGCGCGGAGGATCGGGTAACATTGCCAGCCATGGCCGAGTACACCGCCGGCCGCACCCCCCGCGGCAGGGTCCTGATCTATCCAGGGGTCGGCCACATGCCGTTCTGGGAGGCGCCGGACAGGTTCAATCGAGACCTCGCGATGTTCTGCTCGGGCCTCCGCTCCGCCGGCGCCTGAGGCCGCTCCTATTCCGCCGCGCTCTGCTTCTCGGCGATCACCGGGTCCATGGCGCGGAGCTCGTCGAGCGGGATGTGGCAGGCGATGACGTGGCCGGGGCCGTCCTGCAGCAGCGGCGGCACCTCGGTCTCGCAGATGCGGCCGATCTTGCGGTGGCAGCGGGTGTTGAAAGGGCAGCCCTTGGGCGGGTTCAGCACGGACGGCAGCGAGCCCTCCAGGATGATGCGCTTCTTCTCGATCGAGGTGTCGGCGATCGGCACGGCCGACAGCAGCGCCTCGGTATAGGGGTGGTAGGGCGGTGAGAAGACCTCGTCCGTGCTGCCCTGCTCGGCGATGTTGCCGAGGTACATCACCACCACGCGATCGGCCAGGTAGCGCACCAGGCTGAGATCGTGGCTGATGAAGAGCAGCGTCGTGCGGTAGGTGCGCTGGATGTCGGTCAGCAGGCTGGTGACCGCGGCCGCGACCGAGACGTCGAGCGCGGAGACCGGCTCGTCGGCCACCACCATCTGCGGGTTGCCGGCGAAGGCGCGGGCGATGCCGACGCGCTGCTTCTGGCCGCCGGAGAGCTGACGCGGCCGGCGCCGGGCGAACTCGCGGGGCAGCTTCACCAGGTCGAGCAGCTCCAGCACCCGCTGGCGCACCTTCTCCGGGTTCTTCTCCACGCCGAACTTCTTGATCACCCGGCCGAGCTGGGCGCCGATGGTGTGGCTGGGGTTGAGCGTGTCGAAGGGGTTCTGGAAGACCATCTGCATCGACGCGATCTCTTGCGGCGTGCGCTTCTGGATCGGCTTGTCGGCCAGGTCCTGGTTGCGGAAGACGATCTCGCCCTCCGTCGCGGTCTCCAGCCCCATCAGCACCTTGGCGAAGGTGGACTTGCCGCAGCCGGACTCGCCGACGATCGCCACGGTCTGCCCCTCGCGGGCGTCGAAGGAGATCCGCTCGTTCGCCTTGACGTGCCGCAGGCGCTTGCCGCTGATCATCGCGGCGATGGAGCTGTCGCGAACCTCGTAGTACTTGCGCAGGCCGTCGATGCGCAGCACCACGTCGCCGGCCTCCACCTCCTCGCCGGCGTCCTTTCCCTTGCTGCGCGTCGCCCAGTCGATCTCGTTCCAGCGCAGGCAGCGGGTGCGATGGCCCGGCTGGTCGGGGATGACCTCCATCTCGATCGGGCCGGCGTCGCAGCGGCCGGCGGCGAAGAACTCGCAGCGCGGGCCGAAATAGCAGCCCGTGGGGCGCTCGTGCGGCAGCGGCAGCTGCCCGGGAATCGGCAGCAGGGGCCGCGCCGTCTTGTCCGCGCCCGGCAGCGGGATGCAGTTGAAGAGGCCGCGGGTGTAGGGGTGGCGCATGCGGTCGAAGACCTCGGCGATCTCGCCCTCCTCCACCACCACGCCGGAGTACATCACGTTGATGCGGTCGCAGGTCTCCAGGATCAGCCCGAGGTTGTGCGAGATGTAGATCATCGAGGTGTTGAAGCGCTCGGCGATCTCGCCGATCAGCTCGACGATGCCGGCCTCCACGGTGACGTCGAGTGCGGTGGTGGGCTCGTCCAGCAGCAGCAGCGAGGGCTGCGACAACAGCGCCATGGCGATCACCACGCGCTGCTGCTGGCCGCCGGAGATCTGGTGTGGATAGGCGCGCATCACCCGCTCGGGATCGGGCAGCTTGACGTCCGCCAGCATCTGCACCGCGCGCTCGTAGGCCTCCTTCTCGCTGATGCCCGCCTCGTGGTTGAGCGGGACCTCCATCAGCTGCCGGCCGAGGGTCATGGAGGGGTTCAGCGAGGCCATGGGCTCCTGGTAGATCATGGCGATCTCGCTGCCGCGCAGCTGCCGCAGCTCCTCGTCGGAGAGGCTCGCCATGTCGCGGCCCTTGTAGAGGATGCGCCCGCCGACGATGCCGCCGTTGCGGCCCATATAGCGCATTATCCCCATGGCGACGGTGGACTTGCCGCAGCCGGACTCGCCCACCAGCCCGACCGACTGGCCCTGCATCACGGTCAGGTCGAAGTCGAGCACCGCCGGAATCTCGCCGGCCCGCGTGAAGTAGCTGATGCAGAGCCCCTCGCACTGCAACACGGGCTGGTCCGGCGTCCAGTCGAAGATCGGCGAGGACTTTCTGCTCATGGGCCGCGCTCCTTCAGTCGCGCAGGGAAATCTCGCGGATGCCGTCGGCCAGCAGATTGAAGCCGAGCACCAGCGAGGAGATGGCGATGGCCGGGAAGAGCGCCATCCAGGGAGCGAAGGTGATCATCGAACGGGTATCGGCGACCATGCTGCCCCAGTCCGGGGTCGGCGGCGGCAGGCCGAGGCCGAGGAAGCCGAGCACGCCGATGGTGATGATGACGTAGCCCATGCGCAGACAGGCGTCGACGATCAGCGGCCCGCGCGCGTTCGGCAGGATCTCCACGAAGAGGATCCAGGGCAGGCTGGCGCCGGAGGTCTGGGCCGCGGCGATGTAGTCGCGGTTGCGCAGGTCCAGCGTCAGGCCGCGCACGATGCGCATGATGCCGGGCGCCGAGGCGAAGGTGACCGCCAGCACGATGTTGAGGCCCGAGGGGCCGATCAGCACGATGATGACGACGTAGAGCACCAGCACCGGGAAGGCGAGGATGATGTCGGCCACGCGGTTCAGCAGGTCGTCGACCCAGCCGCCCAGGTAGCCGGCCAGCAGCCCGAAGATGCAGCCGACGAAGTAGGCGCAGAAGGTGGCGATCGGCGCGTAGAACAGCACCGTTCGCGAGCCGTAGATGATGCGCGAGAGGATGTCGCGGCCCAGCTGGTCGGCACCCAGCCACAGCACCTCACCGCCCGGCGCCTCGGTCCCGGGCGCCGCGAAGGGCTGGATCTGGGCCGTCGGCGAGAGCGGCGAGATCAGCGGCGCGAAGATCGCCACCAGCGCCCAGAAGAGCACCAGTCCGAAGCCCACCATGCCGACCGGCGATTCCCGCAGCAGCGCGAGACCGCCGAACAGCGTGCGGGCCAAGCTGCGCAGCGGGCCGGGCGGGGCGATGGCCTTGGCGTCGATCTGCTGGGACATGCCTCGCCCCTCCTACTTGAAGCGGATGCGCGGGTTGAGCAGGGTGTAGCCCACGTCCGCCAGCACCTGCGTGCTCACCGCGACGAAGACGGCGACCATGGTCGCGGCCTCGATCAGGTAGACGTCCTGGTTCAGCGCCGCCTCCAGGATCAGCGAGCCGAAGCCCTTGTAGGCGAAGGCCACCTCCACGACGATCACGCCGGACAGCAGCCAGTTGATCTGCAGCATGATGACGGTGAAGGGCGCGATCATCGCGTTGCGCAGGGCGTGGCGCAGGATGATCGTGCGGTAGGGCAGGCCCTTCAGCACCGCGGTGCGGATGTAGAGCTGCTGCATCACCTCGGCCATGGAGGCCCGGGTCATGCGCGCGATGTAGCCGAAGCCATAGAGCACCAGCACCATGACCGGCAGGATCAGCTCCAGGGAGTTCCAGCCGTCGGACATGGCCGAGGTGCCGGGCAGCCAGCCGAGCCAGGTGCTGAAGAGGACGGTCAGCAGCACGGCGCTGGCGAACTCGGGGATCGAGGTGGTCACCACCGAGGTGACGGTGATGGTGCGGTCGGTCTTGCTGCCCTCGCGCATGCCGGCCAGGACACCGAGCGTCAGCGCCAGCGGCACCATGATGGCGAAGGTGACACCCGCCAGGATCGCCGTGTTGCCGAGCCGCGGCCAGAGCACGTCGGCGACCGGCGTACGGAAGCGGATCGACTGGCCGAAGTCGCCGGTCAGGATGTTGCCGAGCCACTCGACGTAGCGCACGTACCAGGGCCGCAGGTAGCCGTTGGCGGCCAGCCAGGCCTGGATCTGTTCGCCGGAGGTGAAGGGGCCGAGCACGCGCCGCGCCACGCTCTCGCCGTTGATCTCCATGACCAGGAAGAGGATCAGGGAAACCACCAGCATCGTGAGCAGCATGTAGACCAGCCGCTTGCCGATGAAGATCAGCATGGTCGGATCGCCTCGCGAAGCTGCCGGGGTCTGGAACTCGGGAGAGCGCCGTCACCGGGTGCCGCGGCCGGCGACCCTCCCCCGCCTGGGGAAGGGCCGCCGGCTCGGCGGTTGCTCAGGGCGTCGGATCAGGCCTCGAGCCAGACGTGCTCGAGATGGAACTCGCGCGCGAAGTGGTAGGAGAAGCCCCGCACCTTGTCGCTGCCCGCGGTAAAGATCTTGGTCCAGAACGGCGTGATGGCGATCGCGTCGTCCTGCAGGATCTCGGCGAGCTGACGCACGATGGCCGTCCGCTCCTCCACGTCGACCGTGCCCTCGGCCTGGTCGAGCAGGCGGTCGAACTCGGGGTTGTTGTAGGCCGTCTCGTTCCAGGCCACGCCGCTGCGGTAGGCCAGGCCGAGAACCTGCACCGCCAGCGGGCGCGTGGTCCACTGCGTCACCGAGAAGGGCCAGGTGTCCCAGCGCTCCCAGTAAGTGCCGCCCGGCAGGACCTCGACATTGAGGTCGATGCCGCACTCGGCCAGCTGCTCGCGCATGGCCAGGGCGATGGCGCTCTCCCAGCGCGGGTCGTTGACCGTGCGGATGGTCAACTGCACGCCGTCCGGGTAGCCCGCCTCGGCCAGCAGCTCGCGCGCCTTCTCGACGTCGCGCGGCGGCAGCGGCAGGGAGGAGTACTCCGGATGGATCGGCGAGACGTGGTGATCCTCGCCGGGCACGCCCAGGCTCTGATAGGCCACCTCGAGGATGCGCTGGCGGTCGAGGCCGGCCTGGATCGCCTTGCGCAGGGCCTTGTTGCCGAAGGGCTCCTCGGTGACCCGCATGCGCGGCAGCGCCGTGATGGCCGTGGTCTTCTCGAAGAGCTGCAGGTTCGGCACACCCTGGGCCTGCTGGATCAGGTTGATGTCCAGCGTGTAGATCAGGTCCACCTGCCCCGAGGCCAGCGCGGCGAAGTGCGCCGTGGGATCGGCCCCCAGGTCGACGAAGCGCACGCGGTCGAGGTAGGCCTCCTCGCCCCAGTAGTCGGCCGGGTCACGCTTGACGAACTCGGCCATCTCGCCGACGCGCAGCGTCTCGATCATGTAGGGGCCGGTGCCGATCGGGTCGGTCATCCAGTTGCCGCCGGCGGCCAGGGTCTCGCCGAGCGAGCGGTGGGCGATCAGCGCCGGGTAGTCGCCCAGGCTCTCCGGGAACTGCAGCATGGCGCGCTGCAGGTTGAACTGCACCGTGTGGTCGTCGATCTTCACCAGGGCGTTCGGCGCGATACTGGTGACGCCGTCCTCGGTCACGGTCAGTGCGGAGAAGCGGCCCTGGTTGGAGGAGCCGACGGCCGGGTCGAGCCAGCGCTCGAAGTTGGCGATCACGTCGTCGGCGATGAAGTCGTCGCCGTTCGACCACTTCACGCCCTGGCGCAGGTGGAAGGTCCATTGCGTCAGATCGTCATTCGGCTCCCAGCTCTCGGCCAGCAGCGGCTGCGACAGGTCGTCGGTGCCGATACGCACCAGCGACTGCAGCATCATCCGTAGCAGGTTGCCCTTCTCGGACCAGTCGACGGTCGAGGGGTCGCCGACCTCCATGACCGACATGCCGACGCGCAGGGTGCCGCCCATGCGCGGCGCCTGGGCCGCGGCACTCGGCACGATTTCCTCGCCGATGATCCGCCCGGCCATGGTGTAGGCCGCCGGAATCGAGGCGCCGAGCAGAACGGCGGTGCGGAGGAACTCGCGGCGGTCGCATTTGCCCGCGCGAAGCTGCTCCTCCATCTTGGACATCAGGGGATGAACCCGCTTAACGGCATCTCCCCGCTTCTCGTTCGACATGATCGTCTCCCCGTGGTTGATCGTTGGCGCCGCTGCGCGGGCTTGCCGGATGCCGCGGCGGCGGCCGCTGGCTGTGGAGGCCTCCGCGCTGCTGTATACAGACGCTCGGAGCGGCGAACCGCGATGTTACGCCGGTTCGAGCGCCGAATCCCTCACGCTGGGTTGCTGACCTCCCTCAATCCCTCCCAGCGGCTCCGGATGCTCAGCCCGGTCGCGCGACGGCGCCGGTTTGTTTCGCTGCCTCGAAGCCTAACAGACTGTATGACCAGCGATAACCCCCCAGTGTCGCGCTGCCGACGAAATCTGCCACGAATGCGACCGCGGCGCTTCCCCGGGCGCCGCCGCCGCGCTAGCGTCTCCGCGCCATGACCTTCGCCCGCTTCACCCCCGCCGACGTCGAGCTGCTCGCCAGCGAAGCGCTGCACGAAGGCTTCCTGCGCCTCTCGCGGCACCGTGTCCGCCATCGCCTCTTCGCCGGCGGCTGGGGCGCCGAGCAGGAGCGGGAGGTGGTCCATCGCCGGCCGGCGGCGGCGGTGCTGCCCTACGACCCGGCGCGCGACCTGGTGGTGCTGATCGAACAGTTCCGACTGCCGGCGCTGCTGGCCGGTCGCGATCCCTGGCAGATCGAGGTGGTGGCCGGACTGCTCGACCGCGAAGCGGAGGCTCCGGAGACCGTGGCGCGGCGCGAGGCGCGCGAGGAGGCGGGGCTGGAGCTGACGGCGCTGGAGCCGGTGGCCAGCCTCCTCGCCTCGCCGGGCGGCACCACGGAGGTCATCCACCACTTCGTCGGCCGGACCGGGATCGATCCCGGCGAGAGCCTGCACGGGCTGCTGGAGGAGCAGGAGGACATCCGCGCGCAAGCCCTGCCCTTCGCCGAGGCCTGGGCACTGCTGGAAGCGGGCCGCGTCGGCAACGCCTCGGCCTGGATCTGCCTCGCTTGGCTGAAGCTGAACCGCGAACGGCTGCGCGAGACCTGGCGCTAGCCGGCCTAGGCGCTGGCCGGTTCGAGTTCCTCGAGCAGCGGCAGCCGGGCGAGGTGCAGTTCCAGCAGAAGGCGGATCGTCGGCCGAACCGCGAAGAAGACCGAGCCGACGACGAAGAACCAGGTGCCGGCGTAGACCAGCGCCGGGTAGAAGAACAGCACGCTGCCGACGACGAAGGCCAGCGCCGCCAGGAACTCGATCACCGTTCGGGTGATCTCGTAGCGGCGCGTGAGCGCCTCGTGGCGGGGCGAGCGCGTGCGCAGCCCCTGATCGAACGGCTTCATGATGGATCGCCCTCCCCTCGTCGGCGATGGCCGCCCCCCGGACACCGCGGACGCAGGCTCCTCCCGACGGCCGCGGCCGTCAAGCGGCGCGACCGGCGCCGGCTTGCCCGGGCCGGGGCGGCGGCGCTACTCTCCGCCCTCCCGCTCACCCGCGACCCTCGGCAAGGCAGGCGACATGAACGTGCGCGACGGCTTCATCGGCTCCATCGGCAACACCCCCCTGATCCGGCTGCGCCGTGCCTCCGAGGCCACCGGCTGCGAGATCCTGGGCAAGGCCGAGTTCCTGAACCCCGGCGGCTCGGTGAAGGACCGCGCCGCCTGGGCCATCGTCAAGGACGCCGAGGAGCGGGGCCTGCTGCGGCCGGGCGGCGTGATCGTCGAGGGCACGGCCGGCAACACCGGCATCGGCCTGGCGCTGGTCGGCCGCGCGCGCGGCTACCGCAGCGTCATCGTCATCCCCGAGACGCAGAGCCAGGAAAAGAAGGACATGCTGCGGCTCTGCGGCGCCGACCTGCGCGAGGTCCCGGCCGTGCCCTACAAGGACCCGGGCAACTACGTCCACGTTTCCGGCCGCATCGCCGAGGAACTGGCGGCCAGCGAGCCGAACGGGGCGATCTGGGCCAAGCAGTTCGACAACGTCGCCAACCGCCGCGGCCACTACGAGACCACCGGGCCGGAGATCTGGGAGCAGACCGACGGCAAGCTCGACGGCTTCGTCTGCGCGGTCGGCACCGGCGGCACCCTGGCCGGCGTGGGCATGGCGCTGAAGGAACGCAACCCGGCCGTCAAGATCGCGCTGGCCGACCCCTCCGGCTCGGCGCTCTGGCACCACTACGCCCACGGCAGCCTCAAGGCCGAGGGCACCTCGATCACCGAGGGCATCGGCCAGGGGCGCATCACCGCCAATCTGGAAGACGCGCCGGTGGACCTCGCCTTCACCATCCCCGACAGCGAATCGCTGCCGCTCGCCTTCGACCTGCTGGAGCAGGAAGGCCTCTGCCTCGGCGGCTCCAGCGGCGTCAACGTCGCCGGCGCCATCCGTCTCGCCCGCGAACTGGGGCCGGGGCACACCATCGTCACGGTGCTCTGCGATTCCGGCACCCGCTACATGAGCAAGATGTTCAACCCCGCCTTCCTGCGCGAGAAGGGCCTGCCCCTGCCGGGCTGGCTGGCCTGAGCGCGACGGCAGGAGATCCCGCGATGGAACCGCTCTTCCGCGACGACGCCTATCTCACCCGCTGCGAGGCCGAGGTGCTCTCCGCCGGGCCGGAGGGTATCCGCCTCGACCGCAGCGTCTTCTATCCCGAAGGCGGCGGCCAGCCGGGCGACAGCGGCCGGCTGCTGCTGGCCGACGGCACGGCGCTGAGCGTGGTCGACGCCCGCAAGGGCGAGGGCCCCGACGAGGTGCTGCACCTGCTCGCCGAGCGCTCCCCTCTGCCCGCCCCCGGCACCCGCGTCACGGCGGAGATCGACTGGGAGCGGCGGCACCGCCACATGCGGATGCACACCAGCCTGCACCTGCTCTGCTCCCTGATCGAGGGCGAGGTGACCGGCGGCCAGGTCGGCGACGGCAAGGGCCGCCTCGACTTCGCCCTGGAGGCGGCGCCGGACAAGGTCTGGCTGCAGGAGGCGCTGAACCGCCTGGTGCAGGAGGACCACGTCGTGCGGCCGCGCTGGATCGAGGACGCCGAGCTGGCGGCCCGGCCCGAGCTGGTGCGCACCATGTCGGTCAAGCCGCCGAGCGGCGCCGGCCGCGTGCGCCTGCTGGAGATCGAGGGCGTCGACCTGCAGCCCTGCGGCGGTACCCACGTCCGCTCCACCGCCGAGATCGGCGCCCTGGAGGTCGGCAAGATCGAGAGCAAGGGGCGGCAGAACCGCCGCATCAACCTGCGGCTGGCCTGAGCGGCGCGCAGAGACGAAGGCCCAGGGGAGGAACATGACGCAGCACCCGGAGCACTGCCTGGTCTCCACCGAGTGGCTGGCCGCGCGCCTGCACGAGCCCGACCTGCGGGTGGTGGACGCGACCTACTACCTGCCGACCGAGAAGGGCGACGCCCGCGCCGAGTACGAGGCCGAGCATATTCCCGGCGCCGTCTTCTTCGACATCGACGGGATCAAGGACCCCTCGAATCCTCTGCCGCACATGCTGCCGCCGCCGGAGATCTTCGCCAGCAAGGTGCGCCGCCTCGGCCTGGGCGACGGCAACCGCATCGTCGTCTACGACCGCAAGGGGCTCTTCTCCGCCGCGCGCGCCTGGTGGAGCTTCCGTGTCTTCGGCCATCGCGAGGTGGCGGTGCTGGACGGCGGCCTGCCGAAGTGGAAGGCGGAAGGATGGCCGCTCGACGACCGCCCGGTGGTGCCGATGGAGCGGCATTTCACGGCCCGCCTGGACACCACGAAGCTGCGCGACCGCGAGCAGCTGCTGCGCAACCTCGAGAGCCGGCGGGAGCAGGTGCTGGACGCCCGCGCCCGCGCCCGCTTCGAGGGCACGGCGCCGGAGCCCCGCGCGGGGCTGCGCGCCGGCCACATTCCCGGCAGCCTCAGCCTGCCCTTCACCGAGCTGCTGGACCCGAAAGACGGCACGCTGCTGCCGGCCGATCTGTTGCGCCGGCGCTTCGACGCCGCCGGCCTGGAAGCCGGCCGCCCGGTGGTGACCACCTGCGGCTCCGGCGTCACCGCCGCGGTCCTGTCGCTGGCGCTGGAATGCCTGGGCCGGCGCGACGTGGCGCTCTACGACGGCTCCTGGTCGGAGTGGGGCCTGCCCGGCGACACGCCGGTGGCGACCGGTCCCTGACGGCGATGGGTTCCCGCGAGACCGCCCCGCTCTACCGCATCCGGCCCTTCGCCGAGGCGGACCTGGCGCCCCTCTGCGCGCTCTGGGAGCGCTGCGGCCTAACCGTGGCGCACAACGACCCGGCCCAGGACATCACCCTGTTCCGGGCCAGTCCCAACGCCGAAATCCTGCTGGCCGAGCGCGACGGCGCCGTGGTCGGCTCCGCCTGCGTCGGCCACGACGGCCACCGCGGCTGGCTCTACTACGTCGGCGTCGACCCGGCGCTGCGCCGGCGCGGCCTCGCCAAGCACCTGGTGCGCGAGGCCGAGGCCTGGCTGTGCGAGCGCGGCCTGCGCAAGGTGCAACTCATGATCCGCCCGACCAACCAGCCGGTGCGCGACTTCTACGAGGCGCTGGGTTACGGGCACACGCCGCGGCTCGTCATGGCGCGCTGGCTCGAGATCGACGGGCCGCGCCCGGCGCAGGAGATGGCGGAACTCGAGGCGGTCGTCACCTACCTGGAGATGACCGAGCGCCCCTCCCTCGTACCGCCGCCACCGCCCGCGGGCCACAAGCTCGCCCTGCTCCGGGCCGAGACCCCGACCGTCGCCTTCTATCGCTTCCTCTATGCGCAGGTCGGCGAGCCCTGGCTGTGGTGGGAGCGGCGGGCGCTCGACGACGAGGCCCTGGCCACCATCATCCAGGATCCGAAAGTCGCGATCTATGTGCTTTACATCGATGGCGTTCCGGCCGGCTACGCAGAGCTGGACTTCCGTCGGGAGGCGGAAGCCGAACTCGCCTACTTCGGCCTGATGCCCGAGTTCATCGGCCGCGGCCTGGGCCCCTACCTGCTACACGCGGCGATCGAGACTGCCTGGGACCAGCATCCGGGCCGCCTGATCGTCAGCACCAACAGCCTGGATCACGCCAAGGCCCTGCCGCTCTACCAGCGCTTCGGCTTCCGCCCCTACGGCCAGGAGCGCAAGCGCTTTCCCGATCCCCGCGGCTATGGCCTGCTGCCCCCCGACGCCGGCTCGAATCGCATGCACGTCTGAGCGGCCGCGCCACGCCGAGGGCGCCCCGCAACAGAATTGCCGGCCGCGCGCCGCTCGCGCGTTCCGGATTGCGGAACCTCGCAAAGCCGCGAAATTTCTCTAAATGTCGAAGCCGAAGGCGAAGAGCCTGCATCAAGGGCTTCTATATCCCGCCATTTTGCTGCTACAACTTTGTGCAGGATCCCGGTTTGGGGGTCCAATAAGCTTCCACAACGAGAACAGGTGAGGGACTAATGAGGCTGAAGACCCTTCTCGCCGCAGGGGCGATGGTCGCCGTGGCCGGAGCGACGCTCCCGGCCGCCGCGCAAAGCGTAGTCGAGCAGATCCAGAGCCGCGGTGAGTTGAACTGCGGTGTCAGCACTGGCCTGGCCGGGTTCAGCAACCCGGACAGCGAAGGCAACTGGACCGGTCTCGACGTCGATGTCTGCAAGGCCGTTGCCGCCGCGATCCTCGGCGACGCCGATGCGGTCTCCTACACTCCGACCACCGCGCAGGTGCGCTTCACCGTGCTGCAGTCGGGCGAGGTCGACCTGCTGTCGCGCAACACCACCTGGACGCTGACCCGCGACACCTCGCTGGGCCTGAACTTCACCACCGTCACCTTCTACGACGGCCAGGGCTTCATGGTGCCGCGCGATCTCGGCGTCACCAGCGCCTCGGAGCTGGACGGTGCCGCCGTCTGCGTGCAGCCGGGCACCACCACCGAGCTCAACCTGGCCGACTACTTCCGCGCCAACGGCATGAGCTTCGAGCCGGTGGTGATCGAGCAGCTGGACGAGGTGAACGCGGCCTATTTCGCCGGCCGCTGCGACGTCTACACCACGGACGCCTCGGGCCTCGCCTCGATCCGTTCGACCGTCGCCGAGAATCCGGCCGACCACATCATCCTGCCGGAGATCATCTCCAAGGAGCCGCTCGGGCCGGTCGTGCGCCAGGGTGACGACCAGTTCTTCAACATCGTGAAGTGGGTCGTCTACGCGCTGCTGGAGGCCGAGGAGTTCGGCGTCACCTCCGAGAACGTCGACGAGATGCGCAACAGCGAGAACCCGGGCGTGCAGCGCCTGCTGGGCGTGAGCCCCGGCATGGGTGAGCACCTGGGCCTCTCCGAGGACTGGGCCTACAACGCCATCGCCCAGGTCGGCAACTACGGCGAGATCTTCGAGCGGAACGTCGGCGTCGACACCCCGCTCGGGCTCGAGCGCGGCGTCAACGACCTCTGGACCCGCGGCGGCCTGATGTACGGCATGCCGGTCCGGTAACCACCGGGTCCTAGTACCTGCGCGTGGCCGCCGTCGCCCTCGAGGCGGCGGCGGCCAACGCGGCCCCGGGAGGGGGCGTTCGATCCCATTGACGAGCTGACGCGCGTGGAGGGGCCGTTTCAGAGCCCCGCGCGGCCAAGCAGGGAGGCCGGCTCGTGGCAGTCGAAAGCGAGCGGGGCATAGCAGCCCCGTCGAAAACCCAGTTCTGGAACGAGCCGCAGTTCCGCGCGGTCTTCTACCAGGTGCTCGCCATCGTCCTGGTGCTGTTCGCCGGCTGGTATCTCGTGTCCAACGTGATGGACAACCTGGCCAGGCAGAACGTCGCCAGCGGCTTCCGCTTCCTGGACCGGCCGGCCGGCTTCGCCATCGGCGAGTCCCTGATCAGCTACAGCGCCGCCGATACCTACGGCCGCGCTTTCCTGGTCGGCATCCTGAACACCTTCCGGGTCGCGGTCCTCGGCATCGTCCTGGCGACGATCCTGGGCGTGATCATGGGCATCGCGCGGCTGTCCAGCAACTGGCTGGTGGCGAAGATCGCCTCGATGTACGTCGAGGTGATGCGCAACCTGCCGCTGCTGCTGCAGCTCTTCATCTGGTACGGCGTCATCACCGTGAGCCTGCCCGGGCCGCGCGACGCTCTCAACCCGGTCGAGGGCGTCTTCCTCAGCAATCGCGGCTTCATGATCCCGGCGCCGGTGGCCGACCCGGTACATGCCTACATGGGCATCGCCGCGCTGATCGCCCTGGCCGCGGCGATCGCGATCCGCCGCTGGGCGAAGCGCCGCCAGGCGGAAACAGGCGCACAGTTCCCGGTCTACAGGACGGCGATCGGCCTGCTCATCGGCCTGCCCGCCATCGCCTGGCTGCTCGGCGGCGCGCCGGCCGTGCTCGAGACCCCGGAACTGCGCGGCTTCAACTTCGTCGGCGGCGTGTCGCTGACGCCCGAGTTCGCGGCCCTGCTGTTCGGCCTGACCTTCTACACCGCCGCCTTCATCGCCGAGATCGTGCGCGGCGGCATCCTCGCGGTCAGCCACGGGCAGAGCGAGGCCGCCTTCGCCCTGGGCCTGCGCAAGAACATGGTGCTCCGCTTCGTGGTGCTGCCGCAGGCGCTGCGGATCATCATTCCGCCGACCACGAGCCAGTATCTCAACCTGACCAAGAACTCTTCGCTCGCGGTCGCGATCGGCTATCCGGACCTGGTCTCGGTGGGCAACACCACCCTGAACCAGACCGGCCAGGCGATCGAGGCGATCTCCATCTTCATGGCCGTGTACCTCACGTTCAGCCTGTCCATCTCGCTGTTCATGAACTGGTACAACAAGGCCATCGCCCTGGTGGAGCGCTGAGCCATGACGGACCAGACGCTCAACCGCCAGATCGACACCGCCGCCCGCGAGGGCGAGTCGCCGGTGATTCAGCCGCCGGTCGCCAAGAGAGGCCTGATCGGCTGGCTGCGGGCCAACCTCTTCAGCACCTGGTACAACTCGATCGTGACGCTGCTGCTGCTCTACCTGCTGCTGCAGATCGTCCCCGGCATGATCGACTGGGTCTTCCTCAGTGCGGTCTGGACGCCGGCCTCGGCCGAGGTATGCCGCGCGGCGAGCGGCGCCTGCTGGGCCTTCATCCACGAGAAGTACCGGCTGATCCTCTTCGGCACCTACCCCTTCGCCGAGCAGTGGCGGCCGACCCTGGCCGTGGCGATCTTCCTCGCCCTGATCCTCTCCAGCTGCAATCGGCTGTTCTGGAAGCCCTGGCTGGGTCTCGCCTGGATCGTCGGGCTGGTGGCCGTGGCGGTGCTGATGTACGGCGGCGTCCTCGGGCTCACCCTGGTGCCGACGACGCGCTGGGGCGGCCTGCCGCTGACGCTGATGCTGGCCACCTTCGGCCTGGCCTTCGGCTTCCCGCTCGGCATCCTCATGGCGCTCGGGCGGCGCTCCAACATGCCGGCGCTGCGCCTGCTCTCGGTCGGCTACATCGAGCTGATCCGCGGCGTGCCGCTGATCACCGTGCTCTTCATGGCCATGGTGATGTTCCCGCTGTTCCTGCCGCAGGGGGTCTCGATCAACAACCTGCTGCGGGCGCAGATCGGCATCATCCTCTTCGCCTCCGCCTACCTCGCCGAGGTGGTGCGCGGCGGCCTGCAGGCCATTCCGAAGGGGCAGTACGAGGCGGCGGACAGCCTGGGGCTCAGCTACTGGCAGAAGACCGGGCTGATCATCCTGCCGCAGGCGCTGCGCATCTCCATCCCGCCGCTGGTGAACACCTTCATCGGCTTCTTCAAGGACACCTCGCTGGTATTGATCATCGGCCTCTTCGACCTGGTCGGCGCCGCCAAGACGGCGCTCACCGACCCGGCCTGGCGGGGCTTCTACCGCGAGTCCTACTTCTTCATCGCCATCATCTACTTCGTGTTCTGCTACTCCATGTCGAAGTACTCCCAGTACCTCGAGAAGAAGCTGAACGTCGGAACGCGACGCTAGGGAACCTCCGCACCATGAGCATGGCCATCGAGAAGACCGCTGCCGCCGGCGCCTCCATCATCCAGATGAACGGCGTCAACAAGTGGTTCGGCGAATTCCACGTGCTGAAGGACATCAACCTGGCAGTGGAGCGCGGCGAGCGCATCGTCATCTGCGGACCCTCGGGCTCCGGCAAGTCGACCATGATCCGCTGCATCAACGCCCTGGAAGAGCACCAGCGCGGCAAGATCGTCGTCGACGGCATCGAGCTCACCTCGAACCTCAAGAACATCGACGCCATCCGCCGCGAGGTCGGCATGGTGTTCCAGCAGTTCAATCTCTTCCCGCATCTGACGGTGATGGAGAACCTGACGCTGGCGCCGATCTGGGTGCGCAAGGTGCCGAAGAAGGAGGCCGAGGAGACGGCCATGTACTTCCTGGAGCGGGTCAGGATCCCGGAGCAGGCGCAGAAGTACCCGGGCCAGCTCTCCGGCGGTCAGCAGCAGCGCGTCGCCATCGCCCGCTCGCTCTGCATGAAGCCGAAGATCATGCTCTTCGACGAGCCCACCTCCGCGCTCGACCCGGAAATGGTCAAGGAGGTGCTGGACACCATGGTCGGGCTGGCGGAAGAGGGCATGACCATGCTCTGCGTGACCCACGAGATGGGCTTCGCGCGCACCGTCGCCGACCGGGTCATCTTCATGGATTTCGGCGAGATCGTGGAGCAGAACGTGCCGGAGTCCTTCTTCGGCAATCCGCAGTCGGACCGGCTCAAGCTCTTCCTCAGCCAGATCCTACACTGACGTGCCGCGGGCGTCGGCGGCCGCCGCGCGCCGCCGACGCTGCACGTAGCGCAGCTTGCGCACGGCCAGCGCGCTCAGCGCCGCCTCGCCCTGCCGCGGGTCGCCGACGATCGAGACCTCCTCCAGGGTCGCCGGATCGACGGCCGAGACCTTGACGTAGGCCCCCACCACCTGGAACTCGACGATCAGCTTCTCGTCCTGCATGGGCGGAGGTATCGCGCCCCCATGGCTAACGGGGGGTTAACGGGCACGCGCGCCGGGGAAGCGGGATTTGAGGACAAGTCCAGCGATATATGGCATAATGGATACCTGAAGGAGAGAAGAGCCATGCCCGAGACCAGCCGCCCGCATCGCTTCGTCGTCCAGCGCGCCCGCGACGGGGTCTTCGAGGGCGGCGGGCTGCGCGGCTTCTTCGCCTATCGCGACCTGGGCATCACCGAGGCCACCCACGGCCAGTTCGGCGCCCATGTGATCCGCGCGGTGCGGCCCTGCAGCGAAGGCACCGGCGCCCATTCCCACACCCTGGGCTTCCAGCTGGTCTATGTGCTCAAGGGCCGCGTCACCTTCTGGTACGAGGGCCAGGGGACCTTCGAGCTGGAGGCTGGCGACAGCGTCTACCAGCCGCCCGGTATCCTGCATGAGCTCACCTCCTGCTCGGAGGACTGCGAGCTCCTGGAAATCACCATGCCCGCCGAGTTCGAGACCCGCGGCGTGGACGCCATGGCGTCGCAGCCGGCCGAATAGGCGTCCGGAACGCACCGGCCGAACAGAACGAGGAGAAGCGGACAGCAGACATCTTCGACGGGTTCTCCGGGGACGGTCGTGGAAGACACGGGCTCCCCTGCCGCAGCAGGAGCCCGCCGTGCGAGTGACGAAGGCTGCGGCCACCCACCGGTACTGCGAGACGAGATCTCTTCGGCGAAGGCGAACAAGAACGGCCCGCCGCACAACCAAAGGGAGGAAAGAGATGCATCGAGTTGCCGGAGTATTCCTGGGCGCGGCAGTCGCCGTAGCCCTCACCCTGCCCCTGGCCCCCTCGGCCCAGGCTCAGACCGAGATCCGCTTCGGTCACGTCGGCGGCCCCTCGTCGCTGTTCCAGGTCTCGGCGGCGCACTTCGCCGAGCTGGCCAACGAGCGCCTCGGCGACGACTACCAGGTCGTCGTCTACCACTCCAGCCAGCTCGGCAGCGATTCAGAGCTGCTGCAGCGCCTGCGGCTGGGCACCGTGGACCTCGCCCTGCCGTCGACCATCATGTCGTCGGTGAGCGACGAGTTCGGGCTCTTCGAGCTGCCCTACCTGGTGCGCGACCGCGAGCACATGAAGCGGATCGAGCAAGAGGTCTTCTGGCCGACCCTGCACCCCTTGCTGGAGGCGCAGGGCTACCGGGTGCTCGCCGTCTGGGAGAACGGCTTCCGCCACATCACCAACAACATCCGCCCCGTCGTCACGCCCGACGACCTGAACGGCATCAAGCTGCGCACGCCCAGCGGCGTCTGGCGGGTGCGCATGTTCGAGGCCTACGGCGCCCACCCCTCGCCCATGGAGTACGGCGAGGTCTTCATGGCGCTGCAGACCGGCGTCATGGACGGGCAGGAGAACCCCCTGCCGCAGATCACCGGCGGCAACTTTCAGGAGGTGCAGAACTACCTCTCCATGAGCGGCCACGTCTACACGCCGGCCTACGTCACGGTCGGCGCCAGCTTCCAGCGGCTGCCCGAGGAGGTGCAGGAGATCCTGACCGAGGTCGCGCGCGAGACCCAGGCCTACGTCTACGAGCAGGCCGCGCGCATGGACCAGGAGTTGGTGTCGGTGATCGAGTCCGCCGGCACGGCGATCAACGAGGTCGACAAGGACGCCTTCATCGAGGCCTCCCAGCCGATCTACGAGCTCTTCTCCGAAGAGGTGCCCGGCGCCAAGGAGATCGTCGACAAGGCCCTGGAACTGGGCTCGGCCTCCTGATCTCAGTGCCTTCGGAGCCCCCGCGCCGCGGCGCGGGGGCTCGCCTCTCCGCAACCGCCCGCTAGGCGCCCCCACATGGCCCTCGTCGATCGCTTCTCCCGGTGGCTGGAAAGGCTGCTGGAGTTCGTTTCCGCGCTGCTGGTCGTCGGCCTGACCGCGATCGTGGTCTACGCGGTCTGCTGGCGCTATCTCGGCGGCGCCTCGCCGCGCTGGTACGACGAGGTGGCCTCGATCCTGCTGGTCTGGCTGACCTACTACGCCGGCGCCCTGGCGGCGCTCAAGCGCGGCCACATCGCCGTCGAGAGCGTCCTTGTGGCCTTCCCGACGCACCTGCGCATGGTCGCGGCGCTGATCGGCGAGGTCTTCGTGCTCGGCTTCTTTGCCGTCCTGGCCTGGACCGGGATGGTGCTGCTCGACATCGTCGGCGGCATGTCGCTGATCTCGCTGCGCTGGATGTCGCTGCAGGTGACGCAGTCGGTCATCCCGATCGGCGCGGCGCTCTTCATCCTGGCGCAAGTGCTCAGCCTGCCGCGCCACCTCGCCCGCCTGCGCCGCGGCGTGTCGCTGGAGCAGGAGGAGATCGACCACGCCCTCGCCAAGGCGAAGGAGGTCATGGAGCGGGAAGGCGAGCCCGCCCGGGAGGGACGGCCGTGACCATCCTGCTGATGCTGCTGGGCCTCTTCGCCCTGATCCTGATCGGCGTGCCCATCGCCGTCGCCCTCGGGGTGGTCGGGGTCATCTCCATGGTTATCTCGCAGGGCTTCTACATCCTGCCCAACGTGGCGCTGACCATGTTCGAGGGCGCGCGCAGCTTCCCGCTGCTGGCGATCCCCATGTTCATCCTGGCCGGCGCGCTGATGAACGCCTCGAGCATCTCGCAGCGCCTCTTCGCGCTGGCCTCGGCGCTGCTCGGCTTCGTGCGCGGCGGCCTGGCGATGGTGAACGTCGGCGTTTCGATGTTCTTCTCCGAGCTCTCCGGCTCGGCGGTGGCGGGGGTCGCGGCGACCGCGCCGGTGCTGATCCCGGCCATGCACAAGCGCGGCTATCCCCGCCCCTTCACGGCCGCCGTCACCTCCTCCTCGGCCACGCTGGCGATCATCCTGCCGCCGGCCATCCCCATGATCCTCTACGGCGTCATGGCCGAGACCTCGATCGTGCAGCTCTTCGTCGCCGGAATCGTACCGGGCCTGCTGGCCGGCTTCCTGATGATGCTGCTCTGCTACTACTACGCCCGCAAGCACGGCTGGCCGGTGGAGGAGATCTTCAACCTCTGCCGGGTCTGGGTGACCTTCAAGGAGGCCTTCTGGGCGCTCTTCCTGCCGATCATCATCCTCGGCGGCATCTTCGGCGGCATCGTCACGGCCACCGAGGGCGGCGCGCTGGCGGTGGTGGCAGCGCTCTTCCTCGGCCTGGTGGTCTACCGCGACCTGGACTGGCGCTTCCTCTACGGCGCCATCGTCGAGGGGGCGACGCAGACGGCGGTGGTGATGCTGCTGGTGGCCGGCTCGGCCCTGGTCGGCGGCTATCTCACGGAGATGCGGATACCGGGGCAGCTGGCCGCGGCGATCCTGACATTCACCGACAACAAGTGGGCCATCCTCGGCCTGCTCAACGTCTTCTTCCTGCTGATCGGCATCTTCCTGCACTCGGCGGCGGCCATCATCCTGGTGGTGCCGGTGGTCATGCCGCTGGTGGCCGCGGCCGGCATCGATCCCGTCCACTTCGGCATCGTCGTCTGCCTGAATCTCGCGATCGGCCAGCAGACCCCGCCGGTGGCCAGCGTGCTGATCACCACCTGCGCCATCGCCAAGGCCGACGTCTGGGAGGTCACCCGCGCCAACCTCGGCTTCATCGGCGTGCTGCTCGGCGTGCTGCTGATGAGCACCTACATCCCGGCCGTGCCGATGTTCCTGGTGGAGTGGTTCTACCGCTGAGGCGGCCTTTGCTTGAGCCCCCTCCCCCGCTGTGCTAACCGCAGGCGCGCGGGGCGGATTATGGGGGACGGGGCGAGGCCTCGGCGTCCGCCGCGCTCGAGCCGGCCACCCGGGGAGAGAGTCTTTGCTCCAGGTCGAGCACCTGTCGAAGTCCTTCGGCGGCCTGCAGGCCGTGCGCGACTGTTCCTTCTCCTTGGAGCAGGGCGCGATCACCGGCCTGATCGGGCCCAACGGCGCCGGCAAGACCACCGTCTTCAACATGATCGCCGGCTTCCTCAAGCCCGGCGGCGGGCATATCCGCTTCCTGGGCGAGGAGGTCACGGGGCTGAGCCCCGACCGCCTGTTCCACCGCGGCATCGTGCGCACCTTCCAGATCCCGCACGAGTTCAAGCGCATGACGGCGCTGGAGAACCTGATGCTAGTGCCGCCGGCCCAGGCCGGCGAGCGGCTGCTCTCCTCCTGGCTGTCCTGGGGGGCGGTGCGCCGCCAGGAGCGCAGCGTGCGGCGCAAGGCCGAGGAGGTTCTGGAGTTCCTGGAGCTGACCCACATCCGCGACGAGCTGGCCGGCAACCTCTCCGGCGGCCAGAAGAAGCTGCTGGAGCTGGGCCGCACCATGATGACCGACGCCAAGCTGGTGCTGCTCGACGAGCCCGGTGCCGGCGTCAACCGCACGCTGCTGGCCAAGCTGGCCGGCATGATCCAACAGCTCAACCGCGAGCGCGGCTACACCTTCTGCATCATCGAGCACGACATGGACCTGATCGCCCGGCTCTGTCACCCGGTCATCGTCCTGGCCGAGGGCCGCGTCCTGACCCAGGGCGCCATGACCGAGATCCGCCGGGACGAGCGCGTGCTGGAGGCCTACCTGGGCCACAGCGGCGCGCACGAGGAGGTCACGGCATGAGCCTGCTGGCGATGCAGGCCGTCACCGGCGGCTACGGCGAGGCCGACGTGCTGCACGGCGTCTCGCTGCGGGTAGAGCCGGGCGAGGTCGTGGTCATCGTCGGCCCCAACGGTGCCGGTAAGTCGACCGCCATGAAAGCCGTCTTCGGCCTGCTGCGCCTGCGCGGCGGCACGATCACCTTCGACGGTCAGGACATCACCGGCTGGAAGCCGGACCGCATCGTGCGCCGCGGCATCTGCTTCGTGCCGCAGACCGACAACGTCTTCCCGACGCTGACGGTGCAGGAGAACCTGGAGATGGGCGCCTACGTGCGCGACGACGACATCCGCCCGGCCATGGAGCGGGTCTTCGCGCTCTTCCCGCCGCTGCGCGAGAAGCGGCGCCAGGCGGCCGGCACGCTCTCGGGCGGGCAGCGGCAGATGGTGGCCATGGGCCGGGCGCTGATGCTGGAGCCGAAGCTGCTGCTGCTCGACGAGCCGACCGCCGGCCTCTCGCCGATCTTCATCGACCAGATCTTCGAGATCGTGCGCCAGGTGAACGCCGCCGGCATCGGCATCCTGATGGTCGAGCAGAACGCCAAGCAGGCGCTCGCCATCGCCGACCGCGGCTACGTCATGGCCCAGGGCGCCAACCGCCACGAGGGCAGCGGCGCCGAGCTCCTGGCCGACCGCGAGGTCGCCGAGATGTTCCTGGGCGGCTGAGGAAGGCGACCCCGCATGGAAGTCCTGCAGCTCCTGATCTACGGCGTGGTGCTGGGCGGCATCATCGCGCTGGGCGCGATCGGCGTGTCGCTCACCTTCGGCATCCTCGGCTTCGCCAACTTCTCCCACGGCGACCTGATGAGCGCCGGCGCCTACGTGGCGCTGATCTTCTTCACCACGCTGGCCTGGCCGCTCTGGATCGCCCTGCCGATCGCGGTCATGGCGACGGCCGCCCTGGCGGTGGTGATCGACCGCTCGCTCTATCGCTGGTTCCGCTCGCGACAGCCGGTGATCCTGCTGATCTCCTCCTTCGGCGTCGCGCTGATGCTGCGCGCCCTGGTGCAGATCTTCTGGGGGCCGGACACCATCACCTACCAGACCGGCATCCAGATGCCCTATCGCTTCGCCGGCCTGCGGATCCGGCCGGACCAGGTGACGATCCTGGTCTGCACCGTGCTGCTGGTGCTCGCCGTCCACCTCTTCCTGCAGAAGACCAAGATGGGCAAGGCGATGCGCGCCATGGCCGACAATCCCGGCCTGGCGCGGCTCTCGGGCATCGACACCGAGCGGGTGGTGCTCTGGACCTGGGTGCTGGGCGGGTCGTTGGCCGGCGCCGCCGGCGTCTTCCTCGGCCTCGACACCCGGCTGCACCCGGAGATGGGCTGGCACCTGCTGCTGCCGATCTTCGCCGCCGCCATCCTCGGCGGCATCGGCAAGCCCTACGGCGCCATCGCCGGCGGCCTGGTGATCGGCATCGTGCAGGAGACCTCGACCCTCTTCCTGGCGCCGGCCTACAAGCCGGCCATCGCCTTCGCCATCCTGGTGGTGATGCTGCTCGTCCGGCCGACCGGCCTCTTCGCCGGCAGGAGCACGGTGTGATGGAACTCGCCGGCCTGCTCACCTACGGCATCTTCTTCCTCACGCTGGTGGGGATCTACGGCCTGCTGGCGCTGGGCCTCAACGTGCAGTGGGGCTACACCGGCATGCTGAACATCGGCGTCGCCGCCTTCTTCGCGGTCGGTGCCTACAGCAGCGCGATCTTCACCACCCAGCCCAGCCCCGGGCACCTGGGCGGCTTCGGCCTGCCCTTCCCCGTCGGCTTCGCTGCGGCCATGCTGCTGTCGGGCGTGCTGGCCCTGGCGGTCGGCCTGATCACGCTCCGCCTGCGTTCGGACTACCTGGCCATCGCCTCCATCGGCATCGCCGAGATCGTCCGCCTCTTCCTCAAGAACGAGGGCTGGCTGACCGGCGGCGTGCGCGGTCTGGCCGGCATCCCGCGGCCGCTGGCGGGCTGGTTTCCGGGCTACGACGCCCTGGCCTACCTGGCCCTGGTGCTGGCCCTGGTGGCGGCGGTCTACTGGGCCAACGAGCGCGCCTGGCGCTCTCCCTGGGGCCGGGTCCTGCGGGCGATCCGCGAGAACGAGGCGGCCGCCCGCGCCATGGGCAAGAACGCGCTGCTGTTCCGCCTCCAGGCCTTCGTCCTCGGCGCCATGGTCATGGGCCTCGCCGGTGCCGCCTACGCCCACTTCGTGCGCTTCATCAGCCCCGAGGCCTTCGACCCGCTCTTCGCCACCTTCCTGGTCTGGGTCATGCTGATTGCCGGCGGCAGCGGCAACAACCGCGGCGCCCTGCTCGGCGCCTTCGCCATCTGGGTCGTCTGGTCGGCCACCGAGATCTTCGTCACGCGCCTGCCCGAAGACCTGGTGACGCGCGCCGGGGCCCTGCGCGTGCTGCTGATCGGCCTGCTGCTGCAGGTCATCCTGCTGACCCGCCCCCAGGGCATCCTGCCGGAGAAGCCGCCACGGCCCGAGCGGGCGGATTAGCGGGGGCCTCTCGAACGGCGCGACGAAAGCCGACGACGGCGCCCGGGACGGACTGGATACAGGAGAGGCGGCATGAAGCGCTTCGTGATCGGGCCGGACATCGCCGTCGCGCTGGCAAGGCGAGAAGCCGACGTCGCCACCGGTCACCGACTCCTGGCGCCCACGCTCTTGCGTTCACAGGTCCTGTCGCATCTCTACGCGGCTGTCCGGCGCGGTGACCTCGACCGGAAGGCAGCGGAACGCCAACTGGACTATCTCCGGGCCTTGCGGATCCGGCTGCTTGGCGACCGTGTTCTGCAGAAGGCGGCCTGGAGGGTCGCGGCTCACTTCGACTGGCCGGACACACACTTTGCCGAATACGTCGCCCTGACTCAGCTCCAAGCCGATGCCCTCGTCACGCTCGATGCGAAGCGAGGGGAACAAGCCAGGGAGTTGGTGGCGCTGGCATCCCTCGATGACTTGTTTCGATGCGGCAACTGAACCGCTGCGCACGCAAGGGCAGGCTCGCCGAGCCTACACCGCGCGGGCGTGGCCGCTGCCGGCGGGCTGCAGGTAGGCGTCGAAGGCCGCGGCCGCGACGCGGACCAGCGGGCGCCCCGCCGGGGTCAGCCGCAGCCAGCCGCCCTGGCGCTCCAGCAGCCCGTCCTCCTGCAGCGGCTCCAGGCGCTCCAGGGCGTCGGCGAAGTCGCTCTCGGGATCGCCGAACTCCTCCAGGTCCACCTCGAACTCGCACATCAGCCGCTCGATGATCGCGCGCCGGCGGCGGTCGTCGTCGTCCAGGGCGACGCCGCGCACGATCGGAAGGCGGCCCGACTCGAGGGCGCGGCGGTAGTCCGGCAGGCCGACGGCGTTCTGCAGGTAGCCCTGCGGCAGCACGCCGATCGCCGAGGCGCCGAGGCCCAGCAGGGCCGTCGAGCCATCCGTCGTGTAGCCTTGGAAGTTTCGGTGGAGGCGGCCTTCGTCCAGGGCGCGCGCGAGGGGATCGTCCGGCCGGGCGAAGTGATCCAGGCCGATGCGGCGATAGCCGGCGGCCATCAGGCGGTCGGCCGCGGCCAGGGACTGACGCAGCCGCTCGTGCCCGTCGGGCAGGGCCTCCTCGGGCAACAGCCGCTGGTGCCGCTTCATGTGGGGCACGTGGGCGTAGCCGAAGAGCGCGATGCGGTCCGGCCGCAGGCCCAGCAGCGCCTCGATCGTCGCCATCACACCGGCCACGGTCTGGTGCGGCAGGCCGTACATCAGGTCGAGGTTGATCCGCTGCACGCCGGCCGCGCGCAGCCGCGCCGTCGCCGTCGCGACCACCTCCAGCGGCTGCACGCGGTTGATCGCCTCCTGGACCTCGGGGTTGAGGTCCTGCACGCCGATGCTGGCGCGGTTCACGCCCAGCTTCGCGAAGGCGGCGACCGTCGCCTCGTCCAGGCCGCGCGGGTCGATCTCCACGGCGATCTCGGCGCCGGTCGCCGGGCGGAAGTGGCTCCACAGCCCCTCCGCCAGCCGCTGGATCTCCGTCGGCGGCAGCAGGCTCGGCGAGCCGCCGCCGAAGTGCAGATGGGACAGGGCGCGCCGTCCCGGCCCCAGTATCCCTGCCAACAGCTCCATCTCGCGCAGCAGCAGGTCGACATAGGACCGCAGCGGCGCGACGTCGCGCACCACCCGCGTATGGCAGCCGCAGAACCAGCAGAGCGTGTCGCAGAAGGGGATGTGCAGATAGAGCGACAGCGGCGCCTCCGGCGGCAGAGCCGCCAGCCAGTCGCGATAGACCGCCTCGTCGACGCCCGCATGGAAATGCGGCGCCGTCGGATAGCTGGTGTAGCGCGGCACCGGCCGGTCGTACTTCTGGAGAAGGGCTTCCTGCATGGCGGCAGTTCACTCGCCGGCCACCCGCCGCGCATTGACCTGGGTCAAGCGGCCGCGGTTCCAGCCCCCAGGGCTATCGCATTTGGCCGAGGATGGATCTTGCGAAGTCGTTGGACCATCCGGAGCGCTTTCTCTTTCGGCGGACGGAGATGTCGGGTCTGGCTCGG
>SR_TP_S13solDRAFT_1000086_pt1 | contig 50017 bp, 49 predicted proteins | sample SodReaTP_S13sol_FD_11159 | JGI IMG/M metagenome (IMG submission 11159) | reverse complement strand
GGAGCCGCTGCCGCGCAGCCCCCTGCCGGCGGGCGAACTGGCCGGTGCCGGTGCGCCGCCGGCCCTGGCCGCGGTGATCTACCTCGACGGCTTCGGCAACGCCTGGACCGGCCTGCCGGCGGCGAGCCTGGGGAGCGGGTCGCTGCTGCTCGCCGGCGGCCGCCTGCTGCGGCGCGCCCGCACCTTCTCCGACGTGGAAAAGGGCGAGGCCTTCTGGTACGAGAACGCCGCCGGTCTGGCGGAGATCGCCGTTAACCAGGGCTCGGCCGGGGCGCTGCTCGGCCTCTCGCCCGGCGACACGGTGGAAGTCCTGCCGGCGGACAGGAAACAGGAACAGCCCCCATGACCCTCGCGACCCGTGGCCTGCTGCTGGGCATCCTGGCGATGGCGATCCTCGTCACCGCCTCCAACGTGCTGGTGCAGTATCCGATCAACGACTACCTGACCTGGGGCGCCTTCACCTATCCGGTCTGCTTCCTCGTCACCGACCTCTGCACCCGCACGCTGGGTGCGGAGAAGGCGCGCCGCGTGGTCCTCGTCGGCTTCGCCATCGCGGTGCTCCTGTCCCTCGTCTTCGCCACGCCGCGCATCGCGCTGGCCTCCGGCGCCGCCTTCCTGTCGGCCCAGCTGCTGGACGTAGCGATCTTCGACCGCCTGCGCCGCGCCGCCTGGTGGCTGGCGCCGCTGACCTCCTCGCTGCTGGCCTCGGCGCTGGACACCGCCCTCTTCTTCTCCCTGGCCTTCGCCGGCACCGAGGTGCCCTGGGTCACGCTGGCGATCGGCGACTACCTGGTGAAGCTGGCCATCGCGCTGGCCATGCTGATCCCCTTCCGGGCGCTGATCGCCGTGCTGCCGAGCCGCGAGAAGCTGGCCGCCTCACGCGGCGCCTGAGCCGGCCCTGCGCAGCACCCGCGCGCTCCACCAGGCGATCACCGGCGTGAGCAGCAGGGTCGGCCCCAGCCACACCACCGGCGCCGGCAGATAGGGAAAGTTCACCACCAGCGTCGCCGTGATCGTGGCGATCAGGCCGCCCAGCATGCGCCCCAGGTGGCGCGCGATCCGCGCCTTGCCGCGGTCGCCGCCGCGCCGCAGCCAGCCGAGGTCCTGTAGCGCCAGCGTCAGGCCGATGCCCCCGAAGGCGAGCAGCACCGGCGCCTGTGGCGGAGCGGGGATACCGGGCAGCCAGGCGCTCGCGCCCCAGGCGATCATGCCCGTCCCCGCCGCCAGCATCAGCAGGGTGGCCGCCCCATCGGCCGGGCGCGGCCTGCCGTCGCGCAGCACGGCCCCACGCCAGCCGGTGAAGACCAGATAGAAGCTGAAGACCGCCACGGCCAGCAGGAAGACGGAGGGGCGAAGGGTCGCCAGGACCAGGGCCGTGAGCACCACGACCAGCATTGACCAGCCGTAGAGGCGCCCGGCGCGGCGATGGCCGGCGCCGCCCTTGCGCAGGGCCGCGGCGCAGCCGCCGGCGCCCAGCGCCAGGCTCCCGGCCAGGATGTGCAGCAGCAACGTCGCGTCGAACAGGCTGGCGAGGGACATGATCTCATCTCCGGTCGGGTCTTCGGTGGCCGGAGGCTGGCGTCGGCCGCGCTCGCTCCACAAGCCGGCTTTCGCCGACGTCTCGGCGATTTCGCGAAGCGCGTGCTAGTGTCCCTTCACGATGCGTGAACGACCGGCTTCGCACCTTGTCGGGGGGCTGTTGCGGGGGGCGGTGGGCCCGGTCCTGGCCGGCCTGCTGCTGGCCTTCCTCGGCCCCTTCGGCACCCACGCGACCCAGGCCCTGCCGGCGCGGCTGGGCTTCTGGCTCACCGTGACCGCCGGCAACTGGCTGCTGTGCCACCTGGCGATCCTCTGGCTGCACGAGCGCTGGCCGTCCGACCGCCCGGCGGGCTGGCCCGGGCCCTACCGCGGCCGCCACCTGGTGCTGCCGCTGCTGGCCGCGGCGATCGTGCTGCTGCCGGCGACCGCGCTGGTGCGCCTGGCCGGCGACCTCTTCGGCGGTGTCGGCACCGGCCCCCTGCCCCTCCTGGCGCTGCAGGTCTACCTGCTCTGCGCGGCCCTCTCGCTGCTGGGCTACGCCCTCGCCGACCGTCCGGAGGAGGAAGCCGCGGTGGGCGAGACGGAAACACGGCCGAGGCCGGCGGACGACAGCGGCTTCCGCCGCCGCCTCGCGCCCGACCCCGGCGGCCGCCTGCTGTGGCTGCGCGCCGAGGACCACTACCTGCGGGTCCGCACCGAGCAGGGCGAGGCCCTGCTGCTCTGCCGCCTGGAGGACGCGGCCCGCGAGCTCGAGGGCTGCGGCCGCCGCGTCCACCGCTCCTGGTGGGTCGCGGAATCGGCGCTGAAGGGCGCCTCCGGCGGCACGCAGCCGCGCCTCTGGCTGAGCGACGGCACCGAGGTGCCGGTCAGCCGCAGCTACCGCAAGGAGCTGCGCGCCGCCGGCTGGCTCGCCGCGGGGCGGGGGAGGTGAGCCTCGCCGAGGCGCTGCCGCCGGCCGTGCGGGTCTTCGATCCGGCCCTGGCGCGGCGCGCGGCCGCCTGCGCCGCCGAGGCCGGCCGGCCGCTGCTGCTGCTCTGCCCCCAGGGCAGCGCCGCCTTCGGCGGGCCGGCCTGGTTCCTTGCGCTGGTGAAGGACGCGGCGGCGGGAAGCGGCGCGAGCCTGCTGGCCGGAATCGAGACGGGCGACGACGCCGGCCTGGCCTACGAGGCATTGCGCCTCGGCCTGGACCTGGTGGTCTTCGGCGGCCCCGAGCCCCAGGCGGCGCGCCTCGCCGCCATCGCCGAGGGGCTCGGCGCCTGCCTGCTGCGGCACTCCCCGCCGGCGCCGGATCTGGCCGCCGAGGGAAATCCCGAGGCCCTTTGCCACGCCCTTCTCACGGATTGCCGACAGCGGGTGTAATTGCATCGCCGCCGGCCTTGGGCTATTCCACAGGCCGAATTCGGGGCTCGCGCGCGCCCGTTCGGCGCCCGCGGCAGGCAGACCACGCGAAGGAAGACGACATGCGGATCAACCGGCGCATCCAGCGGATCCTGGCCAACTACGAGAGCGACAATCCCGGCACCAAGACGAACCTGGCGCGCATCCTGATGCACGGCAAGCTGGCCGGGACCGGCAAGCTGGTGATCCTGCCGGTCGACCAGGGCTTCGAGCACGGCCCCGCGCGCAGCTTTGCGCCCAATCCCGAGGGCTACGACCCGCACTACCACTACAAGCTGGCCGTCGACGCCGGGCTCAACGCCTTCGCGGCGCCGCTCGGCCTGCTGGAGGCCGGCGCCGACAGCTTCGCCGGCGCCGTGCCGACCATCCTGAAGCTGAACTCCTCCAACAGCCACGCCACCCTCAAGGACCAGGCGATCACCGGCAGCGTCGGCGACGCGCTGCGCCTGGGCTGCTCGGCCGTGGGCTTCACCATCTACCCGGGCTCCGACGACTGCTTCTCCATGATGGAGGAGATCCGGGAGCTGGCCGAGGAAGCCAAGTCGGTCGGGCTCGCCGTGGTGATCTGGTCCTACCCGCGCGGCGGCAACCTCTCCAAGGAGGGCGAGACGGCGATCGACGTCACCGCCTATGCCGCCCACATGGCCGCCCTGCTCGGCGCCCACGTCATCAAGGTCAAGCCGCCGACCGACCACATCGAGCAGGACGAGGCGCGCAAGGTCTACGAGCAGCAGCGGATCGACATCTCGACCCTCTCGGCGCGCATCGCCCACGTGATGCAGTCGAGCTTCGCCGGGCGACGCCTCGTCGTCTTCTCCGGCGGCGGCGCCAAGGGCACCGACGCGCTGCTCGACGAGATCCGTGCCCTGCGCGACGGCGGCGCCTCGGGCTCGATCATCGGCCGCAACTCCTTCCAGCGCCCGCGCGAGGAGGCTCTGGCCCTGCTCGACAGCATCATCCAGATCTACCAGGGCCGGATCTGAGCCGCCCGGCGGCCACCCCCATGGCGACGCCGCCACCCTGCCGCCTCTGCCTCGCGACGCCGCCCGGGCTGACGAGCGACGCGCGGGCGGCCGAGGCATTCACCGTGACCCTCGCGGCGGCGCTCTCGGGCGGCGACGTGGCCTCGGTGCTCCTGCGCGGCAGCGACGGCAAGGCCCTGGCCGCCGCCCTCGCCGCACTTCGTGCACCGGCCCAGGACGCCGGCGCCGCCTTCCTGATCGAAGGCGATGCCGAGGCCGCTCGGCGGCTCGGCTGCGACGGCGCGCAGGTGGTGGGGGAGCCGGGCGTCCTGCGGGCGGCCCGGCGCGCCCTGGGCGCCGAGCTGATCCTCGGCGCCGACTGCGGCGACTCGCGTCATCTGGCCATGGAGGCCGGCGAGTTGGAGGCCGACTACGTGGTCTTCGAGGGCGCCGAGATCGAGACGATCGCCTGGTGGGCCGAGCTGATGGAGGTGCCCTGCGTCGCCGCCGGCGGCATCGAGCTCGCCACGGCGCCCGCGCTGATCGCTGCCGGTGCCGACTTCCTCGCGGTCGGCCGGGCGGTCTGGGAGCATCCCGAAGGCCCGGCGGCCGCGGTGGCGGCCTTCAACGCCCTGATGGCGCAGCGCGGCTGACCGCGCCGCCGCTGACCTCGACCCGGGCCATCTCCAGCGCCGCGGCGAAGTCCGAGGCGTGCAGCAGCGCCCCCTCGCCCGGCCCCAGTCCCAGCCGCTCCAGCACCGCCGCCGCCTCCGGCTGCAGCCCGGTGACGATCACCCGCGTGCCCTGGGCCTCGCAGCGGCGCACCAGGTCCTGCAGGGCGTCGGCGCCGGTGGCGTCGATCATCGGTACCTCGCGCAGGCGCAGGATGAAGACACGCGGCGGCCTGCCGACGCGATCGAGCAGGTCGCGCAGGCGCGAGGCCGCCCCGAAGAAGAGCGGCCCCCGCAGGCGGAAGACCTCGACGCCCGGCGGCAGCGCGGCGCGCTGGTCGTAGGCCTCGGGCACACGGCCGAAGTCGTCCTGATCCTCCTCGATCAGCCCCCCGCCGCGCTGCACCGCCACCAGACCGGCCATGCGGTGCATGAAGAGGATCGCCGCCAGCACCACGCCGACCTGGATCGCCAGGGTCAGGTTCACCAGCACGGTCAGCGCAAAGGTGGTCAGCAGCACCAGACGATCGCCCAGCGGCGCGCGCAGCAGGCGCCTCAGCTTGCCGATCTCGCTCATGTTCCAGGCGACCAGCACCAGGATGGCCGCCAGCGCCGCCAGGGGCACCCAGGCCGCCAGCGGCGCCGCGACCAGCATGAAGGCCAGCAGGACGACGGCGTGCAGGATGCCGGCGACGGGGCTGCGCGCGCCGGCGCGCACGTTGGTGGCCGTGCGGGCGATGGCGCCGGTGGCCGGCAGGCCGCCGAACAGCGCCGAGCCGGCATTGGCGACGCCCTGGGCCACCAGCTCGCAGTTGGAGCGGTGGCGGCGGCCGGTCATGCCGTCGGCGACCACGGCCGACAGCAGGCTCTCCACCCCCGCCAGGAAGGCGATGGTGAAGGCGCTGGGCAGCAGCGCGCCGAGCCGCTGCCAGCTCACCTCCGGCAGCGCCGGCATCGGCAGGCTGTCGGGGATGCCGCCGAAACGCGAGCCGATGGTCTCCACCGGCAGGCCGAGCCAGGCCACGAGCAGCGAGGCGGCCAGCACCGCCACCAGAAACCCCGGCACCTTCGGCACCCAGCGGCGCAGCGCCAGGATCAGCGCCAGCGACCCGGCGGCCACGGCCAGGGCGGCGAGCGAGAGCGTGTCGCGCGCGGCCCAGAAGGCGGCCAGCCGCTCCAGGAATTCCCCCGGCACGCTTTCCGGCTGCAGCCCGAAGAAGTCGCGGATCTGGCTGCTGAGGATGATCAGCGCGATGCCGGCGGTAAAGCCGGTCACCACCGGCTCGGGGATGTACTTGATCCAGGTGCCGAAGCGGCACAGCCCGGCGATCACCAGCATGACCCCGGCCATCAGCGTCGCCAGCACCAGGCCGTCGTAGCCGTGCCGCTGGATCACGTCGAAGACGACGACGACGAAGGCGCCGGTCGGCCCGCCGATCTGGAAGCGGCTGCCGCCCAGGGCGGAGATCAGGAAGCCGGCGACGACGGCGGTGACCAGTCCCTTGTCCGGCGTGGTGCCCGAGGCGATCGCCAGCGCCATGGCCAGCGGCAGGGCGACGATCGCCACCGTCAGGCCGGCGACCAGGTCGTGCCGGAAGTCACCCGGCCCGTAGCCCTGCCGCAGCGTGGTGATCAGCTTGGGTACGAAGAGATGCCAGGCGGGCGATGCGCCCGCCGGCCCGTGCTGCTCTGCCATGGTCCCTCGCGGCGGCGCGAGTGCGAGCCCGCGCTGCTGTGTTCAAGAGTGAAACACAGGCTGCCACGCGCCGTCACAGGACCGAAGCGCAAAATACACAATTCTGCTGTGCTGTCGCCTTCCGTCATCGCGAGCGACCGAAGGGAGCGCGGCGATCCAGGGGCCAGGGCCTCTTGCCCTGGATCGCGTCGCTTCGCTCGCGATGACGCTGCAGGAGGGGGGCCGTAGCCCCCTTACCGCTCCAGCGGCTTGTACTTGATGCGGTGCGGCTGGTCGGCCTCGGCGCCGAGGCGGCGCTTCCGGTCGGCCTCGTAGTCCTGGTAGTTGCCCTCGTACCAGACCACGCGGCTGTCGCCCTCGTAGGCCAGGATGTGGGTGGCGACGCGGTCGAGAAACCAGCGATCGTGGCTGATGATCATGGCGCAGCCGGCGAACTCCAGCAGCGCCTCCTCAAGCGAACGCAGGGTGTCGACGTCGAGGTCGTTGGTCGGCTCGTCGAGCAGCAGCAGGTTGGCGCCGGACTTCAGCATCTTCGCCAGGTGCACGCGGTTGCGCTCGCCGCCGGAGAGCTGGCCGACCTTCTTCTGCTGGTCCGGGCCCTTGAAGTTGAAGGCGCCGACGTAGGCGCGCGAGGGCATCTCGCGCTTGCCCAGCGCCACCACGTCGAGACCGTCGGAGATCTCCTCCCAGACCGTCTTGTTCGGCGCGAGGGCGTCGCGCGACTGGTCGACGTAGCCCAGCTTCACCGTCTCGCCGACGCGGATCTCGCCGCCGTCGGGCGTCTCCTGGCCGACGATCATGCGGAACAGCGTGGTCTTGCCCGCGCCGTTCGGGCCGATGATGCCGACGATGCCGCCGGGCGGCAGCTTGAACGACAGGTCCTCGATCAGCAGGTGGTTGCCGAAGCCCTTGCGCAGGCCGTTCGCCTCCACCACCAGGTCGCCCAGCCGCGGGCCGGCGGGGATGGTGATGGTGCCGGGCTCGGGGGCCTTGTCGGCGCCCTGGCGCAGCAGTTCCTCGTAGGCGGTGATGCGGGCCTTGGACTTGGCCTGGCGCGCCTTGGGCGACTGCCGGATCCACTCCAGCTCGTGGTTGACCGTGCGCTGTCGCGCCTTCTCCTCGCGCGCCTCCTGCTCCAGGCGCTTGCGCTTCTGCTCCAGCCAGCCGGAGTAGTTGCCCTGGTAGGGGATGCCGCGGCCGCGGTCGAGCTCCAGGATCCAGCCGGCGACGTTGTCCAGGAAGTAGCGATCGTGGGTCACGGCCACGACGGTGCCCGGATATTCCTCCAGGTAGCGCTCCAGCCAGGCGACGGACTCGGCGTCGAGGTGGTTGGTCGGCTCGTCCAGCAGCAGCATGTCGGGCTTGGACAGCAGCAGGCGGCAGAGCGCGACGCGACGGCGCTCGCCGCCCGAGAGCTTCGAGACATCGGCCTCGCCCGGCGGGCAGCGCAGCGCGTCCATGGCGATCTCGACCCGGCGCTCCAAGTCCCAGGCGTCGGCCGCCTCGATCTTCTCCTGCAGCTCGGCCTGCTCGGCCAGCAGCTTGTCGAAGTCGGCGTCGGGGTCGGCGAAGGCCTCGCTGATGGCGTTGTAGCGGTCCACCAGCTCCTTGAGGTCGCCCAGGCCCTGCATGACGTTGCCGGCGACGTCCCGGGAGGCGTCGAGCTGCGGCTCCTGCGCCAGGTAGCCGACCCGGACGCCGTCGGCTGCCCGGGCCTCGCCGTTGAACTCGGTTTCGATGCCGGCCATGATCTTCAGCAGCGTCGACTTGCCCGCGCCGTTCAGGCCCAGCACGCCGATCTTGGCGCCCGGCAGGAAGTGCAGATGGATGTTCTCCAGCACCTTCTTGCCGCCGGGATAGGTCTTCGACAGACCCTGCATGGAGTAGATGTACTGGTAGGACGCCATGGGGCTCCCCTCGCCGCTTCGCTGCTGTCGGATGATCGGTCGCGCGGCATCCTAGCCGGGGCGGCCGCCGGGTCAATGGCCGCTTCGGGACAACAGGCGCACAGCCTCACCCCGTCTGGAAGCGGCGGTGGAACTGTGGCTTTCGATTCTTTAACGCGGAGGACGCGGAGCGGCCTGCGCGCATCGCTCGGCCCGGGCTTCGGGTCTGGAATGCTGCGACGAGCTCTCCCGCCTCCGCGTTCTCCGCGCTTCTCCGCGTTGAGAACGAGCGGCCTTGCCATCGTCGCGGACAACGAGAAATGGTCGCCTGCGGCGGCGGTGTGTGGCCGCGGCCATCTCCCTGAAAGCGACAGCGCTCCCCGGGGAGAGGACCGGACTGCGGGTGCCCCCTAGCCCCGTACCGCGTCCTGGGCGGTGTGCGCGATCAGGGCGGCGCGGCGCAGCGCCTCCTTCAGACGGCGCCGGCGCACCGGCGTCAGGCGGGCCAGCTCGATGCGGGTGCCGGCCCGGCCGCCGGCGCGCAGGTCACGCAGCTGCTGCTCCAGGATCAGCGTCATGAAGAGTCCCTGCGCCTCCAGCAGGCCGGCCAGATCCTCCTCGCCGATCAGCCCCTCGGCGGCCACCGCGCGCAGGCGGTCGGCCGTGGCGGTGGCGGCGACGCCGTGCCGCAGCGCCATGGCGCGCGCGCCGGCGACGATGGGGAAGAGGCCGTGCATCTTCAGGTCCAGCCGCCCCTCGACCCCGAGCAGGCTCCCGAAGACGCCGATCGGCGCCCGGATGCCCTCCAGCTGCTGCGCCAGCATGCGCGGCAGCATCGGCCGCTGAGCGGCGCGGGTGGCCAGCCCGCGCAACGACTCGGCCAGATCCGGTTCGCCGTGGACCCGCACGAAGTCGTAGAAGATGTCGACCGACAGCAGGTTCTCGCCCTCGGCGCGGCGCGTCCAGTCCTCCAGCGCCCGCTCCCACTCCGCCAGGCTCCGCCGCCACTGCGGGTTGGAGGCCATGACGCCGCCCTTGCAGAAGGGAATGCCGGCGGCGTCCAGCATCTCCGCCGCGCGCCGGCCGAGTTTCTCGAACCAGAACTCCTCCGCCGGCGCCACACCCGCGTACACCAGGGCGTTGTCCTGGTCGGCCGAGAGCAGCGATTCGCCGCGCCCGCCCGAGCCCAGCACCAGGAAAGCCCAGGGGGCCGGCGCCGGCCCCGACGCCCTCTCCACCTCGGCGGCGGCGAGTTGCACCGCCCGCGCGGAGACGTCGCACAGCACCTCGCTGACGACCGCGGCGATCTCCGGCGCGGTCACCCGCTCCGCCAGGAGTGCCTCGGCCAGGTCGAGTGCGCGCCGCTGCACCGCCGCCAGGCCCGCCTCGTCCGAGGCGGTCGCCACCTCGTCGCCCAGGATCAGCGCCTCCACGGCCCGCTGTCCCAGCAGCGCGCGGGCCGTCACCATGCCGCTCGGCCGCCCCCCGGCGTCGCAGGCCACGAGATGGCGCAGGCGGTGGCGGTGCATGCGGCCGATGGCGACGTAGAGGAAGGCCGCCTGGGGCACCTGCTGCAGCGGCGCCGACATGATCGCGCCGCAGCGCTCGCCCAGGGCGACCGCCCCCGCCTCGGCGATGCGCTCCAGCAGGTCGCGCTCGGTGACGATGCCCGGCCCGCCGGCCAGTCCGTCGGGATCGACGATCAGGGCGCTGATGCGCTGCGCCTTCATCACCGCAGCCGCCTGCTCGACCGTTGCGTCGGCGGCGATCGACACCAGCGGCGCGGTCATGACGTCGGCGACACGGTGCCGGTAGGGGAAGGTGTCGAGCCGTTCGAGCGCCGCTTGGTCCATCGCCCCCTCCCCCTCGCCGCGCGGCCGGGTCAGCCGGAGCCGGTCCGCGCCAGGATGTCCTTCGCCACCGCCTCGGCATCGACCTCGCGCGGGAGATCCTCGTTGAAGCGGATCAGATTGAAGCGGAGATTGTTGCAGATCAGTTCGAGGTCGTGGCTGCGCAGCCGCGGATGGATCGGCAGCAGATCGTAGATCTTCGGCCCGGAGATCTCGCTGACCGAGAGCGGGCTGGCCGGCGGCGCGAGGCGCGCCCGCCGCACGCGCCCGGCAAAGGCCTCGATCCGCTGGTCCCAGCCGCCCTGCAGGTGCGGCGGCTCGGCATGCTCCTTCATCGCGCCCGCATAGGTGGCGATCAGGAAGTCCTCCAACGGCTCGCGCCGCTCGGCGAACTGCGGCCGCAGGAAGGCCTCCATCAGCATTCCGACGTCGCCGGCAATGAGCGAGAAGCCCTCCCAGCGGCAGATTTCCAGGGCGTCCATGAAGGGCGGCTCCTTCAGCAGAAGGTCCCAGTTGAAGCCGGCCCGGGCACGGCAGTACTCGATTGTACACTTTTGTGAGACAAAGGCCCCCTGCCGCGACAGCATCGGCGCAAAATCCTCTGCGCGAACAATGAGTTGGGAGCCTTGACCGCCGCCAAAAAGTCTAGAAAACACGCTGTTTGCTCCCTTGATAAGTTCTTTTTGCACATATTGCGCTGTGCTACGGTCATTCTATTGCATGCCGTGTCGCGTTCCAACATTCGCGCGACGAGGCGAGCGAGGGACTTGGGTCGCGTCTAGGAGCGCGGCTGGTCCGGCAGTCGGTATGGGCAGCAGCCCCAAGAAAAATCTCTGGACGCTACGGCGATCCGGGGCGCGTCTTGCGTAACGACACAAGGTTTCGAGGAGGCCCTTGAAAACATGTCCAGCCAAGACTACACCCCCGAAAGGGCGGAGCGGTACTGGGAGAAAACCAAGGCCCTGATGTGGCTACATCTGGCTATCTGGTTCATCTTCTCCTTCGCCATCCACTTCTTCGTTTCACCTCTCAACACCATCACGTTTATCGGTTTCCCGCTCGGCTTCTACATGGCCGCGCAGGGTTCGCTGATCGTCTTCGTCGTTCAGATCTTCCTGTTCGCCTATCAGCAGAACAAGGTCGACGAAGAGTTCGGCATCGCCGAAGACGCGTGATCCAACCGGGGGGAATACGATGAAAGGGGATTTCGTCAATAACCTCGGTAGGATCTATACGGTCTATACCGGCGGTTTCATCGGGTTCGTCATCTTCCTGGCGATCCTGGAACAACTCGGGGTGTCGAACCAGATCATCGGCTACCTCTTCGTCTTCCTGACCATCGGCGTCTATGCGGCGATCGGCTACATGAGCCGCACGATGCAGGTGTCGGAATACTACGTGGCCGGACGGCGCGTGCCGGCGGTCTACAACGGCATGGCGACCGCCGCCGACTGGATGTCGGCCGCTTCCTTCATCGCCATGGCCGGCGGCCTCTACGCCCAGGGCTACGACGGCCTCGCCTTCGTGCTGGGCTGGACCGGCGGCTACGTGCTGGTGGCGGTGCTGATCGCGCCCTACCTGCGCAAGTTCGGCGCCTACACCGTGCCCGACTTCCTGGGCAGCCGCTACGGCGGCAACATGGCCCGCACGATCGGCATCATCGTGCTCTTCGCCTGTTCCTTCACCTACATCGTCGGTCAGGTGACGGGCGTCGGCACCATCGCCTCGCGCTTCCTGGGCATTCCCTTCGAGATCGCGGTCTTCGTCGGTCTCGTCGGCATCCTGGTCTGCTCCATGCTCGGTGGCATGCGGGCGGTGACCTGGACGCAGGTGGCGCAGTACATCGTGCTGATCATCGCCTACCTGGTGCCGCTGGTGATCCTCTCGATGCAGAAGACCGGCGTGCCCATCCCGCAGCTGATGTACGGCTACATCCTGCAGGAGGTGGCGCAGCTCGAGCAGACCAAGGAGGCCTTGGCGGGCGCCAGAGCGCATATGGTGCCCTTCACGACCTTCAATCCGCTCAACTACTTCGCGCTGATCCTCTGCCTGATGGTCGGTACGGCCTCGCTGCCGCACGTGCTGATGCGCTTCTTCACCACGCCGAGCGTGCGTGACGCGCGCAAGTCCGTCGGCTGGGCGCTGTTCTTCATCTTCCTGCTCTACTTCTCGGCGCCGGCCTATGCGGCCTTCGCCAAGCTGGAGATCTACAGCGACGTCATCGGCACGGCCATCGCCACGATCGAGGACGTGCAGGCCCTGCCGGACTGGGTCTTCATCTACGGCGCCATCGATCTGATCAAGATCTGCGGCATCGGCGCCGGCAACGCCCAGGCACTCTTCGACGCCTGCCAGGCATCGGGGGCCGAGGAGGTGATCCGCTTCACCGACTTCTCCATCAACCCCGACGTCATCGTGATCTCCACGCCGGAGATCGCGGGCCTGCCCTACGTCATCGCCGGCCTCGTGGCCGCGGGTGGCCTGGCGGCGGCGCTGTCCACCGCGGACGGTCTGCTGCTCGCCATCGCCAACGCGCTGAGCCACGACATCTACTACCGGATGATCGACCCGCAGGCTTCGACGAAGCGGCGTCTGGTCGTCGCCCGCATCCTGCTGGTCGCGGTGGCGATCCTGGCGGCGGCGGTGGCCTCCACCAGACCGGGCGGCATCCTGGCGCTCGTGGCCTGGGCCTTCTCCCTGGCCGCGGCGGGACTCTTCCCGGCGCTGGTGATGGGCATCTGGTGGACCAGGACGACGAAACAGGGTGCGGTCTGGGGCATGATCATCGGCTTCAGCTTCACCCTCTTCTACCTGGTCGGTACCCGCTACTTCGACATGCCGCTGTGGTTCGGCGTGTCCAACATCTCTGCGGGCCTGTTCGGCATCCCGACGGGCTTCCTGGCGATCTACATCATCTCCAAGATGACGCCGGAACCCTCCGCCGAGATGCAGGACTTCGTCCGTCAGCTGCGCATCCCGAAGGGCGGCGTGATGATGGAAGAGAAGAGCTGACGCGGCTCTTCCTTCTACGAGACTGGAGGGCCCGGGAAACCGGGCCCTCTTTTTCGTCCGCGGGCCGGCAAGGCCTGCGCTAAGCTGTGCCTGCGACTCGACCGAAGAAGCGCGAGCGGGGAGAGGTTTCTTGGATCCGTTCTGGGACTACTGGTACTTTCACCTGCCGAACTACCTGCTGGCGGCCCTGCTCTACACCCTGGTCGGCCGCTTCATCCTCAGCCTCTTCGTGCCGGTGGACTGGCCGAACTACATCTGGCGCAACTTCTGCCGACTGACCGATCCGGTGCTGGCCGCGGTCGGCTTCATCACCCCGCGCATGATCGGCCACCTGGTGCTGCTGCTGATCGCCGCCTACTGGATGCTGGTGCTGCGCGTGATCTTCACCACGGTGATGCACAACCTCGGCGCCACGCCGGCCCTGGCGGGGAGTTGAGGCGATGGAGCGCAACCACGTCTTCGGTCTCGTCGCCATCGTCGCCCTGCTGAACGGGGTGCTCAACCCCTTCGTCCTCTGGTTCTTCACCCAGGCCGCGACGGTGCTGCTCGCCTGGGCGGCGCCGCCGATCTCCCTGATCATCTATTTCGCCTATCTGCTGGGCGCGACCTTCACCCTGACGCTGGCCGGCATCCCCGCCGCCGTCTACGAGCGGATCACGGGGCGCGAGGACAGCGACATGGTCTCGGTGATCATCTGGCTCTCGGCGACCGTGCTGCTCTCGCTGCCGGCCCTGCGCGGCCTCGCCGGACTGCTCTGACGTCGGATTCCCGAGCGTCGGATTCCGGTTGGCGCCGCGCCGCCTCGGAGTCAGACTGACTTCCTGTTCCCCGGGATCCGCCGCTCGGCTGCGGCGCGCGCCCGCGGGCGGGACGAGACGATGGACGCCATCGAACGCTGCGCACAGCAGTCGATCCTGCGTGCACTCGGCTTCGCCGCTCTGGCGATCGGCACGGTGATGCTCGGCCTCAGCTTCGAGCCGACGCTCTGCTTTCGCGCCGGCGCGACGCTCTGCCTCCTGGTCGCCGCGGTGCTGGCCTTCAAGGGATTGGAGGCACCGCGCCGCAACGTGCGCCACACCGAGGTCTGGCTGCTGCTCGACGGCAGCTCGGGGCTGCCGCCGGAGCGGCTGCAGCAGGCCATCGGCGGCGTGCTGCGGCGCTACTACCTCCGCTACGCCGAGATCGCGCTGGGCGTCGCCGGCCTCTTCTGGCTGCTGGGTCTGGCCTTCGCGGCCTTCACCTGACGCCGCCTCAGGCGGCGTTCGCCTTGTCCCGCGACTTCACCACGTAGGCCACGGCACAGTGCTCGCGGCAATAGGGCCGGCCGGGCTCGGCCTCGGCGCCGCAGAAGTGGAAGTCCGGCTTCGCCGGGTCGCCGATCGGCCACTGGCACTGCCGGCCGCCGGTGCGCTCGCGCGGCCGGATCATCGGCGGGCGCGGCTCCTCGCGCAGCCCGGGCTGCGCGACCGCTGCCGGGGCGGGCACGGCCAGGACCGTGGTACGCTTGCGCGCCGGCTGGGCTGGCCGCGCCTCCCGCCGGATCGGCGAGGGCCGCGCCGGCAGGTTGAGGCGATGCGCCTTGCCCACCACCGCGTTCTTGGATACCCCGAGACGCTTGCCGATGGCGGAAGCGGAATGGCCGTCGCCCCACAGCCGGGTCAGTTCGTCGATTCGTTCCGGCGTCCAGGTCATCGGTAAACTCCCCATATCTTGAGGTTGTCGCCGTCGGGACCTACGATATCGGGTAGGCCTTGGGGAGTCGAGTCGGAAGCCCCAATATCTTGTGGAAAAGCGGCCGCGGATGGGCAGGTCTAGGGGTCCGCGGTGGCCGCAGACGGTGCCGGCGCGGCGGCAAACTGGGGGTGGAATGCCGAGAACAGCGCTGCTCCTGCTCCTCGCCGCGCTGCTGCTGCCGCTGTCTTTCGCAACCGGCGCGGCGGCTGGATCGGAGGCCGGGGCGGGGACCAGGGCCGAGCAGCCGAAGCGCTTCTATGTCCGGGCCGCGGTGGGCTACGACTGGTCGCGCGGCACCCGGCTGCGGGACCGCGACTGCAACCCGGGGCCCCGCCTCGTCTTCTTCGGTTGCCGGCCCGGGCGCGACGGCCGCACCATCGGCGCCTACGGCGACTTCGGCGGCAGCCCGGCCGGGGAAATCGCCATCGGCGCCCGGGTCCTGCCCGCCCTGCGGCTGGAACTCGCGCTCTCCCACCGTCCGGGCTTCCGCTTCAAGGGCAACGCCAACTTCCTCGCCTCGGGCAACCGCCAGCCGGTGGAGAGCGACGTCACCCAGAGCGCGGCCATGCTGCAGGCCTATCTCGACGTCGCACCACTGCTGAAGGTCGATCTCGGGCCTTTCGAGCCCTTCGTCGGCGCCGGTCTCGGGCTGTCGCGCAACCGCGTGTCGCGGGTGCGTTACGACTTCCCGGCCCTGGCCCAGCCGGCCTGGACCGAGACACGCGGCGGCACCCACTGGAGCCTCGCCTGGTCGGCCATGCTCGGCACCGCGCTGCGCATCGGCCCCAGCAGCCTGCTGGAGCTCTCCTACCGCTACAGCGACTTCGGCCGGGTGCAGACCCGAGACGGTCCCATCACCGTGATGCGCGGCGGCAACCGCTTCACCGTCGGCAACGTCGCCGGCACCCGCGGGCGACTGCGCAGCCACGGCCTCTATCTCGGCTTCCGGCAGGAGTTCTGATCGCGGCCCCGGCGTCGTGCGTCGGGCGCAGGTCTGGGACGGCAAATCAGGCCACCTCCCGTCGATGCTCCCGGGCTATCAGGTCGGCTGGGAGGATCGTCCAAGCCGCCGCACCCTTCGCCGGAGGAGCCTTCCCTTTGCCCCTTTCCTCGCCGTCCTCCCGGCCGCAGCGCAGCGGCCTGGAGATGATCGTCATCCTCGGCGCGATGACGGCCTTCGCGCCGCTGTCGGTCGACATGTACCTGCCGGCCTTCCCCGAGCTGCAGCGGGTCTTCGCCACCGACGCCGGGCAGGTGCAGTTGACCCTGGCCACCTTCCTCGTCGCCTTCGCCCTGGGTCAGGTCGTCTACGGCCCCCTGGCCGACCGCTTCGGGCGCAAGCCGCCGCTCTACGCCGGCCTGAGCCTCTTCGTGCTCGCCTCGATCGGCTGCGCGCTGGCGCAGGACATCGGCCAGCTCGCCGCCCTGCGCTTCCTGCAGGCGCTGGGCGCCGGCGCCGGGGTGGTGGTCGCCCGGGCGATGGTGCGCGACCTCTTTCCGCCCAGCGAGGCCGTATCGGTCTTCTCCCGCCTGATGCTGGTGATCGGCGTGGCGCCGATGCTCGCCCCGCTGCTGGGCGGCTACCTGCTGCTCTGGTTCGGCTGGCAGTCGATCTTCCTGGCGCTGGCCCTCTTCGGGCTGCTCTGCCTCCTGGCAATCGCCGTCCGCCTGCCGGAGAGCCTGGCGCCCGAGAACGTCCAGCGCCTGTCCGCCCGCGGCATGGCCCTGGGCTACGCCGCGCTGCTGGCGGATCGCCGCTTCCTGGGCCCGGCCCTGGTGGGTGGCCTCTCGATCGCCGGGATGTTCGTCTACATCACCGTCTCGCCCTTCGTCTTCATCGAGGTGCTGGGGGTGCCGACCGAGTCCTACGGCTGGATCTTCGGCCTCAACGCGCTGGGTTTCATCCTCGCCTCGCAGTTCAACGCCCGCTTCGGCCGCCTCTTCGGTCCCGCCCGGGTGCTGCCGGTCGCCGTGGCGCTGCAGCTGCTGGTGGGGCTGGCGCTGCTCCTGGGGGGCGCGGCGGGGCTCGGCGGCCGCTGGGGCGTCTTCCTGCCGGTCTTCGCCTACCTGGTCTGCCTCGGCTTCATCATGCCGAACACCGCCGCCCTGGCGATGGCGCCCTTCGGCCGCAACGCCGGCTCCGCCTCGGCGCTGCTCGGCCTGCTGCAGTTCGGGCTGGCGGCCGTGGCGGCGGCGATCGCCGGGGTCTTCGCCCACGACAGCGCCCTGCCCATGGCCCTGCTGATCGCCAGCTGCGCCGCCGCCGGCGGCCTCGCCTACCTGCTGCTGCTCCGACGGCGGACGACGGCTCCCGCCCCGCCCTGACGCCACTCGGTTCCGGTCAGGCGGCCGGGCGCAGGGCGAAGCCGGCCAGGCGCTCCAGCGCGGCGTCGAGCACCGCGTCGCGCTTGGCGAAGCAGAAGCGCGCGACGCTGGTCACCTTGTCTTCGGCATAGAAGGCGCTGACGGGGATCGCCGCCACACCGGCCTCGGTCACCAGCCGCTCGCAGAAGGCCACGTCGTCCTCCAGTCCCAGGGGCGCCAGGTCGACGTTGAGGAAGTAGGTGGCCCGGCTGGGCAGAACCGGGAAGCCGAGCGCCGTCAGCCCGGCGGCGAAGCGGTCGCGCTTGGCCTGCAGCGCCTCGCGTTGCGCGCGGAAGAAGCTCTCCTCCTTGCCCAGGCCGTAGGCGACGGCGGCCTGGAGGTTCGGCGGAGTGGTGAAGGTCAGGTACTGGTGCGCGCGGGCGACGGCCGCCTGCAGCCGCGGCGCGGCGGCCACGAGACCGACCTTCCATCCGGTCAGCGAGAAGATCTTGCCGGCCGAGCCGATCTTGACCGTGCGCTCGCGCAGCGACGGTACCGACAGCAGGCTGGCGTGCTCCACGCCGTCGAAGACGATGTGCTCCCAGACCTCGTCGCAGACCACCACGGCATCGTGCCGCTCGACGAAGCCGGCCAGCAGCTCCAGATCCTCGCGCGGCATGACGGAGCCCGAGGGGTTGAGCGGCGTGTTCAGCAGCACCAGCCGCGTCTTCTCGGTGAAGGCGGCCGCCAGCTGCGCCGCGTCGAAACGCCAGTGCGGCGGCTGCAGGGTGACGAAGCGCGGCACCCCGCCGGCGCGCAGCACCAGCGGCAGGTAGGCGTCGTACATCGGCTGGAACAGCACCACCTCGTCGCCCGGCTCGATCAGCGCCAGCAGCGAGGCGGCCAGCGCCTCGGTGGCACCGGAGGTGATCAGCACCTCCTTCTCCCAGTCCAACTCGACGCCCTGGAAGCGGCGGTAGTGCTCGGCCACGGCGCGGCGCAGCTCGGGCAGGCCGAACATTGGCGGATACTGGTTCCAGCCCTCGACCACCGCCTCGGCGGCGGCGCGGCGCACGTCCTCCGGCCCGGGATCGTCGGGAAAGCCCTGACCCAGATTGATCGCCTCGTGCTCGCGGGCGAGCTGCGACATGGTCTCGAAGACGGTGGTGGAGAGCGAGGCGAAGAGGCGGTTCATGACGAGGCTCGGCGCAGCGGGACGAAGAGCGCCGAGCATGGCGCAAGCAGCCGCGGCGTCAAGACGGCTCTGGCCCGCTACTGCAGGGCCGGCGGCGCCTCCTCGTCCAGGCTCTCGGGCGAGAGGCGGGTCGGGCCGGCCTGGTGATGCACCAGCCGCCAGGCGCCCGCCTCCTTGACGAAGAGGTTGGTGGCCGCCAGCAGCACCTGCTCGATCTCCTCGTAGCAGAGCACCGCCGCGGCCGCCTCGCCCAGCGGCAGCACCCGAGCGGCGCGGCAGCGCGGCCCCTCCGGCGCGCCCTCCCCGGTCAGGATCGCCCGCCAGCTGCGCAGCACCGCCTCGCGCCCGTGCAGCGCCTCCCAGCCCGGATGGAGGCAGGCGACCGGCGCGCTGCTGGCCCAGACCGCCGCCATGGCCTCGGGATCGCGGGCACGGAAGGCCTCGTAGAAGGCGTCGTTGGCGAAGAGGATCGCCTCTCGTTCCAGCATGGCGGCGGCTCCCGATGATGGCGGCGCGCCAGCCTAGCAGCGCGGCCGGGTGCCGCACCACCACGCTTCCCCGGACCGGGACCCCGGCTTTCCCTTGACGGCAGCGCCCGCGCCGCTCATTGCTGCCGCTCGACGCGCAACCACCCGCGGAGCCCCCCATGCTCGATACCCACGGCGCCCTGATCTACACCATGGTCCTCGCTTCCGTGGCGGACCAGGAGATGAACGACCGCGAAATCCGGGTGATGAGCGACATGATCCGCCTGCTCCCGGTCTTCCATGGCTTCGAATTCGAGCAGCTGGCCCCCACCACCCAGGCCTGCGCCGAGCTGCTGGGCGACGTCGACGGAATCGACAAGGCGCTCGACGCCATCGATGCGGCGCTGCCGGAGAGCCTGCGCGAAACCGCCTACGCCCTGGCCTGCGACGTGGTCGCCGCCGACGGCACCGCGAGCCAGGAGGAGCTGCGGCTGCTGGAGATGCTGCGCCACCGCATCGGCGTCGGCCGGCTGGAGGCCGCCGCCATCGAGCGCGGCGCCGGCGCCCGCTTCCGCCGCGGCTGAGCCCCCCGCCCTTCCTGGCAGCCACCTCGGCGGTCGGCTGCTAATATATTGATTAATATTGCTTTTCTGTTGCAGCGCTCGCGCGCCGCGCGGCATGATTCCCAGTCCGTAGTCTGTCGTGAACGGAAAGGGAGCCCCTGCGCATGTCAGCCTTGTCCCTGCAACTGCGCGACTATCGCCTCACCACGGCGGAGATTCTCTACCATCTGCCCGACCACCCGAGCCTGCTGCAGAGCTATCTCTGGCAGGACTACGACCTGGCGCCGGAATTTCCGCAGCTGCACCGCTTCCTGGACTTCTGGAGCCACAACCTCGAGGGCAAGCTGCACAGCGTCAAGGTCGCGAGCCTGAACCTGATCGAGCCGCCCCGCCTGCAGAAGGCCGACGCCCTGCTCTCGCTGCACTGAGGGAGACGCCGGCCGGGCTGTGGCGATCGGCCGCGCCCGGCCGTCCCCCGGCACCTGCTGGCGCGGCTTGCCCGACGGGCGCGGCCGAGTAGATTGACGGCCATGTCGACTCTCGGCCGCTCCCTCTCCGCCGGCTCCGCGGAGCGCAGCCGGCCGGACGCGCCGCGCGCCGTGGCCGTCTGGCTGCTGGGCTGCGCCTTCATGGTCTTCGCCATGGCGGTGATCGGCGCGATCACCCGGCTGACCGAGTCCGGCCTCTCCATCATGGAGTGGGCCCCGGTCAGCGGCACCTTGCCGCCGATGAGCGAGGCCGAGTGGCAACGGCTCTTCGACCTCTACCGCACGATTCCGCAGTACCGCCTGCTGAACCAGGGCATGAGCCTGGAGGAGTTCCGCACCATCTTCTGGTGGGAGTGGGTACACCGCCTCTGGGGCCGGCTGATCGGACTGGTCTTCTTCCTGCCGCTGGTCTGGTTCTGGCTGCGCGGCCGACTGCCGGCCTGGCTCAAGCCGCACGGCCTGGCCCTGCTGGCGCTGGGCGGGCTGCAGGGCCTCATGGGCTGGTACATGGTGGCCAGCGGCTTCGCCGACCGCACCGAGGTCAGCCAGTACCGCCTGGTGGCCCACCTCGGCCTCGCCGTCTTCATCTACGGCTACCTGCTCTGGCTGGCGCTGCGGCTGCTGCGGCCGCGGCCGGCGCCGAGTCCCGCCGCGGCCCTGGCGCTGCGCCGCTGGCTGCTGGCCTTCCTGGTCCTGCTCTGCGTCACCCTGGTCTCCGGCGGCTTCGTCGCCGGCCTGCGCGCCGGCTTCACCTACAATAGCTTCCCGCTGATGGACGGCCGGCTGGTGCCGGCCGGCTACGGCCTGCTGCAGCCCTGGATCGCCAATCTCTTCGAGAACCACGCGGCGGTGCAGTTCAACCACCGCCTGCTGGCCAGCCTGACGGTGGCGGCGGCGCTGCTGCTCTGGCTCGCCTCCCGGCGCCTGACCCTGCCGGGCGCGGCCGCAGCCGCCTTCGCCGCGGTCGCCGGCACGGCGCTGCTGCAGTTCGGCCTCGGCATCGCCACCCTGCTGCTGGTGGTCCCGATCTGGCTCGGCGCCCTGCACCAGGCCGGCGCCCTGCTCCTGCTCGGCCTGACCCTGGCCGCGCTCCACCTGCTGCGGCCGGCCGGGAGCGCTCGGCCCGGTCCTAGAACAGACCGCGATCGGCTAGAATCATCGGATCGCGTGAATCTGGTCTAGATTCATATGGTTGTGAGCATTCCCCGATCGAAGCCGATCGGGGAATGCTCTAGCGGCAGGCTGCGCGGTACACAAGAGCAACAGCGACAGGTCTGAGCCCCTTCACCGCGCCGCGATGGCGGCCGCGGCGCCGGCCATGGTGGTGGCACTGAGGCGGTTGGCGAGGCGCAGGGCGCGCGGGCTCCGCAGCAGGCGGCGCGCCTGCGCCGCCGCCGCCACCCAGGCCAGGTCGATCGCGACCAGCACCAGCAGCATGATCGCCGTCAGCTCCGCCCAGCCCAGCAGGGTCACGGCGCCCAGGTCCAGGATCGTCGGCAGCAGCGCCAGGTAGAAGACCATGATCTTCGGGTTGCCGAGCGTCACCGCCAGCCCGGCGAGGAACAGCCGCCAGGGCGACTCGGTTTTCGGCATCTCCCCCTTCCGCGGCGCCACCGGCGCCCTCCACATCTGCCAGGCGAGCCAGCAGAGATAGGCGACGCCGAGGTACTTCACGATCACGAAGGCGAGATGGAAGCTCTGCGCCAGCACCGCCAGCCCGAAGACCGCCGTCGACAGCCAGATCGCCTCGCCCACCCACATGGCCGCCAGGAAGGGCAGCACGTCGCGCCAGCCCTTGGCGATCACCCGCGCCACCAGCGCCGCAATCGACGGCCCCGGCGAGCCCGCCGCCACCAGCAGCGCCGCCGCGAAGACGAGAAGGGAGGTGAGGTCCATCAGGGTCCCCGGCAGGAGGAGTAGGAATCAGAGCCTCGCCGAGGGCTCCTTCCCTTGCAAGCGTCCAACGGCCATCGGAGACTTCCCCTTGTTCTCGCGGCCTCCCGGAGCCTCTCCTGGTCGTGTCCCCTTGTCCGATCTCGATCTCTCCTGGCGTGTCGAGCAGGCCTGTTTCAACACTTGGCCGGCGCTGCTGCGGCCGCGGCAGATCCGCAGGGCGAGATCGCGCCGCCCGACCCAGCGCCTGCCCACCACCCGACCCGCGCTTGTTGCCGGGGGCCGGCGGTCCTAGACTGCGGCGAAGCCTCCAGAACAACCGCTCGGACCCGAGATCGATGCCGGATACCCGCCCCCTGTCCTCCGCGGTGACCCCTGTGGCGAGCCGCGCCCGCGCCCCCGAGGCGCTGGGCGCCTATCCGCAGGTTCGACCGCGCCGCAACCGGACCGCCCCCTGGGTGCGCGGCCTGGTGGCCGAGAACCGCCTGGGGGTCGAGGATCTGGTCTGGCCGCTCTTCCTGCGCGAGGACGACGAGCCCCAGTCCGAGATCGGCTCCATGCCCGGCGTGCACCGCTATACCGTCTCGCAGGCCGTGGAGGCCGTCGGCACCGCCGCGGCGCTTGGGGTGCCCGCCGTCGCCCTCTTCCCCCACGTTCCCGACGACCGCAAGTCGCCGGACTGCCGCGAGGCCTACGACCCCGAGAACCTGATCTGCCGCGGCGTGCGCGCCATCAAGGCGGCGCTGCCCGAGGTCGGCATCTTCTGCGACGTGGCGCTCGACCCCTTCAACTCGCTGGGCCACGACGGCCTGGTGCAGGCGGGGCGCATCCTCAACGACGAGACCATCGAGATCCTCTGCCGCCAGGCGCTGGTGCAGGCCGAGGCCGGCTGCGACGTCATCGCCCCCTCCGACATGATGGACGGACGGGTCGGGGCGATCCGCGCCTGCCTCGACGAAGCCGGCCTGCAGGACGTCAAGATCTGTGCCTACGCCGCCAAGTTCGCCAGCGCCTTCTACGGCCCCTTCCGCGATGCCATCGGCTCCGGCGGCGCGCTGGTCGGCGACAAGAAGACCTATCAGCTCGACCCGGCCAACAGCGACGAGGCCCTGCGCGAGGTGGCCCTGGACCTGCAGGAGGGCGCCGACATGGTGATGGTCAAGCCGGGCATGCCCTACCTCGACATCATCCACCGGGTGAAGGAGACCTTCGCCGTCCCCACCCTGGCCTACCAGGTCTCCGGCGAGTACGCGATGATCCGTGGCGCCGCCGACCGCGGCTGGCTGGACGGCGAGAAGGCCATGCTGGAATCGCTCCTCGCCTTCAAGCGCGCCGGTGCCAGCGCCATGCTGACCTACTTCGCAGTCGAGGCGGCACGGCGGCTGAAGGCGGGCTGAGGCAGCCGGCGCGAAAGCGACGGCGGAGGTCGCCACCACTCGATTCCGCACCCGCGAAGAGGCTAAGCTCTCTCCCACCCGCCCGTCGCGGGAGCAGAGCATTTCCCGATCGGATTCGATCGGGAAATGCTCACAACCATGTGAATCTAGAGCAGATTCACGCGATCAGGTGATTCCACCTGATCGCGATCTGCTCTAGGGGAGAAGCCGATGCCGAAGCGTGCCGCCGCGAGCCGGGCCGGGCGCCCGCCCTTCCGCAAGCTGCTGGTGGCCAACCGCAGCGAGATCGCCATCCGCGTCTGCCGCGCGGCCACCGAACTGGGCATCCAGACCGTGGCGATCTACAGCCACGAAGACCGCTTCGCCCTGCACCGCTTCAAGGCCGACGAGGCCTACCTGGTGGGCAAGGGCCGGCAGCCGGTGGCCGCCTACCTGGACATCGAGGACATCCTGCGCGTCGCCCGCGAGGCCCGGGTCGAGGCGGTGCATCCCGGCTACGGCTTCCTCTCCGAGAACCCGGACTTCGCCGAGGCCTGCCGGGAAGCCGGGATCACCTTCGTCGGCCCGCCGACCCAGGTCATGCGCCGGCTCGGCAACAAGGTCGCCGCCCGTGCCCTGGCCGAGGAGGCCGGCATCCCGGTGATCCCAGCCAGCGGCCCCCTGCCCCACGACGCGGCCGAGGCGGCCCGCGCCGCCGAAAAGGTCGGCTTCCCGGCCATGCTCAAGGCCTCCTGGGGCGGCGGCGGGCGCGGCATGCGGGTGATCGAGAGCGCCGAGAAGCTGGCCGAGCAGGTCGAGGCCGGGCGGCGCGAGGCGCTGGCCGCCTTCGGCTCCGACGAGGTCTTCCTGGAGAAGCTGATCCGCCGCGCGCGCCACGTCGAGGTGCAGATCCTCGGCGACCGCGCCGGCACCGTGGTCCACCTCTTCGAGCGCGACTGCTCGCTGCAGCGCCGCAACCAGAAGGTCGTGGAGCGCGCGCCGGCGCCCTACCTCGATCCCGACCAGCGGGCGCGGCTCTGCGGCTACGCCGTGCGCCTGGCCGAGGCGGCGGGCTACGAGAACGCCGGCACGGTGGAGTTCCTCTACGACCTGGATGCCGAGGCCTTCTACTTCATCGAGGTCAACCCGCGCATCCAGGTGGAGCACACCGTCACCGAGGAGGTGACCGGCGTCGACCTGGTCAAGGCGCAGATCCGCATCGCCGCCGGCGCGCCGATCGGCTCGGAGGCCAGCGGCGTGCCCTGGCAGGAGCAGCTCCGCCTGGACGGCCACGCGCTGCAGTGCCGCATCACCACCGAGGACCCGGAGCGGCTCTTCGTGCCCGACTACGGCCGCATCGCCGTCTATCGCGGCGCCGCCGGCTTCGGCATCCGCCTGGACGGCGGCACGGCCTACTCCGGCGCCGTCATCACCCCCTTCTACGACTCGCTGCTGGAGAAGGTCACCGCCTGGGGCCGCACGCCCGAGGAGGCGATCGCGCGCATGGACCGGGCGCTGCGCGAGTTCCGCATCCGCGGCGTCGCCACCAACCTCGCCTTCCTGACCGCCCTGGTCGGCCACCCGACCTTCCGCGCTGGCGACGTCACCACCCGCACCATCGACGAGACGCCGGAGCTCTTCCGCCTGGAGCACCGCCGCGACCGCGCCACGCGGCTGCTCGGCTTCCTGGGCGAGGTCACGGTCAACGGCAACCCCGAGGTGGCCGGCCGGCCGCGGCCGGCGCTGCTGGCCGAACCGGAGGTCCCCGGCCCCTTCGCCGGCCCGCCGCCGCCCGGCACCCGCGACCGCTTCAAGGAGCTGGGCGCCGAGGGCTTCGTGCAGTGGATGCGCGAGCAGCCCGAGCTGCTGCTGACAGACACCACCCTGCGCGACGCGCACCAGTCGCTGCTGGCCACCCGCATGCGCAGCCACGACATGCTGCGGATCGCGCCGCTCTACGCCCACCGCCTCTCCGGCCTCTTTTCGCTGGAGTGCTGGGGCGGCGCCACCTTCGACGTCGCCCTGCGCTTCCTGAAGGAGGATCCCTGGGAGCGGCTCACCGCCCTGCGCGAGCGCATCCCCAACATCCTCTTCCAGATGCTGCTGCGCGGCGCCAACGGTGTCGGCTACCGCAACTACCCGGACAACGTGGTGCGCTTCTTCGTGAAGCAGTCGGCGGAGGCCGGGATCGACCTCTTCCGCATCTTCGACTCCCTGAACTGGGTCGAGAACATGCGCGTCTCCATGGACGCGGCGCTGGAGAGCGGCGCGCTGCTGGAGGCGGCCTTCTGCTACACCGGCGACATCGACGACCCCGAGCGCGCCAAGTACGGGCTGAAGTACTACGTCGGCCTGGCGAAGGAACTGGAGGCGGCGGGCGCCCACATCCTCTGCATCAAGGACATGGCTGGCCTGCTGAAGCCGGCGGCGGCCAGGCGCCTGGTCGCCACGCTGAAGCAGGAGGTGGGGCTGCCGCTGCACTTCCACACCCACGACACCAGCGGCATCTCCGCGGCGGCCGTGCTGGCCGCGGCCGAGGCCGGGGTGGACGCCGCCGACGGCGCCCTCGACGCCTTCAGCGGCGGCACCAGCCAGCCCAACCTGGGCGCCATCCTGGAGGCGCTGCAGGGTCTCGGCCGGGCGCCGGCGGTGGACCGCGCCGCCTTGCGCGAGGCGGCGACCTACTGGGAGGCGGTGCGGCGCCACTACGCCGTCTTCGAGAGCGACATGCGCGGCGGCTCGACACTGGTCTACGAGCACGAGATGCCGGGCGGTCAGGTCACGAACCTGCGCGAGCAGGCGCGCGGCCTGGGGCTGGAGAAGCGCTGGCCGGAGGTGGCGGCGACCTATGCCGCGGTCAACCGCCTCTTCGGCGACGTGGTCAAGGTGACGCCGACCTCGAAGGTGGTCGGCGACATGGCGCTCTTCATGATGACCAACGACCTGAGCCCCGAGGCGGTGCTCGACCCCGAGCGCGACATCGCTTTCCCCGCCTCGGTGGTGGAGTTCTTCCGCGGCGAGCTGGGCCAGCCGCCGGGCGGCTTCCCCGAGGCGCTGCAGCGCAAGGTGCTGAAGGGCGAAAAGCCGCTGACGGTGCGGCCGGGCTCGGTGATCGCCCCGGCCGACCTGGAGGCGGAGCGCGCCGAGCTGGAGCGAAAGATCCGGCGCAAGGCCGACGACCGCGCGCTCGCCAGCTACCTGATGTACCCCTCGGTCCACCTCGACTACGCCGCCCACCGGCGCCGGCACGGCGACGTCTCGGCGCTGCCGACCCCGGCCTTCTTCTACGGCCTGGAGCCGAGCCAGGAGATCGCCGTGGAGCTGGAGCGCGGCAAGACCCTGATCGTCGCGCTGCAGGCCGTGGGCGAGCCCGACGAGAGCGGGCAGCGCACGCTCTTCTTCGAGCTGAACGGCCAGCCGCGCACGGTCCGGGTGGCCGACGCCCAGCTCGCCGACAAGGCGGTGGCGCGGCCCAAGGCGGAGGAGACCGACCCCGGCCAGATCGGCGCGCCCATGCCGGGCATGATCGTCGCCGTGACGGTCAAGCCGGGCGAGGCGGTGAAGCAGGGCGACCGGCTCTTCACCATCGAGGCCATGAAGATGGAGACCGCGGTCTACGCCCCGCTCGACGGCCGCGTCGCCGAGGTGCTGCACGGCGCCGGCATCCGCGTCGAGGCGCACGACCTGGTGGTGCGGATCGCGGTGGACTGAGGCGGGCGCGCCGCGTCAGACCACGGCCGCGTCCTCACTGCCGCCCGGCTCGGCGCGGGTCGGCATGCGGCGGATGTGGGGTATCACCTCGCGCTCGAAGACGCCGTAGAGGCGCTTCAACTCGGCGATCGGCCGGGTGTGGTCGTCGACCCGGATGTCCCAGAGGGGGTATTCCTCGCTGTCGACGAGGTAGAGCGTGGCCGAGCGCTCGCCCTTGCTGTCGCCGCCGGCCTCGTCGCCGCAGGCCAGGGCCGCGATCAGGCGCTCCGACAGCGGCCGCTCAGCGAGGTGTTCGAAGGTCTCCGCCGCCAGATCCAGCACCTCCGGCCCGGCCAGGCGGTTGCCCTGCACCGCGTAGCCCGCGCCGAGCCGGTGCCCGGCCCAGTCCAGGCAGTCCTCGCCGGTCCAGGCCGCGGCCCGGCCGGCGGCGTCGACCAGGCCGACCTGCCGCTGCTCGCGGCCCGGGTCGCCCTGTCGCAGCCGCTCCAGGACCGCCGCTGCCGGCAGCCCCTCGCGCAGCAGCGCCAGGCCGTCGATGCCGAGGTAGGGATTGAGGCGGGCCTGGGTGGCGACCGCGCCGATGCCGGCGGCGGCATGGGTCAGCAGCTTGCCCACGGCCGGCACGCCCGTCGCGGCGGCGATGCCGAACTGGCCGCTGCGCGGACAGCGGGCGACTATGGAGAAGGTCATGCCGCGGCTCCCTGCAGGGAAAGAGGCTCGAGGTTCCGTGCGGCGCTAACCCAGACCGACCCCGGTCTCCCGCTGGTACTGCAGCAGGTCGAACGAGGGGGCGTCGCCAGCGAAGCGGGTCAGCAGGGCGTGCGCCTGGCCGCGGTGGTGGGTCTGGTGGTTGAAGAAGTGCAGCAGCGCCGGCGCCAGCGGCTGCTCCATGTCCCGGGGCTGCACGATGGTGCGGTAGCGGAAGCGGCCGGCCAGCGCGACCTCGTCCAGTCCCGTGACATAGCCCTCGATGCGCGCGTCCTCGGCCTCCCGCGCCGCCCGCAAGCCGGCGAAGTCGTCGTGGAGGATGGCGTCGAGCCGGTCGGGCATCGGCCCCTCGCCGGTGAAGCGACGCATCCAGATCCGGTCGCCCACCAGCAGGTGGTTCAGCGTGGCGTGCAGCGAGCCGAAGAAGGCGCCGGCGTCACGCCGGTAGTCGGCCTCCGGCAGCGCCGCCGCGGCCTCGTAGAGCCGCCGGTTCGCCCAGGCATTGTAAGCCGCCAGCATGGTGAAGAGGTCCCGTATCGCCCGTTCCTCCCCCGCGTTGCCCCGCCGGCGGCCCTACTGCGCCGTCCAGGCGCCGTCGACCGGCAGGCTGGCGCCGGTGATCTGGGCGGCCTGGGGGCCGCAGAGGAAGACCACCAGGGCGGCGAGCTGCTCGGGAGTGACAAACTGCCCGCTCGGCATCTTTTCGCCGACCAGCCGCGCCTTGGCCGCCTCCTGGTCCAGGCCCTCGCGCTCGGCCAGGGCGTCGACCTGCTTCTGCACCAGCGGCGTCAGCACCCAGCCGGGGCAGACGGCGTTGCAGGTGACGCCGCCGCCGGCGGTGTCCAGCGCCGTCACCTTGGTCAGGCCGACGATGCCGTGCTTGGCGGCGACGTAGGCGGCCTTCTGCGCCGAGGCGACCAGGCCGTGCACCGAGGCGACGTTGACGATCCGCCCCCAGCCCGCCTCGCGCATGCCCGGCAGCGCCAGGCGGGTGGTGTGGAAGGCGGAGGAGAGGTTGACCGCGATCACCGCGTCCCAGCGCTCCGGCGGGAAGTCGGCCACGTCGGCCACGTGCTGGATGCCGGCGTTGTTGACCAGGATGTCGATGCGCCCGTGGGCCGCGGCGGCCTCGGTCATCATCGCCTCGATCTCGGCCGGCTTCGCCAGGTCGGCGCCGTGGTAGCTGGCCTTGACCCGGTAGCGCTCGGCCAGGCCGGCCCGCAGCGCCTCGATCTCGGCGGCATCGCCGAAGCCGTTCAGCGCGATGCCGGCGCCGGCCGCGGCCAGCGCCTCTGCCACGGCCTTGCCGATGCCGCTGGTGGAGCCGGTGACGAGCGCGGTCTTGCCTGCGAGCATGGTGGTCTCCTGAGGTCTCGGGGTTCGTGTCAGGAATAGCCTCAGGCGGCCGGCGGTTCCACCGTCTCCTTGCGCTGCAACACCGCGACGAAGAAGCCGTCGGTGCCGTGGCGGGCGGGCGTCAGCTGCAGCATCGAGCCCTCGACCGGTGGCGGGCCGTCCAGCAGCTCCGCCCAGACCTGCGCCAGCGGCAGCAGGGTGAAGTCGGGGTGGCCGGCGAGGAAGGCTTCGACCTGTGCCTGGTTCTCCTCGGTCAAGAGCGAGCAGGTGGCATAGGCGAGCCGGCCCCCGGGCCGGACCAGCCGCGCGGCGCTGTCGAGGATCGCCGCCTGCAGCGCCAGCAGCTCCGCGAGCCCCTCTTCCGACAGGCGCCAGCGCGCCTCGGGGTTGCGCCGCCAGGTGCCGCTGCCGGAGCAGGGGGCATCCACCAGCACGCGGTCGAAGCTGCCCTTGTGCCGCTTCACCCAGGGGTCGCGCTCGCTCGACAGCGGCTTGCGCGTGACGTTGTGCACCCCGGCCCGGCGCAGCCGCACCGCCGAGCGCTCCAGCCGCTTCTCCAGCACGTCGCAGGCGACGATCTGGCCCTTGTTCGCCATCTGCCCGGCCAGCGCCAAGGTCTTGCCGCCGGCGCCGGCGCAGAAGTCGCAGACCCGCAGGCCCGGCGCCGCGCCGGTCAGCAGCGCGACCAGCTGCGAGCCCTCGTCCTGCACCTCCACCAGGCCCTCGCGGAAGGCACCGGTGGCCGCCACCGGCAGGCGGCCGTCGGCCTTGAGCGCGAGCGGCGACCAGCGACCTGGCTCCGTCTCGATTCCCTCTTTTACAAGAGCTTGTCTGGCTTCCCTACGACGTGACTTCAGGAGATTGACGCGCAGGTCCACGCCCGCCGGCTCGCGCAGGGCGTCCAGCTCCGCCGCCGCCCCCTCCCCCAGCGCCGCCTCCAGCCGGGGCAGCAGCCAGTCCGGCACCTCGTAGCGCACCGGCGGCGGCTGCTCGCCGTGGCCCAGGTCGTGCCCCTCCAGGCGGCCCAGCCAGGCCTGCTCCTCGGCGGTCGCCGGGGGCGGGGCGTAGCGGCTCTCGCTCTCCAGCAGCCGCAGCAGCGCGGGCGGCGCCGTGCCCTGCGCCAGCACCGCAAAGGCCAGCACCCGGGCGCGCGGCGTCTCCGGCGCGCCCACGCGCGCCAGCCACCAGCCCAGCCGCGCCTGGGCGCGCAGGCAGCCCCAGACCAGATCGGAGACGGCGCGGCGATCCTTGGAGCCGACGAAGCGGCGCGGCTTGAACCAGTCGGCGGCGACCCGGTCGGCCGGCCGCGGCGCCGCCCGCTCGATCTCGCCGAGCAGCTCGATCGCCGCCTGCAGGCGTGCGGCGGGGGTCACCCCTTGTGCTGGTAGTTCGGCGCCTCGCGGGTCACCAGCACGTCGTGGACGTGGCTCTCGCGCAGGCCGGCGCTGGTGATCTTCACGAAGCGGCAGTTGCGCTGCATCTCGGCGATGGTGGCGTTGCCGGTATAGCCCATCGCCGCCTTCAGGCCGCCGACCAGCTGGTGCACCACGCCCGACACCGGGCCCTTGTAGGGCACCTGCCCCTCGACGCCCTCGGGCACCAGCTTGAGCTGGTCGGCCACCTCCTGCTGGAAGTAGCGGTCGGCCGAGCCGCGCGCCATGGCTCCCAGCGAGCCCATGCCGCGGTAGGCCTTGTAGGAGCGGCCCTGGTAGAGGAAGACCTCGCCGGGGCTCTCGTCGGTGCCGGCCAGCAGCGAGCCGACCATGGCGCAGTCGGCGCCGGCGGCGATGGCCTTGGCCAGGTCGCCGGAGAACTTGATGCCGCCGTCGGCGATCACCGGCGTGTCGCTGTCGCGGCAGGCGGCCACGGTGTCGAGCAGCGCGGTGAGCTGCGGCACGCCGACGCCGGCCACCACCCGCGTGGTGCAGATCGAGCCCGGGCCGATGCCGACCTTGATCGCGTCGGCGCCGGCGTCGATCAGCGCCTTGGCGCCCTCGGCGGTGGCGACGTTGCCGGCCACCACCTGCACGGCGTTGGAGAGCTTCTTGACCCGTCCCACGGCCTCGGTGACGCCGCGCGAATGGCCGTGGGCGGTGTCGACCACCAGCACGTCGACCTCGGCCGCCAGCAGCGCCTCGGCGCGGCGCAGCCCGTCGTCGCCGACGCCGATCGCCGCGGCGACGCGCAGGCGCCCTTGCGGGTCCTTGCAGGCGTTGGGATAGGCCTGGGCCTTCTCGATGTCCTTCACCGTCACCAGGCCGACGCAGCGGTAGTCGCCGTCCACCACCAGCAGCTTCTCGATGCGATGCTGGTGCAGCAGCCGCTTGGCCTCGTCGCGGCCGACGCCGTCGGCCACCGTCACCAGCTTCTCATGCGTCATCAGCTCCTGCACCGGCTGGTCCGGGTCGGTGGCGAAGCGCACGTCTCGGTTGGTGAGGATGCCGACCAGCCGGCCGGAGTTGCGCTGCACCACCGGGATGCCGGAGATGCGGTTGACCTGCATCAGTGCCAGCGCGTTGGAGAGCGGCTCGTCGGGATAGATGGTGACGGGGTTCACCACCATGCCGCTCTCGAACTTCTTGACCTTGCGGACCTCGTCGGCCTGCTCGTCGGGCTTCAGGTTCTTGTGCACCACGCCGATTCCGCCGGCCTGGGCCATGGCGATGGCGAGTCGTCCCTCGGTGACCGTGTCCATGGCCGAGGAGAGCAGCGGGATTCCCAGCTCGATGCTGCGGGTCAGGCGGCTGCGGGTATCGGCCGTTGCGGGCAGCACGGCGGAGGCGGCCGGCTGCAGCAGCACGTCGTCGAAGGTCAGCGCTTCACGGATGTCCATGCCAAGGGCCCTCGGGTGGCGGCGATTGGCGGCGCATCCTACACCAGGGCGGAGACGGCTCAAGGACACTGTTGGCGCCGCCTCCGCATGCCGGTCATGCGCCGCCGGGGCCGCCGCCGGGGCCGCCGCTCAGGGGCCGCCGCTCAGGGGCCGCCGCTCAGGGGCCCCTGTCGGAGTAGTCCGGCGGCCCGGGCCGCGGCGGCGGCTTCGCGCTCAGATCCGGCGCTGCCAGGCGATGCGCGTGCAGCTCCTCGCGCACCCAGCCGCCGACCGCCTCCACCGCGGTCAACCGCAGGCTGCTCCAGGCGAGCCGCGCGACTCCGCGGTAGCGCGGCAGGCGCTCGATCAACCGCCGGCCGAGCGGCCCCAGCCGCTGCTCCAGCTTCGTCTCCACCTCCCGCATCGCCTGCTCGCCGAGCGAGGGCCAGCGCGGCAGCGGCACCTCGGCCGCGCTGTTGCGGCCGTCCGCCGAGCGCGTGTTATCCAGCAGCGGCACGATCGGCAGGTATTTCCGTCCGTCCCGCTCGATCCGGAAGTCGCGCTTGAGATCCTCCGACCACTCGCGGAACAGCGGGTTCCCCTCGGCGAGCAGGAAGTGCCGCGCCAGGAAACGCTGGCAGTTGCGCCGCCCGAGTCGGAAATCGTGCAGCCGGAAGTCCTGCGACAGGAAGCCGCCGAAGGCGGCGCAGGGCGCGGCGGCCAGGGCGTCGGGCTCGATGTGGTGGCCGCCGTCGGTGGTGGCGTAGGAGCGCACCGGCGCGATCATGAAGCGGCTGTGACAGCCCTGCTGCTGCGCCAGGAAGACCTCCTCCGGCTTGAAGCGGCCGGTCTGCACCGCCGCGCCGACCAGCAGCGACAGGACGGCGGCGAAGCCGGGATCCAGCGCCTTGGCGGCCTCGATCCGGTCCATGTCCGGGAAGGGGTCGATCATCACCACCGCCCGGTCGGCCTCCTCCGCCTCGCGCGGGTTGCGCAGGCCCGGTCCGCCGGCCAGGCGTCGGCGGACCAGTTCGAAGGGCTCGTTGTTGATGACGCCGCCGTCGACGCAGAGGAACTTGAAGAGCCCCTCCTCGACGTTGGGCGCCTCTTCGCTGGGCGCGATCGGCCGCATCGCCAGGGACAGCGAGCCGGCGCCGTCCGGAAGCGGCTCCGCGACGGCCCAGCGTCGGCGCCGATAGTAGTCCCAGGGCAGCTCCAGGCGCCGCGCCGGCAGGCCCAGCGGGAAGGCGCCGCTGGCCAGGGCGGCGGCGCGCAGCAGCTCCCAGGCGGGGTTGTCCGGCTCGTCGGCCGGCAGCAGCAGGTGCGGCCCGAAGGCGTCCTCGCCGAGCCGCAGCGCCCCGCCGAAACCCGTGTCGGGCGGATAGGCCAGGCGGAAGGCGACGACGTCGGCGTGGTTGCGCATGACGTGCTGCGGCACGCGGCCCTCCGGCGCCTCGCCGTGCAACGCCTCGCCCTGGAAAGAAAGGCCGTAGGACTGCCCGCTCAGGTTCGTCACGCAGAGCTCGACCGTCAGCCCGGACGCCAGCCAGGGCGGCCGGTGCCCCTTCCAGTCGTAGCCGACGAAGGCCCGGGTGATGGCTTCGAGCCGGCTGCCGTCCAGCAGCGAGGGCGGCAACCCCTCCCCTTCCAGGTCGTCGGTCCCGAGCAGCCGCTCGATGTCGATCTCCTGCACCCAGCTGCGGTAGAGCTTGTTTTCGGGGTCGCCGCCGCGCACCGGCGGCACCCCCGGCTCCTCCTCCTGCAGCGCCACGGCCAGCAGCGCCGTGCAGAGGGAGCCCGCCGAGGTGCCGGAGAGGCTCTCCAGGCGCAGGCCGTGCGGCGGTGCCCGCCACGCGCCGGCCGGCTTCCCCGCCGCGGCCTCGGCCGCCTTGGCCCGTTCCCAGACGTCGAGCGCCTCGAGCAGGAAGTCCAGCACGCCGCAGGTATAGGCGCCGCCCGAGACGGCGCCCGCCATGGTCAGCCCCAGCCGGAAGTGCGGCAGCTCGCTCATCTCCACCTCCCCTGCTCGTGTTCGCGCGGACATTCTAGCGCAGCGCGAGCGGGAGCGGGGGAAAAGCCCCTCAGGCTTCGGCGGGGCGGAAGCCGGTGGCGACGACGAAGAGTTCGGCCGATTCGGCCCGGCTGGCCGGCGGCTTGACGTGGCGCACCTTTGCGAAGCGCCGCTTCAGGCGCTCCAGCAGCTCCTTCTCGCTGCCGCCCTGCCAGACCTTGGCGACGAAGCCGCCGCCGGGCGCCAGCACCGCCTCGGCGAAGTCCAGCGCCGCCTCGGCCAGCCCCATGATGCGCAGATGGTCGGTGGCGGGGTGCCCGGAGGAGCCGGGCGCCATGTCGGAGAGCACCAGGTCGGCCGGACCGCCCAGCGCCGCGCGCAGCCGCTCCGGCGCCGTCTCCTCCAGGAAGTCGAGTTCCAGCAGTTCGACGCCGGCGATCGGCTCCACCGGCAGCAGGTCGATGCCGACCACGCGGCCCTTGGGCCCGACCTTCTCGGCGGCCACCTGGCTCCAGCCGCCCGGGGCGGCGCCCAGGTCCACGACCCGCTGCCCGGACCGCAGCAGCCCCGCCTTCTCGTCGATCTGCAGCAGCTTGAAGGCGGCGCGCGAGCGGAAGCCCCGCGCCCGAGCCTCGGCCACCCAGGGGTCGTTCAGCTGCCGCTCCAGCCAGCGTACCGAGGAGAGGCGCCGGCCCTTGGCCGTGCGCACCCGCTCGCGCAGCTGCCGCTGGCCGCGCCCGGACCCGCCGCGCGGCTTGGGCCCGCCCCCCTTCCCGGAAGCGCCCTTCCCGCCCCCCTTGCCGCCGCTCACGAGAGGCCCTTCCCGGCTGTGAGCCCGAGGTCCTCGCGGATCATGCGGGTCAGCATGCCCTCGCGCAGGCCGCGGTCGGCGACCCGCAGCCGCGGCAGGGGCCAGGCCTCCAGCACCGCCTCCAGGATGGCGCAGCCGGCGATCACCAGGTCGGCCCGGTCGGGGCCGATACAGGGGTGGGCGGCTCGCTCGGCGAAGCCCAAGGCACGGATGGCGGCGCTGGTCTCGGCCACGGTCTCGCGGCTCAGATGGCAGCCGTCGACCCTTTCGCGCTGGTAGCGCGGCAGGCAGAGGTGAACCCCCGCGAGCGTGGTCACCGTGCCGGAGGTGCCGACCAGCTGCAGCGCGCCGGCCGCCGCCAGCCCGGGCAGCCGCCCCTCCAGGTCGAAGCCGGCCAGGGCCGCGCGCACCTCGCCGACCATGCGGTCGTAGACCGCCGCCGGCACCTCGCGGCCGCCGTAGCGCTCGGCCAGGGTGACGACGCCGAAGGGCAGCGAGACGGCGCGCCGCAGCCGCCCCTCCGCCAGGGCGCCCCCGCCTTTCGCGCCCGCGCCCCTCGCCCCCGTCGCGCCGCTCCCGGGCAGCTCCAGCCAGCAGAGCTCGGTGGAGCCGCCGCCGATATCGAGCACCAGCACGTGCGGCTGCTGCGCCTCGAACAGCGGCGCACAGCCCTGCAGCGCCAATTCCGCCTCCTCGGCCGTGCCGATCACCTCCAGCGCCAGGCCGGTCTCCTCGCGCGCCCGGCGCAGGAAGTCCTCGCCGTTGGCGGCGCGCCGGCAGGCCTCGGTGGCGATGGCGCGCAGCCGCTCGACACGGCGGAAGCGCAGCTTGCGGGCGCAGACCGCGAGCGCCTCGAGCGTGCGCCCCATGGCCGCCTCGCTCAGCCGCCCGCTCGCCTCCAGCCCCTCGCCCAGGCGGACGATGCGCGAGAAGGCGTCGATCACGCGGAAGGACCCGCCGTTGCGGCGCGCCACCAGCAGGCGGCAGTTGTTGGTCCCCAGGTCGAGAGCCGCATAGACCCCCGGCGGACGGCGCAGCAGCGGCGGCAACGACGCCCGACCACCGGCCGACACGCCCTGCTCGGGGCCGTCGTCCCGGTCGACGGCGGCCGTCTGGCTTGCGGGAGTCTCGTCCATTCCACCAGTCTAGGCGGGGCCGCCACGGCTGACCAGTGACCGCCGGCGCAAGGCGGCCCTGCGCCGCTGCGGGGACCGCCGGCGGAAGGGAGACGGGGATGGCGCCGGGGATCGCAGGGAGATCGCGGGGGGATCGCGACGGGGTTCGGTGAGCGGAAAGGGCGGGCCGAAGGGGCTTGAATCGCCCCCCTCACCTGGACTAGATACAGCGCAACGGCGGCCGGCCGCACCTCTCCGGCCCCCGCTGGGGGATAGTTTAATGGTAGAACAGCGGACTCTGACTCCGCTAGTCCTGGTTCGAGTCCAGGTCCCCCAGCCACTTGATATTCCTCAGCTTTTCCCCTTCTCACGGTAGAACATTCTGGGCCAGTTGGGCGCTCAGTTGGGAACTTTCGTTCGCGCTTCGAGCTTCCTGATAGCCGCCTCGGCCAGCGCCGGGTCGCGGTGCAGATAGTGTGCATCGAGGATCGAGCGGACGTCGCGCAGCGCATGGCCGGTGATGGTCGCGATCTCCGCCTCGGTGCAGCCCGCCAGGGCGAGCCGCGTCACGGCCGTCCCTCGCAGATCGTTGAAGGTGACGCCCGTCACGCCCGCCGCCGCGCAGGCCTTGCGCCAGGAGCTGCGGAAGCCGTCCGCGGTCCAGGGCTTGCCCTCGGCGGTGGTCAGGATGACGGGGCTCTTCTTCGTCCTCTCGGCAGCGTCGAGCGCGGCCTTCAGCGGCGCACCGACCGGGATGGAGACGCGGGCGCTGGTCTTGGACTGCTGCAGCCGGATCTTCGTCCCGTCGTAGCCCGACCAGGGCAGCCGCAGCAGGTCGCCCTGCCGCTGCCCGGTCCAGAGTGCGAGGGTCAACGGCAGATGCAGGTGAGTGGGCGCCTTTGCGAGGAACGCCAGCTCGTCATCGAGCGACCAGACCTTGTCCGCCCGGCTGCCGCGGTAGATCCGGCCGCCCTTCTCGCAGGGGTTAGCAGCGACTAGGCCGCGGTTGAGCGCCCAGGACAAAACGCGGGCCAGTACAACCCAGGCATAGTCCGCCTGTCGGCGCGAGCGCAGCGCCAGCTTGTCACGCCACGCCATGAACTCGCCGCGGGTCCGACGGTCGGTCATGGCGGACAGGGGGAAGTCACCAAACTCCTTCTCAATCAGCTTGATCTGCCGCACGTAGTCGGAACGGGTCCGATCAGCGAGGCCGAGGAATTCGTGCGAGAGCTGGAAGCCCTGCAGGATCGAGAGGAGCGTTCCTGTCGGCGGCAACACCTTCTGTGCCGCGGCCGCGTTGTAGGCAGCGATGAACTCGGGGTCGCCCGGCTTGCCCGGCAGCCTCGGCCCGCCCTTCCACGCATACCAGTAGGTGACGCTGCGGCCGTCTGAGAGGCGCTTTGAAACCCTGTTGATGCCCTTCAGCCTAACCCGCATGGCGCGTCTTCCATTCGTCGAAGGCTGTCGGCGGGTCGGCCGCTTCGGAGCCGGTGAAGATGGCGACCTTGCCGGCGACGAAATCAACATCGACGCGCAGCACCTCCAGCCCGGCAGCCTGAGCGCCCCGGACCACGCGGGTCACGTCGGCCTGGCGGAAGGTGGTGCGCTGCTTAGCCATGTTTACACCTCACGGGCAATCTGATACACCCTTATAGCGTAACTCTTCCTAGGTCAAGACGAGACACTGCAGAGGTATTCCAATGCACGCTGAACAGCTCCGCATGGCGCGCGCCCTGCTCAAGATCGATCAGGCGGAATTTGCCAAGCGTGCCGGCTTGTCCGTGGAAACGATCAAGCGCATCGAGCGCATGTCGGGCACGATCAACGTGAATGACGACACACTGAAGAAGTTGGTGCGGGTGCTGACCGATGCCGGCATAGAGCTACTGTATCCTGGCGACATTTCCATAGACGGCGGCGGCGGCATCCGGGTTCGCTACCAAGATGACGAAGCCTCGATGCAGACTCATGTCTGGGAGGTCTTCGACGACGCGCTCCATGACATGATCGCCAGCGCCTACGCCAGTAACCGGCGTATTTTTGAGCAGTCGCCGGACGCCATCATTGACGCATGCCTTGCGGAACTGAACGGCTCGCGTGAACAGCTTGTCAACCACCTAACGGCCCGTCTCAAGGCAACTGGCCACCGCTCGAAGAAGTGATCACAGAGGGCGCGAGGCAATGCTTGTCTTGCGTGGCATCCTCTCTCGCGAAAGGAGAGCATCATGACGGAGTTGGAAAAGCGAGGCATGATCCGCGGCTGCGCGGCAGATACCGAAGTACTACAGCACGGCGCCGTGCTGACGTTTGACGAAGACGCCAAGAGCCTTGGCGAGAACGACCTTCTGCTAATCAGGTCGCCCTCGGGAAAGCAGCTTCATCTCGTTCCCGAAGGCTACAAGGGGGACGACCTCGTCGTTGCATTCTCGCCGGATGCCAACACGACCTTTCACGGGCGCCTGGTCCAGATGGGCGATAGGCAGTGGCGCTTTGAGCTTGAACAGCATCACCTCGAACTGCTTCAGCGTCGGGGGGGAACCAAGGACCTGAGTAATCTGCCGCCTCTCGGCACGGCGGAGGCCTTCAACAGGGTAAGCGCGGAACGGGGGTGGGGCTGGAAGGTTCAGCCGGTGGCCGCTGGTACCGGCGGCTGGGAAGTCATTGACGAAACCGGCCTGCCGCGAGGGCATGCGACTAAGGAGGCCGATGCCGCAATGTGGGCGAAGGCACAGCTAGAGATGGCTACCACCCAAGAAGAATAAGGCACTGCCCCAGCCCGTGACCCTCAGCTCTCCCCGCGCCTCACCAGCAGCAGCAGGCGCACCACTCCGGCCGTGCCCAGGTGGCCCAGGAGCGCAGCAAGGCCCCAGGAGACTTCCGCAGGGGCGCCCAGCAGGGTAGCGCCTGCGCCGCCGATGATCCCCAGGCCGGCCACGGAAGGCACCTCGAAGGCGACGCGGCGCCACGTGAGGCGGTCTCCCTTCCTGGTATCGTCTGCCCAGCGAATCAGGAGGCCGGCTCCGGCTGCGATCACGGGACCGGCAAAGCCCTTGGCTACGGTCCATAAGTCGGGGGGCATGGTGTCCATCACGATCTCAGTCAGGTGAGAGGAGCCGAGGGCACCGCCCCCGGCTCCGCACGAATGCCAGCACTACCGCCTCGGCATCGCCGGGTAGGTAGCGGGCCGCCGCGCAGCTGAAGGAAAGCCGCCGCGGCCAGACGGGGTTTTCGGAGGCTGCCACCGGGCACTCGCCGTCTAATCCCAGCCTATGCGCCGCCAGATGCAGAAACGCGGCGCGGGGGGCCAGCCCTTACTCTTGCCTCCAGTCGACCAGCCGGAGCGCTGCGCCCAGGTCGCCCGGCGCGAGCCCGGCTTCCTTCGCTCGCGCCATCGCTTCGACCATGGTCGAGACAGCCCGCGCCCTGCCGCCTGCGTCGTAGGCCTGTAAGGGGCGGAGCACGTCGAGGGCGACGGGCGCGCCCAGCTTCTCGGATGCTTCCTCGGCCAGCAGGGCGGCGATCGGCTCCAGGGTCCAGACGCCAAGGTGTCGCTGCGCCTCTCGCACTAGCGGTCCCTGCGCCGCGGTGTCGAAGAGCGCCGGCAGGACGCCGAACGCGGTACAGATGCCGGCACGCGCCGCTCGCAGGGTCTCGCTGGTCATTGCTTTCGACAGGTCCGGGGTCACGTCGGACGGCCGCCAGTCGTCGCGGGGCTGCGGGCCGCCGGCAGCGGAGACGGAGACGCTCTCGCGCAGCAGGACACGCCCGCGCCGGCCCCGGAAGCCTCGGCCCAGGGCCTCCAGGTCGGTCTCTGGCGCCTCCGGGAAGGGCACGATGAGGGAGCCGAGCGGCATGTACTCGTAGGCCTCGGCCAGCGCAGTCTCGACGGCCTGGAGTAGCCCTGCTGTCAGGCTTGCCCGGCGTAGCGGTGCGGTGCCGATCCAGGGGGCTGCAACGTCGGCGCCGAGGCGAACGTGCACTACCTCGGCCGCGAGCGCCGTCTGGGTCGAGCCGCCGCCGGCCTCGGAGACGGAGACGCGGTAGGCGGTGGGCCGGCCGTCCTTTGTCCGAAGATCCCAATCGCTGCACGGCACAAGGCCAGTCTCGCGGATCAAGAAGAGTGCCTCGCCCCGTAGCGCCAGGGAGCGGGCTGCCAGGGCCAGGACGCGCCGGGTCAGCAGGTCGGTCCCTTCCACGTCGGCCAGGGCGAGGCCGCCTTCCCACAGGGAGATGCAGCTCTGCGCCGTGGCCGTCAGCTCGGCGACGCCGCGCCGGCCGGAGATGTAGCTCTCGCGCGCCGCCATGATCTCGGCGGTGAAGCCGGAGCCGGAAGCCCGCTTCTCAGTCTTGTCTCGCTTGAAGGGCCAGATGTTCAGCATCAAGTCGCCCTCCGATATTGTCGCAGCAGGTCGGCCGCGCCGCTGTTCAACAGGGCCTCGGCCTGCCAGGAGGCGGAGTAGCTGCGCTGGACTGTCAGCGAGCCCACGCTGGTGCTCTCGCGCGTTGTGCCGGCCGTGCGGGCGGGTGCTGCCATGTATTCCGCCAGACGACGGAAGGCCCCCAGGAGCGCGGCAGGCACCTCGGGTGCGGGCGAGCCGCCGCCGACTTCGGCAACGAACCTGTACGGCCCCGTCCCTGGCAGGAAATAGCCGCCGAGAGGGGCCGGGGGCAGGCCTACCTCTTCCCAGGCGTCCGCGCCGCTCCAAACCTCGGTGCTGGTGATGGCGGCCGGCCGGAGCGGCGGGTGCCATTCTCCCGGTCCTTCCACCACCCAGACGACTTCGCGCTCGGTAAAGCGGTGCGCAATGTAGGCCTCCAGCCGCTGCCAGACTTCGGCCGGGTCGAGGGCCTGAGCGGCGGGTGACAGGGGCGAGGGGCTGCCGAGGTCTGGGTAACTCGCCGGCAAGGCCTCGCGCTGCTGTAGGGTGACGGTAGCCATTAGGCCCTCCATCGGTTCAAGGCACGGTGCAGGCCGGCGTCGAGGGGCTCCGGGGTGACGGCCCAGGACCGGGCCTCCACCTGCGCCTCGGTGTAGGCCGGCCGGGTGACGATGCTCAGCTCGTAGAGCAGCGCCGCCTTGACCGTCCGAATGATCGCGCCGCGTCGGGGCTGGCCGTCTTCGTCGAGCGTTCCGTCGTCGGGCTCTTCCTCGATCGTCTCGGCATCTGCCACGGCCCGCCGCGGGGGGACACGAAAGCCGGGGCTCAGACCGATCGCCAGGCCGGCGGCGAGCAGCGCCAGTGCGTCGCGCCCGTGCTGGGTCTCCGCCACGGCCTGAGGAATGCTCGCGTCGAAGAACAACGCTTCATCTGTATCCCGGAAGTTGAGCGTGTCGGTCAACTTGCTTGCCAGGGGAAAGCCGAAGTCATGGCCGACTAACAGGTGAATATCCTCTTTCGGATCTTCCACCCGGTAGGCGAAGGCCTTCGGCGCGAAGCGTTCCTTGCGGGGGCGGCCGGTCCTGCCGCCATCCGACAGGACCGCCGCCTTTCCATAGGGGAACCGGCCCCGCAGGCGAGCGGAGCCGTCGCTTTGCCGGCGCAGCTCCAGCCCGCCGCCTGCGAAGCCGTGCAGCATCACTGAATGCCCGTCAGGACGGTGAGCTGCACGCCGCGGCTGACGGTGACGTCCATCGTTGCCAGCGCGGTCAGTCGCAGACCGCCGGAAGCCGCGTCGGAGTAGGGATCGCGGATCAGGTCGATTGCGCCCCAGGTCCCGACGAAGATGGGGGCGACGCCCCCGGCTGAGGTCGTCAGAAGCGCCGAGGTCTCTGCGGGCGAGCCGTCCGGCGCCGCCACTGCATTCGACGACATGACGATGTTGCCGGCAGGGATGTTGCGGGTCAGCCTGTCCCACTCCGAGACGGCGGTGCCGGTCACGAGGTCGTCGTCGAGGTCGGCCCACACTTCCGGGCGGATCAGCATCCGCACCGCCGAGGCGCTGGCCGCCGCGTTCGCGGTCATGAACGCCACCACGGCCTCGCGGAAGACAGCCCAGGAAGCGGCAGCGTCGACCGGCACGCTGGTGATGACGGCAGGCGACAGGCCGGCCAGGGTGAAGATGCCGGTCGGCTCGCCGGAGCTGCCGGCGCCGAGGAAGACGGCCTTGTCCATGGCCTCGGCGATCGCCCCGTTCATGTCGCGGCGCACCGCTTGTTCCAGGGCCGCGCCCGTCTGCTTCAGCGACTTTCGGGTGAGCCGCATCTGCACGCCGAGGGTATTGTCGGGCTTCAGCGGGCGATCGATTGTTTCGTAAGCGTTCGGCGCACCGACAGCTCCGGTCTCGCTGGTCTGCCACCCGACGGTGGCGCCGGCCGTCGTGACCGGGTACTCCACCTCGCCGTGGTCGATGTTGACCATCTGCGCGCCCATGCGCACCGCGGCGGAATCCGCGAAGATGCGGTCGATGATCGGCGCGGTACGGATCGGGTCCGGGGTGCCGCTGGCGATGGTCTCGCCCGCACGCTTCTCCAGCGCAGCCCACGGCACCGGCATGCCGCGATAGCCGCCATGGGAGCGCAGCTCGCTCACCACCTCGGCCGTGGCACCGTCGAGGGCGCGGCCCTCGTCCAGGGCGAGCGCAACCTGGCGCAGCTCGAACTTGCCGATCAGGTCGGCCCAGTCCTTGCCGTCGCGGGTCTCCAGGTCGGCGCCTGCGTCGCGGCGCTCCGTGTCTTCGGCGATCAGGGCCGCACGGTAGCGGGTCTCGTTGCCGCGGTATTCCGCGTCCAGGGTCTCCATGGAGCGGGTCTCATCCTCGGTCGGCGCGGACTTGCCGACCAGCACGGCCAGCTCCTGCCGGATCTCCGACTGGCGCCGGCTAATCTTCACACTCTCAAGCATTGATAGATCCTCTCGATAGTAAATCGCGCCACTGTTGGCGCTCAGGACTTAGCGGGGGATGCCCACATTCAAGTCGGGTCTTGCGGCTATGGCAGGCCGGGCAAAGGCACTGCAAATTGTCCAGGTCGAACGCCAGGTCGGGGTGCGTCCGCACGGGCTGGACATGATCGACTTCGAGCCGGCCGACTGCGCCACACTGGACGCAAGCGAAGCCGTCACGGCGCTTGGCCGCCAGCCGGAGCGCGGGCCAGCGGCGATCCTTCTGCGCGGCACGGGAGAAGCGGTGGTAGGTCACGCCCATGCAACCCTCCCCGGCTTCTTGGCAGGGCGAGCGGTCTGCCGGGCACCCTCCGCCACCGCCAGGACGGAAGCGGCTGCCGCGTCAATGCGGCCGGTGCTGCGCGCCTTCGCGAGCTTGATGTTGTTGGCGGGGTCCCGCAGGCAGACGGCATCGGCGAAGGCGGAGCGCAGCAGCAGCGACGGAGCAGACTTCACTCGGCCGTCATAGGCTGCGCGGCGGAACCGCTCGCAGTCCTCTCCGCCATCCTTGAAGCCAAACCCGCGCCAGGTGACAGGGACGCGGATGCCGGCCCGGTCGAGGGCCTCGCCCAGCTCAGAGGCCTTGTAGCGATCGGCCAGCAGGGCGGCGATCGTCTCGCCCTCAACGTGGCGCACCACCTCGGCCAGCCAGAGGGCGACGGGCACTGTCTGGTCGCCCAGCACTGCCAGCTCGCCGCGGTCGGCCATCTCGGTATAGCGCGAGCCGACGCCATCGGCCTGCCCACGGTTCAGCAGCGACGGACGCGACGGGAACCAGCCGCGCGCCTCCAGCCGGCCGGTCTCGGGCCAGTAGTAGCTCGCTGCCGACATGCTGGCGGAGCCGCCGAGGTCGATGCCGATCACCACCGGCCCGGCGCGGGGCGGAAGGTCGGCTGTCTCGCAGGACAGCCACTGGTCGACGGTCAGCAGCAGGTCGCGGGTCTCGGCTGACACGCGCTCATTGCGGTTGTAGAGGCGGAAGCTGGTCAGGGTGCTGCCACCGCGGGCAATGGCGCGGCGGCCCTCGGCCTGCAACCACTCCAGGCTCGCACCGATGCCGTGAGCCGCGCCGGGGTTCGCCAGCAGCAGGGACTCGGCATCGTCTGCCGGCAGGCCGGGCGCGGGGCGATGCTCCTGGCGATAGATGCCTTCCGCCGGCTCGTCCAGCCACTTGCTGAACGGGTGGCTGTCGTCGGGGGCGCTGGTGCTGATGATGACGGCCCGGCCGGAGCGCTTGCCCAGGCCGGAGAGAAGCGAGGCCTCCAGCGCGTCGCCGCTGTCCCGCTCCCAATGGCCTCTCTCGTCCATCAAGGCGAAGGTCGGCGCCGTGCCGAGGGCATTGCGCGCATCTGACGAGAGCACCCGCAGCAGGTGCGTTCCGCCCTCGCCCTCGTACTCAACCTCCAGCCGAGGGCTGCGCCGGAAGACGAGCGCCCGCTGCTGATCCTCCGGCAGCGAGCGCGCCAGCCCGACCACGAAATCCCAGACTAGCCGGCCCTGGTCTCGCGTGCGCGCGCCCACGAGCACCTCGCGGCCCGGCTGCTGATCCCAGACACCCAGCAGCGCGCCCAGGGAGAGGCCGGCAGCAAGAGCCGACTTCCCATTGCCTCGGCCGACAGACAGGCAGGCAATGCGGATTGCCGGGTCGAGGGCGCCGCGCACGAACTGCTTCTGAAAGGGAGCCAGCTTCAACTTGCGGCCGGCCAGGGGACCCGTAGGCACCTCCAGCCCGCCCAGGAAGCGCAGCGCTGCCGTCGAGGCCTTCATGGGCTCACCCTGGAACGGTTCCAGGTCGCGAGAGCGAAGAGAGAACTAACCCCCACGGCCCCCTGTGAAATACGGACTTCGAGCATTGGGACCATCACGTCACCCTCCGCACGACAGCACCCGCATAGCCGCCGGATGACAGGGCCACGTCGGCCACCTGCTGCACGCTGTAGGTCTCCGCCGGGGAGGTATCGTCCAGGGTGAGCTCGTCGGCTTCCTGCGGGGGCCACTCCAACCCTTCCAACCAGCAGAGCAAGTCCTGAGGGCCAGGGGCGAGGCCGGGCCACATATCGTCAGTCGGGCGGGTCACGTCGAAGATCACGCGCCCGGTCGTGGACATGGTCTGGCAAACCACCATGCCGCTGCCGGGGTCGAACGCGCAGTCGTACTCCCTGCTGAGCGTGCAAGGGCGCACAACGTCGGGCAGAGCAGTGGCGACGGTGTCGAAGGCGGTAGCGGCAAGATCGGCGATCGAGGCGGCGGACATATGGCCCCTGCCAAGGTGGTTCATGGTCGAGGGCGCGCCGCCGGGAAGCTCACCGTCAGACGGTATAATAATACCACATGCCTATATGCGCAAGTGTGCAGGAATGTCGACGATGCGAACCGCTCGCAATCGACGCGACGCCATATGCGTAATATTGTTGCGTGATGGAGGGGGGAGGATGGAGAGGGCTGCCAGCACCTACCTGGAGAGGCCTGTGCGATGGTGCTTCAGACTGCTGGTTGGAGAGCGTCTGCACCATGCTGCTTGCTGCACCTGCTTGCTGCTGCTGCTTTTCGTCTGGTCGATGAAGGGGACTGTCCTTCGGTTCAGACCGGAAGCCAGGCAAAGGAGGCCCAAGCAGGGGAACCTCCTTTGCCTGGCGATGTCTGTCCTTTCGGACGAGCCGTCGCTTCAACAAACTTGCCTGAGCCTGCGTCGCGGTGGGTCTCGCACCGATCGGCCGCGCGGGGTTAGGCTGTCGCGCGTCATGGCAGGGGGCTGGCCTTGCGGCCACCTAGCGGCACCCCGGCAGTCCCAGGCAAGCGGTCCTGCAGGGGCTGGGGCGTGGTTACCCCGTCCTTCTTTGCGATCTTCGATCACCTGCCGGCATTGTCGGGGGTCCTTGGCCCGTCCTCGTGCGGTGGTCTGCAGATTCCCGGGCTGCCAGGTCACTAGGCTGGCGGGCCGACTAACGGCGGCAGTCGTTCTGGTTCCTCGCGTTGCCCGCCCGGTCCCTTTGGTCGGCGGGGTCTACGGCCTCGGGGGCGCGGTATGTGCGCCCGATGATCTGGCTTTGGGGGCTTGTCGATACATGCGAATGTGCTTATATTCGCTGTACCGTCCGAGCCGCCTGCCAGTGAGACATCGGACGATGGAGCGGGTCGAGCGCCGAGGCGTTCCCCGCTCCAACTACTTCCAAGATAATGCAGTCACCTCTCGTTGCAAGAGCGCAGCCGGAGAATTTGCATGTAGAGCATCGGAAATAGTTGGGAAAATGACTGCAACCCGTTGACTCAACATGCCCCGCTTTCTGTGCTGTTGGGAAAAAATCCCTTCTATATCAAGTAACGGATGCGGACTCTGACTCCGCTAGTCCTGGTTCGAGTCCAGGTCCCCCAGCCAGCACTTCCCGTAAGCCCATGAAAACCAAGCGTTCTTCGGCCACAGCCCCCGCGGCTGTGTCACAAGGCCGTGCCACACAGGTGATGCACAGCCCGCCGACCGGCCGCTCGCGAGAGGACGGCCATGGGAACGCAGCACCCGCATCTCTTTCGCCGGCAGGCCGTGTACTACTGGCGCCGACGGCTGCCCGCCGCCGTCGGTAAGCTTCTGGCAAGGACCCAACTCGTAAGGTCGCTGGGCACCCGCTGCCCGCAGCTCGCGCGCCGACGCGCGCGGCGCCTGTCGGCACGCATCGACGATCTCTACGAGTCGGTTCAGACCATGGCAGCGACCGGAAAGCGACCGCCGACGAAAGCCGATCTCGATCAGATCCTTCTCGACATCTTCCACGAGATCCTCGAGGTGGGCGAGATCAACCGCACGGCACGCCCAGAGGGCTACCTTGCGGAAGAGGTGGAGGAGGAGTGGTTCGGCCCGCATGGTGATTCTCAGTTCAGCGCACCGGAGTGGAACCGTCTCGAAGCGCGCACACTGCTCAAGATCAATGGACTGAGGATGGCCGAGCCGGCAGTCAAAGAGCGGCTCGAGGCACGCGGCCTCGCGAAGCCGGACGACCCTGGCGAGTATCGTCAGCTGCTGCGCGGGGCGCTCGTGTCGATGGCGGCTGCCCACGACATCGAATACGACCGTGAGCAGGGCCGCTACTATCCGGCCGTCCACCCGCTGACAGGGCAGCAGCCCGTCGCCGGCTTGAGCATGACGAGTTCGCCCTCGGCCGCGGCCCGCAAGACGCTGTCGGAAGCATTCGAGGGCTTCGTCGAGCACAAGATGCGCGAGCGCGCCTGGACGACCAAGTCGCGCGACCAGGCGGTCTACGCCCTCAAGCTCTGGTGCCAGCTGATGGGCGACCGGCCCTTCGCCGAGATCAACAAGGCCGACGCGCGCGAGTTCAGGGCGCGACTCTGCGACCTGCCGAAGATGAGCGGCCGCGGCCACTACAGCGAGCTGTCTGCGGACCGGGCGAGCGAGGTGCGGCGCGAGCTGGAGAGCAAGCTTCAGGAGACCGGGGCGAAGCTCGTGGTGGGACGCACCAACCTGTCCCGCGAGGAGGCCGAACGCTTCGCCGAGCCGATTGGACCGAAGACCGTAAACCGGCATCTGACCTACTTCTCGGACTTCTTCGGCTGGAAGATCGAGCTCGGAGCCTACGGCCTGCCCAACCCCTTCAAGGGCGCACTCTTCGCCAAGCGGGAGGTGCAGCGCAAGGCCCAGCGCCGAAAGCTGTGGGACGCTTCGGCCCTGGAGGGCCTTTTTCGCAGTCCCCAATGGACGGGCTCGAAGAGCGAGTACTACCGCTCGCAGCCGGGCGAGTGGATCTACGAGGACATCCGCTTCTGGGCGCCGCTCCTCTCGCTCTACACGGGCATGCGCGAAGGCGAGATCTGCGCACTGCGCTGCACCGACGTGACCTTCGATCGGGAGGCCGGGGCCTGGACCGTGCGCGTGACCGAAGGCAAGACGGAAAACGCCAAGCGGACCATTCCCTTGCACAGCAAGCTCGTCGATCTCGGGTTTCTGGATTTCCTGGAGGCCGTTCAGAAAGCGGGGCACAGCTACCTGTTCCTCGGCTCGCCGGAGCAGGTGGACATCGCCAAGGAAGCAGAGAAGGTGAGCAAGTGGTTCACGCAATACCGCAAGGCCGTCGGCCTCTATGAGGAGGCGCGCGATTTTCACGCCCTGCGGCACACCTTCCGCACCGCGCTCTCCCGGGGCTTCAAGGGGGACACGCTTCTGGCTCGGAGCCTCATGGGGCACTCCGGGGCCGGTGAGATCGACGAGGTCTACTTCCACGGCTACCGGCCGATGGACACCGTGGAGGTGGTGGAACAACTCGATTTCGGAGTCGACCTCTCGCATCTCCTTCGCGATCGGCAGCCCGGCCGGCTGCTCCAGATTCCGCAATCGACGGCGCGCAAGGCGAAACGGCGCAGCCGGCAGGCAGCGCCCTCTCACAAGCGTGAGGCGATCGCTGCCGAGTGACACCCGATGGCGCTCACTGCCCGCATCCGCAGCTGCCTCCGGCTCGCTCTGCGAACGCGAGGGACAGGCCGTTCCCGTCGACCCTGCCCCAGCGGCGGAACGAAACGCGGCCGCGTGGACAGGTCGTCACGCTTGAATAGGGCGAAGCCCATGCGGGGTGTTTCGGTTCCTGGTGGTTGGTGGCCGGTAGTTGGTCGTTGGTGGTTGGTGAGGTTTCCCGGTTGCTTCAGCAGGCCTCCCGCGAGCCGCCAACCGCAGCGCCACGCCCGCTGCAGGGATGCGAAGCGCCGCCAGGTCGCCGCGGATGCTCGCCTGGAGCGCTCAACCGGCCGAAACGCTCCGGGGCCGATCGGATCGGTCCCCGCCCGTCCCCGGCGGGCTGGGCTCCCGCATTCATCCGGTCGATTCCAATGCCTTCATCAGCTTGTCGGTGTAGTTCTCGATGGCGGTCGCCCATTCTCTCTCGCGCGAAAGCAAGTCCATCGCCTTAGGCACGATCGTGCCGCTCAACACCACATGCCATTGCGTCGGCTTGGGCGTCTTGCGGACCTCACCGCCCAGCAATCCGGCGAGCTCACCCAAGTACGCGTGCGCAAGTTCGATCTGGCCAACGCCGTCAGCCGCCCAGTTGACGTTGTAGCTCTGGAAGTTGGCCTCCTGGTCGATCGCCCCCAGCGCGAAGAGGAGGTCGTCAGGGCCTTGCCATCGCAACTGGAGCGACTTGGTGGCCGCCTCCAGATAGACGCCCAGATCCGCCACGCGCTCCAGGAAGGACGACAACGCCGCCGGCAGCCCCGGCTCCTTGTCTGACAGAATTTCCATCAGCCGGTCCTGGGAGATCGACGTGCGGCGCCCGTCGGCACTCTCGGGCGTGAGTGCGGGAGGTGCCTGCACCGTCAAGCCGGGATCCAGAAGTCGTACGATGCCGCGCTCAATGTTGACCGTCCTCGCCAGCACCCGCGGCTGGACGACGAAGCCACCCGCCGGTAGCTGAAAAACGGTCATCTCCACCAGGCCCAGGGTGAAATGGAAACCGGCGTGGACCTGGAGGTAGTCGGCCAGGCTCTCGACCCCCTCACGGATCCCGTCACCAATGATCAGCAGCAGCACGCGACCGAGCCGCAGATTGCGGGACACGGCATCGACGAAGGCCATTTCGTCGAAGTCGCTGTGCTCCTCGACCAGATCATAGAGCCTCACGGGCGGCCGCTCTCCTTCTACAGGGACGGCTCGCTGGATGGCCGCCTCCAGGTCGGAGTAGGTCCAGGAGGCCATGGCGTGGGCGTAGTCGATGATCTGCGCGACGACCTCGCGACGCGCCTCGGGATTGCGCCAGAGCTTGCACTCCACGAGCACCAAGTCGCCGCGCTCGGTGATGAAGAAATTGTCCGGGTAGCCCGCGGGCGTGGGCAACTCCAGACAGACCGGCACGAGCCGCGCGAAGCCCGTTTCCACCTCCTGTATCGGCAGCACCTGCGGAAAGCGGGCGATCAGACGCTGCAACCAGGCCTCGTCATGGCGGTCGCCATGGGGCGAGCCCTGCAACGGTGCCAGCAGCTGTGCCGTGCCGCCCTCGTCCAGGCGATCGATGTGCAAGGGCGCGGCGTGTTGGCGCCCGCGCCTGATGGATCCGTCCCGAGACATGCCACCCCCACTTCAGCTACCGTGTGACGATGCAAGCACCGCGGACTTCAGTCCATCGCGAAGTCCCGCCGATCGCAGACGAGGGTCTACGCCGCCCCGTGTGGGAAGCGCCGGCTCGACAGGCCTGTGCCGGCCATCCGCGTCGCGACCGGTGCAGGGCTGGCGTTCGCGATCCGGCCCGAAGCTTGAACAGGGTGTCGGAAATTAAAGGATACTGTGATATCCTTTCTAATGATCGCCGCTATTCAAGGTTCCGTGACCGTGCGCAGAGAGGATCTCACAGGGCCCCTGAGGCAGCCCTTCACGCCCGAGCGAGGCTTCGGCACGGCACGCGTGGCGCGCGCGGGCTACGAAAATCTCTGGTTCGTCGTCCCGCCGCCCCCGCCGGTCGAGCTTCCGCCGCGCCTGCCCACCGAGTCGATCGCCGGCGCCAACAGGATCCTGCTGGGGAGGCCACCGCTGGATGCCGGCTCCGATCTGGAGCGGCTGGCGGCCTTTCTCTTCGCCACCCGGGAGGC
>SR_TP_S13solDRAFT_1000085_pt1 | contig 50231 bp, 40 predicted proteins | sample SodReaTP_S13sol_FD_11159 | JGI IMG/M metagenome (IMG submission 11159) | reverse complement strand
GGATGCGCCGCCATCGGCTGGTGCCGGTGGCCGGCAACGGCCTGCGCCAGCCGGTGCATGCCGACGATCTGGCCGCGCTGATGCTGAATCTGCTTGCGCGCCGGCCCGACGGCCCGGAAAGTTTCGAGCTGGGTGGCGGCGAGAGCCTGCCCTACACCGAATTCCTGCGTCGCATCGCCTCGGCCAGCGGACGCGAAATCCGCATCGTAAGAATCCCGGCCTGGTGCGTGACGACCGCCCTTCAGCTCGCCCACCGGCTTGGCCGGATGCAGGCCATCACGCCGATGATGCTGCGGCGTCAATGCATGGACCTGGTTGTCGACGACCGCGATGCTCGCGAGCAACTGGGCTGGCAACCGCGGCCGTTTCGACCGGGTTGACGCCCGATTCGCTCAACCGCGCCCGGTTCTGGAACCGCACCCGAATCCAGCCGAATCCGGCGACAATGGCAGCCATCACAGGAACGCATCCCATGAACGAAACACCCGAACAAAACCCCACCCTGCCGCTGGAACCACCGCTGAGTATCGAGGAAGCGCGCGTGCTCGGCTGCCTGATCGAAAAACAGGCGACCACGCCCGAGACCTACCCGCTCACCCTCAATTCCGCGGTCACGGCCTGCAACCAGAAGACCAGCCGCAACCCGGTGATGAAGCTGGATCCCGGCCGGGTCGGCCAGACGTTGCGCAAGCTGGAGCAGCGCGGACTGGTCGCCGGCGAGTACGGCGCACGCGCCGAGCGTTACTCGCACAAGTTCGATGCCGCGCTCAAGGTCACCGAGGCCCAGCGCGTGCTGATCGGCCTGCTGCTGCTGCGCGGGCCGCAGACGCTGGCCGAACTGCTCAACCGCTCCGGTCGCATGCATCGCTTCGACGACCTCGAGGATGTCGGCTTTACGCTGGAACGGCTGGCCGCCCGCGAGCCCGCCATGGTCGTGCGCATCCCGCGCGGCCCGGGCCAGCGCGAGGACCGCTGGATGCACCGCCTGTGCGGCGAAGTGGATATCGAGGCAATCACCGCACGCTCATCCAGCGCCGCGGAATCATCCGGCGCGAGCGAGGAACTGGAAGCCCGCATCGCCGAACTCGAAGCCCGCGTCAGCGCGCTGGAGGAAAGGCTGGCCGAGGATTGATGCGGACCGCAATACCGATCGTCATTCCCGCGCCGGTGGCTCGGCTTCTTGTGGGAGCGGAATCTGTCCGCGATCCGGCGACCACATCCATCGCGGTCGGATACCGCTCCTACGGAATTTGATCGAACCCCTGCTCCCGATCCTGATGGAAGCGGTGCACGAAGGCATCGAATTCATCCTGTTCCAGCGCCTGGCGAATCTCGCGCATCAATTGCTGGTAGTAGAAAAGATTGTGGATGGTCGCAAGTCTTGCGCCGAGGATTTCATTGCAGCGCTGCAGGTGCTTGAGATAGGCGCGTGAATAGTTCCGGCAGGTGTAGCACTCGCAGCTCTCATCGATCGGCCGGGTGTCTGATTTCCAGCGCGCATGACGGATGCGCAGGTCGCCGAAACGGGTGAACAAGTGGCCGTTGCGGGCATTGCGCGTCGGCATCACGCAGTCGAACATGTCGACCCCGCGCGCGACGGCGGCGACGATGTCCTCGGGCCGGCCCACGCCCATCAGGTAGCGCGGCCGGTCGGCGGGAAGCTTCGGGCAGGTTTCGTCGAGCACCATCAGGCGCTCGTCTTCCGGCTCGCCGACACTCAGGCCACCGATGGCGTATCCGTCAAAGCCGATCTCGATCAGGCCGGCCGCCGAGATCGCGCGCAACTCCGGATACATGCCGCCCTGGACGATGCCGAACAGGGCCGCCGGCGAGTCACCGTGCGCGGCCTTCGAGCGTTCGGCCCAGCGCAGCGAACGCTCCATCGAGGCGCGCGCCTGGTCGAAGGTGGCCGGATACGCGGTGCATTCGTCGAAGATCATCACGATGTCCGAGCCCAGCGCGCGCTGTACGGCCATGGATTCTTCCGGCCCCATGAAGATCCGACTGCCGTCGACCGGCGAGGCGAAGATCACGCCGTTTTCGTCGAGCTTGCGCAGGTCGGCCAGGCTCCACACCTGGAAGCCGCCGGAATCGGTCAGGATGGGCTTGTCCCAGTGCATGAATTCGTGCAGGCCGCCGTGTGCGGCGATGACCTCGGTGCCCGGGCGCAGCATCAGGTGGAAGGTGTTGCCGAGAATGATCTCGGCGCCGGTCTCGATCAGCTCCTCCGGCGTCATGCCCTTGACTGTCCCGTAGGTACCCACCGGCATGAAGGCCGGCGTCTCGATCGTACCGCGCGCGAACGTCAGCCGGCCGCGACGCGCGGGCCGGCGCGCATGAATCAACTCGAATTGCATCCGGGATATGCCCCAGGGATGTGCCAGTTCGGGATTATGCCGTGCCACGGGGCATGACACCCGACGGCGCGACGACCAGCTCGACAACCAGCTCGACAACCCGCTCCACGACCCGGGCAAGCCGGCGCACCATTCTCTATGCTTTGCCGATCGAATCAACACTTACGAGGAATCGAACATGACCTGGATACGGATCATCGAGGCAAGCGAGGCCGAAGGTACGCTGGCACGCATCTATCAGCGTTCGGCCGGCGGCGGCCAGGTCGATCAGATCCTGCTGGCCCACAGCCTGCGCCCGCACACGCTGGAAGGCCACATGGGGCTGTACCGCAGCGTGCTGCACCATCCGCGCAACACGCTGGATATATCCTTCGCAGAAGCCATCGGCGTGCTGGTCAGCCGCATCAACCGCTGCGCCTACTGCGTGGATCATCACAGCGCCGGCATGCGGCGCGCGCTCAAGAACCCGGCGCTTGCCGAGGCCTGGCTGGAAGCCCTGGAATCCGGTCCGCGCGAGGAGGTCTTCGACACCCGCCAGCGCGCCGCGCTGCTTTATGCCGAACAACTCACTGCGGCGCCGGCCGAATGCAGCCAGGAAGACATCGACGCGCTGCGCCGCGCCGGCTGGGACGATGGCGAAATTCTGGAAATCAACCAGATCATCGGCTATTTCTGCTATGCCAACCGCACCGTACTCGGGCTGGGCGTGACCACCGCCGGCGAGAAGCTGGGCGAGCACCCGGACCCGGCCGCCGGCTGAACCCCGACGCGGAATTTGCTATGATATGGGCGTATGGGTATAGCAATATTGTAGGAAATATGAAAACGACGGTAGAAATTCCGGATCCTGTGCTCGACGCGGCGCGCGAACTGGCCCGGCGTGACGGCACGACCGTCAAGGCCTTGATCGAGAAAGGATTGCGACGCGAAATTGCCGCCCGGGAGGAACAGGCGCCGTTCAAGTTGCGCAAGGCCAGTTTTGCCGGCAACGGACTTCGCCAGGACCAGGCAGATGTTTCCTGGGCGCGGTTGCGCGAACTCGCCTACGAAGACCACGACCGGCAGTGATTGCGGTCGACACCAACATTCTCGTATACGCCCACCGGGAAGACAGCCCGTTTCACGATGTCGCATACCGGCGGATCGAGGCACTTGCCGGCGGCTCGGCGGCGTGGGCGATTGCCTGGCCGTGCCTGCACGAGTTCCTGGCCATCGTGACCCATCCGCGCGTGTTCGACCCGCCAACACCGATGGCCCTGGCGCTGGACCAGGTCGATGCCTGGCTGGAATCTCCCTCGCTGGTGCTGCTTTCCGAATCGGGACAGCACTGGCCCGTGGTCTCCTCCCTGGCGAGAAAGGCGCGCATCGCCGGGCCGAAGATTCACGACGCCAGAATCGCAGCGCTGTGCCTGCAGCATGGCGTCGACGAACTGTGGTCGGCCGACCGTGATTTTTCGCTGTTCCCGGACCTGCGTGCAATCAACCCGTGCGTCGGTTGAGTCCTTCGGGCCCGAATCCGGGCGCCCTCTCCGTCAGACACGAAAAACCCCGCGCAAGGCGGGGTCTCTCATGGCTGGCGGAGAGGGAGGGATTCGAACCCCCGGAAGGCTACAAACCTTCAACGGTTTTCAAGACCGCCGCATTCGACCGCTCTGCCACCTCTCCGAAGTCGTATTTTTCAAAATTGGCGGAGAGGGAGGGATTCGAACCCTCGGTACGGTTCAACCCGTACACTCACTTTCCAGGCGAGCCCGTTCGACCACTCCGGCACCTCTCCGCTGAACCGGGAATTGTACCGCAGCGTATCCCTGCCTGTAACAGCCGCATGGCCCACTAGAGCATTTCGACCGCAACCGCGACGAAATGGCAACTGCTGCCCGCCAGCACGAATCCGTGCCAGATTGCATGCGAATACGGCACAGACTCGCGGTGATAGAAGACCGTCCCGACCGTATACAACACGCCGCCGGCCACCAGCCAGGCCAGTCCGGCAGGACTCAGTGCCTGAACCAGCGGCACCAGGGCGACCACGATCAGCCAGCCCATCCCGATGTAGGTTGCCGTCGAGAGCACCTTGTATCGCCCGGTGAAGAAAAGCTTGAACACGATTCCGATCACGGCCATGCCCCAGACGATCCCGAACAGCGACCAGCCCCAGCCCCCGCGGATCGCGGCGATGGTGAACGGCGTATAGGTGCCGGCGATCAGAATGAAGATGGCGCAGTGATCGAGAATCTTCAGCCGCGCCTTGGTACTCGGCTCACTGGCTGCATGATAGAGCGTGGATGCGGAATACAGCAAGACCAGCGAGGCGCTGAATATCGCTGTACTGATCAGTTCTCGCGTCCCTGCGTGCAGGGCCGCCAGGGCAATCAACACCGAACCGGCGCCAATCGAGAGGATGACGCCGACTCCGTGGGTCACGACATTGGCGATTTCTTCCCGCTGCAGTCCTCGCATACAGCCTCCGATAAGTTCGCCTTATTCACCACCCTTCCGTCGCGAAGGGCCGGCAGAACTGTTCGCTCTCGATCATAGCGCTTTACGGACGGGTTCCGGACCTGGTCCTCGACGCTTGGCATCGATCCGGACGTAAATTGCGCCGTCGCGCGCCGGGCCTTCAGCCATCCAAAGTCTTACATGGGTGCGTTGCTGTAATAGTGCCAGACGAAGATTGCCGCAGCGCCGCGATAGGGGCGCCAGCGCCGACCAACCGCTTCGGTCCTGTCGCGGTCGGGCCGGGCGCGCATGTTCTTGAGCCGGTGCAACCCGGCCTGGATGCCCAGGTCATCGGCGGGCCACACATCGGGCCGGCCGAGCGCGAACAGCAGGAACATCTCGGCGCTCCAGCGTCCGAAGCCTTTCAGCGCGGTGATCTGCTCGATCACTTCTTCGTCGGGGAGTTCGCCCAGGCGGGCGGGTACGAGCGTACCTTCCAGAACGGCCTGCGAAAGACCGCGCGCATAGCCGATCTTCTGGCGCGAAAGTCCCAGGCTGCGTAGCTCATCGTCGCACATGACGAGCACGCGCTCGGGCTGAAAATCGCCGTCCAGGGCCGCCTCCAGGCGCCCGAAAATGGTCGCTGCCGCCTTTACCGAAAGCTGCTGGCCGGCGATGATGCGCAACAAATGCTCGAAGCTCGGTTCGCCACGCCGGCGCTCGTCGGGATACCCGACCAGCCGCAAGCCCTGTGCGATATGGCGATCGCGGGCTGCAAGCTCATCCAGCGCCCGTACCAGGTGCCTGCGGGTCAGCTGAAATTCCAATTCGATCTCCTTCGTCGACGACGACTTGTCCATCATGATACTGATTGTTATCAACCCGGCATGCAATCAGCCATTCGGACTGGTAGCGCATGCCTGAGGCCCGGTGCCGGGCACGCGGGTCGGTTTCCAGGCGGATATCGGCAGCCCGGACCGGCTGGCCATCGGGAAGCGCGATCCATGCGATGCAGTCTTTCAGGAAGGCGCTCAATCCCCTGCCAGCAACGCCTGGATCGTGTCTTCGTCGATCGGCGGCTGGTCCTGCTTGCGGCCCTTGCCGTAGACGCTCTGGGCGAGTTTCTGCTTGCGCTCCTGCAGCGCGAGGATCTTTTCTTCCACCGTGCCTTCGGCGACCAGCTTGTAGACGAACACCGGCTTGTCCTGGCCGATGCGATGGGCGCGGTCGGTGGCCTGGTGCTCGACCGCCGGGTTCCACCACGGGTCGTAGTGGATGACGGTGTCGGCCTCGATGAGGTTCAGGCCGACGCCGCCGGCCTTGAGGCTGACCAGAAACAGCGCAACTTCGCCGTCGCGAAAACGCTGGATGGCTTCGTCGCGCCTGCGCGTCTGGCCGGTCAGCTTGGCGTAGGTGATGCCGCGCCTGTCCAGTTCCTTCTCGATCAGGCCGAGCATGGTCGTGAATTGCGAGAACAGCAGCACCCGGCGGCCTTCTTCCAGCATTTCGGGCAACAGGTCGAACAGCAGGTTGAACTTGGCCGACGGCGTGCCGTCGGTCCCCGGCGTGCCCCGGGGCAGCAGGCGCGGGTCGCAGCAGACCTGGCGCAGTTTCAGCAAGGCCTCGAGCACGATGATGTGGCTTCTGGCCAGGCCCTTGGCGGCAATCGCCTTGCGCACCTTCTTCTCCATCGTCAGCCGGACGCTCTCATACAGACGGGCCTGCTTGCCCTCGAATTCGGCCTGGCGCAGCAGTTCGGTCTTGGGCGGCAGTTCAGCAGCGACCAGATCCTTGGTCCGGCGCAGCAGGAACGGCGCGGTGCGGCGGTTGAGGCGTTCCAGACGGTCCGAATCGTTGTGTTTTTCGATCGGCGTACGGTAGTTGCGGGTGAAGCTTTCGCGATCGCCGAGAAAGCCAGGCATCAGGAAATCGAACTGGGCCCAAAGCTCGCCCAGGTGATTCTCCATCGGCGTGCCGGTCAGGCACAGGCGGTGCCGGCAATTCAGTTTGCGGACCACCTGGGCGGCCAGCGCACGCGGGTTCTTGATCTGCTGGGCTTCGTCGAGAATCAGGTAGTGCCAGGGCTGCTTGAGCAGCACTGAACGGTCGCGCGGCAGCAGCGGGTAGGTGGTCAGCACCAGGTCGAACTTGCCCAGCCGGTCGAAGTCGGTCGCCCGGTCCGGGCCGTGCAGCACCAACACACTCAAGTGCGGGGTAAACAGCTCGGCTTCGCGCCGCCAGTTGCCCATCAGGCTGGTCGGCGCGACGATCAGGCTGGGGTGTTGCATTCTTCCGGCGCGTTTCTCGACCGCCAGGTGGGCCAGCGTCTGGACCGTCTTGCCCAGGCCCATGTCGTCGGCCAGGATGCCGCCGAATTCGTGTTCACGCAGGAACTGCAGCCAGTCCAGACCGTGCTGCTGATACTCGCGCAACCGGCCCTTGAACGTGGTCGGGAGCTTGACGGTCTTGAGGCCGGAAAAATCGGCCAGCTTTCGCGCCAGTTTCTGCAGGCTGGTCGCACCACGCACCGGAATGCCTTCCAGGTCCAGCAGCCGGGCGGCATCGGGCCGGGCCAGTTCCAGGGTGTCTTCATTGACTCGATCGAACAGGTCGAGGATGGTCTTGAGCACCGGCTCGATCTGCTCGGCCGGCACGCGCACATAGTGGCCCTCGCCGGTATCCAGGTACAGCGTCTCGGGCAGGTCACCGGGCTGGTAGTGCTTGAGCAACTGACTGACCAGCGGCAGCAATGGCATCTTCCAGCCGTCGAATTCCAGATCAAAGCGCAGGCTGAACCAGTCGTTACCCTGGCTTTCGATCTCGCCGTCGATGCCGTCGGACTCGCTGACGGTGATCTCTTCATTGCCGAGTAATTCGATCCGCCAGCCGGCCTCACGCAGCCTCGGCGCGACCGTCTGCAGCCAATCGAACCAGGCATCGCGCAGGGCCGTGCCCTCGAGCTCGCCGGCCATCCGGAAGCGCTCTTCGTTGATCGCTTCCAGGCCGTTTTCTGCCAGCTCCAGAGCAAGTTGCCGCTCGGCATCCCGATCACGGTCAAGCTTGCGTATACGCGCGCCGGATTCGATGATGAGCTCGGTATGCGGGTGGCCAGGCGCAACCACCACATCTTCGTAGCGGTAGTGCAGACCGGCGCGCGCCCAATTCGGGTGCGTGGGGTCGAATTCGACATTCAGCCAGCCGGAAGGTGGAGTGTCGACATGCTCGTATGCCACCTTCACCGGCGTCGGCAGCGCGGGCATTTCCAGGGCCAGCTTTCGACTCAGACGCGGCGCCTCGGAGGCCGGAATCGGCGGTGCGCGCTTGAGCCACTCCAGGGTACGGCTGTCCACCCCGGCCGGCGGTTGCAGCGTGCCGATGGTCAGCGCTTCAGGGTCGACAAAACACGGCGGATCGGTCGGAACCAGCAAAGCTCCATCCGGCACGCCCATCTGCAACCGGTATCCCTTTTTCTGGTTGCCGGTCCAGCCCAGTTGCAGCTCACGCGGCGCCCCCGGCTCGAACGGGCCACGCCGTTCGGGGCCCCAGTACGCCCGTCCGGACTCGGCCATCCTGATCAGCGCCAGGTGGCCGGCCGCGCCGGACGGGTTGAATTCGGTGGACCAGAACTCCTCGCCGGCGCTGACCAGCTTGAGGATTTCCTCATCCCCTGCCTGAAGGTATTGCGGGCTCGATCGGTAGCGCGGGCCCGTCCAGGAATGCTGGCGCGTCAAGGGATTGATCAAGCGGCCCTTGCCCCAGTCTCCGTTCTTCTTGCGCCGGGCAACGGCAAATTTGATCTGCACCTCACCGGTCCGGCCCCGGACCCGGTCGAAAAGGTACAGCAAGGCCTCAGGCGATTCGGCTGCCGGCCCCTCATCCCCAGGCAATTCGGCCAACCAATTGTCGATCTGATGGGCGACTTCTTCACGCTTGGCCGGCGTCCTGGGTGCCAGCGCCTGCCAGGTCAGCACCAGTGCGACGACATGCTTGCAGTTGAACTCGACCGGACACGAGCAGTCACCGTCGAGAACGATTTTCCTGCCCTCGCGGTTGATCTCGATGCGTTGACGGTAAGGCTGGAATTGCGTGCCCTGGCAGGTGCCGATCAGGCGCACACCGCCGCCCGGCAGGCGCTCGACCTGCTCCAGGCTGGCGTGGCCGTCGCGAAAATAGCGGCTGCCGCGCTGCCACGAACCGGAATCGGTCTCGCGTGCCAGCCACGAGGCCGAAAGCTGCTGGGGAACAATCATCAAGGGGCGATCTGGCTGCAGGATTTCAGCGCTATGGTAGTGGCAAAACAGACCAGCCGTCGATCAACCCGCCTTGCCAGCGGTCCATTCACAGCATGCAATGACCGTCGCCGCGCGGCACCAGATAAATCGGCGTGCGCGGGTGCAGCAGCCGAACCGTGCGGAAAAGCGATATCTCGGGGCAGAACAGCCGCAGCATCTCGCCCCGGACGCCCGTCAGCCCGGGCAGTGAATCGCGCGCTGCCAGCCCGCGCGCGGCCAGCTCGGTGGCCACGGCAAACCCCACCACCCTGGCGCCGATGATGGTGATCTCCACCATGTCGTCACTATAACGTTCCCGATTGCGCCCATCCCTCAGCGGTCGCGCCGACGGCAGGTTCCGCAGCCGGCGGCGGGCGCAAGCGGCCCGGAAAACGCGCTTGCGGGCCTTGACCCCTGCGGCCAGATGACGCAATATATACCGCACACGGTGCCCGGGATCCACAAGATCTTGGGTCAAAAGGGAATCCGGTCCAAATCCGGAGCTGTCCCCGCAACTGTAGGCGGCGAGCCTCGATTCCGTTGCACAGGGTCACTGGCGCAAAAGCGCCGGGAAGGCCGGGAATCGCAGGCGGCGACCCGCAAGCCAGGAAACCTGCCGTGTGCATACACTAACCAGCGCGGGCGGGGCTCCCGGCGGCGGTCGGCGCAGGGGGCTGCGCGTGATTCGTCGATCGATGCTCCGTTCCGGCTCAACGGAGGATTGAATGAAGGCACTTGAACGCACCCCCGACCCGACTCGCGATCCCATCGCTGAATCCAGTTACCCGGCCCATTCACACAAGCGGCTGCCGGACGAGCGACTGCTCGATGATGCGACCCGCAAGGCGCCGGCCGGCGACGGCGCACCGGGCGAGCCGCGCCACGCGCCGACCCCTGCTCCGCTGGCCACCCGGCCGCAGCCTGGCGATCTTCGGCTGGATCGCAGGCGCGATGATCTGCTGACCGCGTTCGGCCGCCAGACCCTGGCCGACCGCTACCTGCTGCCCGGCGAAGGCCCGCAGGACATGTTCGCGCGCGTGGCCTGCGCCTATGCCGACGACCGTGCCCACGCCCAGCGGCTTTACGATGCCATGTCCCGGCTGTGGTTCATGCCGGCAACACCAATTCTGTCCAACGGTGGCACCACCCGCGGGTTGCCGATTTCGTGTTTTCTCAACGCGGTGCCCGATTCGCTCGAAGGCATTGTCGAGACCTGGAACGAGAACGTCTGGCTGGCCTCCAACGGTGGCGGCATCGGCACCTACTGGGGCCAGGTGCGCGCCATCGGCGAGCCGGTCAAGGGCAGCGGCCAGACCTCGGGCATCATGCCGTTCGTGCACGTCATGGACGGGCTGACGCTGGCCATCAGCCAGGGCTCGCTGCGGCGCGGCTCGGCGGCGGTCTATCTGGATATCCATCATCCCGAGATCGAGGAGTTCCTCGAAATCCGAAAGGCCTCGGGCGACTTCAACCGCAAGGCGCTCAACCTGCACCACGGCGTCAACATCACCGACGAATTCATGGCCGCCGTCACCGAGGGCCGCGAGTTCGGCCTGAGAAGCCCGAAGTCCGGCGAGGTGACCCGCACCGTGGAGGCGCGAACACTGTGGCAGCGCATTCTGGAGACCCGGCTGCAGACCGGCGAACCGTACCTGCTGTTCATCGACACGGTCAACCGCGAGCTGGCGCCGCACCTGAAGAAACTCGGGCTGAAAGTCACCACCTCCAACCTGTGCTGCGAGATCACGCTGCCGACCGGCCCGGACCACGACGCGCGCGAGCGCACCGCAGTGTGCTGCCTGTCGTCGCTGAACCTGGAGACCTGGGACGAGTGGCACGACGAGCCGGAGTTCATCGAGGACGTCGCGCGCTTTCTCGACAACGTGCTGACCGACTTCATCGAGCAGGCTCCCGACAGCATGGCGCGGGCGCGCTACTCGGCGCTGCGCGAGCGCTCCGTGGGGCTGGGCGTGATGGGCTTTCACTCGTTTCTGCAGGCGCGCGGCATTCCGTTCGAATCTGCGCCGGCCAAGTCCTGGAACCTGCGCATCTTTCGCCACGTCCGCCGGGCCATGGACCGCGCCTCGAAGACGCTGGCCGCCGAGCGCGGGCCGTGCCCGGATGCGCGTGAAACCGGCGCGATGGAACGCTTCAGCCACAAGCTGGCGATCGCGCCGACCGCCTCGATCAGCATCATCTGCGGCGGAACAAGCGCCTGCATCGAGCCGATCCCGGCCAATATCTACACCCACAAGACGCTGTCGGGATCGTTCACGGTGCGCAACCGGCACCTGAAGGCGCTGCTGGCCGAACGCGGCCTCGACGACGAGGCCACCTGGCATTCGATTCTCGAACATGAAGGCTCGGTGCAGCACCTGGAATGCCTGGACGACGACGAAAAGGCGGTCTTCCGCACCGCTTTCGAGATCGACCCGCGCTGGATCGTCGAGCTGGCCGCCGACCGCGCGCCGCTGGTCTGCCAGAGCCAGTCGCTGAACCTGTTCCTGGCCGCCGACATCGACAAGTGGGATCTGCACATGCTGCACTACACCGCCTGGAAGCGCGGCATCAAGAGTCTGTACTACTGCCGCTCTCGCGCCATCCAGCGCGCCGGGTTTGCCGGCCGGCTCGAGGCCGCCGATCAGGCCGCCGCAACTTCGGGTGAGGCCACGGATTACGAGGAGTGCCTTGCATGTCAATGAACGACATCCATCAACTGTACGCCGCCGATCCGCGCGCGCTGGCCGGCACCGGTCGCATCGGCCTGCTCGAAGAGACCGGCAGCTACAACGTCGAGCGCTACCCGTGGGCGTATTCGTTCTGGAAGCGCCAGCAGCAGATCCACTGGATGGGCGAGGAAGTGCCGCTGGGCGACGACGTGCGCGACTGGAGCTCGGCGCGCATCACCGATGCCGAGCGCGCGCTGCTGACCCAGATCTTCCGCTTCTTCACCCAGTCCGATGTCGAGGTCGCCGACAACTACTTGAAGCACTACATCCCGATCTTCAGGCCGCTGGAGATCCAGATGATGATGGCGGCGTTTTCCAACATGGAAACGGTGCACATCGACGCTTATGCGCTGCTGCTCAAGACCCTGGGGATGCCGGCAATGGAGTTCGAGGCCTTTCGCGACTACCGCGAAATGCGCGCCAAGGCCGACTACATGCAAAGCTTCGGCGTCGATACTGTTGCCGACGTGTCGCGCACGCTGGCGATGTTCGGCGCGTTCACCGAGGGCATGAGCCTGTTCGCCAGCTTCGCGATGCTTCTGAACTTCCCGCGCTTGAACAAGATGAAGGGGATGGGCCAGATCGTGAGCTGGTCGGTGCGCGACGAATCGCTGCACTGCGAGGGCGTCATCCGGCTGTTTCACCAATGGAATGAAGAGACCGGCGCGCTCACCGGGTCGGTGCGCGACGACATCCTGGATGTCGCGCGCACCATGGTCGGACTGGAGGAAGAATTCGTCGACCTGGCCTTCGGGCTCGGCGAGGTCGAGGGCATGAGCGCCGCCGACATCAAGGCCTACGTGCGCTATATCGCTGACTGGCGGCTGGCCCAGCTTCGCCTGCCGACGCTGTTCGGCAACTTCGAGCAAGGCGACGGCCGCTACGAGGCGCGCCGCGCCCATCCGCTGCCGTGGCTGACTGAAATCCTCAACGGCGTGGAGTTCGCCAACTTCTTCGAGCAGCGCGCCACCGAGTATTCCAAGGCCGCCACCCGCGGCCGCTGGGAAGGCCCGGACGGGGTCTGGGCACGGTTCGATCGCCAGCAGGCCCGCCCGGGCAGCCTGTGAACAACCCGACAGCGCGGCGTCGGCGACAACACCGGCACCGGATCGAAGTGAACAACCCGACAGCGCGGCGTCGGCGACAACACCGGCACCGGATCGAACTAAAATGAGACACAGGGCTCACAGCTGCCACCTCAGGCCGCCGCGCACGTTGGTGCCCGGCTCGGCCAGCAGCGGCAGCACGGGGTCGTCGGGTGGGCGGTTGATGACATTGGCATGGTTGAACCAGCGCTGCACGGCTGCCTTGACCCGCCCGGGGGTGGGTTCGCGTGCCAGTACCACTCGCAGGCGGCCGTCGTTCAGCTTCACCTGATCGACGTTGCCAGAATCAATTTTTAGGCGATACTGCCGCCCCAGGTAGCGATGCGTCTCCCCGTTGAGGTATTGGCGCGCTGGCGTGCGCGGCTGGTAGCGCTCAAACTCGATCAGTTGGCGATTAATCCAGCGCGCGCGACGCCGTACCCGCTCAGCAATGACGACCGGATCACAGTCCTGTGGTGCGCGCACCAGCACTCTCTGGTCAGGGTGCACCTCGATGCACAGAGTTCGTCGCCCGGGCAATAACACGACCTGATATTCGATTCGGTGCTTGCCGTATTGGATGAAATCGTTCACGGAATCAAGCCACCGGCATGCGATGGCGGGCCAGTTGCATGGCCTTGTCGATCATGCTGTCCATCTCGTCGGTGCTCAGGGCGATACCCTTTCTGCCACGCAGCTCGTCATACAGGTAGTCATCGATCTGGTCGATGGCCTGCCTCTGGGCATCGAGATCATCCCAGAAGCCGACCTTGCGATGCGCCAGCAGTATGTTCCAGATCGCAATGGCCGTCTCGGCACTGGTGTCGGCAGCCTGTCTGGCATCGCCGACATGTGAGCTGACCACTGGCAGTAGCAGGCCATGAATGGCGGCGGCATCGGGCTGATCGGAGAGCGCGAGGGGCAAGTCTTCGTCCTGGCCGGCCACGACCTTGTTGCGCACGTCCGTCACACGCTCAAGATATTCGATATCGGAAATCCGGCGAGCCCGGTAATCGTCGATGGCCTGCTGGATCATTTTGGAAAACTTCTCGTAGAAAGCAGGATCCTGCTCCAGCCGCTCGTTGATGGCCCGTTTCGTGGCATGAGCGATCATGTCGGCCTTTGCATCCGCGCCCTTCGCGCCGACCTGGTCCTCGACAACCTGCTGGAACTGGTCTTTGTCGAAGATATTGACCGGTTCGTTCAGGCGCAGCACTTCACTGGCGCTGATGTGAGTGTCGAGCAGCTTCTGGATTCGCGGTTCGAAGTCGCGGTAATCGACCGATTCGGCGTAGCGCAGCCGGACGGCCTGCTTGAGCTTGACGAACCGTTTCAGGTCATTCTTGTACTCGCGCACACGCTGTTCGGGCGTTTCGGTGATAAACCGTTCGCTTGACAGGGCAATCGAGAGTGTCTTTGCAAATGCGGACAACCGCTCGTAGAACGTTTCTCGAATGTTCTCATCGGCCAGCAACTGCTCGTAGGCTTCCTCATCGCTCTTGTTGTGAACGGTCTTGAATACATCCAATAGTTCAGCGTGGCGCTGCGGCAGGACTGCGACTTGGTCATGGATGGAGGCCAGCGCGCCGGCCAGGTCGGTCTCGTCAAAGCCTTCCAATGCGCTGTAGGTGGTCAGGGCGTGGTCCAGCTCACCCAGAATGCCGACATAGTCGATGATGTAACCGAACTCCTTGCTGCGGCTGCCGGCCTCATCCTCGTACAGCCGGTTCACCCGGGCGATTGCCTGCAGCAGGGTATGGTCCTTGAGACGTCGGGTCAGGTACATAACGGTATTGCGCGGGGCGTCGAAGCCGGTCAGCAGCTTGTCCACCACGATCAGGATTTCGGGCTCTTCACCGCGCTTGAAGGCGTTGATGATGCTCTTGAGATAGTCGTCCTCCGAGCCATGGCGCTTCATCATGCGCTGCCAGAAAGCGACCACGGCATCGTTGGCCTCCTCGGCATCGACCTCATCGAACCCTTCGCGCTGATCCGGCGGCGAGATAACGACCTCGCTGCTGACCTCCCCCAGTTCGTCGAGAAATTCCTTGTACTTGAGCGCCGAGGCCTTGTTGGGCGCGACCAACTGGGCCTTGAAGCCCGTGCCCTGCCAGTTCATGCGGAAATGTTCTCTGATATCGAAGGCGCGCATGTAGATCACCTGGTCGGCCTTGTTGAGCATCTCGGCGCGCGCGTACTTCTTCTTCAGATCGGCCTTCTGCTCGTTATTCAGGTCCCGCGTATGGCGCTTGAACCAGGTATCGATGGCCGAGCGATTCTGCTCCAGCTCCACCAGGCGGCCTTCGTAGAGCAAGGGTACGATGGCACCATCAGCGACAGCCTGGTCAATGGCGTACGTATCGATGATGCCGCCAAAGCGCTGGACATCGCTCTTTTCCTTTGCGAGCAATGGCGTGCCGGTAAAGCCGATATAGCAGGCGTTGGGCAGCATCTGGCGCATGCGTGCCGCGTGATTGCCAAGCTGGTGGCGCTGGGTTTCGTCAACCAGCACGAAAATATCCGGCGATTCGTCCTGAAACTGACCGTGGGCCAGTGCCTTGTCAAACTTGTGCACAAGGGTGGTGACGATGTGGGACTGATCCTCAGCCAGCAAGGACAGCAGATGACGGCCGCTGGTCGCGCGCTCGGGCACCAGCCCGCAGGCGGCGAAGGTATTGCGCAACTGCTTGTCCAGATCCACCCGGTCGGTCACCAGCACGATTCTGGGATTGCGGATGGCGGGATGCATGGCCAGGGCGCGAGCCAGCATCACCATGGTCAGCGACTTGCCCGAGCCCTGTGTGTGCCAGACAATGCCCCCGCGTCGACGCCCGTCCTCGGCCAGCCGGGCTACTCGCTCCAGAATCCGGCGCACGGCGAAATACTGCTGATAGCGTGCGATCTTGCGCACACCGGCATCGAACACCGTGTACGACCAGGTCAGCTCCAGCAGGCGCTCGGGCCGGCAAAGGGCATAAAGGGCGCGGTCCTGTTCGGTGAGCGTGCGTGTCTTCAGATAGCCGGCCTGCTCGTCGTGCTGGACGCCGAGCCGGCTGAAAATCACATCGAACAGCGAAGCCTTGATGCGTTCCGGCAGCGGCTTTTCCAGAAGCGGTTCGAGATCGGCATCGTCGATGCGCTCCTTCCACTTCGACCAGAACTTCGCCGGCGTCCCGGCGGTGGCATAGCGCACCTCGTTCTTGTTGCTGGCCAGCACCATTTGCACGTAGCAGAAAAGCCGCGGAATGTACTCATCGCGCTGGTTCCGGATCATCTGCGAAATACCCTGATCGACTTCAAGGCCAGGCGATTTGCACTCGATCACGGCAAACGGAATGCCGTTGACGAACAGCACCAGGTCGGGCCGCGCCGTTTCCAGGCTGCGGCTGCGCTCCACGGAAAATTCGGGCGTGACGTGAAAAAGGTTGTTGGCCGGATTGCGCCAGTCGATATAGTTCAGGTCGAAGCTCTTGCGATCGCCCTCGATGCTCTGCTCCAGCGCCAGTCCCAGGGTCAGCAGGTCGTAGACGGCCTCATTGGTCTTGAGCAGGCCGTCATACTTGATATTCTTGAGCCGCTGAATCGCCGTCTGGATGTTTTCCTCGCTGAACAGATAGCTCTCACCCCGGTAGTGAATGCGATTGAGCGCCTTGAGCTGATCGCGCAGAATGTCTTCGAGTAGCACTTGACTCGCTTTGCCACCCCGGGCGGCCAAAGCTTCGGCAGGACTCAGATACTCGTAGCCCAGATTGACCAGCATCTGGACGGCGGGAATCTGCGATAGATGCTTTTCGTCGAAGCGAAAACCATTACCATCTGATTCTATTGATAATTCAGTCATGACTACTTCCATCGATTTCCGGCCGTTTACGCAAATTTGCGTTTCGCCGGCGTTTGCGCTAACATCAGTTCAAAGGTACCCCCCCGATGACAAGAGCCCAAGGGGCTCTCTCCGTAAGGAGTAGTCGGGGGGGTCAATTTTTCGGGGGCTTCAGTAGTAATAGGTCACCCCCGTCCTGAAAATGTCGAACTCGCTGCGCAGCGCCGGTCTGATCAAATCGTAAAATTCCGAGTCGCCACGCTGCCATTTCCTAAGTACCGCCCAGTTGCAGTAATCTGCCACTTGTAAACCATAGTGCGAGCGGGATTGGTGGTGTCGAATGCGATAGCGCATTCCTGCAGGTAGCATTTCCGCAAGTACCGTTTTGATGGCTTTCTCCACAGCACGGCGTTTCCTCTTCACCGGGATGGTGTCGGTGATGACGATCACCTCTTCTACGCCATTGACCACCTCGCGTTCGATCACATAGCGAAGCAGGTAGCCAAGCATCCTGGGATAGAACGCCTCAACAGGCCGAAGCGCGGGACCCGCCTTCGGCTTTTCGACGATCAGGCTGTCGATGCACAGCGAATCCAGATGCTCGGTGATCAACTCGAACACCCTGCGCCGCACGTGGGTGTTGTCATCGGCGCAATGGAAATACTCGGTGTCCAGTCCATACTCCAGGCAGTCGTGCTTGTAGTCGTCCAGCGGCCCGTGTGCTGGAAACGGGCGACGCATGGCTACGCTGCTCAGGGCGAAATAGCGCGTGCCGTTGGGGCTGAAATCGAAGTTTCCGCCCTCATCCAGGAAGACGTAAGCGCATCGCGTCACGTTGTGGCTGCCTCCTTGGCGAACTTAATGATCTTTTTTTCCACACAGCTGGACCGAGAAGCGTCTTGCTCAGGAAGTCGTAGAACCGTAGTTTCGAAATGATCAGTTGTTCGGTTTCCCGGATGGCGGTATCCCATGTGAGCAATACTTCGCTAATGGCTTGCTGCTCCGTCAAGGGCGGGAGCGGAATCCGAAAATGCTTCTTGAGGGTTGTTGGATTGATGTTGGCCTGACTAATCGCCCGCGTCGACAATCGCCTGATTTCGCGCAGCCCCCTTCGCTGGCAAGAATTTGAATGACGAAATCGGGGTCGACTTGGTTACGATCCAGCTCCAAGCGTACCAAGTAGGAAGCAAAAACTGCTTTTTCGGATCCTCGATAGATGCCTGTCTTGCCCACTAAATCCGGGCTATTGGTGCGGTTTAACAGGATGTCACCATCCTTGAGCAAGTAGGGTTCCGCTTCTCGGGCGGTCAAATCAACCCTTAGTTCAGGGTCGATCTTGACGCGCCCATTTTGAATATTCTTCATGCCCACGATGGGATTGGTGCCATTGGTGTCCGTAGGCATCGACAGTCCATACTGCGACGAGCGGATCACGTTCCCGATAGCGATTGTTTGCCATTTCACTTTTTCTTTCCCCGACTATGGGCGTCCAGCGTCCGCTCGGTCTGCTCCAGCACCTCCATGTCCTCGGTATCGGCTGCTTTCCGCGCCGCTTCACTCCGGGCGGCGTCGAAGCTCTCGTAGTGTTCCAACGCCAGCTTTTCTGCCACATCGGCGCGCAGCTTGCCGGCGTGGGTCAGTACCTCGCGTTCGTTGAACTGCAGGAAGGCATCGAGCTTTTCTTCCCAGTCGTGCATGGTCATGGTTTGGCGGCGCCCGGCCTGGTCTTCGGCGTAGTCGAGGTACATCACCACGATGCGGTCCAGGGCGCGCATTTCCTTGTCGTTCAGGTAGTTTTTGGCGATCGTGACGTCGCCCTTGCGGACCCGGCTGCCCTTCCAGGTGGTCAGGCCCATGTTGGGCAGTTCCGGGTCGGCGCGGCCGGCGATCAGTTCGGCGGCGGTGTGGCCGGTGATGGCCCAGAGCATCTTGTTCTGGACTTTCTTGAAGAACAGTTGGGCGGCCTCGCTTTTCGGATCGTAGTCGACGGCGGTGGTGTAAATGTCGCGGATTTTCTGGTAGAAGCGCTTCTCGGAGGCACGGATCTCGCGGATGCGCTCAAGCAGTTCGTCGAAATAGTCCAGCCCGCCGGGCTCCTTGAGCCGAGTGTCATCGATCACGAAGCCCTTGATCAGGTATTCGCGCAGGTGGGTCGTCGCCCACTGACGGAACTGAGTGCCACGCGGGGACTGGACGCGGTAGCCCACGGCCAGCACCATGTCCAGGCTGTAGATCTTGACCTTGCGTCGTACCTGGCGGCCACCTTCCTGGCGAACTATTAAATCCTCTTTAATGGTTGCCTCGGCCTCGAGTTCGCCTTCCTTGAGTACGTTCTTGATGTGGACATTGATGTTCGGCACGGAGGTGTCGAAAAGCTCGGCAATTTCGCGCTGGCTCATCCACACCGTCCCGTCGGCAGCCCTGAGCTGGATGCGGGCGCTGCCGTCCTCGGTGGTGTAGAGGATCAGTTCGCCGTCACTCATACGCCGAGTTCCTTGAGGTACTGCTTCATCCGGCCGCGCACCTCGGCCAGTTCAGTCTCGAGCTGCTCGATTTCCGCTTCCACCGCGGCGATGTCGATCTCCTCCTCTTCCTCGTAGGTGTCGACGTAGCTCGGGATGTTGAGGTTGTAGTCGTTCTCGGCGATTTCCTCCGGGGAGGCCAGATACGCGTACTTGTCCACGGCCTTGCGGGCCCGGAACGTTTCGACGATGCGCTGACGGTGTTCGTCGAGCAGAGTGTTCTGGTTCTTGCCGGGCTGGAAATCGGCACTGGCGTCAATAAACAGCACGCCGGCGTCATTTTCCCGCGTGCCGCCCTTCTCCCTGGCCCGGTCGAACACCAGCACGGCGACCGGGATCGAGGTGGTCGGGAACAGATTTCCGGCCAGGCCAATCACGGCATCGAGCAGGTTGTCCTCGATCAGAGCGCGGCGGATGCGGCCCTCGGCGCCGCCGCGAAACAGCACGCCGTGCGGCACGACCACGGCCACCCGGCCTTCGCGTGGCAGGGCCGATTCGATCATATGGGTGATGAAGGCGTAATCGCCCTTGGATTTCGGGGGCAGGCCGCGCCAGAAGCGGTTATAGCGGTCTTCTTCCAGGTCTTCGTGGCCCCATTTGTCGAGACTGAAGGGGGGATTGGCGACCACCACGTTGAATCGCATGAGCTGGTCGCCCTCGACCAGGGCCGGGCTGTTGAGCGTATCGCCCCACTCGATGCGCGCGGCGTCCTTGCCGTGCAGGAACATGTTCATCCGCGCCAGCGCCCAGGTGCTGCCGTTGACCTCCTGGCCGAACAGGGCGAAATCGCGACTACCGTTCTGCTCGACCAGGCTGGCCGCCTCGATCAGCAAGCCACCGGAACCGCAGGTGGGGTCACAGATCCGGTCGCCGGGTTTCGGGTCGGCCAGCAGCGCGAGCAGTTTTGAAACCTGCTTGGGCGTGTAGAACTCGCCGGCCTTCTTGCCGGCATCGGAAGCGAAACGCTCGATCAGGTAGATATAGGTGTTGCCGATCAGATCCTCGTCCACGCGCGAGGGTCGCAGGTCGAGCTTGTTGAAATCCTTGAGCAGGTTTTCGAGCCGGCGATTGCGGTCGCGCGCCTTGCCCAGGCTGGATTCCGAGTTGAAGTCGATATTGCGGAACACGCCTTCGAGCTTGGCCTTGTTAGCTTCCTCGATGTGTTCGAGCACGATATTGATCAGCTCGCCGATGTTGGGCGCCGTTCGGCGCTCGTACAGCGCGTTGAAGTCGGCCAGAAATCGGTCGGTTGTCTTCCCGGTTTTCTCGTCCTTCATTTCGATATAGGGAAGGATGAAACGCTCGCGCTGAAGCTTGCGCCGGATACGCTCGTCGTTATCGCCGTACTCGACCTTGTACGACTCGTAGTGGTCTGCCCACAAATCGCTGATGTACTTGAGGAACAGCATGACCAGGATGTAATCCTTGTACTGGGCCGGGTCGATCACGCCGCGAAACGTGTCGCAGGCGGCCCAGGCGGCGTTGTTGATTTCTCTCTGGCTGACTTGGTCGGTCATGATTCGGCCTTCAGTGCTTGTTGGTTCAGGATGAATTGGTTTCGCTGCGCGCGACGGGCGGCGATCCTGGAGATCAGGGCTTGCTCGGTTTCGGCCAAGGCTGCGGCTTCGGCGATCAACTTCTGTCTTTCGAGGCTCGGTACCGGCACCTTGATGGATTTGAGGCTGTCGGTAGTAATCATCTGCACCGCAGTGCCCCTCGCCAGCGCGCCCAGCCTGGCCAGCGTGGCGGGCGAATTGAGAAACCAGCGCAAGTATTCAGGCAGCACATCGACGGGACGCAGCCTGAGCAACGGCGCTGCCAGAACGGCCGGTTCGATGCTGTCCGGGACGAGAGCGGCGCCATAGCTCACGCCGCGCGATCGAAACACCAGGTCTCCGGGCTGGAGAAGATGAATGCGGTTGAGCTGCGGAATGATCGCTCGGACGGCCCGGTCGAGAACCAGTCGGTTTGACTCATTAATGTCTTTCATCTGGACGACCAGATGGGCTCCGTCGGGTTCGGGCTTGACCTTCGAACGAAAGGAGTAACCTGATCGAATCTCGGAAATTTCACCAAGCGATTTCAATTCTGCAAAAACTCTGTTTCTCATGTTGGATGAAATCTTATCAGGATGACATGCATCTGCCAACCGGAGTAATCGAATTTCTGTAAAGTTCTAATAAGGATGGAAATCAAGAAGGAGCGCAAACATGGTGGGAGGTGTCAACCGGGTGTCAACTGCCTGCCCCGGATCGCGCTAGCTGCGCCTCGCTAGCTGTGCCTGGCTTGACTGACACGGAGAATTCGGTGTGCGCAGGCGCAACGCACGCTACAAGCACCAACAGGATTCCAGAGGGTCACTCGCCTGCTTCTGACCCCGTAAAGGTCGGCATTGTGTTCCGTCGCGTTTACGAACAGCTCAACAGCTCGATGCCTGCTGAGAAATCAGCGAAGTTTCGTGGCGTTCGCCAATCCGACGCTGCAGGCGCATCCGGTGAATTTTGCCTATTGCGACTGTGCACGCCCCGTTTGCCGAGCATCGGGGAGTCACGAGTTCTCAGAATCTCCAGCCCAGGGTTCCACGCACATGCGTGCCCGGCTCGGCCAGCAGCGGCAATACGGGGTCGTCGGGTGGGCGGTTGATGACATTGGCATGGTTGAACCAGCGCTTGTCGGTCAGGTTGAAGATGCCTACGTTCAGGCTCAATGCCTGCGTGAGGTTCCAGCGCCCGGTCAGGTCGAATACGGTTGAACCGGGTGCCGAGAACAGCGGGTCGCCCTGTTCGTCTTCCAGGCGTCTCTGGCTTCGGGTGGCGGTGCTGATGAAACGGATTTCCCAGTCCGGCGTCGGCGCATAACTCAGCGCGGCAATGGCCCGCGGCGGGCTGATGCCGGGAAGCGAGCGGCCGGTGTTGCGGTCCTCGCCGCGGGTCCATTCGGCCGAGACTTCCAGCTCCAGGCCGTATCCGAGCCGCTGGCGCGCACGCAGTTCACCACCCTCGATCTCGACCCGGTCGCGGTTGATGGACTGGAAAAGCAGTACCTGCCCGACCGGGTCGAAGCCGACCAGCGCGCGGGTGTCGATGAAATCCCGGAAGCGGTTGCGGAACACGGCCAGGTCCAGTGAGGTGTCGGCCGATCGCCAGCGCACGCCGGCTTCCAGCGTGTGGCCCCGTTCCGGGTCCAGGTCCGGGTTGGGAATTGCGCGAATGCCGAACAGCGGAATGTCCAGGCCGATGTTGACGTCCTCGAACGGCGGCGCGCGAAAACCGCGCGCGAACTGAAAGAAGCCTTCCAGCCCTTCGGTCAGCGGCCAGACCAGGCCGACGCGCGGCGCCCAGGCGGTGGTGTCCAGATCGATGATCGCGGCATCCGGGAAGGCATCCGAGAAGAGCGGGTCAGCGCGACTGTCGAGATCGTAGTACTCGAAACGTGCCCCGGGACTTAAGCTCGGGCCACCCTCCCACAGGCGGATTTCGTCGTACAGATACAGCCCGGCCTCGGTGACGCGGGTGCGCGGAAAGTCGCGCAGCGGAAAGCGCTCGCCCAGCACGGTGGTCGACACCGCGCCGGTATTGAGGCGGGTTTCGGTGGCAAAGCGCTGCTGTTCGAGATTGGTGCGGCTGATCTCGAAGCCATAGCCGATGCGGTGACGAAAACCGGCAAATTGCAGTTCGCTTTCCAGGTCGGCGCCCAGGCCGGTGCTTTCCTGGCGGAATTCGAAGCGCCGGAACAGATCGACCGGCGTCCGGGCCAGCGGCCGTGATTCATCGGTCTGCTGTAGCGTGTCGGTGACTTCGCGCCACAGCCGGGCATGGCCGCGTGCGACCGGACCGAGTGCGGAGAAGTGATGGTCGAGCAACACGCGCCAGCGATTCTGCCGGTCATCGCCGATCAGCCGGGTGGTGTTGGCAAACCGGCCCGTGCCCAGCAGCGCGCGGGCATCGCTGTCGCGCTCCTCGCGCATGCCGTCCAGCGTCAGCCTGAGCCTGCCGTAATCGGTCTGGCGTGCCAGCCGGAACACGAACGCTCCCTGGTCCCGATCCAGCCGGTCACGCGCCAGATCATCCGGGCGGTCGGCGACGTCGCGCTCGTCCGAGGTCTGGCCCGATGCAGCCAGCAGTCCGCTCCAGCGACCGGTGCGGGCGGCATGCGCGGCCGTTGCGCGCAGCCGATCGTTGTCGCTGCCGCCGGCCAATTCAATGCGGCTGGCCTGGTCACTACCGATCAGCAGGTCATCGGCTTCCAGCAGCGAGACCGCGACCACGCCGCCCAGGGCGTCGCTGCCGTAGATGGTCGAGGCCGGCCCGCGCAGAATCTCGATGCGCCCGACCAGGCCCAGTTCCAGCAACCCGCGCCCGGAATCGGCGAAGTTGCCGACCGTGAAACGATCGGCGGCCGGCACGTTGTCGACCACCAGCGCGGTGCGGTTGCCCCCCAGCCCTCGGATCCGGAAACCGCCGAATCCGAAACGCGTACCGCCACCGTCGACCTCGATGCCCGGCTCGTACCGGATCAGGTCCTGCAGATCCAGCGCGACATCGCGCTCGATGCGATCGCGGTCGAACACCGTGATGGTGCCGGCGACCTCGGAAAGCGCGCGCGGCTGGCGGGTAGCAACCACGGTGACGGTGTCCAGCGCCAGGGCCGACTCCTCTTCAGCATGCTTCTCGTCCGGCCCGGTCTGCGCGGCCATCGTGGCCGGCAGAAAGCCAAGCGTGAGGCTCAGGATGAAGAGAAAGTTTGTTTTCGGAATCACAATCATTCCTTTTTCGGGTTCAGGGCAAAAAAAGCCCCGGCTCACGCACGACTACCGGGGCTGAGTTGCAGATCGGTCCGCTTGCACGTACTCACCGCAATGATCGCGCTCGCCTCTTCCGCACCCCTCCCTCACACGGAGGGAGGGAGCTGGAGGCAGCAATGTTCGCGGTTTAGTAGACCTCCATCCGCGTGTTGTAATTGTTGAACTTGCCGGTAGGCGTGACGATCCGCTCACCCTTGATCACGTGCTTGAGTTCACGGGTCTTGTCGTCGACAATGACAATCGCCGATTCCTCCTCCATGCCCGACCAGACCGAGAACCAGACCTCGTCGCCGCCCTTGTTGAACTCGGGCTGTACGACACGCTTCGGCCCCGGGCCCAGCTCGGCCCATTCGGCGATCGGCAGCACTTCGTACCCGGCTTCCAGGTTGTTGATGTCGAACACCGCAATCGATTGGCTGATCGCCTCGTCGGGATTGAGCGGCGTGTCGACCCACAGGTTGGTCGATTTCGGATGAGTCTTGACGAACAGTGAACCGCCGCCCTGGCCCTGCAGCACGCGCACCGGCTTGAAGGCATGATCCGGGTGATTCTCCGGGTCGGTGCCGATCAGCGTGATGTCGGCATTGCCCAGCGCGCTGGTCACCCAGACCGGGCCGAATTCCGGATCGATGAAGTTGGCGCCACGGCCGGGGTGAGGAATGCGCTCGACATCGACCAGCGCTGCCAGCTTGCGCTCCAGCGCGTCGACCACCGCGATCTTGTCGGCTTCGTTGGCCGCGGTCAGGAAGTAACGTCCGCTGGAATCCCAGCCGCCGTCATGCAGGAACGGTGCGGCGTCGATGGTGGTGACGCTCAGGGCATCGATGTTTTCGTAGTTGACCAGCAGGATCTTGCCGGTTTCCTTGACATTGACGATGAACTCGGGGTGCATGTGCGAACCGACGATGGCGGCCACGCGTGGTTCGGGGTGATACTCCTGGGTATGCACCGTCATGCCGCGGGTCGAGACGATCTTCTTCGGCTCCAGCGTCTGGCCGTCCATCAGCACATAGTGCGGCGGCCAGTAGGCCCCGGCGATGACCAGCTTGTCCTCGTAGCCCTTGTAGCGCGAGGTCTCGACCGAGCGGGCTTCCATGCCGATCTTGATTTCGGCCACCACCTGCGGCGGATCCATGTACAGGTCGATCATGTCGACCTTGGCATCGCGGCCGATGGTCAGGAAGTAGCGGCCCGAACTGGACGGACGGGAAATGTGCACCGCGTAGCCGGTCGGCACGATCGCAACCACATCCTTGCTGGCGCCGTCGATGATCGCCACTTCGCCGGAATCGCGCAGGGTCACGGCGATCAGCTCGTCGACGTCGTAGCCGTGCTGCGGTTCGGTCGGCCGGTCCTCGGGAGCAACATAGATTTCCCAGGTGCCCTTCATGTCGGCCATGGACCACTCCGGCGGTACCGGCGGTTCATGTTGCAGGAAACGCGCCATGGCGTCGATCTCGGCATCGGTCAGGTCGCCGGAAGTGCCCCAGTTGGGCATGCCGGCCGGCGAGCCGTAGTTGATCAGCGCCTTGAGAAACTCAGTCCCCTTCTCGCGCGTGATGTCCGATGTCAGCGGCTTGCCGGTCGCACCCTTGCGCAGCACACCGTGGCAGCCGGCGCAACGTTCGAAGTAAAGCTGCTGCGAGCGATCGAACTCGGCCTGGGTCAGATCGGGTGCGCCAGGTGTGGTCACCATGGGCCCGCCTTCGACCGGCGAAGGCGTGCCCTGGTAAGCCATCTGACTTTCGGTCGCACCGGTATGGCGCTGGCCCTCGGCACGGTCGGCAAGGCCCAGCGCCACGCGCTTGTCGGCAACCTGCCCGACCGTAACCTCAGGACCGTCATTGCCCCAGGAGCTCATCACATGGTTGATGGCCTGGGCGATATCGCTGTCGGTCAGGTGCTGCATCGGCGGCATCACCGCGTTGTAGGTCACGCCATCGACCACCAGGCCGCCTTCGCGGCCTTGCAGCACGGTTTCGATCACGTAATCGCTGCTTTCGAGCACCCGGGCATTGCCGGCCAGTGGCGGGAAAGCACCGGGCAGGCCCTTGCCATTGGCCTGGTGGCAGGCCGCGCAGTTGGCCTGGTAAAGCGCTTCCGAGGCTTCCGCGCCAGTGGCCGAGCCCTTGGCTACTTCGGCCTGGTGGACCTCGGTCTGCTGACCGCAGGCCGTGGTGGCCAGCACCAGCATGCCGGCTGCGGCAAGGGCGTGCACCCGGCCGCTGAAGGGGTTGGTTGCTGATTGGATCTTCATCTTTCACTCCCGCAGTGATTGCGTTGGTTCAGGGTAAATTCGGGTTTGACTACAGTCAAGCCAGCCCGGCAGTTCGATCCTTCTTGTTCAGGGCAAGGCCACGCTGAGCATCAACCAGAATTTGGTCACGCCCGTCAGGCGTGCGTCGTCATCGTCCACATGCGCGATTTTCAGCAGCAGCGACGAAGTCCGGTGCAACGCGACGGAAAGCAAGGCGTTGAATTCATCACCCAGTGTCGCGCTGCCGGTTTCGGTTCGGAAACGGTGCCAGACGAAGTTCCAGCCGTAGCGGCCGTGTTCGCCGGCAAATCCGGCGTAGAAATCATCCAGAACAATCTCGCGCACGTCGGCAAACTCGACAAACGCCTGCAATCCGCGATAACTTCCGGTCTTGAGGTTCAGGCGGGTGCGCAACGTGGAAGCCTCGGCGTCCTCGGCGAACCCATCCTCGTCGACCAGTTCGATGCGGTAACGGAAATCCAGCCCCCACTGGCTTGCAGCCAGCGCATCTCCCAGCGATTCGCCTGCCCGAGCGGATGGGAGAACCGTCACGGCGGACGTGAATCCCAGCAGAATCGCGCTTGCAACTGCGGCTCGCATCCGTCGGCCCCGGTTTCCATTCATTGAAATCCGTAAGAAGTATTTCATCTGCATTTTTTACTCGTTTGATCCATGTCAAATGAGCCCGCATCCTTAGTCTCGAAATCAAGTGACTGGCCGACCGGTCAGCTATTGCACAATGCCAGACCCGTGCATATCCTCGGGTCTCCCGTGACATAAGGTGCCTCGAATTCCGCCACCGGCGTGAACTGGACTTCTGGCTTTCCAACGCCATGCTGCTGCAACTGCAACGCCATTCCGACCACCATGCCAACCCCAGCCGGCCCTACACCCGGCTCAGAAGCTGGCCCGAAGCCCCGCAACTGCCCCTGGGCTACTCGGCCATGCTCCCGATCACCTTCATCCCGCCGCTTTATCGCGCGCTGATCCACCCGCGGCTGGATGCCGGCAAAAACCCGAAAAAAAATATCAATCAAAGCGCCAATCGAGCTTGACAGAACCCGACCCATCCCCGACAATATCCGGCTTGCAACGCGCCCGTAGCTCAGTTGGATAGAGTACCTGGCTACGAACCAGGCGGTCGGAGGTTCGAATCCTTCCGGGCGCGCCAAACAATGGAAGAGCCCCGCCTTGTGCGGGGCTTTTTCATTGGTGCGACCGGAAGGGTTCGAACCTCCGACCAATAAACAAGCGGTTCGAACCGAGCGAAGCGAGCTCGATGTGAAGCAACCGCCGAAGGCGGCAAGCCCGCGCAGCGGGCGCAGTCAATCCTTCCGGGCGCACCAAACAATGGAAGAGCCCCGCCTTGTGCGGGGCTTTTTCATTGGTGCGACCGGAAGGGTTCGAACCTCCGACCAATAAACAAGGCGTTCGAACCGAGCGAAGCGAGCTCGATGTGAAGCAACCGCCGAAGGCGGCAAGCCCGCGCAGCGGGCGCAGTCCATCCTTCCGGGCGCGCCAAACAATGGAAGAGCCCCGCCTTGTGCGGGGCTTTTTCATTGGTGCGACCGGAAGGCTTCGAACCTCCGACCAATAAACAAGGCGTTCGAACCGAGCGAAGCGAGCTCGATGTGAAGCAACCGCCGAAGGCGGAAAGCCCGCGCAGCGGGCGCAGTCAATCCTTCCGGGCGCGCCATATTACGGAGAAGGCCTCGCGGAAGCGGGGCCTTTTATTTTTCGGATAGAAGCTGATCGATCATCATCTGCCCCGCGACCCACGACTCACCACCAGGCAACACCACCGCCCGCCGACAGCTCGGTGCCACGATCCGTAACCGGAATCCCCGATCCTCCTGACCAGCCTGGAATCCCGAATCGAAAAGACACCTGCGCCACAGGCCAGCGCCGGGTTTGACTGGAAAATTTCGTCATTCAAGCACCTCTTTTCCGGCACCATCTATAATTATCGGGGCTTTATCAAGAACCAAGTAGATTAATCGGGGGATAAGGCGCTGTTCCAGGATGTCCTGCTGGAGCACCCGGTGCTGGTCGAGTTGTCCGGCGATCAGGGTGTCCCGCTCGGCCCTCTCGTTCGACCGTAAAGTCGACGATAATTGCGCAGACCTGCATTTGGGGGCCCGATGCTTCCTGCTCTGAATTCGCGTGTGTTAACGCTCGCACTGCTGATCGTACTGGCCGGCGTGATGCTGCTGCCGCAGATCACCGCACCCATGGCTTTGTTGATCGGCATTGGCTTCGCATTGACGCTGGGCAACCCCGCCCCGGATCGGGTGCGCGGCCTTGCCGGCTGGGCGCTGAAGAGTTGCGTGGTCGGGCTGGGTTTCGGGTTGCCGATGGCCACGGTCATCGCCACCGGCGCCCATGCGCTGTGGCTGACCGGCATCTGGGTCGTGGCCGTGCTGGCTGCCGGGCTGATGCTGGCGCGCGCATTCAGCCTCGATCGCGACTGCGGCCGATTGATTTCCTCGGGCACGGCGATCTGCGGCGGCAGCGCGATTGCCGCGGTCGCGCCGGTGCTGGGGGCAGCCGGCAGTGCAGTGTCGATGTCGCTGGCCTGCGTGTTCGTGCTCAACGCGCTGGCCCTGCTGACGTTTCCGTGGCTGGGCCGCTGGCTGGGGCTGAGCGAGCCGGAGTTCGCGCTGTGGGCCGCGCTGGCCATTCACGACACCAGTTCGGTGGTCGCCGCCGGCGCGGCCTACGGTGAGCAGGCGCTGGCCGGGGCGACCGTGATCAAGCTGGCCCGCGCGCTGTGGATCGTGCCGCTGGTGGTCGGTTTCTTCTGGCTGACCAAAACCCAAGACCGGCGTGCCGGCCCGATCGACTGGCCGATCTTCGTCGGCCTGTTCGTGCTGGCGGCTTTCCTGCGCGCCCTGCTGCCCGGCCTGGAGGCGATCTTCGATCAGCTCGCCTGGCTGGCCCGGCGCGGACTGGAAGCGGTGCTGTTCCTGATCGGTGCCGGTCTGACGATGCCGCTGCTGCGCTCGCTGGGCTGGCGGCCGATGGCGTTTGCCACGTTGCTGTGGCTGGCAGTCTGTGCAATTTCGCTGGTGCTTGCCCGAAGTGGGGCCGCCGAGCTGCTGAACGCGGCGATTGCGTGACGCCCCTGCGCCGGATCAGGACAGCTTGAGCAGTATCTTCATCTTCTTCGCGTCTTTCGGCTTGAGCATGTCGGCCAGGGTGTATTGCCGAATCACGTCGAGGTAGGCGCGCGTGGCGCGGGCCAGAATGGGCGGCAGGGCGCAGGCCGGCGTGATCACGCACTGGTTGTTCTCGCGGAAGCATTCGACCACCGCAAAATCCGGCTCCATCTCGGCCACCACATCGGCCAGGTTGATCTTGTCCGGCGCCCGGCCCAGCCGAAGGCCGCCACCGCTGCCGCGCGTGGATTCAACGAAGCCGGCATTGGCCAGTTGCTGGACCACTTTCATCAGGTGGTTGCGCGAAATAGCGTAGCTCTCGGCAATTTCCTGGATGGTGCAGCGCCGGTCCGGGTACAGGCCGAGATAGATCAGTACGCGAATCGAGAAATCGGTGTATTGGGTCAGTCGCAAGAGTTCACTCCATCAGGCGAGCTGTTCAGCCCGGTTTTCCATCGACGCGCGGCGCCGAAACGATCGGAAAATACAATATCGCAAAGTGCACGAAGGCGATGATCCAGGTCAGCGCGCTCAGCCAGAGCATTCCGATTCCGGTTATCCAGCCGGCCGCATACGCGCTACGCGTCACGGCCGAAACGGTGATGAGCGCAAACATCAGCCAGCCGGTGTAGTGCAACTTCAACTCCCGTCCGGTATGGCCGAGGCAGACCCGGGCCATGACGCCGATGATCAGCGTACCCATCGCGCCCACGCCGACTGCGTGCATCCAGGCGTTGTCTCGCAGCAGTGGATCCAGCGCGCCCCATCCGCGCACGAAGAACGCCAGCGCGATCCAGGCATAACCCAGGTGCAGCACCCAGACCAGTGGATCGCGCCAGGCACGCCAGCCCTGCCAGCCGATCAGCCGGACCAGGTGGACCAGCCCGGCGGCCAGTGCGACCGCACCGAATACGACAGCGGGAACATCCAGCAGCGCCAGCACGAACACCCCGACCGCCAGCGCCACGGCCGGGATCTCGACCGACTTGAACGAACGCACCCGATCACCGGCCAGACCCTTCCGGTTCAGCCAGTTGCGCGTGAACAGCGGCGTGATCCGGCCAGCGATGATGATCATCATCAATGTGACCAGGTCCAGCATCAGCACGTTGCCGCGAACCGGGGAATCGGCAAAGTGGTGAAGGAGATTGGCCAGCCACATCACAAGAAGCAGCACCACCATCACCAGGTTGCGGCGATTGCCCGAACGCACGATCGGTAGCGCCACTGCCAGCGCCAGTAACGGCAGAAAGGCCAGGTCCAGCCCAATGACCAGCGCACTCGCCGTGCCGGCCGCGTTCGGGTCGAACAGCCAGTAGCCCAGCCGTGCCAGCAACCAGACGCCCCACAGCGCAAGCAGTCGTCCGCCGGCCAGCGGGTCCGTTCCGGTCCAGTTCGGGACCGCGGTCAACAGGAAACCGGCGATCGCCGCGACCACCACGCCAAACAGCATTTCATGCGCGTGCCAGGCCAGCGGGTTGCTGCCCGAAACCGGCCAGCCGAATGCCAGCACGCCGACCCACCCGACCATCAGCAGTGCCGCGTACAGCGCCGTGGACAGAAAAAAGATCCGGAACCCGCCGGCGAAGAGTCGAGACAGCCTCTGTATCAGATCCTGCATCGATCATTGCCTCCTGACGGTCGGCCGCGTCAGCAGGAAAGTTGCCACCCCCAGCAGAAGCAGGCCAACCGCGATCAGCACCACGCTTGCCGCTCCCGTCCACCATAGGGTCAGCCAGCTTGCCAGCATCATCGCAACCGCCAGCAGCTTGGCTTTCATCGGCACCGCCCGGTCTCTCTGCCAGGCCTGCAGGGTCGGGCCATAACGAGGATGGTTGCGAATGCGCTGGTGCAGTTCGGGCGAGCCCTTGGAGGCTGCCCAGAGCGCCAGCAGCAAGAACGGTGTGGTCGGCACCAGCGGCAGCACCACGCCCAGGCCGCCGGCACCGATGGCCGAGACCGCCAGCAGGCGAAAACCCAGCGCGCCCTTGCCGGATGCCGGACCAGACCGCTGTGGGAGCGAACTCCGATTCGCGAGACTTCCGGGCGTTGAATCGCGGTCGGATACCGCTCCCACAGCGGAGTCGAGGCCGGCGGCGACATGTTGTTGTGGGAGCGAACTCCGATTCGCGATCTTTTCCGGCACCCGGCCTTCCCGGTCGGATACCGATCCCACAGCGGCATCGAGGCCGTCGGCGACATGTTGTTGTGGGAGCGAACTCCGATTCGCGAGCCTTCCGGGCGTTGAATCGCGGTCGGATACCGCTCCCACAGCGGCGTCGGGGCCATCGGCGACATGTTGTTGTGGGAGCGAACTCCGATTCGCGATCTTTTCGAGTGCAGGATCGCGACCGCCCGCGCCCGCTTCAGAACCCGGGCTGGAGCCTGCCGCGTAGGAGCTTGCTTGCAAGCGAACCGTCGGGGCGTCAGGTACCGAATCTTCGCCTGCAAGCAGACTCCTGCGGGAGAAGTCGGTGTTGGGGGGTGCGAATTCCGGTTCCGTCGAATTTTGCCCGCAGACCACAACGGTGTCGATTTCCATGCCTTTTTCTCTGGCTTGCCCCAAAAGATGCAAATAGTATACACATTGCGTAAAAAGGTATGTAAAATACATCTTGAGTCGTCGATGCGCGACGACTCCGGCCGGCTCAGCCGGACCCGGAACTTGAGTGATCAGGAGAAAACCAAATGAATCCGACGCGACGCTTGTGGTGGGTTCTCGGTGTGATGTTCACGGTCTCGTTCGGCGCGCTGTTGCTGATCGGGTCGGAGATCTATCGGGAAATGCCGCCCATTCCCGAGAGCGTGGTCAGTGAGGACGGCTCGGTCATATACACCCGCGACGACATCCAGCGCGGCCGCCAGGTCTGGCAGACCATTGGCGGACAGCAGGTCGGTTCGGTCTGGGGTCATGGTGCCTATGTCGCACCCGACTGGTCGGCCGACTGGCTGCACCGCGAGGCCGTTGCCCTGCTCGACATCTGGTCCTTCGACCGCTACGGCATAGCATTCGATGCGCTGGACGAGATCAGGGCCGCCAGTCTGAAGGCCGAGCTGAAGCGCGAGATGCGCACCAACTCCTACGATTTTTCAAATGACAGGCTGGTCGTATCCAGCGACCGGGCCATGGCCATGGCCCAGGTGCACGCCCATTACCGCGATCTGTTCGGCAACGGCGCCGAACTGGAAAGCCTGCGTGAGCAGTACGCCATCGCCAACGGCGCCATATCGTCGGCCGAACACCGCGACCTGATGCCGTCATTCTTCTTCTGGGCTGCCTGGGCGGCGACTACCGAACGCCCCGATTCGGACATCACTTACACTAGTAATTGGCCGCATGAACCGCTGGTCGGCAACTCCCCGACCACCGGCACGGCGATGTGGTCCATGGCCTCGATCATCCTGCTGCTGGCCGGAATCGGCGCGCTGGCCTGGTATTACGTCGCCACCCGTCACGAAGGTGAACTGCCGGTGCCGCCGGCCAACGACCCGCTGCTGTCGTCCAACCCGACGCCGTCGCAACGCGCCGTGGCCAAGTACCTCTATACCGTCGTCGCGCTGTTCATCGCGCAGATGCTGCTGGGCATGATTACCGCGCACTACGCGGTCGAGGGCCACGGCTTCTACGGCATCAACCTTTCCGAATGGCTGCCGTATTCAGTCGCCCGCACCTGGCATACCCAGCTCGGCGTGTTCTGGATCGCCACCGCGTGGCTGGCGACCGGCCTGTACGTCGCCCCGGCGATTTCCGGGCATGAGCCGAAGTTCCAGAAACTCGGCGTGGACGTGCTCTATGTCGCCCTGCTGGTCGTCGTGGTCGGCTCCATGGCCGGCGAGTGGCTGGGCGTGATGCAGCGCTTCTCGCTGGATACCAACTTCTGGCTCGGCCACCAGGGATGGGAATACGTCGATCTCGGCCGCTTCTGGCAGATCCTGCTTTTCGTCGGCCTGCTGATCTGGCTGAGCCTGGTCGGACGTTCGTTGTGGCCGGCACTGAAGCAGCCGTCCGAGAACCGCGCGCTGATTACCATCCTGTTCCTGTCGACCATTGCGATCGGCCTGTTCTATGCCGCCGGGCTGACCTGGGGCAAGCACACCCACCTGTCCATGGTCACCTACTGGCGCTGGTGGGTGGTGCACCTGTGGGTCGAAGGCTTCTTCGAGGTCTTCGCCACCGCCGTGGTCGCGCTGCTGTTTACCCGCATGGGCCTGATCCGCGCCCGGCTGGCCACGCACGCGGTACTTTTTGCCACCATCATCTTCCTGTTTGGCGGAATTCTCGGCACCCTGCACCACCTGTACTTTGCCGGCACGCCGACCTCGGTGATTGCCGTCGGCGCGGTGTTCTCGGCGCTGGAAGTGGTGCCGCTGGTGCTGATCGGCTTCGAAGCCTTCGAGAACTACCGGCTGCGCAAGGCCGCCCCCTGGGTCGAGCGCTACAAGTGGCCCATCCTGCTGTTCGTCGCCGTGGCGTTCTGGAACATGGTCGGCGCCGGCCTGCTGGGCTTTTTGATCAATCCGCCGATCTCGCTGTACTACGTGCAGGGCCTCAACACCACACCGGCCCACGGTCATGCCGCGCTGTTCGGCGTCTATGGTCTGCTCGGCATCGGCCTGTTGCTGTTCGCACTCCGGGGCCTGACCCGCGATGCGGCCTGGAACAGCCGTCTGCTCAAGCCGACCTTCTGGCTGCTCAATATCGGGCTTGCCCTGATGGTGTTCGGTTCGCTGCTGCCTGCCGGCATCTACCAGGCCTACTGGTCGATCACCGAAGGTCTGTGGTATGCGCGCTCCCCCGAGATCATCCACTCGACCTGGATGCAGACCATGGTCTGGTTCCGCGTCCCCGGCGACATCATCTTCGCCGCCGGCGGCGCGCTGCTGGCCTGGTTCGTGTTCGGACTATGGCGCGGCGGCCAGATCGAACCCGCGCCGGTCAGCACTGGGAGGGAGCTGCCCGCCGAGGCCTGATCTCCTGGTAGCTTGTTATCAACCCGGCAACCCTGGCCTCCGGGACCCACCCAGCCGCCCGGCCTTCCGGGCGGCTTTTTTGTATCAGACCCTGTAGGAGCCGATCCCCATCGGCGATTCGGCCCGAACCAATCGCGGTTGGAAACCGCTCCTACAGCCCGAGGTGTTGCCAATTGCCGGCTGGTGCAAATAACGTAGGAGCCGATTCCCATCGGCGATTCGAACCCAACCAATCGCGGTTGGAAACCGCTCCTACGACTGGATGTGTTGCCAATTGTCGGCTGGAACAAATGATGTAGGAGCCGATTCCCATCGGCGATGCGACCAGAACCAGGCAATCAGATCTCTGCTGATGCAGGATCAGAAGAATCCTACCCATCTTCAGGAACTTTTCCGATTGTCATTCCTGGCAAGCCAGGTCAACATGATTCCAATCCGCACGAATTCGCTGGCCGAAATGAAAACACCCGGGACGGGACAAGCAAATTTGAGGAAAGGTCGATGCAGTGTCAAAAACCAGGCTTATATGGTGACCTGGGTGACGTTGGGCCGGACTCCGACCTTCCTTAATTTCGAAGCAGCGCGCGTCATGATCAATACTTTGCGGTTCGCTGATGAAGCTCAATGGAGCCACACCTATGCCTATGTCCTCATGCCTGACCACGTGCACTGGTTATTCCAGTTGACTGGTGAGAAGAGTCTTTCAAGTCTCATTGGTGGCATCAAGCAGCATGCATCGAGAAGATTGGGCGAATTGTCGTTGGCACCCGGCAGGCTCTGGCAGAAAGGATTCTACGATCATGCCATTAGGCAGGACGAAGATCTCGTTGAGCTGAGTCGTTATATCGTCGCCAATCCTTTGCGTGCCGGACTATGCAGCGATATTGGCGAATATCCACATTGGGACGCGGTCTGGATGAATCCGTGAGCCGGAGCCCATTCCAATTGGCGATGTGGCCCGAACCAATCGCGGTTGGAAACCGCTCCTACAGCCAGATGTTTTGCAGATTGCCGGTTGATAGAAATGATGTAGGAGCCGATTCCCATCGGCGATATGCGCCCCGAATCAATCGCGGTTGGAAACCGCTCCTACAGCCCGAGGTGTTGCAGATCGCCGGTTGATAGAAATGATGTAGGAGCCGATTCCCATCGGCGATTTACCTCGGCGCGATTTCCTGCAGCAGGATGCGGTTGTCGTCGCCGTCGAACAGGCCGAAGCTGGCGCGGGCGCCGGGGTTTTCCTCGAAGGTGTTGTCGTCGTCCAGGTCGTCGCGCAGGAACGGCCAGCGCTCGCCGAGCAGCAGTTCCAGGTCGACCCAGCCGGGGCTTCCCGGGGTGGAAAAGGTAAAGCCGGCCCGGCCGCCGGCCAGTTCGACTGGGCCTTCTTCCTGGATCGAGGTACTGCCGCCGCCGATGCCCACCGTTTCGGTGCCGTCACCGGAATCGCCGTTGCTGCTGGTCAACTGCACTTCATCGGCCAACGAGATTGTGGTGCAGTCATCCAGCGCATTGACCTGCCAGGTCTGGTTGACGAAGTATTCAGCCCGGACCGGCAACAGCAGCGGCCCAAGTTCGGACCCGACCGCGTTGTCGACGACCAGCCGGCCGAAGCGCAGCTCGGTGGTGTCGATAAGGCCGTGATCGTCGATGCCGTCATCGCCTTCCAGGTCGATGTCGAAACTGTCGAGCGTCACGCCGTCGGAATCGACCGGCGCGGTACCGACCTGGAAGTCCTCGAACGGGCCGTCCGGCTGATCGCGATCGGCACGCACCGTGGCCATGACATCACCGAAGCCGGCATTCCAGTCGATCATGGCCGCATCGACGGTGATGTCCTCGTCGCCGGCCAGCCCCAGCGCGCTGGCGCCGAGTTTGGCAAAGGCGCCCTGGTAGTTGGCCGTGGTCACCCCACCCACCGTGCGCGCGCCCAGCGTGAAATCGACGCCGAACGGCTCGCCGATGTAGCTGAACGTGGCGGTGCAACCGTCGATCTCGACGCGATCGGTGATGGCGCCGGCCGAGAGATTGAACGAGGCCGGAATGAACCGGCCAACCGGGTCGCTGGTCCGGCCGACCACATCCTCGCTGCCCAGGTAGGCGCCGCTGGCCAGGCTCGGGGTGATCTTGACGATGCCGACTTCCGGCCAGGCGAACTCGCCGCAGGCGGTGCCGGAGGCGGTCGCATTGCCGTCGCAGTCTTCGCCGAAGGGGCCAAAGGTGCCGGTGATCGGCACGCTGTTGCCACCAGCCGGGGCAAAGATCGCGCTGTCCAGCGCCACGCTCTCGGGGCTGGATTCGCGGCCGAATTTTTCGGTCACTTTATCGAGCGCGTTGCGCGCCGCGACATTGATCTCGAACGGCGCGCCGGCCGCGCCCAGCACCGGCCCGCCCGGGCCGGTGGCGCCGGGATTGTCCGGAACCGTCAGCAGGAAATGATCGGGACGAACGATGAAGCTGTCCTGGCCGGTCAGCACCAGGCCTTCTTCCAGGCCTTCTTCCAACTCCGGATCGCCCTCGAAGTGGGCGTTGAGCCGCATCAGGCCGACATCGTCGTAGCGCACCTGGATCGGTGCGACGCCGTACTCGTCGAATTCGAGCACCACGCCGGTCCCGGGGGAGGTCTCGCCCACCGCCACGCCATTGACGCCGACCGGCAAGGTCGTGACCGCCGGATCCTGATCGTTGGACCAGAACGCGACAGCCCTGGATTCGTTGGCGAATGCCGCGGCGCAGGACGGCGTCTGGTCATCGCTGCGCACCGCCGCCACCGAGCCGGGCTGGACGGTGGCCGAAACGTGGTCAGGCACGTCGATGACGAAGCCGGCATCCAGCCATTGCATCTGACAGGTTTCCGTGGTGCCTATAAAACAGCGAGTGAGCCCATTCGCGGGCGGGTCGGAAACCGCATCCAGCGTGACCGATCCGGGGGAGGTCACCTGCAGGCCCACGGTGGTCTGTCCGGAAAACGTTACCGGATTGGCCGACCAGTTTCCGGCCGGCGAAGTAAACGTGACATCCACCGTTTCACCGAACCGCGTGTTGCAACCCGGATCGGAACAAGCCTGGACGATGATCTGCGAAGGCTGGCAGGTCAGGCCGGTTCCCGAATGCGACAAGCGGATGTGATCCGGCAGAATGACCTCGCACGGTGCAGTTGTATCTTTCCAGGTCTGGATTTCCGCCTCGCTCAAGGCGCCGTCGAAGATCCGGAATTCATCGATCTTTCCCTGCCAGCGCTGCGCCTTGGCGCCCTGGCCGATGTTCAGGGCATTCACCGCGGCGATGGTGCCGTCGCCGCCGAAGCCTTCAACGGCCGAGATGCCGACCTCCGACCCGTCGACGAACACCTTGATTCCGGCTCCTGATACCCAGGTCATCGCGACGTGCTGCCACTGGTTCTGCGCCATTACGCCGGAGACCGTCTCAACCTGCAGGCATTCTTCGTTGACGTTGCAGTCGTCGGTGAACACGCTGGCCTTGATGACGTTGTTGCCGCCCCCGAAAGAACCGTCGGTGTCGTAGCGCATGCCCAGCCGGTTGTCCCGCCCGGACGATGGGTCGTTGGTAAAGAAGATTCCGCGGTCATTGCCGCTCAACGGCGCCTCGTTGTAAACCCAGCTCATGACCGTGATCGCAGTCAGTCCGTTCAGATAGCTCCCGGCATTGGGTTCGTCAATCCCGTCATTAACGCCGTCGAATTCACCATAGCGGCAGGTTCCGGGATTGCCCGGGATGGCCGGGTCGGTGTCGTCCGTAGCGGCCCCGCCGACGGCCGTTCCGTGGCGGCCAAAACCACTGGAATCCAGGACTTCACCGGAAGCACCGGTCCAACTGGCCTGCTCCATGCGGTATTCAAGCATCAGCGTACTATCGACCACGATGACCTCGATCGAGTCTCGCCCCAGCTCCTGCCATTGCCATGCAAAGCAGAAAAACAGAAAGAAGCTGCACCGCTCACTGACAAACTCGATTTCGAAGCTACCGCTGGAATTGAACGTGCGAGTGAACTGGATTGGGCTTCGCTGGCACGGCGAATCGCCAAACTGAGACTGCTGCTCATTGATCCCGTTGATGATCCAGGTATCGCGCCAGCGTGATGCGGTGGGGCAAGCGACGGCAGCCGCTTCGAACAGCACCGGATCGCCGGCCCGCACGGTAACGGGGCCGATGGCATCCCCATTGGCACTCAGCTCGATCGCAAACTCCGTAGCCACTTGGTTGAGAACCCCCCAACTGGTCGCACCAGTTGTTACGCCGGCGATCTGCGATGCCCCCTGGTGCACAATATTGCCCGAGGCCAGCGGCGCGACCTGCTGCGGGCGCACCCGAAGATTGGCAAACTGCAACTGGTTGCGGCGCTGAGCGGTAGAGGTTTGCGTGATCGGGAAGCTGATCTGCTGGGCGTTCACACTGGAGGCCTGAATGACCCCGCCGTTCGGAAGATCGTTGATGTTGCGACCGCCGGGAAAAGTGGGATTCAGCCTCACCACGGTTGCCGAAGGGAACGGCGGCGATGTATCCCACTCGAATCCGGGGGGGAGCTGCAAGACAATCGAGCCGGTACCGACGTCACCCGAGCTACCCTCACTGTATATCGGGCCGGAAAGCGGTGTGAAGTCTCCACCCACTGTGTCAGATGAAATCGCTTCTCCGCCGGTTGCCGGCTCCAGTGTCTGCGCAGCAGCAACACTGATCAATCCGACAACCAGCACAATCACAATGGATACTTTGGTCATTGCGAGCCTCATGCTAATTCGCGTTGGTCAACTGCGCGCGCGCCGTGCGCCGCACCAGGTTGCCGGCTGCGGCGCTGCCTTTTTCCGCAGTCACCGCCAGCGAGAACACGGTGTAGCTCTGGCCGCCTTCCTGGATGACGCCGCTCTGGCTGCACGTCAGCGTGGTCGTGAACCCGGCAATGGGCTGCGCGCCGCCTCCCGGGCAACTGCCCGAGGCCAGCACGCCGGGCGCGGCGGCCTCGATCCGGCCGATGGCGGCATACCAGGCCTGCTCGGCCTCGAACGCGCGCGCCGCCCCGGTCTGCTGGGTCACCGAGGTCAGCGCCACGGCCACGGCCAGCACGGCGACGACTGCGATCAGGAACACGCCGACGAACAGCGCCGAGCCGCGCTGGGAAGAAGGCAGGTTGAAACCTGACAAAGTCATGAGCAATTCATTCCCTGCCCCCTGTGGGAGCGGTATCCGACCGCGATTGGTTGACCGGCAAGATCGCGAAGCGGAGTTCGCTCCCACAGCAGGCCGGGGCCGGTGTAGGAGCGGTTTCCAACCGCGATCCATTGCCCGGAAGAATCGCGAAGCGGAGTTCGCTCCCACGGCAGGCCGGGGCCGGTGTAGGAGCGGTTTCCAACCGCGATTGAAGAAGCAGTTCATCATGGCGCGTTCATCACCTGGGCCTGGGCGATCAGGAACACCTGCTCGCCGCCTCTGGCCATGTCGATGCGCATCGTCAGCAGTCCCCGGCGGGCCGCGGTGCCGGGGTTGTACGTGAACTCACAACCGGTGATGTTTTCGGCCACCAGTTCACCGGCCAGTTCACCGGCGCCCAGGGGCGGTACCCCGGAATGCAGACCATAGCTTGAAAAACGGCGCAGCTCGCCGGCGGCGTTGCAGACATAGCTGACGACATCGTCGATAACGTAAAAACGCTGACGCGGCGAGTGGGTGGCAAACGCCGGTCCGGCGCCGCCGGTGTGGTAGCCGATGCTGGTCGCCGTGGCGTCGGTTATCGCGGCGATGTTCTGGCGATCGTAAGCGTTGAAGCCCGGTTGCATGGTGTTGAACACCGAGACGCAGTCGCCGTTGCCGGCTGCGCAGTCGGTGCCGGGCCCGCGCGCGGCAATGGTCCCGGCATCGGGAATGCCGCCGGGTACGTCGAAGGTGCCGAAACTCCGTGCCGGCACCAGGATCTGGCTGCCGCCGCCGGGTGCCGGCAACCGCCGGTAACGACCGCCGGTGCGCGTGGTGATGAACTCGACGTGCCCGGCATCATTGTCATTGTGCACGCGCACCGAATTGGGCAGCGCATTGCGCGCCTCGCGGCCGATGCGCGTCATTGCGCTGTCGACCGCATCGACCAGCGTTGCGCGCTGCTCGATCGCGACCGCGGCCTGGAACGGCGGCACGATGAATACCACGCCGACCGCCGACAGGATGCCGATCAGGAGGATGACCAGGATCAGTTCGACCAGGGTGAAGCCTTTCATCGCCGTACGTACCCGCTGCCGGGCTCGATGGTGATGACATCGCCGGAGCCGGTGACGATCTGCGCGCCGCCCGAGCGGCCGCGCTCGTCGAAGGTGAATGTGGCGCCGGTGGTGATTTCGCCGTTGAACACGAACGCGCCGCCCCGGGTCGGATGCGGCAGCGTGCCCGAGCAGGCCGCGCCGCCGTCACCGGTGTATTCAGCGGTGACCGAATTGGTCGCAGCATTGGCGGTCACCCGAACCGGGCAGCCGGAAAACAGCGCGACCTTGCGCGCGTGGCGGATCGCGTTGGTGACCTCGTCGGCAAAGATCTGGCGCTCGAAGCCGGCGATATTCAGCCGCGGGGCGGCGAAGGCGGCGAGGATGCCGATCAGGACCATGACGATGACCAGTTCGGTCAGGGTGAAGCCGTGTTGATGCTCGGGACTCGGGACTCGGGACTCGGGACTCGGGGGCATCAGAAATTCCCCCGGCGGCTTTCGAGGGTCAGGTTGACGATGCCGGAGTCGTGTGTGACGTTGACCGCGACGGTGGCAATATCGCCACTGCCGGTGGCCGCGACATTTACGGTGAAATCGGCCAGCGCGCCGATGGCGTTGCCGAACTGGTCGCGCGGGGCTTCATTCAGGCCGTCATAGCACCAGATGGTCTCCCAGGTTGCGCGGGTGTCGCCGACGCAACCGCCGCCACCATGATCGCGCAGCAGGATTTCATCCATGTAGGCCGTCGCAATCGACCGGCCCTGGGCGATCAGTTGCGGGTCGGCGCTGTTGGCCACCGGCGTGATGAACACGCTTAAAAGCGCCGCACCCGCGATGCCGATCAGGACCAGGGCGACGACGGTTTCGATCAGGGTGAAGCCGGACTGTTCGGGACCCGGGACTCGGGACTCGAGGGCGGCGGGCTCGGCGGCGGATCGCGGTCGGATACCGCTCCCACAGCAGCCCTGGGCCGCCGTGGGAGCGAACTCCGATTCGCGATCTTGCCGGGCGATGGTTCGCGGTTGGAAACCGCTCCTACAAAACCGGTCGCCCGCTGTAGGAGCGAACTCCGCTTCGCGATCTTGTCGAGCGTCGGATCGCGGTCGGATACCGCTCCCACAGCAGCCCCGTCCCCCTGTGGGAGCGAACTCCGATTCGCGATTCTTCCAGGCGGTGGATCGCGGATGGGAATCCGCTCGTGCGAGGTGATCGCGGACCGGTGTGCCCGGGGCGCGGGCGCCGATCAGCGACAGGGGCGGGATCGCCTGGCCGGTCATGGCCGGATCAGGGCGTCTGGGCCAGCCCCACGGTGACCAGGTCGGGGGTCGAGCAGGTCACGCCGGCGCTGGCATCGGGGACCGAGACGTCGATGACGTTGCCGTTGATGGCCGATTCCCAGCCGTCGGCAATGGTGTTGTCGGTGATCTGCTGCAGCGTGCCGGGGTTGCCGGTGCCGTTGACATCCGGATCGGCGACCAGGATCGCGGCCGTGCTCATCAACGCGCCCACCGCGCCGCGGCAGACGGCGACTTCAGCCTCGTCGGACAGGTCAATGAAGCGCGGAATCGCGATCGCGGCCAGAATGCCGAGAATCACGATCACGATGACCAGCTCGATCAACGTGAAGCCGGAATTTTTACGCAAGGGTTGCATGGTTGAACCTCCTGACCCATGACTCGGAGTTGATTGGTGCTAAAGAATAGCCTCTTGGATGCCACCGGCTTGCAATAAATTCTCCCGTAGGAGCCTGCTTGCAGGCGAATGTCTACAGAGCCGGCATTCGCCTGCAAGCAGGCTCCTACGGCGTGAAATTCTGCAAAATTGGCATTCAGCCGTTTGATGATTCTCGGGATTGTTGATTCATCAGCTTCCAGCCTTGATCAGTCGCGAACCTGAAAATCAAAAACCGGCCATCCGTACGCACGATGACAGTTGCGGTACATGTCAAATCGAACTCACCGGCCTGGAAAATCCGCCCGCAGACCGGACGGATTAAAGGAAAACCAGGTTCGACACCCTGCTGGATCAGGTGGTACAGTCGCTGGCAAGTTCAGTTGGCACCGTCAGCGCATCACACGCCGTACCTGAGCTGGTCAGCGTTGCGGTGATGGTGCACGCGCCTGTAGCGGCCGTTGCAGTCCAACCATCGGAGATGGTGTTGTCGATGATGTCCTGCAGCGTTCCCGGCTGGCCAAGGCCGCCGCCCGTGCTGGAATCGGCCAGATTGATCGCGCCGGTGCTCAACAAGGCACCATTGATCCCGCTGCAAGTCGCAGCTTCTGCCTCATCCGACAGATCCACAAACCGCGGAATTGCAATGGCGGCGAGGATGCCGAGCACGACGATCACGATGACCAGTTCGATCAGCGTGAAGCCGCCCTGGCGGTTAGGGGTTTGAATATTGAAATTGCTCACTTTGTTGCTCCTTGAAGGTTTCGGGATCATTGGCCGCAGCTGCAATCACCCGGGGGTTTCGAGATTCTTCGGTCTGGATGTCGAGCCGGGCCGCAGCGCCGGCTCGACCAGACCAGGTTTACATCACTTGCATCATTTACATCACTTGCATCATTTGCAAGATCAATAATGCAATAAGAGTGCCAATAATTGCCTGTCGGGAAATTTTTCTGGCAATCCGCTTGATTCAGGCAGGGATTGGTCGTGAGCCCTGACGCTCACCCCGACCTCAAGCGACGAAAATCGTCAATGCCCGACGATCAGTGACGAATGGAGCCGCGTCACCATGAATCGGCGGCGATCATTGCAATCGCTCCAGAATCAGCGCGAGCAGGGCAGCCAGGCAGTACAGCCCGATCAGTGCGCGTGCCAGTGCCAAGGTCTTTTCATGCTGCCAGTCGATCCAGCGGTTGGCGGCCTGTTCCAGTCGCTTCAGCAGGCTGGGCCGGATCAGCATCACGGCGCCGAACGGCAGCAGCGCCAGGTTGAGCACGGCCAGCACCGGGTAGACGGCATGCCAGAGCGGCTCGCTTGCGTCCGGCCAGACCAGCCCGGCGGCCGCCGTTCGAACCAGAAACAAGCTGGCGCCGGCCAGCACCGCCAGCCCGAACAGGCGGTGATGACGATAGACCAGCCGCTCGATGCGGCGCGGCGCCTCGGCCGTACGCAGCCAGCCTGGCGGGCGGGCCTGTGTCCGGCGGCGGGCGCTGAAGAGCAACGCCAGGTTGCCCAGCGTCCAGCCCGCGGCGGTGACCGCCATCACGATCAACGCGGTCAGCAGCCAGATGTCGTGGGCCCGGCTCAAGGCCGACTTTCCGCGCCGCTCAGCTCGCGCAGCGCACGCGAATGCCCGGGCCAGCTCCATGGTTCCAGCGCGACCAGATGAACACCGCGGCGCCTTTCGCCGTCACCCAGCAACTCGATTCGCCAGGCCAGCTCTACCGGCGGTTCGGGCGCGCCGGCCAGATATTCGGGATAGCGCACCCGGTAGCGCAACTCCTCCGCTTCGGCAGCGAAGTACCAGCTCCCCGGCTCGGGCCGGGCATCCTCGCCGAGGTAGTTGTCGGGTTGTTCGGCCAGCATTGTCATCGGGTTGATCCCGACCAGTTCGTCCAGCGCCTCCAGGCCTTGCAGCGTGACCTTTTCGGCCGAGGTCAGCGCCAGCGCGCTCCTCAGGCCGCCGACCACGCCGGTGACGTGGGCCGCCTCGGCATCGCCGCGCATCGGCATCAGGCGGTCGAAGGCGATCGAGAACAGGACAATGACCAGGATGATGACCAAAACCAGTTCGAGCAGGGTAAAGCCGGAAATGCTCCGCAAAACTACTGCGCGGGCGCCTGGCGGCGTCCGGCGGTGCTCGAAATCCTCATGTACTGCTCGTGTACACTCCGGTTCCTGCGCTCCGGCGGCCACCGCCAGACACCCGCTCGCTACGTTTTCCGAAGCATTTCCTCCGCCGAGGCCGGGACTCGGGACTCGGGACTCGGGACTCGAGGGCTGCGTTGGGATCGGCGGAGGTTCGCGGTCGGATACCGCTCCCACAAGATCGGCTGCCGGCTGTGGGAATCGCGGATGGGAATCCGCTCCTACAGCGATGGAGGCGCCAAAGCCGGGACTCGGGACTCGGGGCTCGGGACTCGATTGCGGCGATTCGCGGTCGGATACCGCTCCTACACCGGCCCCGGCCTGCTGTGGGAGCGAACTCCGATTCGCGATTCTTCCGGGCGATGACTCGCGGTCGGATACCGCTCCCACAGCAGCAGGTGCCGGCTGTGGGAATCGCGGATGGGAATCCGCTCCCACAGCGATGAAGGTGCCAGGGTCGGCGCGTTGTGGGAGCGAACTCCGATTCGCGATTCTTCCGGGCGACGGCTCGCGGTCGGATACCGCTCCCACAGCAGCAGGTGCCGGCTGTGGGAATCGCGGATGGGAATCCGCTCCTACAGTGATGAAGGTGCCAGGGCCGGCGCGTTGTAGGAGCGAACTCCGATTCGCGATTCTTCCGGGCGATGGCTCGCGGTCGGATACCGCTCCTGCAGCAGCGGCTGACGGTTGTGGGAATCGCGGATGGGAATCCGCTCCTACAGTGATGAAGGTGCCAGGGTCGGCGCGTTGTAGGAGCGAACTCCGATTCGCGATTCTTCCGGACGATGGCTCGCGGTCGGATACCGCTCCCACAGCGATGGAGGCGCCAGGGTCGGCGCATTGTAGGAGCGAACTCCGATTCGCGATTCTTCCGGGCGACGGCTCGCGGTCGGATACCGCTCCTGCAGCGATGGAGGCGCCAGGGTCGGCGCATTGTGGGAGCGAACTCCGATTCGCGATTCCTTCGCCGGGCAGCTCGCGGTCGGATACCGCTCCTGCAGCAGCGGCTGACGGTTGTGGGAATCGCGGATGGGAATCCGCTCCTACAGTGATGAAGGTGCCAGGGTCGGCGCATTGTGGGAGCGAACTCCGATTCGCGATTCCTTCGCCGGGCAGCTCGCGGTCGGATACCGCTCCCACAAGATCGGCTGCCCGCTGTGGGGGTCGCGGATGGGAATCCGCTCCTACAGGCAGGCTTCGGAAATGATCAACCCAGCGCGGCACGGCCCACGTCCCACATCGGCAGGAACACGCCCAGCGCGAGGATCAGCACCAGCACGGCCATGAACACCAGCAGGATGGGCTCTATGTAGGCGCTGAGGTTTTCGATGTCGTAGTCGACTTCGCGCTCGTAGTAGTCGGCGGTTTCTTCCAGCATCTGGTCGACATCGCCGGTTTCCTCGCCGACGCCGATCATCTGCAGCACCAGCGGTGCGAACAGGCCGGTGGCTTCGGCCGTTCGCAACAGCGATTCGCCGCGCTCGATGCCGGTGCGCATGTCGGCCACGGCCTGGCCGACGTATTCGTTCTCGACCGCGCGCGAGACCAGCGTCAGGCCCTGGATCAGCGGTACGCCGGCGCGGTAGGTCATGGCGAACGAACGGGCGAAGCGCGCCATGGAAGCGCGAAACAGAATGTCGCCGACGGCCGGAAACCGGAATTTGAGCCGATCCCAGCGGTAGCGCCCCCTGTCGGTGCGCACCCAGTAGCGGAAGGCCAGCAATGCCGCAACCAGCGCCAGCGCGATGATCATCCACCATTCGACGGCGAAGTTCGACACCGCCATGATGAGCTGGGTCGGCAACGGCAGCTCGGCATTCTGACGGGCGAAGAAGTTGGCGAATACCGGAATGACCCAGACCATCAGGATGGCCACGGCAATGACCATTGCCACGATCACCATCGCCGGATAGCGCAGCGCAGCCTTGATCTTGCCGCGAATTTCACGGTCGCGCTCGAGATAGCCGGCCATGAGCTGGAACGACTGCTCCAGGTTGCCCGAGGCCTCGCCGACCCGGATCATGTTGACGAACATCGGCGAAAACACCTTGGGGTGCCTGCTCATGGCCTCGGCCAGTTCACGACCCGATTCGATATCCTCGATCAGCTGAGCAATGGCCTGGCGCAGGGTCAGGTTACGGGTGGACTGGGCGACCCCGCCCAGGCCCCGGGTCAGCGGAACTCCTGCCTTGGCCAGTGTGTACATCTGGCGGGCAAAGAAGATCATGGCGCTGTCATCGATCCGCTCGCCGCCGACCAGTTGCTGCCAGGCCTGCGAGACCGTGGTTTCCGCTTGCGCCGTCACGCGCTCGATCTCGACCGGGGTAATGCCGGAGTTGATCAGCTGGTTGGCGACCGCATCGCGGCTGTCACCCTGCATCTGCCCGGCGACCGACTCGCCGCGCGCGTTGCGCCCGCGCCAGTCGTAGCGCGCGGTCATGCCCGGGCTTCTCCGCCGTCGGCGGCCAGCGGCGGGAGTTCGGTCAATTCATCAACCCCGCCGGCCAGCCGGATAACCTCATCGATGGTGGTGATGCCTTCCAGCGCATAGTCCAGCGCGTTGAGGACAAACGACCGGAAACCCTTCTGCCGGCGCGCGGCGGCGACGAACGCCGAGGTGTCCTCACGGCGCAGGGCTTCGGCCAGCGGCTCGTCGATTTCCAGCAACTCGTAGACGCCGATGCGCCCGCGATAGCCGGTGTTGGAGCAGTAGGCACAGCCCGCCCCGTGCATGAAAGCTGCCATTTCCATTTGTTGAGCTGAAAGCTGCTCGGCCAGCCAGGCTTTCTGATGAACGTCGGGCTGGTGCTGCTGGCCGCAGCTGTCGCACACCCGCCGGACCAGCCGCTGCGCGATCACGGCGTTCAGGGAGGTCGCGACCATGAACCCTTCGGCGCCCATGTCCAGCAACCGGGTTACGGTATCGATGGCGTTGTTGGTGTGCAGCGTGGAGAGCACCAGGTGGCCGGTCATGGCCGCGCGCAGGCCGATTTCCACCGTCTCGCGGTCGCGCATCTCGCCGACCATGATGATGTCGGGGTCCTGGCGCAGGCCGGTGCGCAGCACGCGCGCGAAATCCAGCCCGATCTTGGGATGGACCTGCACCTGGTTGATGCGCGGCAGCCGGTATTCGACCGGATCCTCGACCGTAATGATCTTGACTTCCGGCGTGTTGATGCGATTGAGGCCGGCGTACAGCGTGGTGGTCTTGCCGCTGCCGGTCGGGCCGGTGACCAGCATCATTCCGGACTGGCGCTCGACCAGGCGCACGATTTTCGGCAGCATCTCGGTCGGGATGCCCAGCTTTTCCAGATCCAGCAATCCGGCGCTCTGGTCGAGCAGGCGCATGACCACCGACTCGCCGTACTGGATCGGCATGGTCGAAAGGCGCACGTCGATGCGCCGCTGACGTACCCGGATCGAGAAGCGGCCGTCCTGCGGCAGACGCTTTTCGCTGATATTGAGCGCGGCCATGAGCTTGAGCCGCGTGACCAGCGCCGAGGCGATGCGCCGGCCCTCGATGATCTGCTCCTGCAGCTCGCCATCGACGCGCTGACGGATGCGCACCACCGCCTCGTCGGGCTCGATGTGAATGTCCGATGCGCCGATCTGGATGGCGTCCTCGAACATCGAGCGCAGAAGCTTGATGACCGGCGCATCCTCGGCGGTGGTTTCGCTGTCGAGCTCGGCCAGGTCGTAATCGCTATCCGACAGCTCCTCGCCCAGTTCCTCGGCCAGGGTCGAAATCTCTTCGGTCCGGCGGTAGACGATGTCGATCGCGCGCAGCAGGTCGGTCTCGCGCACCAGCGCCACCGACAGCGGCTTTTTCAGGATCCGCCGTAGCTCGTCGTAGGCGAACAGGTTGGTCGGATCGGCCATGCCGACAACCAGTTCTTCGCCTTTCTCCGACAGCACGATGGCGCGGTAGCGCCGGGCGTGCTGCTCCGGCAGCAGGCGCACGGTCTGCGGCCGGAACTTGTAATGCTTGAGTTCGACGATGGGAATCGACAACTGATGGCCCAGGAATTCGAGAAGCTCTTCCTCGCCGATGAAACCGAGCTGCACCAGCACCCGGCCCAGCTTGTGACCGGACTGTTTCTGTTCGGCAAGCGCCTGCTGCAACTGCTGTTCGGAAATGATCTTGTTATCGACCAGCAGGTCGCCCAGGCGGATCTTCTGTCGTGAACGGGCTTGTGCGGACATGATGGTGTACTCAACGATTCGGATTTGACGGGTCGGGCTGCGACCGGCGATGTTCAAGTGCCTGCAGTCTCTGCGCGGCAAAAGCGGCCGAGCCCGCGTGATCGCCGGCGGCCGCGCGGGCATAGGCCGCTGCCGCTGCCTCGGGCTGGTCCAGCGCCTCATGCGACAGCCCCGCGCCCAGTAAGGCGCGGCCATTGGCCGGTTCGGCCTCGGCCACGGCACGGTAGGCGGCCAAGGCCTGGTCGTGCCGGCCCAGCTCGCGCAGCGCGGCAGCTTCGAGCAAATGGTAATCGGCGTGACCTTGCCGCGACGGCCGATGTGCGGCCAGTACGGTCGCGGCCGACTGCACCGCACCGCGCTGCATGCGCATGCGGGCCAGCCAGAATGCCGCCTCGTGTGCCTGGGCGGACAGTTCCGGCCCGGCCTCCAGGCCCTCTTCCAGCACCTGCTCGGCACGGCCGGCGCGCCCGGTGGCGGCAAACGTGCGTGCCAGCAGCACACGCGCATCGACCGATCGGGGTTCTCGTTCGAGCTCATCCTGCAACTGTGCAATCGCGATTTCCGGCCGGCCGCGGGCCAGCGCCCGGCGGGCCGAATCGAGCGCGCCCCGGGTTGGATCTGCCGGGCTTCCGGCCCGTCGCACCCGGATCGCAGATTGCCCGTCATCGCCAGCCCCGGATGCGTCTGCCTGCGGCTCGGCGGGACGCATTCGCGGCTCAGGCGATGCCTGGCGCGACGGGGCCTGCGCCAGGCGCGGATTCGTGGAGGAATTGTCCGAGGAATTGTCCGAGGAATTAGCCGCAATGGTCTCGCCGGCCGATGCAACCGTCGGCTCGATAATCGAAGCCACGGTCGGCCCGGAAACCGGCTGGGCCGCGGCCATGGCCGCCGCAGGGGCATCGACAGCCTCGTTGGCAACCGCATCGGCAACCACGGGTTCGGCTGTCCGGCTTGCGCCTGCCGCTGCCGGCAACGCCGAAACCGCGGGCGCGTTCCCGGCCACTGGCAGCGGTCTCGATATGACCGGATCGGGCTGTTCCCGGTCACCGGCCTCGATCACCCGGGCGGCTGCTCCCGCCTCGCTCGGGGTGACGGTTGCCGGGGCCGTAACAGCGGGCTGTGCCGCCGGCTGTTCCGGTCCGGCCAGGGCGACAGAAGCGCTTTCACGGGCATCGCCGGCACCCTGGATCCACCACCATGAGAGCGAAACCACGGCCAGCGTCAGGGCCGCGCCCGGAACCGCCGCAACCCAGCGTCGCGAGCGCACCGGCACCACCGCGCGTACCGAAGCACCAGGCAATGGCTGCTCGCGCTTTTCCAGATCACGCAAAGCCTGGTTGAGCAGGCTCATCGCCATCCTCCCGGCGTGCCGGAAAACCAGGTCCAGGCAAACACGGCCAATAGCGCCACGCCGGCCGCACGCGCCAGCCGGCCGGTCCAGCCGCGGGTGGCCCGATGCACTGATTCGGTATCGGCGATCGCCCGCCCGACCTCGACAGACCCGGCGCTTGCGCGACCCCGACCCCAGGCCGCGATCAGCGCCTTGTGCGCGAGAATGTTGACCAGCCGCGGCACGCCCCGGCTGGGGCGCGCG
>SR_TP_S13solDRAFT_1000084_pt1 | contig 50306 bp, 48 predicted proteins | sample SodReaTP_S13sol_FD_11159 | JGI IMG/M metagenome (IMG submission 11159) | reverse complement strand
CGCCAGCCACTCTTCTGAAACAGCTTGACCGTTGCGTGACCGATACCCCGGCTTGCGCCGGTCAGCAACATGGTAGGTCGTTCATCACTCATTTCATACCTCGGGATTTGTGTTCAACGCCGCCTGGGCATTGCCAGCTCTGAAACGCGAAGGTAGCTCCTGTAACCTGAGCGTTGCTTAGAGCCAGAACTTCACTTCAGTCAGACAGGTTTTCTAAATCTCTTGCATGGGGACGACCTCCGGATTCAATTCATGGGTCACGACCGAGCCGGGCTGAAGATCCGCAATCAGGCCCAGTGGGTGGCGCAACTGAATACCTTGCAGCCGCTCTGCCTGACAGCGGCAGGAAAATCCGGTGGCGAATCCTGGCAAGTTCTCTGTCAATGCATTTCGCCAAGAAAGGTCGAACAATTTGCGTGACACTGCCTGATGGTGTCTCTGGTGACCAAACAGTCCAGCCATTCCGCAGCATCCGGTTTCCGGTGTTTCAATCTCGATATTTAGCGCGGCAAAAAGCTGGGCCCAATCGCGCCCTACCTGTGGATTGGCGGCGTTTTCCGTGCAATGGCCAAATATCTGCGCAGGCCCATGGACAAACTGGGGAAACTGTCTGCCTGCCGCAAGCTGGTTTAGCAGAAACTCCTGCGGCATCGCGACTTCAGGCAGCGCAATGCCTGCGCTTTGATACTCTTGCCGCAACATCATGCCAAATGCTGGTTCGAACGCAACCAGCGGCGCACCAGAGGCTGATGCTTTATTCAACAAGGCGGCAAGCTCTTGTGACATCTTTTCAAACCCCGACATGTCACCCGCGCCATGCGCCACCTTTCCGGCGGGCCGCATCGTCAGAATCCGCGGACGATACCCAAGTGCGGCAAACCCCCGAAGTGCATCGCGCTGTGCCTGCGCGTCAAACAAAGCTGTGAACCAGTCCTGCACCAGAATGACAGTGCTCTCCGGTAAAGGTTGGTCCAGGTCATGTTCGGCAAGAATGTCCGCTCGTGTCAGTCGGGGTGCCATCCTGCGAGGCAGATCGCGGCTTGAGGTCAGCGCGCCGAAAAGCTTTGAAGTAAGGAACCAAATCGGCGCCAGAACCGGTGCCATCTGCATCGCAATGGTGCTGTAGCGTTCAGCGATCATGGTCAGGGTCTGGGCGAAAGGGCGGCGATGGCGCCCAAAAAAATCGGTGTAAAATGCACTGCGCATGGTCGGAATATCTACCTGCACCGGACAGCGCGTCGCACAGGCCTTGCAGCCGAGGCAGGTGTCCAGCACCTTCAGCAGATCTGCTTCGCGGATTGACAGGTCTGCATCACCCGCAGAACGCGCGATGTGCCAAGCCCGAAGTGCATCGGCGCGGCCCTTGGGGCTTTGGCGCAGGTCGGCAGTGGCCTTGAACGAAGGGCACATTGTCGTGCTCGCCGCATAGCTGAGGCATTGCGCATTCCCATTGCAGCGAAATGCCATTTCCAACGGGTCCCCCTCGGGGGCATTAAAGGCGCGGAAAGGCGTGGTGGCAATGCCCATGATCTGCCGTTCCCCGACATCCACCAACTTGCCCGGGTTAAAGCGACCGTGCGGGTCAAAAGCGGCCTTCACCCCTTGCAGCGCGCAATAGGCGTCAGGTCCGATCCATTCACGCAGATACGCCCCTCGGACGCCTTTCCCATGCTCGCCCCAGAAAATGCCCCCAAATTTGCGTGTCAGCGCAAAAACAGAATCGGAGATTTCAACCATCGCCGCACGGTTTTGCGGGCTGTCGATGTTCAGCGCGGGTCGGATATGCAGACAGCCCACATCGGCATGACCATACACGCCGAAGGTCAGATTTCGGGCGGTCAGAAGTGTCAGGAACTCATCAAGAAACTGTGGCAGCGATTCTGGCGGCACGACAACATCCTCGACAAAGGCCACCGGGCGCGCTGCCCCTTTCACCTTGCCCAAAAGCCCCACCGCCCCCGACCTTATCGCCCATAGGTCGCGGATCTCGTCTCGGTCTGCAGCCACATGCACGGCGCCAATGCCGTTACAACCGCGCAGCAAGGCAGTGCATTGGTCAAGGCGCGCATCTACCTGTGTGGGGTCCGATCCATTGATTTCGATAAACACGAAGGCGAGACGCGCCACTTGCCCCAGCCTTAACCCCGTGGGCAGGCGGTCCAGCAGCCCCGCTTCATGCGCCAGTGTCTGAACACGCTCATCCATTACCTCGATAGCCGTTGGCTTGCAGGCAATCAGATCGCTTGCCGCTGAAAGGGCCAGATTCAGCCCGTCAAACCCCGCCACGATCAGCCGCTTTTCAGACTCGATCCGCGTCAACTTCACACGAATTCGCGAAATAAGACCCAGCGTCCCTTCGGAGCCCGGAAACAGCCGCCACCATTCAAACGGCCCGTCCGGTGGGCAGGCCCTCTCCAGATCATACCCGGTAAAGCGCCGGTTGAGCGGCGGGGTCGCCCGAATGAAAGCCTCATACCCGCCCCTTGCTGCCATCTCTGCTGCCGCCAGCATCGGGCGTGCCCAATCCGGGGCAGGTGCATCGCTGGACAATAAGCCGTCCCCGCAGGCGATTTCGATACCCAGCAGGTTGTCCGACGTCTTGCCATATACACGCGATCCTTTGCCCGAAGCATCTGTGCTGACCATTCCACCGATGGTGCAACGGCTTGCGGTCGAGGTTTCAGGGGCAAAGAACCACCCTGTCGGGCGGAGTTGATCGTTCAAATCATCCAGAACCATGCCGGGCTGGACATCGGCCCAGCCTTGGGCGGTATCAATGGCGATCAGGTCGGACATATAGCGCCGGGTGTCTATGATCACGCCGCTGTTCAGGCTCTGACCATTGGTGCCGGTCCCCCCACCCCGCGCGGTGACAGGGATATCTGCGAAATCAGGGCGATCCATCACCTTCAGCAGTGTCACCATATCCAGCGCATCGCGTGGCGCGGCAACCATATCCGGCCTGATACAATATATGGAATTGTCGGTCGACATCGCGTCACGCAAGGCGCTGTCGCAATCCAAGTCGCCACGAAACCCTGCATCGCGCAAGGCATTTTCAAGTGCGGCCAAGACATCGCCGGGAACGGTCGCATGGGCGGACATAGTGTCTTTCCGTGATGGAATTTGTTGATTCACACGATACAATGTCATAATATACGAATAAGATGAATATTACACCAGAAAATATGAATTTAAATCTCCGGCATCTGCGCGCGCTTCATGCCGTTGCAGAAGAGGGGTCATTCAGCGCAGCGGCTGAACGATTAAACGTCGTCCCATCGGCATTGTCGGAGCTGATCCGCCAGCTTGAAGCAACCATTGGCGCACCCCTGTTCGATCGGCGCACGCGGCCTCCGGCGATTACGCCGCTGGGTGAAAGCTTCCTGCGCGACACCGAACCCCTGCTTGATGGCATGGACCGTGCGGTCAGTAGATTGCGCCAAAGCGCGGGGCTGGAGGATGGCACGCTTCTGCTAGGTGCGTCACCTTCATCAATCTCTGAACTTCTGGTTCCGATCCTTCAGGACTTTCTGGTTAACCACCCCGGTCTGCGATGCACCATTCATGACGACATTGCCGAAACCCTAGCCAGAATGGTGTCGGATGGAAGGCTTGATCTTGCGGTTGCCGGACGGGCCCAGTATTCGTCGGACTTGCGCCAGCAGGCCATCATGCGCGACCCTGTGGGTCTCGCATGTGCGGTCAACCACCCGCTTGCCCTTAAAGGTTCAGTGCTACTGCGTGATCTGAACGCGGATATGCTGGTTGGCCTTGATGCGAATACCGGCACACAGCATCTGCTAACGAGCTGCGCAGACATACCACGCGCCTTTCTGTCGCCGCGCTTGCAGGCCCATTCCACAATTGCGCAACTGTGCATGATCCGCGCAGGCCTCGGCGTAGCGCTTTTGCCGCGCAACGCTATCATGCTGTTCCGCGACCCTCAGATCTGCTTCGTGCCGGTCCAAGGCCTTGATTTGTGGCGCAGCCTTTATCTGCTCGAACCAGCACGCCGACCACTGACAGAAGCGGCGCGTGCCTTCGCCACGGCCCTCAAAGCGAGAGTGCCGGTCTTTTCCGAAGACTAATGGCCCCCCCCGCCCCAAGAAGGACCCTTAGAACATGACCCATGACATCACATCGCCCGCGCTGCCGTTTGTTTGTCGCAAAGCTCCTGCAAGCAGCCAAGGCGGGGTGGTCGTTACAAACCACCCGCTCAGCTCGGCCGCAGGGCATGAGATGTTGGCGACAGGCGGGAACGCAGTGGATGCCGCTGTTGCCGCGCTGCTGGCGCTGACCGTAGTTGAACCCAAGATGGTGGGTATCGCAGGCGGCGGGATCGCGCATCTGCGATTGGCCGATGGCGAGCATAAAGTGATCGACTGCATGTCGCACGCGGGCGCCGCGGCGACTCCGGGCATGTTCCACCCCCTATCCGACACTCTGCCCGACTATATGGAAACGGAAGGGCGGCGCAATCTTGTCGGGCCATCGGCAGTGGCCGTGCCCGGCAATCTGGCAGGTTGGTGCCGCATGCACGAACAGCACGGCATCCTGGAATTTGCCGAAGTGATCGCACCGGCCATCCGGCTGGCTGCCAGAGGATTTCGCGCAACCGGATACCTGAGCCGCAACATCGAGCGCCACGCCGAAGATCTGGCGCAGGATCCGGTCATCGCAGCGCTGTTCCTTCCGGGCGGCGCTCCCCTTCAGGCCGGGCAGATGCTGGTTCAGCCGGAATATGCCGAAAGCCTGCGCCTGATCGCCCGAGAGGGGGCTGCGGCGCTACATGGGGGGGCACTGGGGCAGGCACTGGTCGAGCGGCTGGGTGCAGATGGCAGTGTATCGATGGACGATCTGAGGCATTACAAATTGCGCGAGCGCGAAGCCATTTTCGGAAACTATCGCGGGTTTGACATAGCTGGCCCCCCGCCCCCCGCCTCGTCCGGCGTGCATGTGACGCAGATGCTGAACATGCTGGAACACTTCGACATGCCCGGCATGGGCTTCGACAATGCCGAACGCCTTCATATACTGGCCGAGGTGATGCGCGTGGGTTTCGAGGACAGGCGCGCCGCATCAGGCGACCCTGATTTCGTCAGCATACCCGTCGGAAAGCTGATTTCAAAAGATTATGCTGCGCAGTGCCGAACCCGACTGCGCGACACAGGCGGTGCAAAAACCCTCGGGCTTGGGGGCTATGAAAGCCAGTCAACAACCCATATCACCGTGGCCGACAAGGACGGCAATATCGTTTCGGCCACGCATACAATCAATGGTCTGTTCGGGGCGCGGTTCATGGTGCCTGGTGCAGGATTCATCCCCAATAACTACATGTATAATTTTGACCCACATCCCGGTAAGGCACTGTCAATCGTGCCGGGCAAGCGCGTACCCACATCGATGGCACCAATGATCATTCTAAAGGACGGCAAGCCGCAATTTGCCCTTGGCCTGCCCGGAGCGTTGCGGATCTTTCCGTCTGCCATGCAGGCTATCGTCAATTTAATTGATCATGGTATGAGCGTTCAGCAGGCGGTCGAAGCACCGCGCCTGTGGACCGAGGGGGCACACCTGGAGCTTGAGGCCGGCTACGCTCATCACGCTGAAGCGCTGAGGGCCAAGGGCCATGATGTCACGATGGTGCCCAATATTGGCGGCGGCATGAACGCGATAGGCTTTCACCCTGACGGGCTTCTGACCGGTGCCGCCTGCTGGCGCGCTGATGGCACGGTGTCGGCGCTTGGGGGCGGGCTGGCCGATGACAATGTGTCATTTAACATCTGATCAGGGTCCAACACGCGCAAATCATCCCATTTTCGCGTGTTGTTTTCGCAAGTTGCACAGAAAGGGGGCCTAGTACCCCCGCGCGGCATTGGCGACATCTGCGCAAGTGCCGTGTTCGGCAAACGCCAGAAGGTTCGCGGCGATAATCCTGCCACCTGTTCCAGCGTCGATCTGGGACGCAACATGTGGCGTGACTGTAATCGCGGGATGGACCCAGAACGGATGATCCGCAGGCAACGGTTCCTGATGAAACACATCCAGCGTAGCCTGTTTAATATGCCCATTGTCCAGAGCCGCCAACAAATCGTCGTCCACAAGATGTGGCCCGCGCGCGCAATTGATCACGCACGCCCCTCGGGGCAAGCGCTGAAACAGCGCAGCGTCCATGATGCCTCTGGTGTCATCGGTCAGCGGCAAGAGATTGACTAGAATTTCGCACCCGTCTAGGAAGGCATCGAACCCTTCTGCACCAGCAAAGCATTCCACGCCATCGATAGACTTGACTGATCTGGCCCAACCGCGTGTGGCAAAGCCCAAACCGGAAAGTGTTTGTGCTGCCGCCGCCCCCAGATTCCCTAGCCCCATCACCCCGACAACACGATTTGGCGCGACAGGCACAACGATAGCGTGCCAGTCCCGCTCTGCCTGTGCGCGCAACTGGCGCGGCATGTCTCGATGATGGCGCAGCACATGCAATGCGACATACTCCCGCATCCTCTGAGTCAGATCGGACCCCACAGTGCGGACGATTGGAACATCCTCGGGCAGGGCCGTATCGGCCAGTACATGGTCAATACCCGCCCCGATCGAAACAATGGCCCGCAGGTTCGTAAATCTTGCCAGATCTCCAGTGCGCGGGCGCCAGACGACGGCATATTCCACACTCTCAGGGCTGGTGGCCTCTTGCAGTGGCTCAACTTTCCAATCAGGCAAAAGCCCTTGCAGCATATCGACCCACCATTGGGTTTTGTCTTCGGCGGGCAGGTAAACGGCTACTCTCATAAAGGTTCCTTATTTTTACTTAGCAAATGGTACAGGCTCTATCGCCAATTTCCATCTAGGCTGAGCGTATGCATGCGCTGGACATAATTTTGCTGCGAGCTTTGCGAACTGTTGAAATGCGTTCAAGCCATTGGTACCGAATTTGCTCTTTCGGATCACGTGGTCGGTCTCGAAATGCATTGAGTGTTGCTGAGGCAGAATGCAATGTCTTGAAGTCGAGCATTCGCCGAGTGATGTACCTGAAAAGCTTGGGGGTGCTGTTCGGGCATTTGATCTGTAGGGGCGTGACGGTCTGCCCAGGTGCGATGAATTTCAGGATCACATTTACGGCTTCCAGCCCTGCCAAATTTTCTACGCTTTTGTCATTTGCGACACATAAGGGGACGCCATTGTCGTCAATTGCATTCCGAAAATAGCCCCAGATGGCCAGTTTGTCACAGCGCTCGGACAGCGTAAAATCAAGTGATTGAACGTACCGGCGCACCTTGATAGCTAATTTGCCTTCCATGCGCCATAACACGTGACCTGCTCCCCGGTCGTTTCTCATTCAAAACAAGTGACCTCGGGGTTGATAGTCGTCGTTTTGGGTCTGCGCAAGCGCGCCGGGCACAAATCCCATAAATTGCTCAAGCGTTCGACGCGCTTGAGCGTGACTTTAGTAGGTGAGCTCAAACGTGTATTTAACGCCTGTTTCGTTGCCATTGCTATCGGTGATAGGCAATGCCTTGGCGTCGATGTCGTGCTCCGCGCGAAGATCAAATGCGAGTTTTTTGAAATTTGTTTCAAATGTAACCTCATCAACACCGAAGAACTTCTTAATATCCTCCGGCCAGAGCGACGCAGACATTCCTTGCATATTCACAATAGTGAGAAGGTCGCGCTTCATGGATGCATAGCTTTCATGGTATGTTTCAGGGTTACTTTCGAGCGTAATCCGGGATGCCCTGTGGCTGCGAATGTGTTCGACGACCTTATCGAAAGTCGGTGTTACCTTCTTCGCTTGGAGGGATTGAATTGCGTCCTGAATTAACTCCAAGCGTTCGCTACGGTCTTTAATGCAATCCCGCATAGAAAGGGCGTGCCCCAAAGCGTCCCAGTCGAGCTTTGCCCGATATCCTTCGTCATCGCCATTAAGGCGATGGGCCCCGAACCCAAGCCCTGCTGCCTCAAAAATCGCTGCCGTTTCGGCAGGTTCGAAGTCACAGTACCTATTGAGGTACTCCTCCACCGCGTCCCCGCGACCTTTAAGATGGTACGCCCACGCAAGAGTCTGGACGTTTGAAAGTTCAGGATTGGTCATCATCTTCGTCTCCTATACTGAAGTCTGCACACATTTGCTGGTAGCGATTATAATTGTAGCGTGATACAACATCAAGATGTTCACTGCAATTTTTTTGTGTGTTACAAGCAGCAGGACAGGTGTGAGGGATGCATAACTTTGAATTCAGACGATAAAAGCGCTCGACTGATACTCTCTGAGCTTTCACGGGAGAGTTCATGGGTAGAAATCGGGAGAGCCGCTGCAGAGCTTGAAGAGGCTGAGCCAGTTGATAGTCGCGGTGTCCCCTGGACGGAATTTATCCTGAATCGCCTCGAAAGATTGGGTCGTCGGATTGCGGCCCAACAGCTTCGCAAAATAAGGCGCTGTTACAGATTTTTGTTGAGGGAAGCCAATGTTGATCCGGATGACTACAGCACCTGCCCTCTGGCAGGAATCGAAGTAATATCAAAAATATATGCTATCGATCGCGATGAGGCGCATCGACAGCTCGATGCCTTACGTGGTGGGCTTCCCTATATGGAGGTGTTGCAACGCTACGAGGGTTTGCGAGGATCTTCCAAAGGCAAACAAGCGAAACCTTCAGCAGTTGCTCGGTTATTAAGCAAAGAGCGTGCGCAAGTAATTGAGACCTCGTTGATTTCTTGGGTCGAAGATTTACCTGATGTGTTCTTTGGTAACGAATTCAGACATTTTTTTTCGGTAGAGCCCCCGACTGCGCAATTTCAGTCTGTTGATTTAGCGTTTCGCTATACACTACACGGCTCGAAAGGGCACCCACTTCATTTAGGGATAGAAATAAGATCTATGCTATCCTTCAGTTATCGTTCGATTTCTAATTTGGTTGCTCAGGTTAATCTGGCCGCAAGCTTCTATGATCGTTTCTGGATTGTTCTTGCGGGTGTGGAAGAAGATAAATCGGTTTCTGCCGCTCTTGAGAAGCTGAGAGTTTTCAATGTTGGGGTTGCGACTATAGACCTGGAGGGCCGACGAGAAATCTTTGCTACGCCTTCAGGCCCACCGGTCCCGGACAGACGCGACCTGCTGCGTATCCGATAGGTCTGAGGGCGCGCTCGGCCGGATTGTTATCAATGGCAACCTGCCACCCGCAATGTGCCTGAATCAAATCGCGCGCAAGTCGTCAAGATCGAGCCCAAAGCGCTGCGTGAGGATTTCGCGCAGCTTGGAATCGTCATATTCCACTGTCCGTCCATCCGATACAGCACCGGAATCGTTGTCGACATGGACCGTACGTATGAAAGAATGGCGCATTCCGTCAGTGATGCAGTTCCAGTAAGCCCCCACTGCGCGATGATTGCGGGTGTAGACCGTCTGACGCATGTCACGATGTGCAAGCAGGGTGAGACCGATCCCGAGGGGCGTTTTCTGCGGGGCGCCATAGAGCCGGACACCGCGCGTCGATTTCTCCAGAAATAGCCCCTTATTGAAGGCGATACCTAAGGGCGGCGCAATCAGCTTTGTGCGCAGCACTTGTCTGCATATGCGTCCGATCCTCCCAAGGCAATCCAGGGCCATTGCATCGTCATCATCTAGCCGCGTCGTAGCGATATATTCGCAGTCCGGGTCACGCATCATATTGACGACATCGGCCACTGCGCGGTCCATTGGTGGTAGGGGAAACAGTCGGGTGCGGGGCAGGGGCGCTGTTAGCCGCTCGAGCCGGGCGCGATAGGGCTGGGGAAAGTCCTCTCCAATGATGATGGCAATTTCGCAGTCATTGGGTCGTTGGTTCAGAAGCGAAGGCAGGGCCAGTTTTTCGAAGAGGGCGAAACGCCGTTCCAGTCGAGCTGTATCGTAAAGCGTTGCGCGCACCTCGTCCGGACCAGCCTTGGACAATTTGAACCCGCCAAGTGCAGGATAAGAAAAACGCATAATCAGAATATGCTGAAACGATGCCAATAATTCTCTCCTGCTTGGTACGAATGCAACGGTTCACGCCATGATTTGGCAGGAAGGTTCCGGCCGCTCGGAAAGAAGGCACAGGTAATGTTACCTGTGGTATAAAAAATCGCTTTTGAGGGGCACATACCAACCATTGCGAGTTATAGCCTACATTTGTTGGGCCTCATTTCAAGTGAAACCCTCTCGTAAGGGGTGGGGCATGAAGAGTGCCGTTATTTTGCAAGCTCTGTTATGCGCGTCATCATGAATCCGCGCGCCACATTTTCATTCAAGAAAACTCCACCTGATCTGGACATAGCGAAGCTGTAGGGCTCCCGCAAACCCGAAGCGTTTCAGCTTGTCACTGGACACTGATCCATATCGCTTGCAGAATCATCGCCCAGACTGCCAACAATCGTGCATGTGTGGCCGCTACATTGACCCCAATCTGCGCGGGACCGAGTTCGAGCTGAGCGAGATCAAGATCGATCCGTTTCCAAGGCGCTTTAACATCAAGCCAACCCAGGAGGTGTATGTCCTCTGGGAGAGCGAGTTGACCTGCGCGCGCTGGGGCCTGATCCCGACCTGGCACAAAGGCACGCTGAAGGACTGGCGCGCGGCCACGATCAATGCACGCATCGAGGAAGCTGCGTCAAAGCCAAGCTTCAGGGGCGCATGGCGCTACGGCCGCTGTCTGATACCAGCCGGCGGATATTATGAATGGACTGGCGATCGCAGCCCTAAACAGCCGCATTTCTTCAGCAGCGCTGGCAATGAAGAAAGCCTGTGGTTTGCGGGCCTGATGTCAGTTTGGAACGAACTGCGCACCTGCGCGATCATGACGCGCGCTGCCAATGATAGTAACCGACCGGTTGTCACCGCCTGCCTTGTGTTCGCCTGATAGCCTAAGACACGTGCATAGCGACGTCGCAAACGACGTATCTTATGCGCGGAGGGATCATGCGGGGCGAAATTCTGGGGGTCGAGCGGCGGCGGAATTGGGGCGATGACGAGAAGCTGTCGATCGTGAGCGCTGTGGGCGTGGGCGGCGCGACGGTGACGCAGGTCGCGCAGCGCCACGATGTGACCCGGCAACAGATTTATGCGTGGCGTCATGAGCTGAAGCGAAAAGGCCTCTGGTCACCGGATGCAGGGGCGCTGTTCCTGCCAGTTGGCGCGCCATCCATCCCGGATCTGCCCGCAGTGACCAATCCCGTGCCTTCTGTCTGGATTGAGCTTCGCCTAGCGAAAGGGCGCATGCTGCGGTTCGAGAGTGACATCGACGAGAAGGCGTTGACGCGATTGATCCGCGCGGTAGATGGCGCATGATCGGGCCGGGCACCGGTGTTCGGGTCTATCTGGCCTGTGGCGCGACAGATATGCGCAAGGGGATCGCAGGTCTGGCGGCGCTGGCGCAAGACGTGTTGCGCCAGAAGCCGACGGGCGGCGCGGTGTTTGCCTTTCGGGGCCGTAAGGGCGACCGTTTGAAGCTCCTTTATTGGGATGGCCAGGGGTTTTGCCTGTATTACAACCATCTGCATTCATACTACACCTCTTTCCTCTTCATCTGACAGTTTTGGTGTGGCAGCCTTTTTTGTCTGTTTTGCGACCCGGTCGGTAAGCGTATTCCAGCGGCTGCATTGTTTTTGGGGTAGATCTGTGTGGGGAAGCTCGTACAAACTGTAATGCCCATTATACGCATGGCGCTTGATGAGGCCAAATTTTGCCCACCTTGTGACTGTTTGCTCATGGATTCCGAGACGCGCTGCAGCCTCTTGTTTGGTCAGAAGTCCACGTTGCCTCAGGCGGTCATACCGGGATCGCAAGTTGTATTGATGAACGAGATAAGCGACGCGCAAGGCGTTGAAACGGGCATTATGACGCCCGCGGCGCGCAGCCTCCCCCGGACGAAAGCCCTGTTGGTTGAGCACATCTGCAATTTCAGAATAGATGTGATCATCAAGAAGCTTATCGACCAAGGTAACAACGTTGGGCGGCGTCTTGATCTGCTGTGCGGATGATTTTGGATTCAAGGTGGTGAGGGTCTGGAGTTTACCACCTTTGAAGCGCACATGAACCTTGGTAATGCCCTCGGTCGGCACCTTGAGCAGGGTGACATCCTCGATGATGTGGGCAAGCAATCGCTTGCGTTCTCGATTCGGGGTATCTGAATCTGCCCAGATTTTGTGGAAATCTGTCACCATAGCGGCCAACCGATCATGAACTGCTTTATCAAGGTTGAATTGATCCTTCTCCCTAGCGCGTTCGCGCTCTTCCCGGGCATTGGCCAAACTACGGAGCCTCTCGTTCCATTCGCTTTCAAGCGTATCCGCGACAAGTCGATTGTTCGGATCGACGAGCATGAAGCGGCGCTGCGCGAGATCGGCATCTATCTTGGCTCGTTCGATGGCACGGCAACGCAGCTGGTCTGCTTCTTCATGCCGGGCTTCAATTTCCTTGCGAACTTCGAGCGCCAGATCGACTGCGGTCGGTGTCATCAGTTCAACAATCAGCCTCCCGATGGCCTCATCGACGGGTGGTCCTGCGATCGATTGGCACTTGGGTTCGCCTAGATAGGCGTGGGCACGATCACACACATACCACGCCTCCTGCCGACCTCGTCGTGCTGCATAGCGTACCTGCAAAAACCTGCCGCATTGTCCACATACGGCTCGGCCCTGCAGCAGCGCGGGGCCTTCTCTGGGGATTGACGCGCGTGCTGCGCGATATCCTTGCCCGTTCTCCTTGAGGATATTCAGGTTCTCTTGATGCTGTTCCCAACTGATGTAGCCGGGATGCGCAGCTGGTATACACGCCACCCAGTCGTCGTTGGTGCGGTCACACACAGTCTTCTTGCCGTCGATGGTCCGCCGATATTGTCGTCGGCCATAGGCATAAGCACCAGAGTAGCGCGGATTGTGAAGGACGCGCACCGCAGTGGACGCCGTCAATGGCCGAAACACTGTCTGGCTGTTATGAAGACGGGAGGGAAACAAAAGGCCTTCTGCGCGAAATGCTTTCACGGTTTGGCAAGCAGACCCGACACGCTCGAAGGTATCGAAGAAATGGGCGATGGCTTCTCTGACCTGTTTGTCAGGATCCAGCACTACATTCCCGAAATGATCATAGACCAGCCCGGTGGGCAGAGAGCAGCGGAACTCACCGCGGCGCGCCTTGTTCAGAATGCCCCCGCGTAGCCGCGCCCTGATCACATGCAGTTCGGCTTCACTCATTGTTCCTTTGAGGCCAAGTAACAGCCGGTCGTTGAAGCTGGCTGGATCATAGACGCCGTCTTCGTCAAGGATCAGGGTGCCGGCAAGTGCGCATATCTCCAGCAACCGCTGCCAGTCGGCATTGTTCCGCGCGAGACGGGAGACCTCGAGCCCCATCACGATGCCCGCATGTCCCATGCCGACGTCGCTCACCAATCGCTGAAATCCTTCGCGCCAGGCAGCGGAGGCCCCGGACTCGCCTTGGTCATTATCGATGACGACAATCTGCTCATCACACCAGCCAAGAGCAATAGCCCTGCCTCGGAGCGCGTATTGCCGTTTGGCGCTCTCAGCATTCTCCAGGACTTGCCGCATCGAAGACTGTCGAATGTAAAGATAGGCACCCCGTTCAAGGTGACTGGGTTGAACTTTGAGATGTAGATTCATGCTGGTCTCCGATCATTGGTGCCCATGGCAATTGCAGCGAGAATGTGGATGACGGCGCTCTGGCTGCTGTGGAACAGCTCTGTGGCTGTTGGCGAATAGATTGGTATTGTTTCGACGCGACAGGGGCTTGCTTGTGCGCGTAGCGCCTTGGCCCAGGCCCACATGCCTTGGCGCAAAAACACGATGAGACCGCTGCGCGCCTCGAGCGGTAGCGCCTCGCCAAGCGCGCTGCCACGCAGCATTTCGTACTGTTTCACTATGGCTGTCGATGAACCAGCCGATGGCGCGGCAAAGTATGGCTGTCGATGAACCAGCCGATGGCGCGGCAAAGTTTACTACTGAGTTTTTTTTAATGCCCGTTCGATGGATCTGGGGTGGATGTCGATGTCGAGATCGCGGCGAATAAGCTTTGCCAGTTCCCGAGCGCGGATCGGCGCTCCAGGCACCAGATGCGTCCGTAGAAATGTAAGCACGTCGTCGTCGAGCTTGTGGGGGCCACGAGGACCTCGTTTCGACGGGACCAGTCCGGCAATTCCAGCGGTCTCGAAACTTGCCTTGGCTTGGTAATAGGTTGGCCTGGAAACGCCATATTCTTCGGAAGCTTCCGTGATTGAAAGCTTGTCGATGGAAACGCGCCGCAACATTTCGTATCTCACCTGCACAGCATCGTACGGATCGAAGAAGTCGCTGCTGTGAAATTTTGGATCTTGCACCTTCCCTGGGGCTGGATTGAGAGCGCCCTCGTCGCGCAGGGTATCTGCCTTTGAACGCTTGCTGTCGGAATGAGAGGTCACTTTGGGCTCCAGAAGGGAAGCGAGGACGGTTCGTAATTATATTAAAGCCGCTTTTAGAATCAGCGTCAACGCAGTATCTAGCAAATAAGGTGCGATAATTCTTCCTTAATTGGCGAATATCACCCATTCTGACCACCATGCGGCGTAGTTTGCTTTACAATAGCGGCATATTTATCTTTACGAGGCATCTTGTGCTGGCAGGAGCGCTTGGCGCGAAACATCTCCACGAGGTTGGCAAGCTCTATCAAATCCGTGAAACGCAATAGAGCCTGCCCGCCCCCCATGCCAACTTCAGGGTCTTCACTCGTCAGGTCGGTCCATTGCGGTGGAATTGACCAAACGGCCCCGTCTAAGCTTTGGATCAAAAGGCGAGGACCATGCCGATTGGCTCTTCGCCCGACACATGGCAGCTGCTGCCCAAATAGCGGGTGAAACGGGTGCGTGACGCCCACTAGCTGCTCACCTGTATCGGTAAGACTTGCATTCTCAAGTGAGGTACAAGGTCCTGGAACAGGGCAGCTTCGCCTGGCCGAAGATTCAGGACGGGGTTATGCGGCTGTCCCGGGCGCAGGCGGAAGCTCTGTTCGAAGGTCTGGATTGGCGGCGGGTGGTGGCGCAAAGAGTGCTGGCACCGACTGCGGCAGGATGACTCAGGCCGCTGTTTTTGACGTTGTTTTATTGGCCTTTCTGTCCCGGTTCGGGTAGAAATGCGCATGTCGCAGCTCTTCGATCTCAGCCAGTTTCCGGACCTGCCGCCCGAGGTGGTGAAGGCCTTTGCCGCCCAAAAAGCGGCGCTGGAAGCTGCGCAGTTTGAGGCACGGGTCGAGCGCGCTGCGCGCCAGCACGAACAGGCCGTGGTGGCCGAGAAAGTGGCCTTTATCGCAGAGCTTGAGGCGCTGATCGAGAAGCTGGAAGGTCAGGTTCAGGATTACCGGCGCACCAAGTTCGGGCCGAAATCCGAGAAGCTGGACCCTGCCCAGCTGGAGCTGGCGCTGGAAGATCTGGAAACCGCCATCGCCGAGACGCAGGCGCAGATCGCGGCTGTCGAGGACAGGATCGCGGCCAGCGAACCGGACCCTTCGATGCGCAAACCGCGCAAACCGCGCGCACCCCGCAAGGCCCGTGCGCTGCCCGAAAGCCTGCCGCGCGTCGAGAGGGTGGTCGAACCCGACAGTATCGTCTGCCCCTGTGGATGCGGCGACATGGTCCGGATCGGCGAGGATCGCAGCGAGCGGCTGGACTACATCCCGGCGCGCTATCAGGTGATCGTCACGGTTCGACCGAAATACGCCTGCCCAAAGGGCCGGACGGGCGTAGTGCAGGCGAAAGCGCCCGCGCATCTGCTGGAAGGCAGTTGGCCCACCGAGGCGCTGCTGGCGCAGATTGCCGTCTCCAAGCATTCCGAGCACATGCCGCTGAACCGGCAGGCCGTGGTGATGGCGCGGCATGGGGTGCCGATCGACCGCTCGGTGCTGGCCGACTGGATGGGCCGGACCGGTGCGCTGATCGCCCCCGTGGTGGACCACATGGCCAGGCGGCTGATGGCTGACAGCACCCGGCTTTACGTTGACGAAACCACTGCCCCGGTGCTGGACCCGGGCAAGGGAAAGACGAAGACCGGCTATCTCTGGGCCGTCTTGCGCGATGATCGGGGCTGGAACGGCCCTGCGCCGCCCGGCGTGGTGTTCCACTATCGGCCGGGCCGGAAGGGCGAATACGCCGCCGAAATCCTCAGCGGCTTCAACGGCACGATCCAGGTCGATGCCTATGGCGCTTATACCCATCTGGCTACATCAAAGCGCACCGGTGGCGATCCGCTGCGACTGGCCTTCTGCTGGGCGCATGGCCGCAGGAAGCTGATCAAGGCAAAGCCAAAGAAGGGATCGCCCATCGTGGACGAGGCGCTGTTGCGCATCGCTGCGCTTTACAAGGTCGAGGACGCCATCCGAGGGTCCGACCCGGACCACCGCCTGGCTGTCCGGCAAGAAATGTCCCGCCCGCTGGTCGATGAATTCTTCGCGTGGTTGAAGGCGCAGGCCGCGCGGGTCTCGCGCAAATCCGAGCTCGGCGAGGCCATGGCCTACATGCTGAAACGTCAGGACGGCTTCAGGCTGTTCCTTGAGGACGGCCATGTCGACATCGACTCCAACCTTGTCGAAAACGCCATCCGCAGCCCGGCCATGAACCGCCGCAACGCGCTCTTCGCAGGCCATGACGAAGGTGGCCGAAATTGGGCACGCTTCGCCAGCCTGATCGGCACATGCAAGATGAACGGCATCGAACCCTATGCCTATCTGCGCGATCTGTTCACCAAGCTGGCCAATGGCCATCTCGCCCGCGACATCGACGCCCTGATGCCATGGGCCTATGCCCAGCAAGCCAAGGATGCATAAGGACCTCGTCTCGTAGTCCCTGACGAGCTACCGACCGCCCTCCGCTCCGCACCATCACGGCAACGCGCAAGCGCGAAATCAATGGGGCGCAGCCGCCGCTTACTGTATACCCTGATCGTCAGCTGCAAAATGAACGACATCGATCCGCAGGCCTGGATGGCAGACGTCCTTGCGCGCATGCCCGACATCACTGTGTCACGCTTGCCTGAATTGCTCCCGTGGAACTGGAAGGTCATGCAGAAAGCTGTCAAGGCCGCGTGACCGCGTCCTTCGCCGGATGCTTACGACTATCCCGCCACTTCCGTGGCTCACTTTTGCACTGCCGTTCTCAAGTGACACGGTCAAGAAGGTTGTCAGGTATTCATGACCGACACTATCTCGGGATCATAGGCCCAACCAATAGCCTAAGCGAACTGATGCCGCGTTGTTACGTAACCGCCCAATTGTCACCAAGTTTTTGTCCGGACCCCCGCTGGGTCAGTATTGAATGCAGATTGACAAACAGATTGAGCCCCTGGTTAACCGTAAGACACTCGAAAGACACCTTGAGCAGAGATGACTGGATCACCGTTAACATAGGCTGTGCCTGAGATAAAAACCATATGCGTTGTTACTTTGGTTATGTCAGGTCGTATTTCAACAAATTCGCCTACTCTAACAGGCGCAAGGAAATGTTGGGTTAGACTAATTGTGGCACCACGTGTAGCCTTTGTTTTCAGTCGCGCGACCTGTCCAAGAGCACGGTCAGTGAAGGTCATTAACATACCCCCATGCGCCACACCATTGCGGTTAGCATGGTATGGCTGAGCGATGAAAGCAATCTGCATCTGCCCGTCTATGTCACGATGCCAAAACCCACCCACATGCCCGACGAACCCAACGTCGGTTTCTAATCTCCAGCCTAAGCTTACTAGTTCATGTTCCATTTATTGAACTTGTGTTACGCTACGCTTGCAAACATGTTCGTATCACATAATTCGACATCAGTTGCTTCATTATGCTCTCTTTGCACTTTGTTTCCGCAAGTAAAGGGCTGCGCGGCAAAAGTCTTTTCTAAAGGTGCTTGAGGCTTTCCAATCCTCCGTTAAAACTGTTTTTTTAGTACCCCAAACTACGAATTGAAGCGCATTCGCAAGCATCAGTATTTCAAAGTAGCGCTCAAAAAGTAAACAGATTTCAGTATGAGCGACGCTGCACACATACTTTGTAATTTCCCAGAACGTATTTGTCATTTTTTTTGTCTTGTCAAATGCCTCAGGGCGGTTTGATCCGAACAAAAATGTCAATGAACGAAGCATACTGGCCGCTACTCTACGCAATGAGTGGGAACAAGCATGCTGAAAAGTGGTTTGTTCCTTCCCTAATTTCTAGATTAGGCTCCCTATCCCCGCAAATATCCTGTGCTAAAGGACATCTTGTACGAAACTTGCATCCGGAGGGAGGGTGCATCGGATCCGGAAGATCGCCCTTAGCAACGAACCGATCAGCTTTTAGATCCCGACTTGGTTGCGGGATCGCATCTAGCAAAGCTCGCGTATAGGGATGGGCTGGTGTATCAAAAACCTGATCCACCTTTCCGGATTCGACCACTCGTCCCAGATACATCACCGCGACATCATCTGAAATATGGCGCACCACAGAAAGATCGTGGGAAATGAAGACATATGTAAGATCTAGTTTAGCTTGCAGTTCCTTGAGAAGGTTAATCACCTGTGCCTGAATGGAAACATCAAGGGCTGATACCGCCTCGTCAAGGATAAGGACATCAGGGTTAAGCGCAAGGGCACGGGCAATGGCGATACGCTGTCGCTGCCCCCCAGAAAACTCTGGGGGCCGCCGTTGGCCAGCTTCGGGCGTCAGCCCGACTTGGGATAAAAGCTCATTGATACGACTTGCCGAATATCCGCCGTTGATCCGCAAGGGCTCGGCGATGATTTCATGAATTTTCATTCGCGGATCCAGCGACGAATAGGGATCCTGAAATACAACTTGCAAATTTTTCCGCGCCTTGCGCAACGCGAGGCCTCGCTGCTGGAAAAAGCGCTTTCCATTTAGATAAACATCGCCACCGGATGCTTCCAGCAGGCGTAGCAGAACCTTGGCCAGGGTTGACTTGCCGCAGCCCGATTCACCGACGATGCCAAGTGTTCTACCCGGATAGAGGCGAAAAGACACATCCTTGAGTGCATGAAGTCGTTGCTGGTGCAGCAAACCACCGCGGATGGTGAATATTTTTTCAAGATGCTCGGCAACAAGTAATGGCTCGGTGTCTGTAGGGCGCGCGTCCGTGGCGCTACTATTTTCTGGTGCCGAAAGCCGAATTTCTTGGTCTGCGCGCCAGCTGGCCGTTTCCGTGTGGAAATGACAAGCAACCTGTTGGCCCTTGGCAGTCAGTTCAAAATCGGGCCTTTGTGTCATGCAACTTTCGCGATTGGCGCCTATGGCGCATCGAGGATGAAAGACACAGCCAGCGGGGCGAGACGACAATTCAGGAACCAAGCCGGGTATCGAGTATAATGTTTCAACCCTGTGATCGAGTTTTGGCAAGCTTGCCAGAAGGCCGGCCGTATAAGGATGGTTCGGGCCTTCAAACAATTTTCGGGCTGGTGCTTCTTCCATCATTCGGCCGGCATACATCACCATAATCCGGTTCGCATGTTCTGCGACCAACCCTAAATCATGTGTGATCAGGACCATCGCCGCACCTGTGCGCGCGCGGACTTCGGCCAAGACTTCCATTACCTGCGCTTGAATGGTGACGTCCAAGGCTGTTGTTGGTTCGTCTGCAATCAGCAGGTCAGGTTCATTGGCCATGGCAATTGCGATCACCACGCGTTGGCGCATACCCCCGGAAAACTCGTTCGGAAACTGGGAATAACGCTTCTCTGGGTTGGGCATTCCGACCAGTTCCAACAGTTCGATGACACGGGCCTTGACCGCAGATTTTGATAGCCCAGGGTTGTGCAATTTCACGGCTTCACCGATCTGCTTTCCGATGCGCAGCACCGGGTTCAGGCTAGTTAGAGGATCCTGAAAGACAATGGACATCGCCTTGCCTCGGATTTTCTGCATGTCATGAAACGGCAAATCAGTGATTTCCCGACCTCTTAACCGGATGTGGCCCGAGACAATCTTCAGGTTCGGCCCCAATAGCCCCAGTACAGCAAGCATTGTCAGGCTTTTGCCCGAACCCGACTCGCCGACAATGCCCAAGACCTCATTCTCGCGGACATCGAAGGATATGCCCTCGACGATGTGAGTGGAACCCGTTTCGGTGATTGCATCAATGGACAGGTTCCGCACGCTTAGAACAACGTCCTCTGATGGCTTTGTCGTGTTTTTCGCGTCCGCGATCATACGTGCGTCCTTCATCTGATAAGCTCCAGATCGTTTTCACGGGTGAATGCCTGCGACAGGAACTGAAATCCGGCCACCAGGATGAACAGTGCGACACTGGGTAGAATTGCAAGATGCGGAGCCAATGCCAGATAGTTTTGCCCTTCGCTGACCATCATGCCCCAAGACGGCAGCGGTGGTTGCACCCCTAATCCGAGGTAGGACAAGGATGCTTCCATCACGATAATCATCCCAAATTCGTAAGATCCAACGATCGTCATCTGTGGCAGGACATTTGGAAGAAGATGCTTGCGGATGTTCCACGCAGCTGTTGCGCCTTGGGTCTTGGCCGAGAGGATAAATTCGCGCTCGCGCAAGCTTAGGACCATACCCCGTGCGACGCGGCCATAAGCCACCCAACTTGTCAGGCCTAGAATAAGCGCCAGATTGATGACACTTGGCCCCACAATCGCCGTGACGGCAATAAGGAGCAGCACCCGCGGAATTGAAAGTTGCAGATCAGCAAGGCCCATGATCACGCTTTCTAGCGGCCCGCGGAAATACCCAGCGATTAGCCCTAGGAATACGCCCATCGTCAGACTTACGGCAACAGCGCCCAGACCAATCAATGCAGAAACCTGACCCGCAAGGGCCAGACGATGGAGCATGTTTCGCCCTAACGTATCTGTCCCGAGGAGGTAGAACTCTCCGGTAATGCTAGTGCCGCCGATAGGAACAAGCGCGCCAGCGAGATTTTGTTTGTATGGGTCATAGCCCGGCAAAAGCGGCACAATGATGACCAAAACAGCCATTGTAAAAAGCAGTGTGATGGCGGTAATTTGAGAAAGGTTCAGTTTGGGCATCAGGTTAGCCTCACGCGCGGATCGAGGATCCCATAAAGGATGTCGACGATCAGATTGATAACAACGAACATCACTGAAATCAGAAATGTGCCTGCCAGGATCACCGGGAAATCCCGCTGGCTAACCGATTGCACGATAAGCCGCCCAATACCGGGCCAGCTGAATACTGTTTCGGTTACAACTGTCCCGCCCAGTAAAAGCCCTAGATTGATGCCAGCCACGGTTACAAGCGGCAAGAGAGCATTTGGCAACATGTGTTTGAGCAGGACATTCAAATGCCCTTGTCCCTTGGCATATGCTGTTCGTACATAATCAAGTCGCTGTTCCGCAGCCAGAGAGGCATTGAACAGCCTTAGATAAAGCGCAAGTTCATAGGTGCCAAGCGTCAGCGCCGGTAGCACAAGGTGTTGCCATGTGCCGCGCCCGAATGAAGGCAGCCAGCGAAGCCAGATTGCGAAGATTAGAATAAGAAATAGCCCGAACGAGAAAAGGGGAATCGCCTGACGGCCAAGTGCGATCCAGGTGATAAGTTCGCGCAGCCAGCGCGCACGGGTCATGCGCATCAGGATGCCCAGAACGAAGGCCAGCCCCGTGCCCACAAAGAACGATATAACGGCCAGTTCAAGCGTTGCGGGTACTCGCTCTAGGACCAGTTGCATTGCAGAGGTATTCTGACGAAGGCTGACCCCGAAATCACCTTGGACTGCATTTGTCAGAAACTTGAAGTATTGAACGATCAAAGGCTGATCGAGTCCCAGTGCGTTGCGGATACGGGCGATATCCTCGGCCGAAGCTTCGACCGGAAGCAATAGCAGGGTTGGATCCCCTGCAAGCCGAACCAGAAAAAAGGCTGCCGTGATCACGCCAAACACGGTCAGCACCGATTGAAATATCCGTCTTAACAGAAATCTCGCCATTCCGCGTATCTCTCCTGTGTTCACTAGAGCTGTGAGCTAACTGCCGCTTAAATCATCTGATTAAGTGACCTCGAATGATCTGACGCTATTCAGCAATTTATAAACTGTCAACAGTAGACATGTGTTTAACATCAATCTAAGCTTCAAGCCGAGTGAGTTAGGGGGAACAGCAGATGATCCGCCCAACTATAGGGCGCCAGCCCGCACTGATACGTGGAAACAGGAGAAAAAACATGAAAGCTGCCGTAGTATGGAAACACGGAGAACCAATAACAATTGAAGAGGTGACAGTTTTTAAGCCCAAAAGCCGCGAAGTCCTTGTCAATACGGCTTTTGCGGGAATTTGTCACTCGGATCTTCATATTCATGACGGAACCTACCCCCATCCGTTGCCCTACATTCCCGGACATGAAGCGTCCGGTATCGTCGAGGCCGTAGGAGAGGATGTGACCTATGTAAAACCGGGCGATCATGTCGTGGGCTGCCTGTCCGTATTCTGTGGAACGTGTCCACAATGCGTCACAGGCCATCCCAATCTGTGTGAGTCGACAGATATCAAGCTCCCTTGGGGGGCAGCGCGCCGCTACAGCCTTAACGGAGAGATTGTTCACCAATCGTCCAGTTTGTCGGCCTTTGCGGAACAGATGCTTGTTCACGAAAATGCCGTCGTGAAAATCTCTAGAGATGTACCACTTGATCGTGCTGCTTTGGTCGGATGTGGTGTGCTGACCGGGGTGGGTGCGGTCATTCATGCCGCCAAAGTTGAACCAGGGGCCACAGTGGTGGTGATCGGATGCGGCGGTGTGGGCCTTTCTGTGGTTAGCGGGGCGCGCATCGCAGGCGCTGGACGAATCATCGCGATTGACCGGCTGGACAGCAAGCTGGAGCTTGCGAAATCTCTTGGTGCAACTGAAACGATCAATGCCACGTCCTGTGATCCTGTTGAACAGGTGATCGCCATGACAGGTGGAGGGGCACAATATGCATTCGAAGCGCTAGGGATAAAGCCAACAGCCGAACAGGCATTTGCGATGCTGCGTCCGGGCGGAACGGCCACGATTCTGGGGATGTTCAAGCCTGGAATGAAGTTGGAGTTGGAGGCATCGTTCTTCATCAAGGACCGAAAGATCCAAGGGTCGTCGATGGGATCCAACCGCTTTCGCGTCGATATCCCCAATCTGTTGAATTTCTATCAGCAGGGGCGCCTGGATCTGGACAGGCTGATTTCAAACCGGATCAGGTTGGATGATATCAACGAAGGTTTCAAAAGCCTGTCCGAGGGAACGCCTGTCCGCCAGCTTATTGATTTTGGATTGTAAGGAGCGCAAGCATATGAATAGCCGAGATTTCAACGCACCGCAGCTTAGCAACAAAACCCAAGCCTTTCTTGACCGAAGCCTTGGGATGTTCATCGACGGGAAGATGGTGCCAGCCACGGGCAAAAGTATAACCAGGGTCTGTGACCCAGGTCGGGGCGTTGCCATTGCCGAAGTGCCGATGGGCAGCGCGGCCGATGTGGATACAGCGGTCCGGGCCGCACGAACTGCTTTCGAGTCCGGGCCATGGCGTGACATGAAGCCCAATGAGCGCTCGAAGGTTATCTGGAAGTTTGCCGATCTACTTGAAGAGTATTCCGAGGTATTTACCGAGTTAGACACGTTGAATGTTGGCCTACCGGTTGGGGCAGTTCGCATGGCACATGTCGCCGGATCAATTGATATGTTGCGGTATATGGCCGGTTGGCCGACCAAGCTTACAGGTGCAACTGTGCCGGTCTCATCGCCGGGGGAATGGCACGCCTACACGCTGCGGGATCCAGTAGGTGTTGTCGCACAGATTGTTCCTTGGAACGGACCGCTTATGATGGCCGTCTGGAAGATTGCCCCCGCCCTTGCCGCAGGTTGCACGATTATCCTTAAGCCAGCCGAACAAACACCGTTGAGCGCACTTTTGCTGGCCGAACTTGCATTGGATGCGGGAGTTCCCAAAGGGGTATTCAATGTTGTCCTGGGGGGGAGCGAGGTAGGCAAGGCCCTGTCGATGCACAAGGATGTGGACAAGATCGCCTTTACCGGCTCTACCGCTGTGGGACGCGCAATCGCCAAAGATGCGGCAGACAGTAATTTGAAACGCGTCTCGTTGGAATTGGGTGGAAAAAGCCCAATGATTGTTTTCCCTGATGCAGATTTGGATATCGCAATTCCTGCGCTTGCGGCGGGTATTTTCTCAGGGAGTGGTCAAATCTGCACCGCAGGATCACGGATGTATGTCCATGAAAGTGTCTTTGACAAGGTTGTGGAAGGGGTCGCATCGGCGGCGGACACCCTGAAGGTGGGGTATGGTTTTGATCCTGCGACACAAATGGGACCTTTGATCACGCAGGCGCACCGCGAAAAAGTCGCCACGATGACGGCATCGGCGATCCGTGATGGAGCGTCAGTGATAACGGGTGGGGAAGAAATTTCCGGTAGCGGATTTTTCTACCGCCCGACAGTCTTGGCAAATTTGGTGCAAGACAGTTCGATTGCCCGCGAGGAAATTTTCGGGCCGGTACTGTCGGTGCTACGGTTTGATGATGATAACCTTGACGCCATCGCAAGACAGGCCAATGACAGTGCATACGGGCTTGCTGCTAGCATCTTTACCCGCGATCACAGCGCGGCCCATAAAATGGCAGCCCGCCTTCGTGCCGGCACCATCGGGATTAACAGACATTTCGTGGGGGACAGCGCACTTCCGTTTGGCGGGTTCCGTCAGTCAGGCTGGGGGCGTGAGAGGGGCAAAGAGGTATTCAACGCCTACTTGGAGACCAAGACTGTGGCTAGTGCGCTTTGAGGTGTCCTTACTAAGGTGCTCCCGGCGGGTATTGCCCCGCCGGGATGCAAGACCTGAGTCCGGATTAGAGGATCATGCCGGTTTGACGATTCCGTCCAAGGCCGCGATTACATCAGCGGTTAGCATCACATCTGCATATTTTGCGTTCATATCAAACAAATTCACCAAGTGAGATGTCCAAGACCGATCATAGACCGCATCTTGTGGTACGACGCACCTGAAATTATAGGCGAATCCGTCAACAACACTGCCGCGCACGCAGCCACTTGTCGTGCAGCCGGTCACCACCAACGTGTCGATCCCCCTTTCGACCAAATAGCTGACTAGTGGCGTGCCAAAAAAGGCACTTGGGTGGCGCTTTGGCAGAAGAATATCTCCTTCAACAGGCGCGATATCGGGAACAAATTCGTACCCCTTTGCCGCGACCCCCATCAGGGCAGGAACCTTTGCGGCAAGCCGTCCGGTATCGAAAGATTCTTTCGGTGCGACATAGGGATAGATCACAGGCCATTCGTTCTTACGGAACTGCCCAAGCAGTTTTTTTATCTGCGTGACCGCCTTCCAGCCGGTGTCGCCACAAGAGGTTGGGAATTCCTCTATCGAGTCCCAGAACGGCTTAGGCTCGGTTCCAACTGTGCGATACTGAACGTCAATGATTAGCAGCGCGGGACGGGTCCCGATACCGGAAGACTTACCGAACCCTGCAGCTTCATATGCGTCTCTTTCTGTATCGGGGATAGCGTCATCCCAGATCTGACTTGTCATGCCTTGCCTTTCATCTTCTTTTATACTGGCGCAATGCCGCCGCTTAGAACACAGCATAGCACACATCAAACTGTCAACTGTTTTCAGTTTTGGTTTGGTGATATACTTTAAACTGGCGTGGTTCCGATGGTTCCAAGTGCGGATATCCGCGCATTGCGCAGATGTGTGCGCATCGCTTTTTCTGCTTCATCTGGGTCGCGGCTTTCTAGCGCGGCAACAATTTTCTTGTGCTCCCGAAGTGCGGCTTTAGTCCGCCCTGGCTGAGTGCTTGACTTTAATCGATGGATCCGAAGCTGGTAGTATATTTCATCCATTAGAAGACGTTCGATCCTATCGCACTGTGCTGCTTTGACGATCGATAAATGAAAATCCTCATCTCGTGACTTAGGTGAATAGCTCGTTCCAGATGCAATTTCTGGCTGAGCTGCATGCTCATTTAAGAGTTCCCGTATCTCGTTTAGCTGATTGCCGTTCAGCCTTTCACACGCAAGCCGTGCTGCCATCCCTTCGAGTGCTTCGCGGGTCAGGAACAAAGCCTCTAGATCATCTCTTGAGAAGTCGATTACACGCACCCCAATCCGAGGGGTCCTTTGAACCAAGCGGCCCTCAAGGCGGCCTAATGCCTCGCGTACCGGGCCGCGACTGATCCCGAGGCGGCGCGCTAGCTCCGCCTCGGATAGTCGTTGCCCTAAATTGAATTCGCCTGACGTGATAGCCTCGACAACCTTATCAAACGCTTCCGCGCTCAACGATGCACTTACTATTGGTTTGATACTTGTCATCAATATTCTCCAGCCATCAAGTTTCCATTCAACTTCACTCTAGTTGAACAATAACAAAGTTCAGTCAACAGTTTACGAAATTTGTTACTGTAAGTGCAAACGACATGCTTGGGTGTGGCAGATGATCACTCAGGTAGACTGAATACTTTCATTGCGTTGTCTCGCATGATCTTACGTTTTGATGCCGGCCGAAAACCCAGTTCGTCCACTTCTTGAACGGCCCGTTCTGGATCAATTACCCACCAATCGGTGCCGAACATGAACTTATCTTGTCCATAGGTGTTTGCATAATGAATGGCAGACTGGCCCCAGTGTTTTGGCGCATAGGCGTCTCCAGCCATGTAGACATTGGCGTGCTTGGTGCAAACACTGATCATTTCTTCGGTCCACGGATATCCTAGGTGAATCCCGATAATCGTGAGTTCGGGAAAGTCTATGGCTATCTGGTCAAGCGCTATGGGGCGCCCGACACTGGGCAGGCGCAAATTCTTCTGGTAGACGAGACAATGACCGACCTGCATCATAATCGGAATGCCCAGTTCCGCACATCGTGCATAATAAGGATAATAGATTGCAGCATCCGGTGCCTGGCCAAACCAATGTGGATATAGGTGCGCGCCGACAAATCCATATTCATGAACAGCCTTGTCCAGTTCTTTCAGACCCGCGACGCCCAGAAGCGGATTGATGCCCGCCAGCCCTGAAAAGCGGTGCGGATATTTCTGGCAGGCCTCATGGATATATTCATACGGGATTTCTGTAGATGTGGACATCCTCCGATCACCGCAACGCGTTGCAATCAGCAGGGAGCGTTCGATGCCCGCACGGTCCATCTTCTTCAGGTATTGTTCAGCGGTGGTGCCGTTTCTTGGATCATCCTTCATTCTGACTTGGTCCCGAAATGTCTCATCCGTGGGGATACGTCCTTCGGCAACGATTTCGGGCGTATAGTAATTTACCACAATATCTATGCTACCAAAGCCATCCTTGGTTTTGCTGGGGTCGAATTTGTAAGTGTTCACGCTGCGTCCTCTTCATTTAACCGCATATGCGGGTTGCATCAAAACCACTCAACTATTGACGAGTTTTGCGCGCCAGAAGGCTTTTGTGCGCTGTTCGGCCTGTGCAAGGCGTGCCTCAAAACTGTCAGAGGCTTCGGCACTCTGCAGGAACCGAAGCGTGTGTATTCCGTCTTTTAGGCTCATGACATTATGAGCTATCTGATCTGTCATGTGGTCCATCTGTTCCGTTGGAACACAGACCGCTGTTAATCCGACTGAGCAGGCTTCGGCCGCTGCAATGTAGCGGGCAGAGGTGGCAAGGCCAGTTAATACCCCGGGTGGTATGCGCCCCCAAAGCGCCGCCATGACAACAAACGGATAGAACCCCACTGTTATTTCCGGGAGTCCAAAAACGGCAGTTTCATCTGCTACCGTCACGTGACATGCCGCCGCGAGGCCCACACCGCCCGCAACGCAAGCGCCATTGATGCGGCCCAGCAGCGGGGTTGCCATTCGGGCAGACTGGCGAAGGACGGCACCCAAGCCGGTTGGGCCATCGCGTGCCATCTCTGCTGCGATACCCTGCTCGTCCTTCAGGTTTAACCCCGCACAGAAGGCACGGCGCCCCTGCCCGGTAAGGACAATCGCCCGAATCGAGCGATCGGAATCGAGATCCCCCAACAGGCCGGCAAGTGCGTGCATTTCCACAGCGGTCAATGCATTGCCAAGGTCAGGCCGTGCCAGCACCACCTTGGCAATGTTCCCTTCCCGAAAGCAATGGATTGCGCTGGACATCAGGTCAGCGTGCCGCGCGTAGATCTACAATGCGCCGAGGCTTTGCCATGGTGACGGGATCAAAGATTTCATCGCGCCGGGTTTCTTCTATTTCGGGGCGCAGGTTGCTGATCCTAGTTACGACTTCGGCGACGCTCGCTGATAGATCGCTCGTGGCACCGGACTGTGCGGCAATTCGTACCTTCAGCACATCGGGCGAAAACGGATCTTTCGGATCCTGTGTCGTCACAACAATCTGGTATTCCTCCAGGCTAGGCACGCGGTCCAGCTCTGCTTTTAGGGTTCCAAGATTCACTAAGGCTCCCTTGATTTTGATGATGTCTCCCGTGCGCACAGGCTTGGAGGACAGCCGCACGGATGTCCGGCTACAATGCGGGCAGGGCTCGTGGTCCAATGCCCCTCGGTCACCGATCTTGTAACGCAGTAAGACCGTTCCGCGTCGGTTTAGATGGGTGATGGCAAGCATACCGTCTTGCCCATCTGCCAGGCGTTCGCCGGTTTCGTCATCAACTATTTCATGAAATACCTGATCCGGCATGGAGCTGTGAAAGCCTGCACCATCCTGGCATTCAATCATTGTTCCGCCTTGCTCGGTGGAGCCATAGCGGTTAACGATCAGAGCCTCGGCGCATCCCAGTTTGCGCATTCTTGATTTAAGATCGTCGCGCATTGCTGGAGAAGATGCCTCGCCGGTTGTCATAACCATGCGCACTTTTGAGAAATTTGCCTCCATTTCAATGGCACGCAGCAAGACACGGCGCACGAACCCTGCAACACCCCACAATACCGTGGCCCCATGCCGGGCGACGGCGTTCACGGCCTCGTCCAATGAGCGGTTCACAGGGAATATTCCATCCACCCGGCCTGTGTTGCACGTGACAATCGCCGCCCCAATGGCCGCAGCTTCGTCCGGTGCCCGCGAGAACGCGCCAAGCGGGAAGTTTGTCATCGGAAACAGATTCGCGATCAGATCTGTTTCCTTCAGCCCCAGAAGATCATGCCGGGTGCGGAACAGATCCTGATACGCGAAGTGATCGTGCGCAGTTATGAAAATCGGGGCAGGCCGTCCAGATGTCGTGCCGGTTGTGTAGATGATTTTCCACAACGTCCCTTCGTGGACTGGAAGGTGCGCGGGGTTTAACCGAAAATCTTCCGGGTTGGCTAGAAATTCCGTTTTGGAGATCGGAGGCAGTTTCTTAAGATCTTCGCGGCTCTGAATGTCGGAGGGAGCCAGCCCAAGCTTGTGCATCAGCTTTGAATAATAGGGATGATGCTCATAGCAAATCTCGATCATTTGCTTCAGAAGGCGATCCTGTAATTTTCCGACATCCTCCCAAGGCTGGTACAGCACATCTGGGAGTGTATAATCGGAGGAGGGCGACACGGACATTCAACAAACTCCTTTAGGAAACCGGATCAGGTTCAGAATTTACCCTGCATATGCCGTTCGGCGCAGGGAGCAAAAACATCGACAGGGTCGATTTCGATTGTAACAGGAATAGACAGGCTGTTCATTTCTGCCGCAACATTCGACTGCAGCAGAACGTGCCAGATCGTGGCATAATGGTGCGCTTGTTTAAGGATTGTCACAGCTCGGCGGTTCAGCCAACTCGGGTCAATCCGTGGCGCAGTTTTACGGATCGCGTGATGTGACGTGTCGAACCAAGGCCACCAAAGCTCCTGATCACGCAGATGATGCCACAGCTCCAGTAGATGACTGCCGCTGGCGACTGGGGTGATGTCGGGTACCGGATGATTGGCAAATGCGCCCCTCTCTTGCGGCGTCAATAATGGGGGGGATCTGAGTACAATGCCCGCGACCCGGTGACCCGCGCGCGCGGCGTATCCGGTGGCGACGGGCGCCGAAAGCCCCGCCGCTACAAGCCTGACATGTCCCCAGTTAAGGTGGTTTGTCACATCATCGATCTGCTCCAGCCAGATTTCTCGGTTAATCGCGGCACTGGTGTCCGAATTGCCGTTGCCCGCAAGATCGAATGCAATGACAGGCCCTTGTTGGCCAAGTTTTTCGATTTCGTCCTTATGGACATCGGTCCCGCCAGGCATGTCATGGAGAAATACCGTTGGCGTTCCGGGGCGTTCCAACCCGAACGCCATTGCATAAACGACGCCATGGCGCGTCTCTATGTAATCGCGGAACACACTTTCTTGCCCGATTCGGCTACTCCAGCCCGGCGTTTTGCCCGTTGCGGGATGTGCGCGCAACAGCTCGAGCTCGGCAAGCTCTGCCTGCTTGGGATCGCGCGACATCACCTGAATATCTGTCCCGGCGGGATAGTGCGGAATTGTTTTGAACTGGCTGTCGCCTGGACGATTCCCGTAGAAAGCGGGGCAGTGGACGTCCCCAATGTGTGACAAGGTGTCGTATATAAAAGCAGCGCGATAGACTGGAATATAGGTTGCGGCGGCTTCAAGCATTTCCACAGTGCCGCGATGCAGAAAATTGGCATCCGGCAGGTCCGCGTCGGCGCGGTGTTCTGCTGAACATGCGTCCCATGGCCAAAACATGTGTTGCTCTCGATACCGGAAGAAAGTCCACGTTAGATAGGTGCCTGCCCAGTCTGGTTTGGTGATAGAGAGGTATTTTCCCAAACGCTCTGGTGTATAGGGTTTAGGAAACACAGGAAGGCCATCTGTTAGCAGCATAGCGCTAAGTTCGGGATGCCGGACAGCAATCGACAGGCAAACGCTTGCGCCCGTATGGCGGCCATAAAGCGCGGCATTCGTGAGTCCTAGATTTCGCATCGCTTCGGCGATGAGATCGCCTAGAAGATCAATGGTAATATCATGTTCTTGCGGGAAATCCGATAGCCCAAGGCCGGGAAGGTCAAACGCGAAAGTGGTGAATTCCTGTGACCAAGCAGCTTGTTGTGATGCCATAGCCTTTGCCGAGCAAGGGCTTGCATGAAGTAGGACAATCGCGGGTCCTTCGCCTTGGCGGACATAATGAACACTGCCTTTTCCGGCTGGGACGAAGCCCTTGTGGATTTTGTTTACCTCTTGAGCGACCATATTCTTTCGTTCCGCTGTGTGAAATGTCAAAGACGAGCAAATGGGCTTGCCAGGATAACTGTTGACAGTTTACAACATAAGATAAACACTATGTCCAGTGGTCTGGTCACTGAAATCTCTCTGTGGTCGTCTGCATTGTTAAGGAGACACGGATTTGCCGACAAAAGCTTCTAAGTTGAAATCCATTCTTGCGCGTCGTGAAGCGGTTCTGATGCCCGGAACACCGAATGCGCTGTTTGCGAATGTGATCGAAAACCTTGGTTATGAATGTGCCTATATCACCGGTGCCGGGGTGACGAACATGTATCTAGGCGCTCCGGATGTCGGGCTTGTCACGATGACTGAGATGGCTGACCATATTGCAGCGATCACCAGCGCAATCGAGATTCCCGTCCTTGTCGATGGGGATACAGGATTTGGCAATGCCATCAATCTTGCGCGGACAGTGCGGACATTCGAACGCGCGGGAGCATCAGGTATCCAGATCGAAGATCAGGTCTTTCCTAAAAAATGCGGCCATTTTTCAGGTAAGTCGGTTATTCCAGTTGAGGATATGGTGCAAAAAATTCGGGCGGCAACGGATGCGCGCATCGACGGCGATTTCCAGATCATAGCGCGAACGGATGCGATTGCTGTGCACGGAATCGAGGATGCCATAGAGCGCGCCCACCTCTTTGTTGAGGCGGGCGCAGATGTCACATTCGTCGAAGCCCCGCTCTCGGCTGAGGATGTTACACGAATTGCGCGAGAAATTCCCGTGCCGCAGATATTCAACTACGTGTTCGGCGGCAGAACGCCCCCGCTTGCGCATGAAGATCTCAAGGCGTTGCAGTTTGGAGCCGCACTTTTTGCAAATGCGGCCCTGCAGGCGGCTTTGTTGTCGGTTATGGAGGTTCTGGGTTCTCTGAAAGATAATGGCTCGTTGGAAGAGGTGCGCCATCGACTGGCCAGTTTTGAAGCCCGCCAAAGTGCTGTTCGTAAAGAGGCGCATGACGCGCTTGAAAAGCGTTATGCCTGAAGTTTATACCAATAATGAATGAGGCCAACATGTTCGATTTGATCATTGCAAACGGGCAAGTCCTGATGCCCGGTCGTTCACCGAGTTTACTGGACGTTGCTGTAAAGAATGGCAAGATTGCGGCTCTTCTAGTTCCCGGGACATCGGCGAATGCGGATCACACCATTGACGCCCACGGCAAGTTCGTGTTCCCGGGGGTGCTTGATGTGCATGTCCATCTTGGCCATGGCAATGATATCTCGCGCCCTCGTGCGCCCTCGGATGCATGGACCGAGACGTGTGCCGCGGCCAGTGGAGGGGTGACGACCTTCATACCCTATCTCTTGGCCGCTGATGAGCATTCGACTATCTTTGATGATGTGATCGAAACGACCCGCGCAGGAAGCCTGATTGATTTCGGTTATCACTTGATTATCTCGACCGAAGAACAACTGGCCCATGTACCAGATTATGTTTCGGATTGGGGCGTGACCAGCTTCAAGATATTTATGAACAACCGCAACGGCGAAGGCAAAAGACTTGGCCTGCCGGATATAGACGACGCATTCCTGTTCCGCCTGGCCAAGGCTAGCGCAGCGCATGGCGCCATCGTCTGTCCTCATCCAGAGAGTATTGAAGTGGCCCAGCACCTGCGGGCCGAGGTCATGAAATCCGACCCTGACGGGCTTGGTGGCCTTGAGTCATGGAACGCTTCTCGTCCGCCGTTTGTCGAGGCTGACGCAATTCAACGCGCCGGCCGGCTGTGCAAGGCGGCTGGAGCGTCGATCTATGTTGTGCATACTTCCTCAGGTGAGGCGTTTGATGCTGCACTTGCGGCACGGAGGGCAGGGGTTGATATAACGATCGAAACATGCCCCCATTATTTGACGCATGATCTAACTTGGGAGCGCGGAGCCGTAGGGAAAATCAATCCGCCCCTGCGCGAAAAATCGGACTGTGACGCGCTGTGGCAAGCAATCATGGACGGCCATGTGGATACCATAGCAAGCGACCATGTTCACAGATCCATTGCTAGCAAGGAGGGCGGTATTTGGAAAGCTGCCCCCGGATGTCCTGGTCTGGAAACCATATTTCCCGTCATGCTGAGCGAAGGATACCACAAGCGTGGTCTTGCCCTTAGCCGCATTGCCTCTTTGTTGTCAGAAGCGCCAGCGCGAGCGATGGGGCTTTGGGGCCGGAAAGGTGCGCTTCTGCCTGGGTTTGATGCGGATATAGCGATTGTGGACATTGACGCCGAGTACAAGGTGACCAATGACTCTGTGCGCAGCGATGCTGGCTACTCTCTCTATGACGATCAGCAGATGCGAGGCCAGGTAACAGATACTCTGGTGCGTGGTGTCGCCGTTTTCCAGAAGGGAGAAATTGTTCCAGGCTTGGCGGGGCACGGGCAGTATTTGCACCGTAATGCGCGGTTCTGACCATGAACGCAGCAGTTTCAGACTCTGATATTGTCACCGAACTTTCAACCCGTATTCCGGGGTTAGATGTGGGTCGCGGGGATCTGCCAATCTACCGTTCTGACGTCTATTATGTGGCAGAACACCTGCCGCGGGCCGTTGTATACGCACGCGAAGAAGCGCAGGTCGTCGCTTTGGTGCGCGAGGCGCGAAACCTTGGTGTATGCCTGAATATGCGCGGCGCCGGCTTATCCTACAGCGCCGGTTATTTGGCCAAGACCCCAAACAGCGTTCTTGTTGATCTCTCGGCCATGGACCGGATTCTTGAACTGAACCTGGAGGACCGGCATGTTACGGTCGAACCCGGCGTAACATGGGCAGCCCTGAGAGAGGCGTTGATGCCACATGGGTTGACCACCCCGTTTTGGGGCACATTCTCGGGCGGCCATGCGACAGTCGGCGGTTCTGTCTCGCAGGGGGCAAAGTTCTATGGTTCGGCATCCCGCGGGGGATCGGCAGAGTCGGTTCTCAGCCTACGTGTGGTGACCGGACTGGCTGAGGTTCTGGCGACGGGGTCAGCCTCGGCTGTCGGGACGCCAAGCCCTTTTTTTCGGAATTATGGCCCTGATTTGACGGGGTTGTTTTTGGGGGACTGCGGAGCCTTCGGCGTTAAGACCGCGATATCCCTTCAGCTCGTGCCCACCGCCCGGCATGAGGCTTATGCGTCTTTCTCATTTGATGATCCGGCGGCGCAGATGGGGGCAATGGGGCAGATCGGCAGTGAGTTGCTTGCCTCGGAATGTAGCGGTATTGACCCTTTTACAGCTCGAAGCCGCATGGCAAGCAAGGGCTTGGCTGATGATCTGAACACCCTTAGGCGTGTTGTAAGCGAATCCAGTTCGCTCTCCTTGGGCCTGCGCGACGCTGCGCTTGTTGCGCTGTCGGGCAGGCGGTTTGCATCGCGCATCGGGTATCTTATGAATGTCGTTGTCGAGGGGCATGATCGGCACGAAACCGCTCGCAAACGGCGCCGTGTGCGCGAGATTGCTACAAGGGCAGGGGGGCGCGCTGTCCCAGCTTCCATACCGAGGATGATGCGGCATTTCCCGTTCCCGCCGATGAACACGCTGCTCACCCCGTCGGGCAAGCGTATGGCATGGCTTCATACGGTCGTCCCGAACTCTCTGGGCGCCACTGCGTTTTACCGCACCGAAGCGGTGTTTCGGGAGATGGAGAATGACCTAAAGGCGCATGGAATTGCCCATGGCTATTTGTTGTCCACGCATGGGCCGTCCGCCGTGGGTATTGAAACCTTGATCCGATGGTCCGACCAACCCCTGCCGATCCATCTGCATTTCATGTCTGATGCTGAACAGGCCGCGCTGTCCAAACGCGATGACAATCCGCAGGCGCGCATTGTGATGAAACGTCTGTCAGACGCAATCTTGTCGACGTGGCAGGATATCGGGGGCGTGCATATGCAGATCGGACAAAAGTATCCATATTTTGAGACCAGAACCCCTGAAATTCAGAAGCTCCTGTCTGATCTCAAGGGACGGTTTGATCCTGATGGAATCCTAAGTCCCGGAAACTTGTTCACCCCCATTCTGTATTAGCAGATCGCTGAAATAGTCCCCGAGCCGGAACGCTGTCCCTTCATTAGGGCTGTGTCGCGCGCTGGGGACGCCTGTTAGCGCGTTCGACGTGTGTACCTTGGTGGGCTTTCCCGCGTCATGCCGTCAGCAACCGTGGCAGTCTGGCAAAGTTGTTGGCGGCCATTGTCAGTATGAACCGTGACCGAACGGTAAGCGTGTCCTGAGCCTCACCTTTCAGCATGTTTCCTGATCTGCGATCTCCGGCTTGATTGAAATCGGGATGGAGTTTCGCGACGGCGAATACGGATGAGTTTCTCCGTGACTATGGGGTAGATATCCGTACGAATGGTCAGCGGCGCTGGCCGGATGAGGTGAAAGCGCGGATTGTGGCGGAGACGCTGCAGCCGGGTGCTACGGTGAATGAGGTTGCGCGCCGATACGGTTTGCGGGCCAATCACCTGTAAGAGTGGCGTGGTCGTGCGCGGCGCGGCAAACTTGTTCTTCCTGCGGTTCCGGAAGATGACACCCTGTGCTTCGCTCCGGTCGTTCTGTCGGGTCTGAAGGTGCCAGTTTCACAGGACAAACTACCCATCAGGCCGGTTTCGTCAAAGCCGATCGAGATTATCTCTGCGGCGGTCACGATCCGTCTGGACGCGGATATGGGCACGGACCGGCTTGTAGAGATCGCGCTCGCCTTGGGGACGCCCGCATGATCTTTCCGTCCAACCGCGTGCGGGTGCTGGTCGCGACGCAGCCTGTCGATTTCCGAAAGCGTCTCGAATTCGGCATCGAAGCTGGTCAGCGCGTCATTCACGACCTGCCGGATCTTGCGCAGCGGTGACGCGGCGGGATGCGCTCTTCCAGATCAACATAGCTGAACAGCGACCCAGTCGTCTCGTCCGTCCCGCGCATCTTCACCCCCGCCGTTGCCGTGCGAAGGGTGAATCATGTTCTCAAACCACTGTCGAGGCGGGACTATTTCAGCAACCTGTTCTCATGATCGCTGTCAAGCCTCTGTTTCCTAGAAATTACTCCGGCGGGGCCGGGCGCAGCTTGATGGGGATGCGCAAGGTTGGAGACGGAACTGAGACTACGGTTGAGCAAGCTCTCATGCGCGGGTTGGATACCGCATGACCGTGGTTTCGTCCTGGGGCTGCCTCGGTCTAGATGGCGAGCGTCGGTTTGACCGGCTCATAACAGGCACGAGGGTTCCCCACCGCGTTCCGCCCCCAACCTTGCGCACCGGCATGTTGAGGTTGCTTTTTATCCTGTCAGCAGATGGAGCCGCCTCGAGGTTCATGCGCGGGCATTACCACTCTGGCGATGGCCCAGATGAAGCCCACCATCTCACGTGCGATGGCGGTGGTCACGACCACCTTCGCCTTTCCGGCCGCGACCAGATGGCGGTAACGTTGGCACATCCGCAGCTGTCTTTTCCAAGCGATGTCACGCGCAACTTTGGGAAGCCCGTCAATCCTGTCATGCAGCTTGCGACTGACCCGTGCTTGCATCCGATAACTCCATGCGCCCTCAATCAGGGCACGCCGCGCAAGGCCACTTCCTGCTTTCGTTATCCCACCCCTACGCACCGAGTTGCCGCTGGAATGTTCGGAGGGCGTCAGGCCAAGATAGGCCATCAGCTGACGCGGATTGTCGAAACGCTGGAAGTCCCCAACCTCGGCCACCACGGTCACTGCGACGATGAAGGCCACACCGCGCATCGCCTGAACTGCTTCGACCACAGGCGCGAGCGACCAGTCGGGCAGCAGGTCAGCAATCTGGCCAGTCAGCTGCTCGACTCGGGCCTCAGCATCGGCAACAGCGTCGACATAGTCCTGAAACACGATCTGTTGGGCGGGATGGACGAACCGTACGGTCGTCAGCCAACGCCGATAGGCCACCGTCCACCCCTTCTTGCCGGGATAAATACGACCGTGGCGGAGCAGAAACCCCTGAAGATGCTGTCGCGCCTTGCCCAGCACCCGCATCGCAGTCGCCCGGGCGCGAACCAGATCGCGCATCGCTTCATGTGCCGCATCCGGCACCCAGACTGCCGTCAATTCTCCAGCCCGATGCAGCTTCGCCAACATCACCGCATCGCGGCGATCCGTCTTCACCCTGTCACCGGCCTTCACCGGGATGAGCGAGGGCGCCACCACGATGCAATCATGGCCCATTTCGACAAGCTGGCGATACAGACCATAACCGCACGGCCCAGCTTCATAGCAGAAATGCAATCGCTTTCCGGCAGTGGCCAGCTTCTCCACCAACTTTCGAACACGATCAGGCCGGTGTGGAACCGTGCCCCAGTGGCGAACCTCCCCGCCACGCTCCCCGCGCGCAACCGCAACCGATATCGTCGCCTTATGGACATCCAACCCGATGAACGTGCTATCCTGCATGTGGTCTCTCCCCCATTCTTGAGGCTCGGCACCGGCCCATCCGGCGCAACCCTCGAATGCAGAATGCCGCGGGAGAGACCACCGAGCCAGTCAGCTCAGGACCCGATCATGTGGTCTAGTGGGGCCGCTCGGATTACCGTCTATTTGCACCGTCTTGTTTTGAACGCAGTCAGGACTTACGGGGTTGCTTGGATGAAAAGAGCTCGGCTCATATCCATATCGGGGCTGTGATGCACGGTTTTCACATGGGCCAACGGGCAAGCCCCCAGATTGAGGGGCGTAGAATATGCTTTAATATCGCTTTACGCGGGGGGCAGGGGCTCCGAAGGGGGCGAGCTCTTTTGGAAGGATGGGTTGGTGTTCAGGTGAGAACGTAAAGGGATTTGCGTCTTCCCAGAAGGTTTCCTGTACCCCACCAATCCCACGAAAGAAGATTAATGCGCCACTTGGCGATCCATATGGGCCATGTTTCGCCATCGGGGGCCGGATACAGTAAGCCCCCGCCTGCATGACGCCGAGCTCTCCTGCCAGCTCTCCTGCCAGCAGGAAAAATTCCTGTGATATTGGGTGCCGTTCGGCCCTGGCGCCGCGTCGGAATGCTATCGTGGCGGTCACATAGGTTGTTTCTCCCGTGACAGGATCCTGGCGCAATACTCGCATTTTGGCACCATCTTTCATCTCGCCAAGATTGAATTGATCGAAATCACCGTCCCACCGACCTTCGGAGATGTCTATAAACGGAACCGCCGGCGCCGAAGACTCGGCCGATCGGTCCTCTCCGCCTCTGAACCATAGCACGGCACAGCCTTTTTCACTGACGAGCGCGTCAAGCATGTGGCCCGCCGGAAAATAGCCATAGCAGTTGGGACCATAAAGCCTGCCTGCAAGTGTAAATGCGCCCTCAAGCACCAAGAATTCCAAATCATCCGTCCGATCTTTCAAAGAGATGCGCGATCCCGCCTCGATCTTCAGTATTAGGCTTGACGCTTCGGTCTGATTATCCAAGCTCAGGACTTTTGCATACGCGCCAGGCATTCCGAAATTATCCGCAGGTTGCCAAGGGAGGTTCTGTGCCTGCACAAAATCTATATGGGGGCGCATGATCTATCCTTCTCTATGTTGCGTGCCTCAACAAACCTTTCATATCCCCGTCTGTCAAGAGAACTGTTGACAGTTTGCAGTTTTTCCATGTAGCGTCAGCTTCAGACGGGCAGAGTCTCGTCCAACTCGTCGCAACAGGAGGCTTTATGTCAATCTACTCAAAGTTTGCTAAACTAGCACTGCCAGTGGCTGTTGGGGCTTTTTACGCCGCATCGCCATTCACCGCCGCGCACGCCGCGCCGAAAACGATGAGCATCGCTTTGCCTGGTGATTTGCCCGGACTAGACCCCAGCAAGGACAGCTCTCCGCTTGGATTTAACTACCGGCTAAATGTGTTTGACGCACTTACCGAACTCATGCCTGACGGGGAAATGAACCCGCGACTTGCGGAAAGCTGGGAATTTTCAGATGATCTGCTTGAATGGACATTTTCATTGCGTCAGAATGCAACATTTCACGATGGTAGCGCCCTGACTGCTGATGATGTCGTGTTTACCGTTAATCGCATCCAAAACGATCCATCCACACCTGTCAGGACATTCCTAAGGCTTGTAGACGGGGTCGAAGCACTCGACGATCACACGGTGAAGTTCACGCTCAACCAGCCCTACAGTATTTTCCATCGCCAGATTAGCTATGTGAACATCATGTCTCGGAGCTACTGGGACGAGGTCGGAGATGATGGATACGCGCGCGCCCCTGTCGGGACCGGCCCTTATAAGTTTATCGAATGGCAAAGAGATGACAGACTGGTTTTGGAGGCCAATGAAGAATACTGGCGCGGCGCGCCCGCTGTCAAAACTGCCATCTTCCGACCGATGCCATCCGAAGCGGCAAGAATGAATGCGCTGATGACCGGAGAGATCGATCTTGTGCCGGCGCTACCGCCTTCTTTCCTCAACCAGTTGGAGCGCGATCCCAATATCGACGTGGGCACAGCCCCGAGTTTTCGAACTATTTTTCTCGGGCTGAACGTTACTAAGCCATATCTAGATGATCCGAAGCTGCGCGAAGCTATTGATGTTGGTATCGACCGTGTGGCGATTGCCGAGCAGCTTCTTCGTGGTCTGGGCACACCCGCAGGCATGATGATTCCGCCCAATAATGTGGGGTTCGACCCAACCCTCGAACCTGTGGTGTTCGATCCCGAGGCCGCTCGACAGCTGGTCGAAGAGTCCAACTATAATGGTGAAACCATCAGGATCCAGTATCCGAACAACAACATAGTTATGGCCAACGAGGTTGTTCAAGGCCTGGCTGGATACATGACGGAAATAGGGTTAAACATAGAAATCGTTCCGCTGGAATTTACAGCTTTCTTCCCTCTTTGGCTTCAATCCGAGATTGATGACATATATTTCTTTGCCTTCGGCTCGTCACAGTATCATGGCGAAACGGCTCTTGTGACGATGTATGAAGAGGGGTCCCATTCCTACAGGGTCAACCCCGAGATTGACCGTATCCTGAAAGAACAGCGGACCGTTGTCGATGACGATGAAAAGAGACAAATGCTAAGCCAAGCTTATCAGCTTAGCAATGAAGATCGTTTCAACATACCCGTCTATCATGAGTGGCAAGCTTTTGGCGTGCGCGGTGGTATTTCATACGATCCCTGGCCTGATGGATTTATTCGTCTGTACGACTTCCAATAGTGCTTGATGAAGCAAAGGCTCCGGCAATCATCGGGGCCTTTGTTGTAAATCGCAAACCGAACGAGAATTTTCTCATCATAGGTCTCGCTTCATATCATACTGAAACAGGCGACTCGCGCCCAGCAAGTTTCTTAAGCATCCGGTCGACACATCGATCCCAACATGGATCATCTATTGTTCATTCGGCATGCCTTCCTCCATCGCAGATCGAGGGCACTTGCCGTCATGCGATCAGGATACAGCCTGAACTGACATGCGCGCGCCTATGGAAAAAGAAATGCGGTCTTAAGAGCCGCCCGCCGCAACAAAAATTCAATGAGATGGAAACGGCGCATACCGATATGCTGGGCGTGGAGAACAATTCACACTTCGCAGGATTGGGGCTTCACGACGCGTGCGATGCCGCCGAGTGTATTTCTAGAACCCTCAGTGACACATGCTTAAGTAACCTAATTTGCGTGTGAGAGCTCACTCAGACGTTGCACTTCACTAACGTTATCTGCCTATAGTCTCGAGCCGCTAGGCTCCAGACTCATTGATATTCAAAGCCAGAACAGGACGGTTGCTGCGAGCGCGACGGCAGACAGGAACACTTTCGGGCATCTGTCATAGCGTGTGGCGATCCTGCGCCAATCCTTCAGCCGACCGAACATGATCTCGATCCGGTTGCGCCGCTTGTAGCGTCGTTTATCGTATTTCACCGGGGACTTGCGCTGCTTGCGACCGGGGATGCAGGGCTTTATCTCCCTGTCTTTCAACGTATCTCTGAACCAATCAGCATCATACCCCCGGTCTGCGATCAGCCAGTCAGCCTCTGGCAGTTCCCTGAGCAAGGCGGCTGCGCCGGTGTAATCGCTGACTTGCCCCGCCGACATGAAGAAGGTGATCGGGCGCCCGATCGCATCGGTGACGGCATGCAACTTGGTGTTCATTCCGCCTTTCGTGCGACCGATCAAGCGACCGCACCCCCCTTTTTTACCCGCAGGCTCGATGCCGTGCGATGTGCCTTCAGATATGTCGCATCGATCATGATCGTCTTGGTCTCGGTCTCCTCTGCCGCCAGACCAGCCATGATCCGAGCGAACACGCCCATATCACACCACCGCTTCCAGCGGTTATAAAGGGTCTTGTACGGGCCGTACTCCTTGGGTGCGTCACACCACCACAACCCATTGCGATTGATGAAGATTATGCCGCTGAGAACGCGCCGGTCGTCAACGCGAGGCTTGCCATGGCTCTTGGGGAAGAAAGGTTTCAGACGCTCCATCTGTGCGTCCGTCAGCCAAAAAAGATTGCTCATTGATCGGTCTCCTTACGGAGCGTGAATCACGTAGCAAGATGAAAATCAATGGGTCCTGACCCTAGCTAAGAAGAATCAGCGACAGGATCGGGAATATGTTAATCAGCACTAGGCCCAGTATCTGGATACCGAAAAACGGCATCGTTCCTCTGATGACTTCCTGAACGGGCAGCCGGGCGATCCTGCTCATCACAAACAGGTTCAGGCCTACAGGCGGCGTTAGGGTCGCGACCTCTACTAAGGCCGTGATGATCACGGCAAAATGGATTGGATTGATACCTAGCGCCATGGCAATGGGAAACAGGATCGGGCTGAGAAGTACGATCATCGACACACCGTCAAGGAACATGCCGACAATCAGCATCAGGATATTCACTGCTAGCAAGAACTGCCACGGCTGAATATCCCATGCGATGAGAAAATCGGTGATTTCACGCGCTAGACCCAGCCGCGTAAGAACGGCTGTTAGCAAGCCCGAGCCGATGACAACTGCATAGATCATTACCGTCTGCATGGTCGACTGGCGTGCGGTATCCCACACATCGCGCAGATTGCAGGTGCGATAAACAAAGAGCACAAGAATAGCGGCGTAGACAGCGGCAAGTGCCGAAACCTCCGTCGGGGTAAAGAGACCAAGATAGATGGTCGTAATGATAAGCACCGGCATAAGCAGCGCACCAGAGGCGCGCGGAAGTTGTCGACGGAAGCCTGCAAAATCTGCGGGCTTCGTATTGGCACCATATCCGTTGCGGCGGCTGATCACGACGGTTGCAATCCCCAGCATCACTGCGCTGAGCAGCCCCGGCACGATGCCCGCAATGAACAGATCGGTAATTGGCAGACCTACGATTGAACCGATCAGGATAAAGGTAAGCGAGGGTGGAATCATGAGGCCCAGTGTCGAGCAGACCGCCACTGTTGCCGCCGCAAAGCGCGGAGGGTAGCCTTCGGGGGGCAGCAGGCGCACTGCGGCAGGCCCCATCGCCGCGACCGAGGCCACCGACGAGCCGTTGATCGCAGCAAAGAATACTGACGCAACCGCGATTGTCAGAGCGACCCCCCCCCGGAACCAGCGGAGCAGGCACCCCATCAGCTCCATCAGGATCAGGGCAAGATTGCCGCGTGACATCATGTTGCCCGCGAATATGAAGAACGGAATGGCGACCAGCGCATATTTGTCGATCGAATCCCAGGCCATCTGCGCGATCAAGATCGGCGGAATATTCAGGTTGAAGCTGAGCAGCGCTGTTGCGACAAGTCCCAACGCGATGGCAATGTGTACGCCCGACGCGACCAATATCAGCAGACCTGCAAATGCGATTACGGTAGTCATTTTCCGCTCCTCCCCTGTCGTTCTTCTTTTGAAATTCAGCGTAGAATAGTCTGATTGGGATCATGTCCGCGCCACAGGGCGTAGAACGAGATCAGGAAATGCACCCCCCATAGGGCCGCCCCGATCGGTAGTGCCAGGTGTATCAGCCACATCGGCAGATCCAGATTGCTGTCCGTCATCATCCGGATGCGCATGAGGTGCCGCACCGCAAGTATTCCCGTCCATGTCAGTGTGATGGCGAAGATCAGTCCTGCAATCGCGTTGATCCAGCCAAGCGCGAGACGGAGCCTGGGCCCCGCAATCATCACCAGAAGGTCCATACGGATAAAATGATGCTGCCGTGTGGCGGGTGAAAGTGCGAGAAGCACCGCCCAGACTACAAGAAAGCGCACGCTTTCCTCTGCCCACCAGTGGCTGCGCGAGGTCAAGCTTCGACCGGATGCCTCGAAGAACATGATTCCCAGCGCAAGCATCATCATGGCTGTTGCGACATTCGCGAGGATATGCGTGTCAAAGATCCGCCAAGGCCAAGGCAGAATACGGATATCGGGTGTTTCCTCGGCCCCAAGGCCGGGCAGTCCCGGCTTGTCCATCGGTACGGTCATTGGTGGCTCCTCCATGTCCAAAAGTATAGGGACTGCCCGGGGACCTCCTCGCCCGCCAAGCCGACCTCGTCTTTTCTTGATGGCACGGGCTCCCGTGCCATTCAGTCACGTTGCAGCACCATGCGGTATGAAAACTGCCCCGCAGGATGGGCATTACGCGAAACCTCAACCGTGCGCCCGGACTGATCTGCATAATGCCGCGAGATCAGGAGCACCGGATCGCCCGCCCGCAGACCCAATCGCGAGGCGGTATTCGAATCCGCCGCAACAGCCTCGACCACCTGCGTGACTTCGACGATACGAATGCGGTGGCGCTGCTCCAGCAGCGAATAGATCGCCACACTCGAACGGCCGACATCATTGGCAATATCCGCAAATTCCGCGGGCAGGAAAATTTCCGAATAACAAAGCGGCCCCGCCTCGCGATCGCGCTGACGCAGGGCACTGACGCGGGTCCATGCCTCCTGCGCGCGTGCCCCAATTTGTGCGGCCTGCGCATCATTCAGAAGCAAGGTCTCGATCGCCAGCACTTCGAGCTTAGTGGAATTCGCATACTGAACGAGACCGTCTAGGGTCGAAACCGAATTGAAGAATCGGTCTGTAGGGGTCTTTGCAATGACCGTGGTTCCCGCGCCCTGGCGGCGCTTGACAAGCCCCTGCTCCTGCAAAACACGCAACGCCTCACGAACCGCGTGACGACTGGCACCGAAGCGGGCACAAAGCTCCTGCTCGGTGGGCAGCCTCCTGCCCACGGGCAATGTGCCCGAGGCAATTTCTTTACTGAGCACATTGCCGATATCGCGAAAGCGGGGGGCATGTCCTGAAGCGCGCTTGGTGGCCTGCGGTGTAATCATGGCACACGCCGCAGCTGGCCACCCGGATCAAGGCAATGATTCCGAAAGCACGCGCGTGTGAATTCCCATGATTTCTGGCTGTTACGCATCTGACAAGCTCCGGTGACGAAAATTCATACGAATAAATTAGCAGACTAGTATAGATAATGGAAGATACCTCCGCAATTTCAGTGCCGAATCGGCCAATATGTAGCTAAAATCAGCTTCCTTGGGGGCAAAAAAACTCAGAAGGTTTTTTATTTATTATTTTAAATCATATACATAGTTTAATTCGAAATTCATTCGAATAAATATGCTTTTCCCAGCTATGATCCTGTGCGATGGTGTCGAATGAGTGCGTGCAACCCAGAGCAAACGCGCGCTATCAAGGAGGAAAAATATGCTCGAATATCGGAAATACTTGGCGGCTGGCGCAATGCTGGTGATGACAGCGTCTACCACGATTGCCCGCGCAGACACGGTCGACATGGTCATGACAAACGAAATTCCCGGCAGTCACTGGACTGCAGAGCTGATGGAGGAATTCGCCGAAACCCTGCGCAGCCGCTCGGAGGGGCGCATCAACCCGCAGATATTCCATTCCGCAACCCTATTTGCGGATCGCGACGCTGTCGCGGCGCTAGGAACCGGGGCTGTGCAGATGGTCTGGCCGGTCTCTGTGCAGTTGGAATCAATTGCCCCCGAATACGGGGTGGTGAACCTGCCCTTTGCGCTTGACGACGCGTTGATGTCTAACCCCGAGGCGGCCGAGGAGATTTCGGCTATGTTGTCGAGCTATCTGGAAGATCGCGGCATCAGGGTCATGGGGCTGATGCGCACGGCGGATCTGGTGTTCCTTTACCGGAACAAGGAAGTCACCGAGGTTGGCGACCTGCGGGGAGATCGTATTCGCCTTACCGGCGGGAGGGTTCTGCAGGCGCTTATGAACGAATTCGGCGCGAACCCGATTACCATGCCCGCGACCGAGATGGCCACCGCCATGATGCAAGGCGCCATTGACGGCATTTTCACCTCGGCAGGCGGATGGCAAATGGTGGGCGTGAACGCCGCCGGATCCGCCTCTTTGGTGCCAGGCCTAAGTCTCCTGACCTATAGCGTACTTGTCGACGATTCCTGGCTGCAGGGGCTGCCCGAGGATCTGCGTGAGATCATCGAGACCACAATGGCTGAAACGCTCGAGACGCAGTGGCAGAATGCGATTGCTAGCGATGCCGCGACCATGGACAGAATGATCGAGCTGGGGGGCAGGTTCCATACGGTCGATGACGCCGCAATGGAGGAGTTTCGCACACTGGCAGCGCAGGCGAGTGAAGTATATACTAGCCGCTACCCTGAAATCTGGACAGAGTTCCAAGAGATCGTCGGCCGTTACCGCGAGTGATGGACGATATCCTGCCCCCTCCCCGGCGCGCGGGGGCAGGCATTTAATGCCCCAGCGCATCCTCTAACATAGCACCTGCGCGTAACAGCACATTCTCGGAGTTGGGTCGCCCGACGATCTGAAGCCCCATTGGCATAGCGTTTCGGTCACGCCCCATTGGCACCGACAAGGCAGGCAGGCCCAACGCACTGATGGGCCGCGTCGCATGCGACAACCTTTCCAGTGTCAGACGCATTTTGTCGCCTGCATTGGCCGACGCCTCCTCGGCCAGAGGTGTCATGACCGGCACAGTGGGCGAGATGAACACATCTGCCGCACTCAGCGGGCCAGAGAGCATCCGGCGCAAGGCCACAACTCTCATTTTCATTGCATCCACATAATCTGTTGCCTGAACGCCCAAGCCTTGCGCCAGTCGCGCCCGCGCCTGGGCCCCAAGCTGCGCCGGTCCCGGCGCCAGTTTCAGCCTGTGTAGCGCGGCGGCTTCGGATTTCCACAGAATATCAGCCAGATGTGGCAGGTTTGTCTGATCGGGGATTGCGATCTCGATCACCTGTGCCCCGGCCCGTTCGAAGCACGACAGCGTCGCTTGGAATGCGGAAGAAACATCCGGATCCAGCCCATCGAGATAATAGCCGCGCGGGATGCCGATGGTGAGAGGCGGCCCATCCGCATCAATCGCAGGGGCAGTGCCAGTGATGGCTTCCCACAGAACCGCGACATCACGGCTCGTATGTGCCATCACGCCCGGGCAGTCTAGGCTGGCCGAAAGGGCCATCATTCCGGCAACTGGCAGCCGGTGCTGCGTGGGCTTGAGCCCTGCGACGCCGCACATGGCTGCGGGCAGCCGAACCGACCCCCCGGTATCCGACCCCAGCGCACCGAGCACATAACCTGCAGCGATGGCTGCAGCCGAGCCAGAAGAAGATCCGCCCGTGATCCGAACCGGATCATGCGGATTGCGGCACCGGCCGAAGGTCGGATTATGGCCCGTAGGGCCCATGGCAAACTCGGCCATGTTCAATCGTGCGCAGAAAATTCCGCCTGCTGCCTCGAGCGCCCCGATAATCGGGGACGTATCCTGCGCGAGATGCCAATGATGCTCGGGGCCACCATAGGTCGAGATTTCGCCCAACCGATGGAACATGTCCTTGTAGCCCAGAGGCAGTCCGTTCAGCAAACCGCCCGCACGTTGCCGGTCACAGATGCGCGCCCGCTCCAAGGCAGCGTCTGCATCCAGAGCGATGACAGCGTTAAGTTCGGGGTCGCGCGCTCGTATCCGCGCAAGGCACTCAGTGGTCAGATCTTCTGCACTCAGCGCGCCTGATGCAATGGCGCTGCTCGCTTGGGTGATGGTCAGTTCTGCGGTGCTCATTGTGAGGGCTCTCGCCCGCGGACAAGCTCCATAAATTCCTGTGCCGAGACCTGCTCGAGTTCGGGCATGTCATCGCGCAGACGCGCCATCATTTCGCATGTGCGGCCGAATTCCGCCGCAAACCGGGCCCGCTCGTCAGGCTTGGGTGTGAAGCCATACGCATACTGGCACAGGGTAAGCTGTGTCACATCACCTTCTGCTGCGATTTCATTCTGGGCCATTTTTCAACTTCCTTACGCTTATTGGCATTTGTCCGAACATTTTAGAAATTTCTAATTTTGTCAATATATTCAGATTAGTTTTTTGTTGACATGATTTTCATTTATTGTAATGTCCGGACATATTGGCAAGCGGAGATAGATTCACATGCGCCAGATCGCGCCAAACAGGTTTCGGGGTGAAATCGGCCTCTTCTTTGAGGATTTCGAAGTAGGTCACATCTATGAGCACCGGCCCGGCCGGACACTGACGGATCAAGACAACATCCAGTTTTCATTGATGACGATGAACTATCATCCGATGCATTGCGATGCGCATTTCGCCGCGCAGAGCGAGTTCGGCAAGCTGCTCATTAATTCGGGACTGACGGTGGCCACTGTGCTGGGCATGACGGTTCCGGAAATCTCGGGCAAGGCTATTGCAAACCTTGGATGGGATGAGATCCGTCTGATGGCCCCGGTCTTTGCTGGCGACACAATTTACGCCGAAAGTGAGGTGCTGGAGAAGCGCGAAAGTAAGTCGCGGCCTGGGCAGGGCATCGTGAAAGTCCGGACGCTGGGCAAGAAGCATGACGACACGGTGTTCATGAGCTTCGAGCGCACCGCCCTGATCATGAGCCGCGTCGCCGCCGACGCAAACCCCACCAATTACTGACGCGTGCGTCGGCGATCAATTCTGGAGGATGCCATGAAGGACACGCATATAAAGGGCGATACGGACATGCTGATTGCGATGCATCTCGCCGGCTTCGCCGACGATCTGACGCATGATGCGATCCCCGAAGAAGTCGGCTTGCGCGCCCGCCTGCTGATGCTCGATGCATTAGGGATTGGGCTTGCCTCGAGCGGTTACGATTTTGCTCATCGCGCCCATACCGCACTTTCAGAACTGGGCAACGAGGGCAGCCGGCTTGTCATAGGCTTTGGCACCGCGCTTCCACCACGCGATGCGGCAATGCTGAACGGGTTGCTGATCCACGGGCTCGACTATGACGACACGCATACGCCCGGCGTGATCCATGCAACTGCCTCGGTTCTGCCCGCTGCCATGACGATGGCGCTGGAGGTTGGCGCCACAGGACAAGAGATGCAAACAGCCTATATTGCGGGCATGGAGGTTGCCACCCGTTTGGGGGCAGTCGCGCGCGGGGGCTTCCATCAGGTCGGCTTCCACCCGACTGGTGTGGTCGGGGTTTTCGGCGCTGTCATCGCGGCCGGCCGACTGCGGGGATTGACGCGCGCGCAGCTTGCGAGTGCGCAGGGTATCGCATTGTCGATGGCCAGCGGGTCGCTCGAATTCCTTCAGGATGGCGCCTGGACAAAACGCATGCATCCCGGCTGGGCAGCACAGGCCGCAATTACCGCCGTCACCATGGCACGACACGGTTTTGTCGCACCCCGCGCAGTCTATGAGGGCCGTTTCGGCTTCTTCAACGCCTATCTGGGTGCGAGTGCTGCGCAGGCGGATTTCTCAATTGCAACAGAAGGCCTGGCATCTGTCTGGGAGGTGATGAATGTCGCAGTCAAGCCCATGCCCGCCTGTCACTTCACCCATGCTTGCGCGGATGCGGCCGCGCGCATTCATCATTCCCATGGCCTTGCACCCTCTGATATCGACGAGGTGATCGCCCTCGTTCCGCAAGAAGTGATCAAGACTGTTTGCGAGCCTCGTAAGAATAAGGTCAGGCCGCAAAACAGCTATGACGCTCAGTTCTCTATTCCCTATGCCGTTGCATCTGGGCTTTTGCGCGGGCGTTTTGGTCTATCTGATTTGGAACCCGAAGCTTATGGCGCGCCCGAGGCACTGGCCCTGATGGCGAAGATCATGCACCAGCAAGATCCTGATTCACGCTTTCCGCAATACTATTCGGGTGCGGTTGTCGTCCGCATGAAAGACGGGCGCGAGTTTACTGAGCGCGACGATGTGAACCGCGGCGCGGCAGATCGTCCGCTGAGTGCCGAAGATATCAGCGAAAAATATGCGCAGAACACCGCAATGGCCATCAACGGTCCACGGGCTGCGCGGCTCCGCGAGAACATCCTTTCGATTCACGAACTGCCTGACCTTCAGCCGATCGAGCGCCTGCTCGCAGGGCGATCCAGTTAAGGAGACCAAGATATGAACGATATGCAAGACCAGGATCGGATGATCCTAGATTCCGTTGACCGCTTTTGCCAGGTGGATGTTGATCCCTATGTACACGCGCTTGAGGCTGCTGATGAGTATCCGGCCGAAATCGTGGAGAAGATGCGCGAAATGGGACTGTTCGGCTGTATTATCGCCGAAGAATATGGTGGATTGGGGCTTTCGACCGAGACCTATGCCAAAATAATCGAGCGGATCTCGCGGTCCTGGATGTCGGTTTCAGGCATCATTAACAGCCACCTCATCATGGCAGCGGCGGTCCAGCGCGCGGGCACTGATGCGCAGAAGACTGAATTCCTGCCGAAATTTGCAACCGGCGAGCTTCGCGGCGGGATCGGTCTGACCGAGCCCGACGCGGGCACCGACCTGCAGGCCATTCGTACCGTGGCGCGGCGCGAAGGCGAAGACTATGTGGTAAATGGCGCGAAAACTTGGATCACGAACTCCAAATACGGCAATTGCATTGCGTTGTTGGTCAAGACTGACCCCCAAGCTGAACCGCGTCACCGCGGCATGTCCCTGCTCATTGCGGTCAAGGGCGAGGGTTTCAATGTCACCCGCAAACTGGAGAAGCTCGGATATCGCGGGATCGATACCTGCGAGCTGGAGTTCAAAGACTACCGCGTGCCGGCTGACCGGCTGATCGGGGCTCAGGAAGGCCGCGGCCTGCAGCAGATACTTTCCGGGCTTGAACTGGGTCGTATCAACGTGGCCGCGCGTGGCGTCGGTGTAGCTCTGGCGGCTCTGGACGAGGCCACCCGCTATAGCCAGGCACGAAAGACCTTCGGC
>SR_TP_S13solDRAFT_1000083_pt1 | contig 50790 bp, 44 predicted proteins | sample SodReaTP_S13sol_FD_11159 | JGI IMG/M metagenome (IMG submission 11159) | reverse complement strand
CCCCCGCCACGATCGCTGCCGACCACGTCCGACGCGCCGAGCAGGCGGCCATCCACCGGCTCGACCGGCTGCGCGAGAAGAGCCGGGAGGCGGCGCTGCGCGAGATCCTGCTGGTGGATACGGCAGGCAGCCGCGTCGGCCAGGTCAACGGCCTCAGCGTCGTTTCGCTCGGCAGCTACGCCTTCGGCCGGCCGAGCCGGATCACCGCCCGGGTGCGCCTGGGCAGCGGCAAGCTGATCGACATCGAGCGGGAGACCGAGCTGGGCGGCCCGCTGCACTCCAAGGGCGTGCTGATCCTCTCCGGACTGCTCACCGCCCGCTACGCCCTCGACTGGCCGGTCTCCCTGGCCGCCAGCCTGGTCTTCGAGCAGTCCTACGGCGGCGTCGAGGGCGACAGCGCCTCGGCGGCCGAGTTCTGCGCCCTGCTCTCGGCCATCGCCGAGCTGCCGCTGCGCCAGGATCTCGCGATCACCGGCTCCGTCAACCAGTTCGGCCAGGTCCAGGCCATCGGCGGCGTCAACGAAAAGATCGAGGGCTTCTTCGAGCTCTGCGCAGCCCGCGGCCTGACCGGCAGCCAGGGCGTCCTGATCCCGGCCGCCAACGTGCAGCACCTGATGCTGCGCGAGGAGGTGGTCGAGGCCTGCGCGGCCGGCCGCTTCGCCGTCTATGCGGTCGACCACGTCGACCAGGCCATGGCGCTGCTGACCGGGCATCCCGCAGGCGAGCGAGGTGCCGATGGCAGCTTCCCGCCGGAGACCGTCAACCGGCTGGTGGAAGATCGCCTGATCGCCCTGGCGCAACGGCGGCTCGCGCTCGGCCGGCAGGGCGAGGAGCGGAAGGACGAAGGCGCATGATCGAGACTCGAGGGCCCTGGCGCCCGAAGCGCCTGCTGCTGGAGATCCTGGCCGACGCGGACCGTCGCGCCGTCCTGACCCAGGCGGGGGCGCTGGCCCGGGCGCTGGAGGCGGAGATCGCCGGAGTCTTCGTCGAGGAGGCCGACCTTTTCGACCTGGCGGCCCTGCCGCTCGGCAGCGAGATGGGGTCGGTCAGCCGGCGCCTGCGCCCGATCGAGACGGCGACGCTGGCAGCGGAGACGACGCGGAGCGCCGCGGCCTTCCGCCGGGAGTTCGCCACCCTGGCCGAGGCGCTGGGACGGAGCGTGCGCCTGGAGGTCCTGCGCGGTCGCGCGCTCGACTCGATCCGGCGGGCGGGGCGCGACGATCTCGTGGTCTACACCGGTTCGCCCCTCCGGCTGGAGGAGGCGGCGTTGACGAGCGCCCTGCTGAAAGCGGCGCAGCGCACGGCAGGGCTGCTGCTGGCGCCGCCGCAGGCGGAGGCCACGAGCGGCCCGGTCATCGTTGCGGCACGCTCGACGACGACCCTGGAGTTCGCGCTGCCGGCGTTGCGCCGGCTCGCCGGCGACGCCGAGCTGCGCCTGGAAGTGCCGGTGGCCGGCCTGGCGGACACCGCGGTGCTGGCGCGCCGCTGTCGGGCGCGCCTGCTGGTCGGCGAGGCTGAGCCGGCCCGCCCGGGACAGGAACGGGAGCTGCGTCTCGCCCTGCGCCGCCTGCGCTGCCCCCTGCTGCTGCTGAACCCGGACGCCGGCTGAGCCGGCTTGACCCAGGTCAAAGCCGGAAGCGCCCGGCGGTGGGACAGTCCAGGCTACCTCGATCCCAGGAGTAGCGCTCATGGGCCACAAGCAGGTCCTGTTCCGCTCCGCCGCCCGCGAGAAGATCCTGCGCGGTGCGACGCAGCTCGCCGACGCCGTGCGGGTGACCCTGGGGCCGAAGTCCAAGTCTGTGCTGATCCAAAAGCCCTGGGGCGGTCCCATCGTCTGCAACGACGGCGTCACCATCGCCAAGGAGATGGACCTCGCCGACCCGGAGGAGAACCTGGGCGTGCAGATGCTGCGCCAGGCCGCGGAGAAGACCGGCGAGCTCGTGGGCGACGGCACCAGCACCGCCACCCTGCTGGCGCACGCCCTGCTGGCCGACGGCATCCGCAACGTCGTCGCCGGCGCCGGCGCGACCGAGCTGCGGCGCGGCTTCGACCGCGGCGCCAAGGCCGCGATCGAAGCCCTGCGGGCGCTCTCGCGTCCGGTCGGGACCAGCCGGGAGAAGGCCCAGGTCGCCACCATCTCGGCCCACAACGACGCCGGCATCGGGGAACTGGTGGCCGAGGCGATGGAGAAGGTGGGCGACGAGGGCGTCATCACGGTCGAAGAAGCCAAGACCACCGAGACGACCCTGGAGGTGGTGGAAGGGATGCGCTTCGACCGCGGCTTCCTCTCGCCCTACTTCGTCACCGACCCGCAGAAGATGGAGGCGGTGCTGGAGGATCCGCTCATCCTGCTGCTCGACCGCAGGCTGAGCGCGCTCAAGGACCTCATCCCCCTGCTCGAACAGGTGGCCAAGTCGTCGCGCCCGATTCTGGTGATCGCCGAGGAGGTGGAAGGCGAAGCCCTGGCGACGCTGGTGGTCAACCACCTGCGCGGCACGCTGAAGAGCTGCGCGGCCAAGGCGCCGGGTTTCGGCGACCGCCGCAAGGCCATGCTGCGCGACATCGGCGTGCTGACCGGCGGCGCGGTGATCTCGGAAGAGCTCGGCATGACCCTGGAAGGCGTCGCCCTGGAACAGCTCGGCGGCGCCGAGCGGGTCGTCGCCGACAAAGAGGGAACCACCATCATCGGCGGCCGCGGCCGCAAGGAGGAGATCGCCGGCCGGGTCGAGCAGATCCGCCGCGAGATCGAGCAGGCCACCGGCGACTACGACCGCGAGAAGCTGCAGGAGCGCCTGGCCAAGCTGGCCGGCGGCGTCGCCGTCATCCGGGTCGGTGCCCCCTCCGAGGCCGAGATGAAGTCGAAGAAGGAGGCCCTGGACGACGCCATCAGCGCGACCAAGGCCGCGGTCGCCGAGGGCATCGTGCCGGGTGGCGGGCTGGCGCTGCTGCGCTGCATCGCCGCCGTGGCCCGCGAGGAAGAGAACTGCGAGGGCGACGAGCGCACCGGGCTGCAGATCCTGAAACGGGCGCTGGAGGCGCCGACCCGGCAGATCGCCGAGAACTCCGCCGTCGACGGCGGCGTGGTCGTCGCCGAGATGCTGAAGGGCAAGGGCAACCGCGGCTTCGACGCCGCCCGCAAGGGCTACGTCGACCTGGTCGAAGCCGGCATCGTCGACCCCACCAAGGTCGTGCGCATCGCCCTGGAGAACGCCGTCTCGGTCGCCGGGGTGCTGCTGCTCACCGAGGTGACCATGACCGACATCCCGGAGAAGGAGAAGCCGCCGTCGGGCCAGCCGGAGATGATGCTGTGACGCCGAGGAATGCCTGAAGCCCCCTCAGCCATGCCCGACGGAGAGCGCGCCCTCTTCACCGACCTCTACGAGCTGACCATGCTGCAGGCCTACCATGCCGAGGGCCTGCGGGAGACGGCGGTCTTCAGCCTCTTCGTGCGGCGGCTGCCGCCGGGGCGCAACTTCCTGCTGGCCTGCGGACTGGAGCAGGTGCTGGACTACCTGGAGCGGCTGCGCTTCGAGGCCGAAGACCTGGCCTGGCTGCGCTCGCTCGGCCGCTTTTCCGACGGCTTCCTCGATTGGCTCCGGGACTTCCGCTTCACCGGCGCGGTTCACGCCCTTCCCGAAGGCACGCTCGTCTTCGGTGGCGAGCCGATCCTCGAGGTCACCGCGCCGCTGCCCGAAGCGCAGGTGATCGAGACCTTCGTCATCAATCAGATGCAGCTGCAGACTCTGCTCGCGTCAAAGGCCGCACGGGCCGTCGCAGCAGCCGCCGGACGCCCGGTGGTCGACTTCGGCGCCCGGCGCATGCACGGCCTCGACGCCGCGGTGATGGCAGCGCGAGCCTTTCACATCGCCGGCGTGGCCGCCACCTCCAACGTGCTGGCGGGCCGCCGTTTCGGCCTGCCGCTCTCCGGCACCATGGCGCACAGCTACGTCCAGGCCCACGACAGCGAGACCGAGGCCTTCCGCGCCTTTGCCCGGCTCTACCCCGACGGCGTGCTGCTGGTGGACAGCTACGACACACTCGAAGGCGTGCGCCGGGTGATCGCCCTGGCGCGGGAACTGGGGGAGGCCTTCCGCATCCGTGCGGTGCGGCTCGACTCCGGCGACCTGGGGGCGCTGGCGCGGGCGGCCCGGGCGCTGCTGGACGCGGCCGGCCTGCAGCGGGTCGAGATCTTCGCCAGCGGCGGCCTCGACGAGACGCGGATCGCCGCGCTGCTGGCCGCCGGCGCACCGATCGACGGCTTCGGCGTCGGCACCGCCATGGGCGTCTCCGAGGACGCGCCCGGCCTCGACATCGCCTACAAGCTCTGCGAGTACGCCGGCCGCGGCCGGCTCAAGCTCTCTCCCGGCAAGCCGATCCTGCCCGGCCGCAAGCAGGTCTTCCGCCGCGAGCGGGACGGCGAGGCGGAGGGGGACACCATCGCCCGCGCCGGGGAGCGGCTGCCCGGGCGCCCGCTGCTGCGCCCCGTGATGCGCGACGGCCGCCGCCTGGCGGAGGGCCGTGAGAGCCTGGAAGCGATGCGGGCGCGCGCCCGGGCCGGGATCGCCGCCCTGCCCGCCCGGCTGCGCGCCCTCGAGCCGGCCGAGCCGGCCTACCCCGTCGCCGTCAGCCCGGCCCTGCGCCGTCACGCCGAGGAGATCGCCGCCCGCGTCGCCGGCACTCAGGCCGAGAAGTAGGCGACGATGCCGTCGAGGGTGAAGAGTTTCGGGTAGTCGGCCTCGGGAATGTCGCGGCCGCTGCGGCGGTGCAGGCCGCCCACCAGGTTGAGGAAGTCCATGGAATCGAGGTCCAGCGCCTCGCGCAGGTCTTCCTCGCCGCCCAGCGTCTGCGGCTCGGCCTCCGGCGCGATCTCGGCGAGGAGATCGAAGACGAGGGCCCTGATCTCGGCATCGGTCATAGCTTATCCGGCTCCTGCAGCAGTCTCTCCACGGCCGCCAGCAGCAGGCCGCCCTGGTGTCCGTCGCCGGCGCGATGGTCGCCGGACAGGCTGAGATCGACCAGCGGTCGCGGCACCACCGCGCCCTCGACCACCCAGGGCCGCTCGGCGATGCGGCCGAAGCCAAGGATCGCCACCTGCGGCGGGTAGATGACGCCGAGGACGCTGGCGGCGCCGCGGTCGCCCAGGCTGGTCACGGTGATCGTCGGGGAGGCCAGTTCGGAACTGCGCAGTCCGCCGGACCGCGCCCGCGCCACCAGGTCGCGCAGCGCCTCCATCAGTTCGTCGAGCGAGCGGCTGTCGGTGTCGCGGATCGCCGGCGCCACCAGTCCGCCGCCGCGCAGCGCGATGGCCCAGCCGACATGGATGCCCGGCCCCGGGCGGAAGGCGCCTTCCTCCCAGAAGCCGTTGAGCTGCGGCACCTCGCGCAGCGCCAGCGCCGCCGCCTTGAGCAGCAGCACCGCCGGAAGCAGGCGCCGGTCGGGCGTGCGCGCGGCGTTGTGCTCGGCGAGCCAGGCCAGCGCGCGGCCCAGGTCGATCGTCTGGGCGAGGTAGTAGTGCGGGATCTCGCGCTTCGAGCGGCTCATGGCCGCGGCGATGGCGCGGCGCATCTCGGCCGCGTCGAAGCCGCCGCGGCGCGGCGCGGCGGTTCTCTCCGCCGGCGCCGCCGGGACGGCCGCCGCCTCGGCGTCGGCCGCCTCTACATCGGCCAGCGTCACCGAGCCCTCGACCCCGGTCCCGGTCAGGCGGTCGGGATCGATGCCGCGCTCGGCTGCCCGGCGGCGGGCCACCGGCGTCACCTTGACCCGGCCGGTCGGCGCCGCGACGGGCGGCGGTGGCTCGGAGGGCTTCGGCTCGGAGGGCTTCGGCTCGGAGGGCTTCGGCTCGGGGGGCCTCCGCTCGGGGGCTAGGGCGGGAACGGGGGCGGCCGCGGGCGCCTCGACCGGGGTTGGCTCGGCCACTGCAGGCTCGACTGCGGCGGGCTCGGCCGCGGCGCCGTTCAGGCGGGCCAGTACGGCGCCGACCGGCACCTCCTCGCCCTCCCGCACGCAGAGCTCGGTGACCACGCCGCTCTCGAAGATCTCGACCTCGATCGCGCCCTTCTGGGTCTCGACCACCGCAACCACGTCGCCGCTGCCGACCCGATCGCCCGGCTTGATGCGCCACTCGACCAGCGTGCCGCTCTCCATGTCGGCGCCCAGCGAGGGCATGCGGAACTCGGTCATGCCGGCCTCACCAGCCCACGCGCCGCCGCGGCAATGGTCTCCGCCTGCGGCAGCGCCGCCTGCTCCAGATGGGCCGGATAGGGGATCGGCACCTCGCGGGTGCAGATCCGGCGGATCGGCGCGTCGAGCTCGAAGAAGGCCTGCTCGGCCAGGCGGGCGGCGATTTCGGCGGAGAGCGAGCCGCTGCGCCAGCCCTCGTCGACGATGACGCAGCGGCGCGTGCGGGCGACCGAGGCCAGGATCGCCGCTTCGTCCAGGGGGCGCAGCACGCGCAGGTCCAGGACCTCCGCCTCGATGCCCTCGGCCGCCAGGGTCTCCGCCGCCTGCAGCGTCTTCGGCAGGCTGCCGCCGTAGGTGATCAGGCTGACGTCGCGGCCCGGCCGTCGGACCTTGGCCTTGTCGATGTCGACGCTCTCGACCGCCGGATCGAGCGGCCCTTCGGCGTTGTAGAGCATGATGTGCTCGAAGATCAGCACCGGGTTGGGATCGGCCAGCGCCGGCTTCAGCATGTGCCGCGCGTCCTCGATCGTGCCGGGCGCCAGGATGCGCAGGCCGGGGATGTGGGCATACCAGCCCTCCAGGCTGTGCGAGTGCTGGGCCGCGAGCTGGCGGCCGGCGCCGGTGGCGAGGCGGATGACCAGCGGCACGGCGAACTGCCCGCCCGACATGTGCGGAATGGTCGCCGCGTTGTTCAGGATCTGGTCCAGCGCCAGCAGGCTGAAGTTGCAGGTCATGATCTCGACGATGGGGCGCAGCCCGGCCATGGCGGCACCGATGCCGGCGCCGACGAAGGCGCTCTCCGACAGCGGAGTGTCACGGATGCGGTCCGCCCCCAGCTCGTCCAGCAGCCCCTTGGTGACGGCGTAGCAGCCGCCGTAGAGGCCGACGTCCTCGCCCATCAGGAAGGTCCGCGGATCGGCCAGGATGGCCTCGCGGATCGCCTGGCGGCAGGCCTCGCGGTAGGTGATGGTCTGCGGCGCCTCGCTCATTCCGGCACGGCCTCCATGGTCACGAAGCGCTCCAGTTCCTCCAGCGGCTCCCAGGTCCCGGCCTCGGCAAAGGCGACGGCCGCCTCGATCTCGGCCTCGACCTCGGCCTCGATCGCCGTCAGTTCCGCCGCGTCCAGCAGCCGGTTCTCCTTCATCCAGCGCTGCAGCCGGACGATGGGGTCGCGCTCGCGCCACAACACCACCTCCTCCTTGGTCCGGTAGAGCTGGGCGTCGAACATGGAGTGGGCGCGGAAGCGGTAGGTACGGCACTCCAGGAAGAAGGGGCCGGCGCCGCCGCGCACCGCCTCGACCGCGCGCAGGGCAGCCGCCTCCACCGCCACCGGGTCCATGCCGTCGACCTGCTCGGCGGCCATGCGATAGGCCGCCGCCTTTCGAAAGACCTCGGTCTCGGCCTCGGCGATCTCCAGCGGCGTGCCCATCGAGTAGAGGTTGTTCTCGCAGACGAAGAGGACCGGCAGCTCCCAGAGCGCGGCCAGGTTCATGGTCTCGTGGAACTCGCCCTCGTCGACCGCGCCCTCGCCGAAGAAGCAGGCGGTGACGGCGTTGCGGCCCAGTTCCTTGTCGGCGAGCGCGATGCCGATCGCCAGGGGCAGCCCGCCGCCGACGATGGCGTTGCCGCCGCAGAAACGGCTGGCGGCGTCGAAGACGTGCATCGAGCCGCCGCGGCCGCGGCTGCAGCCCTCCTGCTTGCCGTACATCTCCGCCATCAGCGGCCCGAGGCCGATGCCGCGCGCGATGGCCTGACCGTGCTCGCGGTAGGTGGCCACCACCGCGTCCTGGGGCCGCAGCGCGGCCATGACGCCCACCGCCACCGCCTCCTGGCCGTCGTAGAGGTGCAGGAAGCCGCGGATCTTCTCCGACTGGTACAGCTCGACGCACTTCGCTTCGAAGCGACGGATGCGCAGCATCTCCCGCAGCAGCCGCAGCAGGTGGTCGCGGTCGAGATGGGGCTTGGCGGTCATGCCTCGTCGCTCTCCAGGGTCGAGAGGTCGCCCTCCGCCAGCCCCAGCTCGCGCGCCTTCAGCAGGCGGCGCATGATCTTGCCGCTGCGCGTCTTGGGCAGGTTGCGGCGGAAGTCGATCTCCTTGGGCGCCACCGCGGCACCCAGGCGCTTGCGGGCCAGGCCCAGCAACTCGCGCCGGAGCGCCTCCGAGGGCTCCTGGCCGGGCTTCAGGGCGACGAAGGCCTTGACCAGTTCGCCGGCGGTGGGATCGGGCTTGCCGATCACCGCCGCCTCGGCCACCGCCGGATGCTCCAGCAGCGCGCTCTCCACCTCGAAGGGGCCGATCAGGTGGCCGGAGGTCTTGATCACGTCGTCGGCCCGGCCGACGAACCAGTAGTAGCCCTCGGCGTCGCGCTTCGCGAGGTCGCCGGTCAGGTACCAGTCGTCGGCGAAGCAGGCGCGATAGCGCGCCTCCTCGTGCAGGTAGCCGCGCATCATGGAGGGCCAGCCGGCCCTGAGCGCCAGTTCCCCCTCCACCAGCGGCGCGTCGATCGGCTCGACACCGCCGTCGGGCAGGCGCCGCACCACCGCCGCCTCGATTCCCGGCAGGGGGCGTCCCATCGAGCCCGGCTTGATGTCGAGGGCGGCGAAGTTGGCGATCATGATGCCGCCGGTCTCGGTCTGCCACCAGTTGTCGTGGAAGGGCAGGCCGAAGGCCTCCCGGCCCCAGACCACCGCCTCGGGATTGAGCGGCTCGCCGACGCTGGCGAGGAAGCGCAGGGCCGAGAGATCGCGGCCCTGCAGCAACTCGGCCCCCTGCCGCATCATCATGCGGATGGCCGTGGGTGCGGTGTACCAGACCGTGACCCGCTCGCGCTCCAACACCTCGTACCAGCTCTGCGGGTCGAACTCCGCCTCCACCACCAGGTTCGTCACGCCGTTGGTGAGCGGGGCGATGATGCCGTAGCTGGTGCCGGTCACCCAGCCGGGATCGGCGGTGCACCAGAAGAGGTCGTCGTCGTGCAGGTCGAGGGCGTAGCGGCCGGTGACGTGGTGGGCGACCACGGCCCCGTGGACGTGGACCGCTCCCTTGGGCCGGCCGGTGGTGCCGCTGGTGAAGTGCAGCAGTGCCGGGTCCTCGCGGTCGGTGTCGGGGATCGTGAAGTCGGGCGAGCAGACATCCAGCAGGACCGACCAGTCGTGCAGACCCTCGCCCTCGGGTGGCTCGCCGCCCACCAGGACGACGTGGCGCAGGGCCGGCAGGCGGTCGCGCAGCGCCTCCAGCTTGCGGCGGTAGAGCGCGGGCGTCGTCACCAGCACCGCCCCCTCGCCCAACTCCAGGCGGGTGGCCAGCGGCTCGGGCCCGAAGGCCGAGAAGAGCGGCGAGACGACGCAGCGCGCCTTCAGTGCCCCCAGCACCGCCACGTAGAGTTCCGGCACGCGGCCCAGCAGCACGAAGACCCGCTCGCCCGGTGCCACGCCCAGCCGCCCCAGGGCGTTGGCGAAGCGGTTGGTTTCGGCCTTCAGCTCCCCGTAGCTCAACTCGCGCCGCTCCCCGGCCTTGCCGAGCCAGCGGATCGCCGTCTTGCGCGCGCGCGGGCCGGCGGCGTGGCGGTCGACCGCCTCGTGCGCGATGTTCCAGCCGCGCCCGCCGGGCAGCCCGTCCAGCAGCCGCCAGGCCTCGGTCCAGTCGAAGTCGCGGCAGGTCGCCTCGTAGTCGAGAAGGTTCGGCCGGCGCCCCGGTCCCGCCGGGTCCTTGACCAGCCGCTCCGGCACCGCCGCGCCGCCGCCGTCCGCCCGAACCCCTTCCACGGCCGGCTCCCTTCCCGTTCCGTTCGAAGGAGGCCATGGCACCAGAGAGGGGCATCTTCGGCATTGATCTCGGTCAAGGCGCCCCGCGGGGGCGGGGGCGAAGCTGGCCTTCGACAGCCGAGCCGAGAGGAGGCGACCGTGGCGACGGACTTCAAGCAGCGGGCAAACGATGTGCTGACCGGCGTGGGGCGGCTGCGCGAGACCACACCGGAGGCGATGAAGGCCTTCGCCGCGCTCGGCGCGGCGGCCACCGCCGGCGGCAGCCTCGACAGCAAGACGAAGGAACTGATGGCGCTGGCGATCGGGATCGCCGTGCACTGCGACGGCTGCGTCGCCTACCACACCAAGGCGGCCCTGCAGCAGGGCGCCAGCCGGGCGGAAGTCGCGGAGACCGTGGCGCTGGCGATCTACATGGGCGGCGGCCCGGCGGCGGTCTACGGCGCCGACGCCCTGCAGGCCTACGACCAGTTCACGGCATCCTGAGCGGCCGGCCGGACCGGCGTCGGATCGTCCGCTTGTTGCTGGAAAAGCAGAGCTGCATCGGCTGCGACTTCGTTGCGGAGGTGGGGCTGGCGCAGTCTACCGTCGCCGGGCATCTCCGCGGCCTCGAGGCCGCCAGCGTGATCGTGGGCGAGATCGAGCGGCCACGCGTCTGCTACTCGCTCGACCCCGCCAGTTTGCTGCCCCTGGCGAAGCTGCTGCAGGCGGTGATCGAGAGCGATCGCTCGATCCGCCGCCCTCCGAGGAAGGCCGAGACCATGACGCCCGTCGAGCACGAAGCGCCTCCGGGCTGATCCGCTCGCAGCGCGTGCAGCCAAAGCACTGCCGCCGAGCCGCACACTCAAGCCACCCTTCGGCACGAGGAGCCGAGACATCCATGTTCGAGAGGCTGCCGAAGTTCGTGCTCTTCACGGGCAAGGGGGCCGGCAAGGCCGCGCTCGCCTGAGCATCTGTCCGGAATCATATTGAATCTGGAAGGTTCTGTGAGGTCGCCCGCCATTCTCGCAGTCGTCTTCCTCGGCGAACGCAGGATCAACGAGGCCGAGGCGGCGATCGTGCGGCACATCTTCCGCGAGTACGCGGCCGGCAGATCGCCCAAGCGGATCGCGACGGAGCTGAACGCGGCGGACATCCCGGCACCCGGCGGCGGAGAGTGGGGATTCAGCACCATCAACGGCAACACCAAGCGCGGCAACGGCATCCTCAACAACGAGCTCTACGTCGGTCGCCTCGTCTGGAACCGGCAGCGCTTCATCAAGGACCCCGACACCGGCAAGCGGGTGTCGCGGCTCAATCCGCGGGAGGAGTGGATCGTCCAGGAGGTGTCGGAGCTGCGGATCGTTGACGACGCGCTGCGGCAGGCCGTGAAGGACCGCCAGAACGCTCACCCGCCGGCAGGACAGCGGGGAGCCGAACCGCTTCTACGAGCGGCAGCGCCCCAAGTACCTCTTCTCCGGCCTGAGCAGGTGCGGCTGCTGTGGCGGCGGCTACTCGATGATCTCGACCAACCTCATGGGCTGCTCGACGGCGCGCAACAAGGGCACCTGCTCGAACCGGGTGAACAGCCGCCGCGACGCTTTCGAGACGCGGGTGCTGGACGCGCTCCGCCGACACATCATGGACCCGGAGCTGTTCAAGACCTTCTGCGAGGAATTCACGCCGGAGGTCAACCGCACCCGGATCGAGGCCCGGACCACGCTTCAAGCGGCGCGGACCGAGGTCAAGAAGCTCGACCGGGAAGCGGACAAGCTGCTGGATCTGATCCTCGCGCACGACAAGGGCGCGACCGCCGAACCGCCCTTGGTCAACAGGTCACGGATCTCGACCAGGGGCTGCAAGACCAGGAGTGCCATCCGATTGCCGATAATCCGTTAGCCTTTAAGAAGCGGCTGCTCGATGTCGCCCTGATGATGGTGGGTGGTCGGTGGAGTAAGCCGGGCGGACCGCAACTGGTGGACTATGGATAGGCGCCAGGGAGTTCCAGGGAGTTGCTGTTGCCTGCTGCTTCCGTGGTGCTTCCGGCGTTCGGACATGGGCCGGACAGGGGGCAACAAGAAAGCCGCCAACCCATTGGATTGGCGGCTTAATTCTTGGTTGCGGGGGCACGCAGCCGCGCCCGTTATAACTTCTGGCCCGAGAGGCCCCTCTTTCTCCCCCACGAGGTCCAGAATCCCCATCAGCTCGCCGCGTAGCACCGCGATGAACGCGCCCCGTTTCTCGCCCGGCCGGATCACCACCTCACCGACCAGGGACCGGATATCCTCGGCCGCTTCGGCATGGGTCTCGGGACTGTTCAGAGCCTCCGTGAGCCTGAGGACCTGCGCGCGGTAGAGCTCGGCGATGTTCGGATGCACGTCCGGCACGTCGGCCGGCATCACGGCCATCCGGGCCGTGATCTCGGCCTTCTGCCGCTCGAGATCCTCCATGCGTGCCTTCATGGAGGGCTGATACAGGCCGTCCTCGATGGCCGCCATGATGCCAGCGATGGCCCGCTCGATCCTTTCCAGTGTCCGGCGATCCACTTGGGCCTGGGCACGGCGTTCCTGGTTCTGCCGGTTGGTCTGCTCCACATAGGCGCGCACTGCCGCCGCCACGGCATCAGCGGAGACGAGTCTGTCCTGGAGACCGGCCAGCGCCCGGCGCTCGATCTCTGCCCGCGCGACTGTGCGGCTGTTCGTACAGAAGCTGCGCCGGTAATAGTTGAGGCAGCCATAGCGGTCCCTGCTGATGATGCCGTACTTGCCGCCACAGCAGCCGCAGGTGATCAGGCCGGACAGCAGATAGGCGGGGCGGCGCAGGCTGTGAATGCGCTTCGCCCGTGCCTCCCGTACGCCGATGGTGGTCGCCTCGAACTGCTTCGCCAGCTCGGCCTGCCGAGCCTTCACGGCCCGCCACAACGCATCATCGACAATGCGCAGCTCCGGAACGTCGGTCCGGACCCACTCGGATTCGGGGTTCGGTCGCGACACGCGCCTGCCGGTGCTCGGGTCCTTGATGTAGCGCTGCCGGTTCCAGATCAGCACCCCGGCATAGAGCTCGTTGTTGAGGATGCCGGTGCCCCGGGAGGGATGGCCCCGGAGGGTCGTATCGCCCCAGGTTCTACCGAGTGGACCGGAAACGCCCTCGTCGTTCAGGTTCGTGGCGATCGCGCGCGGGCTGCGGCCGGCGGCGAACTCGCGGAAGATGCGCCGGACGATCAGCGCCTCGGCCTCGTTGATCCTGCGCTCACCGCGGAGGGGCTCGCCCTCCCCGTTCGTGCGCTTGACCACCTCATAGCCATAGCAGAGGCCGCCGCCAGACTTGCCCTTCTCGACCCGCCCCTGCAGGCCGCGATGGGTCTTGGCAGCGAGGTCCTTCAGGAACAGGGCGTTCATCGTGCCCTTGAGGCCGACATGCAGCTCGGAAATCTCGCCCTCGGCCAGGGTGACGATCTGCACCCCGGCGAAGCGCAGATGCTTGAACAGGATCGCGATGTCGGCCTGGTCGCGGGAGATCCGGTCCAGCGCCTCCGCCAGCACGATGTCGAACTTCCTCCGCCGGGCGTCCTGCAGCAACGCCTGGATGCCCGGTCGCAGGATGACGCTTGCGCCCGAGATCGCCGGGTCCTGATAGGTGCCGACGATCTGCCACCCGTCCTGCGCCGCCCGTCCGCGGCAGATGCGAAACTGATCCTCGATCGACGTGGCGTTCTGGTTGTCGGAGGAGTAGCGGGCGTAGAGGCCGACCTTGACCATGACTCAATCTCCGATCACCGACGGACACCGCTGCTCTTCTTCTGCTCGCTCAGCTCGAGGAACCTCGCCTTCACCTGCGCGAACAGGCGTGGCGGGATGAAGCCGTAGCTGAACGCGCCGGGACGCTCCGGCAGCGGGGCCAAGCCGCCGCTCGGCCATTCATCGACGTTGTATTCCGAGACGACGATCCAGCTCGGCTCGTCGTCCAGTCCGAGCGCTTGGCCGACCTTCGCCGGTATCTCGATGCCGACCGTCCTGCCGTCGGGCGGGGTGTGCGTGATCGGCAGGATGACGACGAAGCGCGGGCGCACCGTGGAGTCGCTCGCCGCTACCAGGCAGGCGGGGCGTTCCTTGCCCTGGTCGCGGCCGGCGGCGGCTTCATTGGTCCAGAGATAGTCGTAGCGGATCACCAGGCCGGGCTTCGGCTCCGGGAGCACCACCGGACCCGGCTCACTTCATGAGGTCGTCGAGTGAAGAATGCTCCGGGTCCATCTCGGCCCGGCGCACCGCGTCGACGACGACTTCCGGCGCATCCTCGGTTCGGGAGGTGCGGCGCGCCGCCGCCACCAGCCAGTCGTAGTGGTCGGCCGACATCAGGACCCACTCCCGCCGGCCGTGCCGGGTGATCTCGACCGGCTCGCGCTGGGCCTGGTGCTGAAACTCGCCGAACTTGCGCTGAAACTCCATCGCGGTGGTGCGGGCCATCACATCCTCAAGCCGATGCAACTGGATCATCTGTATTCTCCGTATAACCCACAAGATGTCAACCACTCACCTCTTGGCAAGCGGCCTCACTCGTCGCGCGGCCTGTTGTCATTGGCCGGCGGAGGATGGTCGGCATATTCACGGGCCAGATGCCGACCGAGCGCCTCGGCGATGCGGCGGATGCGCGGGTCGAGCGGTTCAGCCCTCGCCCGGCCGTTGTCGTTGGCCGGTACCAGGGGCTCTGCTGGCCGATCGCTCCTCTCCATGACGCAGCCCTTCGAGCAGAACCGATCAGCGGATTCACGCAAGCAAGGGTTTCACCAGAAGGTGGAATCCGGAATCGCCTTTATGAGCGCCCACTTACGCACTCCTAGGATGGTTCTTCGAAGGTCAGGCTGGGGCGAAGGAGATCGCGCAGAAGCGGAGAGTAGGACCGCTATATGCAATCTCGGCATCCCAGCTCGCAGGTGGTGCAGGTTGATATCAGAGGACCGCAACCATCTTGACTTGCTGTTCCGTGCCGCAGCGTAGGTCCACTGCTAAGGTCCGCAGCCAGGGGGCTGATCGCAGGCCAGCCCCCTAAGCAGCAAGGGGAAAGCCGGATGGCGGCGGCGATCCACCCTCACAGGTAGGCCGGTCCGACAGGTGGATCTTCCTCGGTATAGAGCTGCAGGCGAACGATCTCGTCCTGCAAGGCTTCCCGTGCGAAGCCCTCCTCCATTACCTTCACGATGGTTCTCAGTTCGCTGATGAGCCGATCAACCGGCTCGTCTCCGTACCGGTACGCTTTGCGTCCCAGATAGGAGGCGAAGGCCGCAAGCCTTTCGTAGCGCCCATATTCGTCAGCCTTCTTCAGGATAAACTCGTGCCGCTTGAGCGCACGCTCGCGCCGTGCCTGCTCCCGTCGGCGGCGCTCAAGCTCTTCGGCGCGGCGACGTTCCCGCTCGGCCTCTTCCGCCAGCCGATGATTGACCGCAACCGCGGCGGTGGCCAGCGTCGCTATCGCCTCATCGAGATACTCTTCGAGCCGCTTGCTCTTCCGGTCACGCCACTGGCCGATCAGCCGCGAACGATCCCATGGCGAGCACGTCGTATCGGTGAACGCCATGGCCAGCCGCCCGGATGGAAGGTAGTCCCACGAGCGGTAAACATTGGTGTCACTACGCGACGAATACAGAGACGGCCAACGTGCGCGGTCCTCTTCTCGGCGAGCCTGCGCCCTCAACTCCTCTTTCGTCGGTTGGTGCGGGACGCGGTCCTTGATCTCGTAGAGCCGCCAAGCGAAGGGGACGCCATCGACGACGATGCGAACGCCTTCGCCATGTTCCCTGAAAGGATGGCCGCGCTCGTCAGCAGCACGGGCAAAGGCATCGATAATGCACAGCGCCCGGTCTATCGATGCCGCGCCGATCGACGTTTCCACACCGCTCGCCGCTTTACCGTGCTTGAACCCTTCCGAGTCGGCTTTGGCCGACCGCACGGCTTTGGAGGTTGCTGCAGCGACAGGATGGAGCTTGGCCGGGCGCTCAGCAGGGACGGTGATCGCTGGCTTGTCTGCCTCTTGGGCTAGAGCCGCCTCCTGTGCGGTCGTCACGGCAGGCGGCGCAGCGGGACCGGACCGGGCGACAAGGTGTATCTTCACGTTTGCGTCGCCGGGCGGCAGAGGCGGCTGATGAACCCGCTTGCCATGCGCGAGTTTGGCCCAATAGCCAAGCGGCGGGGTCGGGATATCGTGCTTTACGCAGATCTTGCGCAAGCCGACATCGGACAGGCCGAACGTCTTGGCTAGTCGCGACATAGGCGTCTGCCAGACAAGCGCATAGAGTTCTTCGCGCGTCAGGCTGCGGTGGCTGCCATTGCCGCCTACTGCTTGAATAGCTTCATTCTGCTCGGTATCCGGCATCGCCGCCCCTTCCTTCACGTTGGTGATGGGAAGGAACGTACCTGCGCACGGATGAGCGAAAAAGCAGTCTGGACTGCGCTTTACGGCGCGCCTGAGGGGCTGCCGCTCGAGGCTAGAGTCCAACGGGAGCGCGTTGATCATGTCACAACGGTTATGCGGAGGATGTCTTCGAGAGCGACGCCTTGTGAGTCGCGATCAGCGCTCATTCCTTCCTCACGCGCGCGTGGTCGTCGCCCGGAGGGCCGAGACGCTACGCGGTGGCGGCTTGGAAAGCGCCCTGCGGTTACGAGTAGGGTCCATCCCGTCCATGGCCGGGCGCGCCACCCTGTCGCTGACGGAAAAGCGTGGGATAGGATCCGCAGGAGCGTTGCAAGAGCACAATTCATAGTCAACATAAGTTTTATGTGTACAATATATGAGAGACAAAAGAGGCAGCGCCGGGATGCTCATACCCGACCATGAAACAGCCGTCGATTTCCTGAACTACGAGGCGATTGCCCGGACCGTCGTCGCGTTGCTCCAGGAGAACCGGCAGCGCGCACTCACGATGGGGGTGCACGGCGACTGGGGTGCGGGCAAGTCGAGCGTGCTGAAGATGGTCGAGATGGAAATCTGCCAGGATAAGCAGGTCTCCTGCCTCTGGTTCAATGGTTGGGCTTTTCAGGGCTTCGATGATGCCAAGACTGTTCTCATCGAGGCGACGATCAATGAACTTTGCCGGCAGCGCTCGAACGTCGGCAAGGTCAAGGAAATCGGCGCCCGGCTGATCAAACGCGTCGATTGGCTCAAGGTCGCCCGGCGCGGCAGCGGAATCGTGTTCAACTTAGCTACCGGCCTGCCCTCACCGAACCAGATCGAATCCGCTCTGGGCAGCCTTAAAGCACTGACGGGTGATGCCAAGTCGATGTCACCTGATGATATTGAAGCGAAGATCAGAGAAATCTCATCCTACCTCAGGGACGCGAGCGACAGTAATGTCCCGGAGCAAATTCATCAGTTTCGCGAGGACTTCGCCGAGTTCCTAAACGAGGCGAAGATCGACCAGCTTGTGGTGCTAATTGATGACCTTGACCGCTGTCTGCCCGAAACCGCCATAAGCACGCTCGAAGCTATCCGGCTCTTCCTCTTCGTGCCAAAGACTGCCTTCGTGATTGGCGCCGATGAGGCCATGATCGAGTACGCGGTTCGGCAGCATTTCCCAGACCTGCCCCTAGCCTCGGGGCCGATGCCCTACGCCAGGAACTACCTCGAAAAGCTGATCCAGGTGCCGTTTCGGCTTCCCGCGCTCGGGACGCAGGAAACTAGGGTCTACGTAACGCTACTTCTGGTGGAAGGCCTCGTTGGCGGAGGTCATGACGGTTTCAAGACTCTGCTAGAGAAAGCGCGAGGCATTTTGAACCAGCCGTGGCACGGGACTGGCCTGAGCCGCGACGATGTGAAGAGCGTTGACGGAAAACGCCAGGGCGAACTTGACGCCACCTATGTGCTGGCACAGCAGATCGGACCGATCCTGGCCGAAGGCACGCGCGGCAATCCGCGCCAGATCAAGCGGTTCCTGAACGCCCTGCTGGTGAGGCAGGCGATCGCCAAGGCGCGCGGGTTCGGGGACAGTATTCACCAGTCCGTTCTCGCAAAGCTCATGCTTGCGGAGCGGTTCCAACCTGATTTTTACGAGCACATCGCCGGCCGTGCGATGGTCGCTGACGAAGGTAAGGTCGCTGACCTTGCCGCCCTCGAAGCCGGAAACGGCAAAAAAGGTGACGATCAGGGAAGGGCCGCCAAAAAGGACAGGGAAGAGAAGCCAGAAGCGCCGTCCAGCGCGGAGGTCACCAAGTGGCTAGAGCGTGAATGGCTGCAGCGATGGCTCAATATACAGCCTGCCTTGGGCGACATAGACCTTAGGCCATACGTTTTTGTCGCTCGCGACAAGCGGATGCTGGCGGGCGCTGCCGAACTGGGCGGCCTCGAGGGTCTGATCGAAAGACTGAGCGGCCCTGCCATCGCCGTGCGTATGGTCGAACCGGAAGTAAAGACGCTCACACCGGCCGATGCGGAACAGGTGTTTTCGGCGCTGCGTGAGAAGATTCTCGGCCACGGCAGCTTCAACGCCGAACCGCCCGGTTTCGCGGGAGCAAGCGTTGTGGCCAAGCACCATACCCGTTTTCAGCGGGACCTCGTCGGGCTGCTGGCAGGAATCGACGTCAAGTCGCTTGGCATGTGGGTAGTGGCCGGTTGGAACGAGATCCTTACGGAACAGGGGGCCAAGGACGAGATGCGGACGCTACAGACGCAATGGGCCGACCAGGACGACAACCAACTCCTGAAGCGCGCGGCTAGCGGTGCCCTCGGCGGCAAAGGCAGAGGTGCACGCTGATGGGCACGTCGGGTTCGTCGGGCGGCTCCGGCTCGAATACATCGCTGGTCCCGACTTGGCTTGACGGCGATGTCGGTCCACTTCCGGGCAATGACGGGAGCGCCGCGCCGGCGGACGGACAGGACGGCGGCGACGGCGCTGGAGACGGCAATCCGAGCGGCTCATCGGCGCCCCAGCCGATACAGCCACCGCCTGAACCGCAGCGCTTCCGACGTGCACGCGGCAACTTCACGTCCTTCGCCCGGTCGGGCGGAACGAACGGGCGCGCCCTTCGCCGGGCGGTCCGAGACTACGTACGCTCCGGCACAAGGGGCCGCGGAAACGCCGTGCGGCGGATGGGTGCTTCCCGCGCTGCTGCCGGTAGTCTCCTTGGCGTCCTCAGAGGGTTCCACCGGGATGGTGTCGCGGCGACGCTCCGCCAGCTGAACCTCGGCAACCTTGTCGGACGGCCGATCGAGGATGTGTTACTCGGCCTCACAGATGTGATCTGCCGCGATGGCGGCTCGATCGACGAAGGCATCGCCCGCGATGCGTGGCTAGAAACGCTCTCCGAACTGGAGCGGTTCGGCGTTCAGGGTCTCGACTCGCTGACCGAGCCCCAGGTCAAGGAGATGTTCATAGCCTTCATCGTGAACGCCATCGAAACGCGCCTGTTTCAGGAGATCGGCGTTAACGGTATGACGGTCGCCGCAGATAACGCGGCGATCGAAGCGTTTCAGGCGCAGCTCGGGAGCTATATCGAACGCGGCGTCCGCGACTCCTTCGCCTCCGACCTCAGCGGCCTCGGCGCCATGTCCGACGATCAGATCATGGCGGTGGTCGACGCCACATACGGAGACGCTTGGGACCTGCTACAGGCCTGGGGGGACCTTGAAGAATGAGGCGCCATAGTTTCATTGCCCGGCTTGGGCCGACAGATACCGCAAAGGTGCAGGTCGCCCAGAAGGGAGCGGTGGTGACCGAAATCAGATTCGTTGACGGTCAGAAGAAGCTCGGGTTTGGCCTAGGCTACCTCATCGACCAGCTGCTCCGGCGGGATGTCTGCCCCTCCGATGCCGCGATCGACTTGGCGGTGCTGGCAGCGCTCGTGACCGCAGCCGACACGCGCCTGTCGCGAGCGACAGAGTCGCAGGATAGCTGGACGCGGGAGATCGACCTCTACATTCCCGTCAATGACCCGGCCCTGTGGACCGGTGCGACGGAACTGATCGAACGCATGCTCAACTTCCTGACTGGTGACCGCTGGCGCATCTTCATCCGCGCGCGCAACAAGGAGAACAAGAAAGTCTTTGTCCGCCCAAACGACCTCGCGCTGAGCGCCCCTTTCGATTGCGTGTGCCTGTTCTCGGGTGGATTGGATAGTTTTGTAGGCGCTATCGACCTGCTGGCAGCAAAGCGGAGGCCTCTGCTCATCAGCCACTACTGGGACGTGAGCACGAGCTCACAGAAGCTGTGCGCGAGCCGCCTCGCCAAGGGGTATGGCGATATGGAGCCGCGCCACATCAGAGCGCGGGTTGGCTTCACGAAAAACGACTTCGCCAAGGTCGCCAAGTCGGAACCCACCCAACGCGGTCGTTCGTTTCTGTTTTTCGCCTTGGCTGCTGTGGCCGCCAGTGGCCTTAGCGCCGATACAACAGTCTTCGTACCGGAGAACGGGCTCATCTCGCTGAACGTGCCGCTCGACCCTCTGCGTGTGGGAGCCTGGAGCACGAGGACCACGCATCCCTTCTACATGGCGCGCTGGAACGAACTCCTCGCCCTCTTGGACATCGGGGCCGTGCTTGAAAACCCGTACCGCTTCCAAACAAAGGGGGAAATGCTGGCCGCGTGTGCCAATCAGGTGCTGCTGAAACGCTTTGTCGGCGAAACGATATCCTGCTCCTCCGTATCCAAGGCTCGCTATCTGAAGCAGTCGCCGCGCCACTGCGGCTTCTGTGTTCCCTGCCTGATCCGGAGGGCATCCATAGAGACAGCGTTCGGCAAGGACCCCACAGTCTATTCCTTGCCAAGCCTGACGAGCCGCACCATCGATGCAAAGAAGGCGGAGGGTGAACACATCCGCTCGTTCCAGCTCATCGCGACACGGCTGGCGCGCAAACCGGACCTCGCCCCCCTTCTCATTCGGAAGCCGGGACCGCTCTCGGACTATTCCGATACCGAGATAGCCGGGTACGCCGCCGTGTTCCATCGTGGCATCGCCGAGGTGGAGTCACTGGTGAACGCCACCAGGGTACGTCCATAGTGAGCGTCATGCTGCCCGATATACGCGGTGTTGATTTCCACTGTCACGTGGACCTTCACAGGGACCCGCCGGCTCTGATTGCGGCGTGCGAGAAAGAACGTATCCTGACGCTTGCGGTGACGACCACACCGAAGGCTTGGCCGCAGAACCGCAAGTGGACCGCAGCGAGCCAGTATGTGTATTCGGCTGTGGGCCTGCATCCCGAGTTGGTCGGCGAACGTCGGGACGAGATCGGACTGCTTGAAGAGTATATCGGCGAGAGCCGCTTGGTCGGCGAGATCGGCCTCGATGGCAGCCCGCAGCATCAGAGCTCGTGGGAAGTCCAGGTTGACGTATTTGTCCGGGCGCTGCGGCGGGCGCAGGAGTTTGGGGGCCGTGTCGTGAGCATTCATAGCCGCCGAGCCGCCGACGAAGTAATCAGCCTCATTGCGAAGCACACGACACGGGACCGCGTACTGCCTGTCCTGCACTGGTTCTCGGGATCGCAATCAGCCGCGAACAAGGCTGTCGCATACGGCTACCACTTTTCGATCAATCAGCGCATGTTAGAGCACAAGGCTGGAATTTCTTTGGTGCGGAGATTACCGCAGGACAGGTTAATGACAGAGACAGATTCTCCGTTTACGTCTCAGGAAGGTCGCCCGGCAGTACCATCCGATGCACGGGCGACTGTTCATAAACTTGCGTTCGTACTCAGCGCAGATGAAAGAGAGCTACACGAGACCGTGCTCAAGAACACAGAGAATGTGCTGCGGTTCGCGGGCTTGGCCGATTGAGAGATACCCTTGAGAAGCAGGTAAGGTGACTGGGTAGCCCCTAGCGATGATTTTTCGCCAAGTTCCTGCGGTTCCAATTAGCTGAGAGAAACTCTCAGCGATCTTTCTCAACACAGTGCCTGCGATATCCGGCATCTGAACATTGACGCCGATATCACCGTGCAGAAAATCAGCCAGGTTCCAGCCTATAACTGAAGCAATCCCAGCTGCGAAGCTTCTTCCAGCACGCGCTGCGCCACGAGCGCTCGGGGCTGACGCACTGGCGCAAGCGTCTGGGCGCGAAGCTCGAGGCGCTGCTCGCCGAGAGCCTGCGCATCGCCCACGACAGCGGCGCCCTGGAGCCCCGCCACCTGGAGCGCATCAGCGTCGACACCACGGTGCAGCCCAAGAACGTCACCCACCCCACCGATGCCAAGCTGATGTACCGGGCCCTCGTCATGCTGGGGAGGCTGGCCCGCGAGAATGGCGTGGTGCTGCGCCAGTCCTACCTCCGGGTCGGCAAGCGCGCCCAGATCATGGCCGGGCGCTACACCCATGCCAAGCAGTTCAAGCGGGCCAACCGCGCGCTGAAGTTCCTGCGCACCCGCCTCGGCCGGCTGATCCGCGACATCCGCCGCAAGACCGCCGACGATCCCCACCTCCGGGAGATCTTCGCCCTCCCGCTCACCCGCGCCGACCAGGTGCGCCACCAGCGCCAGCAACAGCGGGGCTGGAAACTCTATTCCCTGCACGCCCCCGAGGTCGAATGCATCGGCAAGGGCAAGGCCCACAAGCCCTACGAGTTCGGCTGCAAGGTGTCGATCACCACCACCAACGCCTGCGCCCCCGGCGGGCGCTTCGTGCTGCACACCAAGGCGCTGCACGGCAACCCTTACGACGGCCACACCCTGGGCGCGGTCATCGCAGAAACCCAGGCGCTCACCGGCATCGAGGTCCAGCGCGCCTATGTCGACAAGGGCTACCGCGGCCACAACGCGCCCAAGCCGCTGCGGGTCTTCCGCTCCGGCCAAAAGCGCGGCGTCTTCGGCGGCATCAAGCGCGAACTCAAGCGACGCGCCGGCATCGAGGCCGTCATCGGCCACCTCAAGACCGACGGCCATCTCGGCCGCAACTTCCTCAGGGGCCGTCACGGCGACCAGGCCAACGCCGTCCTCAGCGCCGCCGGCTACAACTGCCGCCTCCTCCTCCGATGGCTGAGGAGCCTTTTGCGCCTCATCCGCGCCGCCGTCCTCAGACTGCTGGACGCCAGTTCCACCACCGCACCAGCCACGCCGGCGCCCAGAGAGGCTTCTTAACGGTCAACTGCGAAGTTGCTAGCGGCTAAGATCCAACGCTTGATACCTGGACTGGATGCCCGATTCCGACCCATTCCGGCCGTTTCGTTAGTTCCTATAGTTCGGGCGGCTCACCAATCCATATTCGCGGCGTCATCGAACCTGCGGCTCAAATAGTTCGTGAAATCCGTCATCTCTTCCTCCGAAGTCATCGCTTTAGCGTATGCGCCGTCGCAAACGTGCGAGAGAATGAGTGGCAAGCCAGCTTCGATGTAGATTTTAGCCGGAGACAAGTTCCGAGACCACATATGCGCGATGAAGTCGTGGATCAATTTCATAGCTTCTGGCGGCAAGAAATCCACGCCATTCCCGAACCGAAAGTGCTCTCTACTTTGTCGATGGGGCATAAGGAGCGGGACGGCACCGACAACCGAGTGAAAGCTCAGCGCTTGGCCGTTCTTCCCAAACGCGCCGTGGGCAACGAAATTTCGCACCTGATTTCGAAGCATGGTCAGCCGGTCATAGAATTGCTTCGTGTCGGGATCGGTAATCTTCAGCGCGAGCTTGAATTTTTCCTTCCATTCGGCACCAGCGGCGTTGGCGACATCCTCGCCCGTCGCGATCCTTCCCTGAAGGATCGCTGCGAGAATGAAGACATGCTCGGTCCAACTATAGAAGGCTTCGATGGCGGCGGTCGCATACCAGCGCGCCTCACGGCGCAACTGATATGAGGGAAGCGTTACCATGACAGCGCATGAGACACCCTCGCTCTTTGGCATCTCGGTTTCAACGCGCTCCTTCGTCCTGGCCTGCGCCTCCGCCGATTTCTCTGCGTAGCGATCTGCGAAGTAAGCGAAACGCTCGAAAAGCTCTCGGGCGTTATTCTCGACGTTGAGGGCGGAGCCCTTGGCCGCAGCGTCCGCAAGAGCCTCAAAATATGGCTGCGCGGCCTTCACACCTGCGTGGATGCGCTTTGCCGCCTCTTCGGCTGCGGCTTCGTCGGCGGCGTCCTTGATGAATATGCCGAGCCCGAACTTACGATATTCAATCATCAGTACTACACCATCAATCTGAACGGGAATCGAGAATGCAACCTTCTCAAGGCGCCCAAGGTCCTTGTATTTCAAGAGCTTCACCAGAAGGAAGTAGACGAGATAATACGGCGGAAGCGAGCGACCCGCGTTGGAGCGACAACCCCAAAATGCAGTGTTTGCGCCTGCCGGTGCGAGCGGAGCAATCGCTTTTCGAGCCTGGGCTTCAATCACAGACGAATCCATTATTGCCCTCGACTTTCCATTTGAAGCATTCAATGTAGTAGGGATCGTAAATGGCCGCTCCTGCCGCTGGACAGGCGAAGTGACCGCTCCCCACCCAAGGCGGAAGCCCAGCCCCAGGTACCATCTCTTGGATCTTCACCGCTAGGTCCCGCAGCTCGATGCCCCGCTGCAGGAAGCTGCGTCGAGTTGTCCAAGTCGCCGCCTTGATGGTCGTCGCAAGCGGCCCTACTTGGCCTGGGCCTGCTCCCGCCTCGCGCTGAAGCCGGCCGATTCGCACCGGTCGAGCAGGGCCGCCAGCCTCTTCGCCTGCGCTTCGGACGGGATCAGACCTCTCCTTACAGGTGCAATCGCCTTCAGATCCAGCGGAGAGACGCTGATGCCTTCCGCCCTCGCAAACTCCAGGAGATTCGCCCAGGCGCCGTTCGGAAAATTAATGACCCGCATTTGCGTCGCAAGTCCCTCGTCGACTGCGCCGGCCGAACGCTCGGTTTTCGTCTCATCCCTGATGTCCTCGGGTGTCATGACATAGGTCGCAAAACCGTCCACAACCGGAACATGCACCTGCCCGGTCTGAGCCGTGCAGGCCTGCTTCTTGGCCCATTCAGTCAGGCTCTGCCCGAGGTTGCTTGGCGATCGAAGGACGTCCGCTACCGCCTTCGCAGTGACGATGATCTGCTGCTGAAGGGAGGGAACCACCTCCTGGGCAGCCCAGATTCTCTGCCAATCCAGGGATCCGCCGCCGGATACTTCCGTTGCCAGCTTCGCAAGGCGCGCCATGGTGTGGGCAACGATCGGGCGGCGCTCCCCGCCGCCTCCATACCACTCCGCCTTCGACACGAGCCGTTCAGCGGTCCGAAACAGCATCGTCCGGGCGACGGCACTGCGGAACCATCCGTCACCGTATTCGCGTCTCCTGACGTCGGATTCCCAGTCCTCAGTGATCCGTTTGGCGAAGGCATCAAAGCTCTTCTCGGCACCGGTGCAGGCTATGTGGGGTGTGCCGGCAAATGCCAGTTCGACGATCGCCAAGTCGGTCTTCGTAATAAGCTGCGTCCTGGGATTCAGGCGCTGGAACGCGTCTCGCTCCGACTTTCTCATCCCCGACTGATCGTTCAACCATTGTCCCCGCGCCCGCTCGTAATACCAGTGCGTCTGCACTTGTGATCCACCGACAGCCGTAGCGAGCAGGCGTCGCGAGATTTCCTCCATTCGTCGGTGGAACTCGTGGTTCGCGAAGAAGTCGCTCTTCCTCACAGCGTTCTGGCTATTGGCACTTCTCGAGATCTCCGGGATCAGCTTCGCAGCCACTTCCGGCTTCACGACAGACAGCTTCATCGGGACAGACACAGACGAAAGGTCGGCCTTCCGGTCACGTCGGGCAACGGCAATCGACGCCGTCGTCTGCGCTCCATTTACGATCTGCAGATCGCTGGCGCTGATCAGACGGCGGGTACCGTCCTCCCGCCACCGGACATCCACAGCGGATGCAGTGGCCGCAATCCCGTTGTTGTAGGCAAAGAAACGGTGTGGCTCCTGCTCGATGGTCCGCTCGATGCTTTTGTTCACGTTGCCGCGCCGACCAAGATAAGTCCGGACATTGCCTTCCAGCAGCCGGCTGCCATGCTCGATGAACATGTCCGCGAGCACATCGGCCGGAACTACGGCCAAGTAGGCATCGTAGTCCGCAGAACTCGCTGTGGCAGGCAGGACCGGCAAGCCGCCGCCCCCGACCCCCGAGAAATCGACGACCAGATCATCGCGGGCACTGGCAGCCTGGTGAATGCGGTACAGACGAGCGATGTCCCAAATCTGGAATTGCACCTTCGTACCGTCCTCGGCCGTGTCCGACGGAATGGACCTGACACGCTCGGACAGTCGGCGGTCCGATAGGATGTGCAGCCGAAGAGCCGACGGCTGTTGCCGGTTTCGCAGATCCCGGGCGAGCGACCAGAGCGGACGGCTCTCCTCGATATTGGCCTCCAGCCAGCCGTTGCGAGCCAGATCCCAGACCGCCTGCAGGCGCCGGAATCCCTGATCTCTCGCGTCGCTGAAAACCAGCGTCGGCGGCACGGCCTCGCCACCGTCCCGGATGGCAAGGAACAAATGCACCGAGTCGTCAGCATCGTCGTAGGCAAAGGCATCCACTTCCACTCGACGCTGGCGTGGACCCGTGACCGTCTCGGGGCAATGCTCCACGTCGGGTACTTCCTCGGCTTCGCGAAGCCTCTCGACGACCTCGGCGACGAAGGCTTCACGCAAGGTGCAGCCGATCGTTTCCGCGGTGGCATTGGCTTCGGCAATCAGTTCGGCGCGGTATTCCTCCTCGGTCATGCTGCCCCTCCACTCAGCCCCCTGCTCCAGCCGCCAGGCCGGCACCGAGCGGGCCCGCAACTGCCGCCGGCAGGAGCACGAAGTATCGGGCGCCGGTGACTCCATCAGGGACATTGTCCCGAACCAGCCGCGGAAACGTGTCGTCGACGACATGTCGCTCGGCGCCCAGAAATCGGACGACCACATCGTGGTGCGACGGATGCTCGTGCCAACCAAGAGCCGCCAGGAGACTTTCGAATTCTGACGAGGCGGCGGGATGAAGGGCCAGAGTCTCGCGCAATGAGGCAACTAGCATCGGAGCCGTCAACGCGTCGGGCGCGGATCGACCTGTCTCAGCTAGCCGGACAATCACAAGCTCGATCGGATCACCCTGACCGTCGAGCTGGTCCAGACCATTGATGTTCACCGTATCCTGGTCGGCCCACGCGGCCTTCACCTCGATCCGCAAGCCCGTCGGCAGGTGGAAGTCCTGATCCGCGCCATCCGGGCCGATCCAGGCCTTCACCGCCAGATCCGCGCCGAGATCGGGTACCAGCCGGTCACGCAACACCAGCAATTCCCCGATCAGGCCCATGAGGATCGACCGGCCCAGCCCGGTCTGCTGCCCCTCCAGCAGTCGCCACCATCTGTCCAGTCGAGTCAGGACTGCGGCCGGCCCGCGTGCCGGGTCCACGCCGGTCCTCGTGGCGTTCACGAGATCGGCACATAGCCGCGCGAATACCGGTCGTAGCACCGGCTCCTGTAGAGCCAGCAACAAGGCGAAGCGGCCGTCACTCCGCTTGCCCGCCTCGATCGCCACGCTTCGGAGTTTCCGGAACTCTGGAGGCGGGGCCGGAGAGATCAACAGCAAGGTGACCTGGGAACCACGGCGGATGCCGGCGTAGATGTCCAACGGATGGTCGGGGTCGACAAGGCGGTACACCCCCTCGTCGTCGAGAACAGGACAGGGGTCGGCGAGGTCTGACCAGACCTGTTCCAGATCGGCTTCAGTCGAGATCCTCATAGTCTCGCCAGTCGTCGTCATCGTCGATGTCCGGTAGCAGCTCTCGCTGGGCGATCCGGTTCAGCCGGTAGCTGACCACCCGCTCCTCGCCGACCGTCTTGACACCTGGGAAATGCAGGGCGAGCGCCGGCAGGATCAGCCTCTCGCGATAGTCCAGCGTGGATTTGTCCGGCTGGCGGATCACGCCCCTCAGCAGGTAGATCACCAGCAGTGGCAACGAGAACTCCTCCCTGCAGGCGTCCTCCGATACCTTCCTGGGATCCCGATCCTCGGCCTGGGCCACCAGATCCAGCCACTGTGGCAAGGTCAGGCCGTGCCGCACGTCCCGTCGGGTACCAACTCGAGCGCTCCGGCCGGAGACCAGCAGCGAACCCCGATCACGATCCTCTCGCACGTGCCGGACCTGGGTCGGGACAGTGCCGACAGGCGGAGGAAGGTCAACCGGTTCACCATCACCGGCCGAGATCAATGCAACGGCCCAACGGCTCAAGCCACGTTCCTGGCTGGCACTCTCGTCCAGCATGTCAGCGATGCTGTCGCCCTGGTAGTCGTGGTTCAGTGGATGGGTCCGAAATGCACGCAGGAGAACGCCGACCTTGTCTGCCGACACTCCATGCCAGAGAACGGCCGAGCCATGGGGACTGTCCGGCCTGCCGGTCATGCCGGATATGAACCGCCGGACATATTCGAGGTTCTCTTCATTCCTGCGCCGGTCGGCATAGAGCCTGGACGTTTCTACCATGCGACCGTCCAGCGAGATCTCGCGGACGACACCTTCCACGTTCATGCCTGTGGCCATCTTGTTGCGCGCCGTAATCATCAGCGTGTCGGGATGACGCCGTACCCGAAGACCAAACTCGCGTGGAGCCGCCCCCCGCGCATGCATTCGACGGAAGTCCTGACGAAGTTCCCTCGTCGCCGCACTGATGTGCCGATACCAGCCCTCGGCTTCCTCGGTCAGCCATACGCGACATAGGTCACCATAGCCGTCGCGATAGCCGAACCAGCGCCCCATCTGCATGAGCGTGTCGTATGTTCTCGAGTTGCGCAGAAAATAGCTTACGGCCAAACCCTCCAAGGTCAGTCCGCGGGAGAGGCTGTTGCCGCCGACAGCGATCACTCGCAGGCCCGGCAGCTCGTTGACGACGGTATAGTCCAGACTGGCCGCGCCAGTGCTCTGATTGACTGCCCGCACCGTGACCGGGCTGATGGCCTCGTGCAGCACATGCAGCACTCGACCCCAGGGCTTCCCTGCGTGTCCGAACTCTTCGTCGAAGACCTTGCGCAAGAACGCGATCACTTCGCTGCTGCTCTGGGCCTCGACCGGGTCGAGCGCACCGTACAGCTTTACGGCGTTGCGGATGCCGTCCAGAGCATTGTGGAGGGTGCTTGCCAGTGCATTCTGGATGTCCGTGAAGCGGGTGACGTTCACCAGCATCGAGCGATGAAGACCGCCACCGCCACCGTCATCTCCATCGATGGCTCGCAGATCGCGGATGGCAGTGGAAAGCAGGAAGGTGGCGAGGGCCCACGTCAGTGAATCGGGCAGCCCTTCAACCAGATAGTCCTTCTTGTGATCGGCGGGCATCCAGTCATCGGCGTCCTCGATTACGCGCAGAACCTGAGCTGCGACCGAGCCGGCCAACGGTTCTGGTTGCTCACCGTCAGTGTCGGCAAACAGCACATTCATTCCCACGTAGTTGGTAGGCGGCTCGAGGACATGGATGAAGTCGGCCGGAAAGAGATCGTCCCCGAGCATTTCATCAGTCGTGTCGGGATCGATGAAGATGTTGGCGAACGGTGTGGCAGTGAACCCGACGTAGGTCGATCTGTGGAAGATGGCCAGGAGGTCCCGGATACCTCGATTGATCGCCGTCGTGTCGTCTGGCGTCATCCTGGTATTGACGGAAGCGTTGTCCGCCTCGTCGTCGATCAGCAACATCGGGTGGGCGATCCGTCCGGACCTGTCACCGCTGCGAGATCTGAGCCACATTGTCAGATTGCGCAGAACGGCTGCGTTCTTCTTGCAGACCACCAGAATCGGTTCGTTGACCGCGTCAATTCCGAGATTCAGCGCCTCTACCACCACGGTCCGGAAGTCATAGGTCCGGGAGGTGAAAACGATCGCCTGGCGCTTCTGGTTGATCTGGCCGACCCCCACTAACGCGGTCCGCCCTATCCCCATCCGAGTCAGCCAACCGCCGCTGTCGAAACCGACGAAACCCTCATCGAGCCGCAGTTGGGTCTGACGTCGCACATTCTCCAGCGTGCCGGTGAGGAGGATCACCATCCGGTATCCCGCATCGGCGGCCTTCGCTATGAGAGCGGTGTAGGTAGCTGTCTTGCCCGACTGGACGTCGCCCATCACCAGACCTCGCCGCTTCCAGGCGTTCCCGGCGGAAGGATTTCCAAGCAGGTCAAGAAGATCGTCGGTTGCTCGATCCAATGTACCGACGACAAGGGGCGGCCAGCCACGACGCAATAGATACTGTCTGTAGCGCGGCCAGTAGTACCACTCGATCACACCGCGTCGCGCGGCAAGCCATGGCTCGTGACCTTCCTCCTCAAGCGTGCGCCCCAGGTCCATGACAACGCGGTAGCGAGAATGGAGCTCGCGCCGTGCCGCCTCGATGGTCTCCTCGTCCGCGCTGAGCGCCGGGCCGAGCGCAGTCAGTCGGGCATCGATCTCGGCTTCCGAGGGCGGTGGATCGATCGGCAGGCTGACGGCGACCGTATCGACGAGGACCTGAACGCTCATTCCCCCAGCAACTCCTTGCGCAATTCTGCTGCGATGCGTAATGCCTCGTCCGGGGCACGGTCGAAGGGCTCGATCAGGTGCAGTTCGTCCAGCAGACGTTTCGTGGCGACATGGTCAGGGCCCAGCGCAGCGACTATGGCGCGCGCTTTTCCTTCCAGATCGTCGGCCGGATCGGGCGGGGGCTCCACAGCCAAGTGGTTCACGAGGTGGATGCGTATCGCCTCGATCGGAACGGCATCCTCGATCGTCCGAAACAGCGCTTCCCGGTCGGGTTCGGCGAGATCATTCGCCAGGGCCGCCAGTAGCGGATGCTCGCGATTGATGGTCCATCTGGCCGCACCGTCACGGCCGTCGATACGGGACCAGACTGACACGTGGTCGGTCCTTGGCGGCCTGATCCTGTGGGTGATTACATTCCGGCTGCGGTTGATGGCCGTCTCAACCAGGCGTTTCAAGTGCGGACGCAACTTCGGCGGCGGTTCGGCGCTCGCCTTGCGGACATCCACCTTCCAGATATGATCAAGTTCAACCGGGACATCCACGCGCACTCGCGCCAGTCTGGCAGTATCCTCGGATGGTACGATCCGGTGCCAGCCTCCAGGCACCACCAACCGCCCGCCGCGATAGATGTAGAACCCGTGGCCGGTCTTGAGGCTTTCCCGACCCCCCGCCTTGTCGATCTCGACCTGCTTGAGTTGCTGGGGATAGGGCAGGACGAATGGAGCGACAGTGACCTCGAGCCCATCCACCGAGAAGCTCTCAGCATGAATCGTCTGGCCGCGCACGTGGCCATCCAGAAATGGATCCACTCGCGGCAGGTCTCGTCCGTTCACCCTGAACACGACCCTGCGCCCGGAATCACCGGCGATGAACCGATGAAACACCAGGGCTAGATGGTCGATCGCATGGACCATCTGTTCGTCCAGCACACCCGTGGCATGGCCCGGCGAGATGATCCGGTCAAGTTCCTGCCATACGACAGCCGTCCCGGCGGATTGCTGCGCCAGCCAGTCCAGGATCGGTGGGGGCAGGTCGGATGTCGGCGGCCGTTCCAGCCACCAGGTTTGACGACGGTCGCACACATCCAGGTCCCAACAGGCAACGGCAATCGCGCCATCACGCTTGCTGGCGACGGTGAGCCTCCGACACTGCGACAGGGATGCCGTTTTGAGACCCAATCCGAACCGGCCGAGATCGCCTGCTGCCCGTTCGTCACGAGGATCCGCGCTGCCGAACCGCATGGCGGCTATCAGCGCCTGCCCGTCCATTCCGGTCCCGTCATCAAGCACTGCGATGTACGGATCCTGGCCCGGTACCGCTCGGATCTCGATCCGAGTTGCGCCGGCTGTCAGGGAGTTGTCGCACAGGTCAGCAAGAGCGGCAGGCAGCGTGTACCCGAATGCGCGCAGCGACTGCATCAGCTTCGGAGCCACAGGCGGCAACTCCTGCCCGGCCTTGCGGTCCGATCCACCAACTGCCGCCACTGTCCGATTCATGCTCCCGCCCCCCAAGCGAGCACAACCATCGACTCCTAGCCCGGATGGCAATCCGTGCCAAGAGTCACATCCATTAGGCGCGCCCTGAAATCCCCGGCGGCGATACTATTCCGCCTTCGTGCGGTGAGCTCCCCTGCTCTGTCGCCTCTCACGCCGCTATGCTGTCTGCAGTCGGCGAGCGCGCACCCTCCTCGACCGGCGTTGCCATGAGATCCTTCCTGAGCCGCTCGGCGACGGCCTTTGCCAGCAGAGGCGGCACGGCGTTGCCGATCTGCCGGAACGCAGCGTTCATCGAGCCGGCGAACCGAAAGCCATCGGGAAACGACTGCAGCCTAGCCGCTTCGCGCACTGAGATCGTCCTCTGCTGCCGCGAATCCCAATGAATGTGGGAATAGGTATCCTTGCCCATGTGCGCGGTGAGCGTTCTCGACGGCAGAGCCGGGTCAAGCTTCCACCACTTGTTGGGAAACTTCCCCGGGTCATAGGGCGGCACGCACTGCCGGCGCAGCTCGTTCCAGGTGTCGCTCCCGGGCGCAGCGCTCGCGGGATCGGCGGCCAGCTGCTCCGCGAAGATCTCCTCCGCGATCCGAAGAGCCTGCGGATAGTCGGCACCTGCCGGCATTCTGCAAAAGATCGGAAAGTCTCTGGGGGTCAACCGCACAACGTTCCCGGTCACGGTTCCCCCCGCCCTGAAGCCCGGCCATTCTCTCATGAGCCGTGCATAGTCGCTCAGGCCGGAGTAACTCCTGTAGGGGAGCTCGTCAGAGACCCCTCGGCGCCGCATGGTCGCCGGATCTCGAAAATGTTCGGAGATGTATGGGAGATCGCGCAGTGCATCTCTGACGGACACCGCTTCCGCCAAACCGTCCGCAGGTCGGGGAATCGGCAGAAAGCGCGAGGCTTCGGACGGAACGTACTTCAGCGCGACCGTTCGCGCGCCCTGGTAGCCGGACGGCAGATCTGCATGGCAGATCGGATCAGGGAATGACGGCCGGATGCCGAGAGACTGATCCAGCGCGACGAGAAACAGCCGCTCGCGCATCTGAGGCACGCCGTAGAAGGCGGCGTTCAGCAGCGTGTACGCGACGCTGTAGCCTGCCTCCTCCAATGTGGCACAGATCTCCTCCGGCACGTTGTGACCACCGAAGTTGAGAATGTCCGGTACGTTCTCGATCACGATCGCAATCGGCTGGACGGCCTCCACATACTCCAGGAATCGCCTGTACAGCCGGGCGCGCGGATCTTTTCGGAAGGCTTCGTCGTCGCCTGCGATGGAACGCAGCTTCGAACGCCCTATCCGCGCGAACGCCTGACAGGGAAGCCCTGCTGCTAGAACATCGAAGGTTTCCGCGGGAGGCGACGCCGAGCCGAGATCATCGAGGATCTCTTCGACACTGTGCTCGACCATGTCGCGGGGAGCTTCCCACCTCTCCGCTGACACGCCCTCCGGTGGCCCGAAATTGAGAGCGTAACTCTGCGCCGCAGTCGGGTCGCTCTCCACATGTGCTTGGAGGCTGTATCCGGCGGCTGCAAACCCGAGCGATAACCCGCCACAGCCGGAGCAGAGTTCGAGCAGCCGCGGTTTCTCACCTTCTCTGATGCGCTGCAACTTGGTCAGCCGGATCTCAGCGCCCCTCGCCATTGTCCCGCACTCCCCCCAGATGCGAGGCAATCCGTGCCGTCAGGAGATCAGGATCCTCGGTCTCGCACTCCCAGATCACCAGGGCATCCCACCCCAGATCGGCAAGCTGCGAGAGCGCGCGTCGATCTCTTTCCTGATTGGCTTCGAACTTTCGCCCCCAGAACTCCGTGTTCGATTTTGGCGTGTAGGCGAACCTGCAGTCCGGGTGACGATGCCAGTAGCACCCGTGGACTAGTATCACCTTGCGCAGTCGCGGAAAGACCAGATCGGGAGATCCTGGAAGATCCCGCCGATGCAGACGGTAGCGAAAGCCGAGAGCGTGAGCAGCACGGCGGACGCGGAGCTCGGGCTTCGTGTCCTTGCCGCGCACTCGCGCCATCATCGCCGATCGCTTTTCCTGGCTGACGATGTCCACGGCCGCTTGCCCCCCAACAATCAAGGCGTCAGCTCACGAAGAGATGGCCACGGAGGCTCGCGAGCGCCGCCGAGGCATGTGGCGCGGTCCGACTCTCCGTGACCGAAGTGCGCCAACAGATCGGAGCCCGGTCGGCGACTTGATGTCGACAGCACATCCCAGCGTGTTCAGGACCGCCAGCACCTTGCCAAGCTGAGCGGTCGGCTTTCCACCCTCGACCTCAACGAGAAATCGCACGCCCACACCGGCAGCGGCCGCAAGCTGGTCCTGCCGCAGCCCCCGTTCGCATCTCGCTGCGCGAATAAGCTGTCCGATGATCTCTGGCGTCATTCTTGATTCCCGATCGGGAAAATTAAACTGCGAAGATGCTGTGCCACAAGCAGAATCATTCTCGCTACCCGCGCCGAATCGCCCGTAGCTCGGCTCCGTCGATCAAGAACATATTGAGAACATATCAGGTCTGACGCAGACTGAAAAGTACAACCTGCCATCGATCGACGCAGGCTAGGCCCGATCTGCGGAGCCTCCACGCGAAGCTGGTCAAGCTCGAGCGGCGCAAGAAGGAACTCGAGCGCTTGCTCGCCGGCGCCGAGGAGCCCCCCCACCCTGCTGCACCCCAGCATGGCGCTGGTCTACCGGGAGCGGATGGCCGAGCTGCATGCGGCCCTGCAGAGCGACGAGAGCAACGGATGACCAGGCGCGACCAGCACGGCCTGCCGCTTGCCGGGAATGTCCGCCTTGTCGCAGCAGATCCGCTCATAGCGCGGCAGCTCTGGATCGCCGCGTCCGATCAGCCGGTCGCGGTCGCGCGGGATGGCGGGCGACCGCCCGGCTGCCGAAACCGTCATTCACGCCGTAGAAGTGCCCCTCGGCGTAGGAATCGCCGAAGCCGTGGCCGTCGGCGAAGCGCAGCGCGATGCCGCCGAAGGCCTGGGTGTGCATTCGCGGACGAAGTCGCTCCTCACAGTGGATCCTTCCCTTGAGTGCCCCAGCCTCATCAGACTCTGATTGACTCTCTATTGGTCTAGAACAAATGTAGAACACACCATCCGTTGAGGCCACTGCCAAGGGCATGAGCAAGTCCACCACCTTGTCCGCCGTCCAAAAGCTTCGAGAGCGCATAGCGCACCTCGAACGCAGAGCTGGCCGTCAGCATGCCGCGCTTCCCTTCGGTATCCCGGGGGTGGACTCCCGCCTCCCGGGAGGAGGCCTGGCGCGCGGGGCGCTGCACGAGGTGGCTGGTGGCGGCAATGGCGCCATCGATGGCGCGGCCGCAGCGCTGTTTGCCGCCGGCATCGCGGCCCGCACGCGTGGCAAGGTCCTCTGGTGCATCACCCGCCCGGACCTGTTCGCCCCTGCCCTGGCGCAAGCCGGCCTGTCGCCTGACCGGGTGATCTACCTCGAGGCCGGCGACGACAGGACGGTCCTCACCTGCTTCGAGGAGGGTCTGCGCCACGGAGGCCTCGGCGCCGTCGTCGCCGAGATCGCGCGGCTCTCCATGACGGCGTCGCGACGGCTTCAGCTGGCCGCGGAGGGGTCGGGTGCGATCGGCCTCGCCGTGCGCCGCTGGCGGCGGCAGACGGAGACGGTCGATTTCGGCCAGCCGACCGCGGCGATGACCCGATGGCGCATCTCGGTGCTGCCGTCGAGGCCCCTCCCGGTCCCGGGTGTCGGGCGGGCATGCTGGCTCGTCGAGCTGATCCGGTGCCGGGCAGGAGAGAGTGCGGATTTCGAGTTGGAGGCGTGCGATGAGACGGGTCATCTCCGTCTTCCTTCCGACCTGGCCCACGGACCTGGTGCGAAGGAAGTCGGGCACTGCATCGCTTCCGCCTGACCGGCCGCTCGTGCTCGTCGGCCGTGACGGCCAGCGGCGCGTGGTGCTCGCTGCAGATGCGGCAGCACAGGCCGCCGGTCTGCGCGCCGGAATGCCCGCGACCAAGGCGCAGGCGCTCGTGCCCGGCCTCGCCATCCAGGAGGCCGACCCTGCTGCCGACGCCCGAGCGCTCGACCGGCTCGCGCTATGGATGCTCCGGCGCTACGCACCGATCGTCGCCGCTGATCCACCCGACGGCATCGTCATCGACTCGACCGGGGCCGACCATCTGCATGGCGGCGAGGCCGTGATGCTGGCCGACATGGTCCGCCGTCTTGTAGCGTCCGGCGTCGCCGCGCGGGCGGCCGTCGCCGACAGCTGGGGCGCAGCACATGCGCTGGCGCGCTTTGCTGACCACACGATCTTGGGGATCCCTCCCGGCAGCTCCGTTACGGCAATCGCACAGCTGCCGATCGCCGCGCTCCGCCTGCCGCCGGAGATGGTCTCCGATCTCCGCGTGCTCGGCTTCGAGCGGATCGCCGATCTGGCCGCGCAGCCTCGCGCGCCGCTCGCGCTCCGGTTCGGGCCCGAGCTCGGGCGTCGTCTCGACCAGGCGCTCGGACGCATGGGCGAGCCGATCGATCCGATCCGCCCGCCTGAGCTGATCGAGGTCCGCCGCGTATTCGCCGAACCGATCGCGGCTGCCGAGACCATCGCGCGCTACATCGGCAAGCTCGTCATAGCTCTGTGTGCCGCGCTCGAGACCAGCGGGCTTGGCGCCCGGCGTCTCGATCTCATCTGCCACCGCGTCGACAGCCGCGCCCAGGCTGTCCGCGTCGGAACGGTGCTGCCGGTCCGCGACGCCAAGCGGCTCACGCGCCTGCTCTGCGACAAGATCGAGACTATCGATCCCGGCTTCGGAATCGAGGCCATGACGCTGGCGGCGATCGTCGCCGAGCCGCTCGCCGAGAAGCAGACCGTCACCGCCCTGATCGAGGAGCCCGAGCCGGACGTATCCGGACTGATCGATACGCTCGCCAACCGGGTCGGCGCACGGCGGCTCTATCGCCTCGCGCCGGTCGCGAGCGACGTGCCGGAACGGTCGGTCATCCGTATTGCACCGCTGGCGCCCGAGACGGGCGTGACTTGGAAGGGTGAATGGCCGCGGCCGTCCCGCCTGTTGTCGCCGCCCGAGCCGATCGAGGCGATCGCGCTTCTCCCAGACCATCCGCCGGTGAGCTTCACCTGGCGCGGCGTGCGCCGGCGCGTGCGCTGCGCCGACGGTCCGGAGCGGGTGTTCGGCGAGTGGTGGAAGCGCGATCCCGAGCTGATCGCGGTGCGCGACTACTTCCGGGTCGAGGACGATGCCGGCGAACGCTACTGGATCTTCCGCTCCGGCGACGGCGAGGACGCCGCGACCGGCTCGCACCGCTGGTTCCTGCACGGGATCTTCGGATGAGCGAGCGCCCGCGCTATGCCGAGCTGCAGGTGACGTCGCATTTCAGCTTCCTGCGCGGCGCCTCCTCCTGCGAGCAGCTCTTCGCCCAGGCCGCGACGCTCGGCATGGAGGCGCTCGGCATCGTCGACCGCAACTCGCTCGCCGGCATGGTCCGTGCCCATGAGGCGGCCAAGGCTACCGGCGTGCGGCTGGTCGTCGGCTGCCGGCTCGACCTCGCGGGCGACCTGTCTGTCCTGGTCTATCCGACCGACCGGCCGGCCTATGCCCGTCTGTGCCGACTCTTGTCGCTCGGCAAGCGGCGCGCCGGCAAGGGCAAGTGCCATCTCGACTGGTCCGATATCGTCGCCTATGGCGAGGGCCTGATCGCCGTGCTCGTCCCGGACCGGCCCGACGAGACCTGCGCCCTCCACCTGCGCCGGCTGCGCGAGGCCTTCGGCGACCGCGCCTATCTGGCGCTCACCCTGCGCCGCCGGCCCAACGACCAGCTGCGGCTCTGGGCGCTGTCGAACCTCGCCGTGCAGGCGCGCGTGCCGACGATCGTCACCAACGATGTGCTGTTCCACGAGCCGCGCCGGCGCATCCTCCAGGACGTCCTCACCTGCGTCCGGCACGGCTGCACGATCGACGAGCTCGGCGATCGCCGCGAGCGGCATGCCGACCGCCATCTGAAGTCGCCCGAGGAAATGGCGCGCCTGTTCGGTCGCTATCCGGAGGCCGTGGCGCGCACCATCGAGATCGCCGAACGCTGCCGCTTTTCCCTCGACGAACTCGCCTATCAGTACCCCGAAGAGCGGACAATGCCCGGGCTCACGCCCCAGCAGGCGCTCGAGAAGCTGACCTGGGCAGGTGCGGCCGAGCGCTATCCAGAAGGCCTGCCCGACAAGGTGCGGGCCACGCTCGAGCACGAGCTGCGGCTGATCGAGAAGCTCCAGTACGCGCCATACTTCCTCACGGTGAACAGCATCGTCCGCTTCGCGCGCTCGAAGGGAATTCTCTGCCAGGGACGCGGTTCGGCTGCGAACAGCGCGGTGTGCTTCGTGCTCGGCATCACGAGCATCGACCCGGATCGCAACGACCTCCTGTTCGAGCGCTTCGTGTCGGAGGAACGGCACGAGCCGCCCGACATCGACGTCGATTTCGAGCACGAGCGCCGCGAGACCGTCATGCAGTGGGTCTTCGACACCTACGGCCGCGACCACGCTGCGCTCTGCTCGACGGTGATCCGCTACCGGGCCAAGGGCGCGCTCCGCGATGTCGGCAAGGCGCTCGGCCTCCCCGAGGACCTCATAAAGACGCTGTCCTCCCAGGTCTGGGGATGGTCGGAGGACGGTGTCGAGGCGACGCATCTCGAGGAGCTCAATCTCAACACCGAGGATCGGCGCCTGAGGCTCACGCGCGAGCTCGCGCAGCAGCTGATCGGCACACCGCGGCACCTGTCCCAGCATCCCGGTGGCTTCGTGCTGACAAACGACCGGCTGGACGAACTCGTCCCGATCGAGCCAGCCGCCATGGCCGACCGTCAGGTGATCGAATGGGACAAGGACGACATCGACGCCCTGCGCTTCATGAAGGTCGATTGCCTGGCGCTCGGCATGCTCTCCTGCATGAAGCGAGCGTTCGACCTGTTGGACGAGCACAAGGGCATCAGGCTCGACCTCGCCACCATCCCGGCCGAGGATCCGCGCACCTATGCGATGATCCGCAAGGCCGACACGCTCGGCACCTTCCAGATCGAGTCCCGCGCGCAGATGTCGATGCTGCCGCGCATCAAGCCGCGCACCTTCTACGACCTGGTGATCGAAGTCGCGATCGTGCGCCCGGGGCCGATCCAGGGCGACATGGTCCATCCCTATCTGCGCCGCCGGGAAGGCCTGGAGCCCGTCGTCTATCCCAAGCCCGAGCTCGAGAAGGTGCTCGGCAAGACTCTGGGCGTGCCGCTGTTCCAGGAGCAGGCGATGCGGGTGGCGATCGAATGCGCCGGCTTCACCCCGGGCGAGGCCGACCAGCTCCGCAAGAGCATGGCGACCTTCAAGCACACCGGCGGCGTCAGCGCCTTCAAGGAGAAGCTCGTGGGCGGCATGATCGCCAACGGCTACGAGCGCGACTTCGCCGAGCAGACCTTCAAGCAGCTTGAGGGGTTCGGGTCGTATGGCTTTCCGGAGTCCCATGCGGCCTCCTTCGCCCTCATCGCCTACGCCAGCGCCTGGATGAAGTGCTGGCATCCGGACGTCTTCTGTGCGGCGCTCCTCAACGCCCAGCCGATGGGCTTCTACGCGCCCGCGCAGATCGTCCGGGATGCGATCGACCATGGCGTCGAAGTCCGCCCCGTCTGCATCAATGCCTCGCGCTGGGACTGCACGCTGGAGCCGGCCGGGGATCAGGGCCGCTTCGCCGTCCGCCTCGGTCTGCGCATGGTGAAGGGGCTCGCCAATGCCCATGCCGCGGCGATCGTCGCGGCACGCGCCGACACGCCGTACACCTCGATCGATGACCTCTGGCATCGCGCGGGCGTGCCGTCCACGCCCCTGGTGCGGCTTGCTGAGGCCGACGCCTTCCGTCCGTCGCTCGGGCTTGCCCGTCGCGAAGCGCTCTGGGCGATCAAGGGCCTGCGCAACGAGCCGCTGCCGCTCTTCGCCGCGGCGGCGGCACGTGAAGCCGCACCCGTGCCGGAGATCACCGAGCCCGCCGTCCGGCTTCGTCCGATGACGACCGGAAGCGAGGTGGTCGAGGATTACGGCCATGTCGGACTGACGCTGCGTCAGCACCCCGTCGCGTTCCTGCGCGAGGATCTGGCCAGGAGCCGCATCGTGACCTGCCGCCAAGCGATGGACACGCGCGACGGCCGCTGGCTCGAAGCCGCGGGCATCGTTCTCGTGCGGCAGCGCCCGGGCTCGGCCAAGGGCGTCATGTTCATCACGCTCGAGGACGAGACCGGCATCGCCAACCTCGTCATCTGGCCGAAGGTGTTCGAGAAGTTTCGCCGCACGATCCTCGCCGCCAGCATGATGGCCGTGCACGGTCGGATCCAGCGCGAGGGCGAAGTGGTCCACCTCGTCGCCCACCGTCTCACCGATCTGTCCGAAGCGCTCGCCAGCGTCGGCGATCGCGACAGCAACTTTCCGCTGCCACACGGCCGCGGCGATCAGGTCCGGCACGGCGGCTCGGGTACCGATCCCCGCGAGCTGACGCCGAGAGCGTTCAAAGCGCGCGACTTTTTCGATCCCTACGGTCACATCGACCAGATCAAGGTGAAAGCTCGGGATTTTCGTTAGTCGGAGTCAGGCCTAGTCGTAAGATCTAACGCTTTGCAAGGTTGCTGGGTGGCCACTCTCGACCCGGTGCTGCCTCGGCAAGGCGCACGGGGAAGATCTCGATTGAGCCTAACCTATCCTACGGCCAAGGAAGGAATTCTGCCGAGTACCGCCCGAACGAGGGCGATCGAGTTAGTCCACCGTACCGGCCCTAGGTTAGGCGTCGACCGCACAATCTGAAACGCATGCGCATGAAACTTGACTTCTATGCATGATTCTGATATTTCGTGTGCCGACTAAGAGTGCGCAGGGTTGAGACGATGGCATTTAGAGCTGATGAAGCCGCGTCAAGCGGATATGAAAGAGCAAGAAACTACCTAATCTCCAGACAGTTTTCTCCAGCGGAGAGGGAAAAAGCAGAAGCGGTGTTGCGAGATATTGTAGATGAGTGCGGCCCTGTTATAGAGGGATACCCGACATGGCATCCCCTAATATCAAATCACGATGACCGCCATCCGGAAACATACCCGAGTGAGCGCTGCGGTTATCGTGGCCTTGATCATACGGTCTGTTTCGCACACGGCTTTATCACATGCCCCTACGTCGATGGAAAAAGCGTTATCGAATCTGCACTCGAACTTTTGGGCCACGGGTGTGCGTCTATTAGCGCTGAACAAATAGACGTTCAGTTTTATGCACCGGGAACGGTTCCCGTACTTGTGAAATGCGAATGGTCAAGACCCTTGGAGACAGAGAATATGGTCCCCAAGTCCCTGGCTGTTCCATTGATGCTCGAAAAGGAACTTCCCGCGTGGAAATGGGCTAGCCGGGCAGAGACTTGGGAAACTATGCGGCCGTATTTGCTTGGCACCCCACACGGAAGCAGGTCCTCCCTGTTCGTGAGCCAGGAAACGGCTCTTGCCTTGAAAAAAATCTACATGGCCATGGTTGAGAGCGGAATGTTTGGGCCTCTCAAGACTGGGTGAATATCGCGCGGCTACAGACCGTAATCTTTGACGTAGGCTGGCGGACGCACCGCTCTTGGTTCGGCAGGATGAGCGAAACGTCTATTGCGCCGCCGAGCGCCCGACTGCTCGCTCCCGGGCCGGGAGAAACACGCGCAAGCTCGCGCGCCGCGCCGAGCTCGCCGCAGAGAGGCCTGCTGTTGACAATCGCTGAGATGGCCCGTGCGACCGTGCAGGCGATTTCCGCCAACGAACTGGCGCGCGGATGTTCGCAACGTGCATATTGACTCGTATCGAACAGATAGTGAACATACTGGCCCCCGACCTCGGCGCCAACGATCGGTGATCGGCATGCCGTACATGGACCAGCACACGTTCAATGACACGGCGATCAGCCTGGCATGGGCGCGCCACGCTGCGACCGATCCCGAGCGAAGGGAGAAGGCGGTCCAGCACATGTTCGCGAGTTCCCGGGAGCTCTACGACGAGGACATGACCTTCGAGCGCGAGCTCAACGACGCCGCCGTGCGATGCGAGCAGTACGTTGCAGCACGCTGGGCCGACGAGGAGGACCGCCGCCTGTGGCTCAGCGCCCTGCTGCGAGCCTCGACCGTCTACCGGGCTGACGGCCAGCGACGACGGGGCGCGGGCGCGCGCTTCCCGGCGCGACAGCGTGTCCACCGATTTGTGCGGGACCTCGCCGACTTCCAAGCGAAGATCAAGTCAGGGGCCATTCCGATTCCCCGGATTCCCGGCATGCCGGATGACGAGCCCCACGATGTCGACACGACCCGGACTTTCAACTTCGGGGCCTGACATGTGCAATCTCTATTCGCTCACCAAGGGACAGGAAGCCATACGGCAGCTCGTGAACGCGATGCTCGACGCAACGGGCAACATGCCTCCCTACCCGGCCATCTTTCCCGACCGGATGGCGCCGGTCGTGCAGAACACCGCCGGTGGACGTGAGCTCACCCTGATGCGGTGGGGGTTCCCGAAGCTCAATCGGCCCGGCGCGACCTACAACACCAACTGCCGAAACCCTGGCTCGCCGTTCTGGAAGCCGTGGCTCAAGCCCGAGTATCGGGTCCTGGTACCGGCCACGAGCTTCTGTGAACCGACCGATGAGAAGGATCCGGAGCTTGGCCGCAAGGCCTGGACCTGGTTCGCGCTTTCGGATGATCGCCCCCTTTTCGTGTTCGCCGGCTTGTGGCGCCCATGGACTGGGACGAGAGGCACGAAGAAGGAGCCCGTCGGGGGCGAACATCGCCTTTATGCGTTCCTGACCACCGAGCCAAACGGAGTCGTGAAGAAGGTGCACACGAAGGCGATGCCGGTGATCCTCCGCACTGCCGAGGAGATGGACGTCTGGTTGCGCGCCCCCGTCGACGAGGCACTGCAGCTCCAGCGTCCCCTGCCGGACGACGACGTAGTGATCGTGGCGCGGGATCAGAAAGAGGATCCTGCGACAGCAGCGTGACGGAGTGGGCACATGACATGGAACCGCGCAACGTTTGACATCGTCCACGAGGACGGCACAACAAGGGAGACCGTGTCGGGCTGGGCGTCGACTGCGGGGATCGGCATTCACGTCGAGAAGGAAAACATCGACGGCCAGGGATGCCACCGCTGGAACGTCACGCATCTTCGCTCCGGCATTCTTTTTCTGCGGCTCAATTTGCCGGAGAACATGGCCATCGAGGCTGCCGACGTCATTGCCAAACAGGCAAAGTGGTCCCAGCACGAGAGCCTATATGATCTATCCGAAGCCGACCCCGAATGGATCCCGCGGCTCCTGGGCATCAAGCACGTCCTCAACTGCTTCTGGATGGAGTTCCCGAAGCCGGAGCTGAACGATCCGCGCAACATGGTCCTTCTGCCGCCCGGAATGACGATGCAGTAGTTGAGCCGAAGCGCAATCTGGAATCGGGGTGCAGGCGTTCTGACTCAGGCAGCCATGCTGCGTGTTGAAGCGTCTTGTCGACCGGGTTGGCTGGCGAAATCCGCCAGATCACCAACCGTCCAGACCCTCATGCGGTCCGGTCACCGTGCGATCCAATACGCAGCGGTGCAGGTCTATCCGGCCTGAAGGCAAAGTCCGAAGTATGCTGCCTTTTTCAGACAGATGAAGCGACAGCCCGCCGGCAGAGTTCGTCACATCGGCCCCAAGCCATATGTAGCATATGGCTTTCTCCGATTCTGACACAGCAACCTCATCTCGCAGCGCCTTCAACCTTCCGCCGGTTCCACACGAGCTGCGCCTTCATTCCATCATCCGACGGGAAGAGAGCCGCAGTGAATCCCTCGACCAAACCCGGATCGTCGAGGCGGACGCTGAGATACTCCCTCGCATTGCTACCGCTCGTGTGCTCGCGCCAGGCAGCACCCAGCTCCGAGCGTCCAGCGAACACCCGGAAGTCCGGCGCACGTTCGCTGTCTCGGTTGTCGTTGGGGACGAGCCGCGCCTTCACGTCGATGGTGAGGGTGCGGATGGTTCCAGCCCAGCCGCCGTCTCTGGTAGGCACGAAGGTGCCGATGATGGCCATGGCTCTGCCTCCATCTGCTGTTCGGGTTAGCGGGATGAACGGCCGCGGCGTGCCTTGGCGAAGCCGCGGTCGGTGGCGAGGAAGCTCTCCAGCATGTAGGGGATCAGCTCCGCCACCGGCTCGGTCTCGCCGTAGGTCTCGCGATAGAGCTCGGCATAGGCCTGGAGCGCCCTGTTGAGCTCGGGCGCCACCGTGATCGTGATCTTGACCGGTGCGCGGTCCGGCAGTTTCGACAGCTTCAGCTCGGGCATGCTCTCCTTCTCCTCCTTCCTCATCCGCGATAGGGCCGCAGGACCAGGTCCTTGTGGACGATGACCCGCAGCGGCCAGCCGGGGCGGATGGTGATGGTCGGCTGCATGTCGAGGTGGCGCTCGGTGATGCGCTGGCCGGCGCGGTTGGCATCGCGCTGCGCGGCCTGGCGCATGGCTCGCACGAGATCGCTCTCCTCCTCGCCGAAGGTGAGCTCGGTGCCGACCCCGAGCACAGTCGAGAGCGCGATGCCGGTGAGGAGCCGCCAAGTGTGGTAATCGACCTGGTCCTCGAGTCCGGCATAGCCGGCGGTGTCGGTGGCCGGCAGGTTCTCGATCACGATCGAGGAGCCGTCCGGCATGACGAGGCGGCTCCAGACGACGAGCGCGCGGCTCTGGCCGAAGGCGATCACGCTGTCGTAGCGGCCGATGAGGCGCGCCCCCTGCGGGATCAGGAGATGGCGTCCGGTCACGCTGTCGTAGACGTTCTCGGTGACCTGGGCGATCACCTGCCCCGGCAGGTCGGAGTTGATGCCGGTGACCAGGCTCGCCGGGATCACCGTCCCGGCCATCACCTGGTAGGGCGAGACCGGATCCTGCAGGGGATGCGGGTTGTAGACCTCGCGGTCGGCGGGCTGGTTCAGGAAGTCGAGCTTGCGGTCCTGGTAGCTCGGGTCCTCGCTTCGCAGCGGCTGTGCCGCTGCTACGGAGGACAGGTCCCGGTCCGGGCCGGGCGACTGGTCAAAAGGTTCGGACTGCACGGCCGGTTCTCGAGCGCCGGGCCGGACGGAGATCTGGAAGAAGACGCCCGACTCGCGCGCCTGCTGGACCTGGCGCGCCAGCCGCAGTCGCTCGGCCCGTGCGGCATCGTCCTCGGGATCGGGTCTCAGAACCGATCCGATCCCGGACGGCGCCGGCGGTGCCAGGCCGAGGTCCCGCTCCATTCGGACCACCGGCGGCCCCAGGTCACCGGACAGCGGCGGGCCGAGCTGCGGCACCGGCGGTTGTGACGGGATCTCGCCGTAGTCGCGCGGCAGATCGGCCAGCCCATCGGCCCTCGGCCCACGGTCGATGCTGTAGAGCTCCTCCCCAGCCCGGTCCGCCCGAAAGCTCGGCGGATCGAGCGCGATCAGCGTGGCGCCGAGGATGGAGGCGGATCCCAGCGCCGCCGCGCCGATCAGGACCCTACGGTTGAAGCGCGTGACCGCGCGCGGCCGGGCGCGGAGAGTCAGCGCCTCGGGATCGCTCTTCGGCGGCCCGCCCCGCTGCTCGGCGCTGCCGGTCATGGCCCGGTCTCCGCGGGACCTGCCATTCCCGCCTGACGCCCGTCGGTGCGGCTGATGCGGACGACCTGCTGCGGATCCTCGCCGAGGCGGAGCTCGGCGGCGGCGAACAGGCGGTCGACGATGTAGTAGTTGCCTCGCACCCGGTAGTTGACGAGCTCCGCCCCGCCATCCGGGCCGACCACGAAGAGCGGCGGCGCCTCGCCCTGGTCGAGCCGCCGCGGGAACTCGATGTAGACCTTGTGGGTGTCGTCGAAGGCCCTGACCGGCCGCCAGGGCGGGGTGTCGCCCGTGATGGCGTAGCGGAAGCGCAGCCGCTCGAGCGCGAGGCCCTGGTCGACAGCCTGCGCCTCGGCTTCCGTCGCGCGCTCGTTCGCCCGCCGGAGCGCGAGCAGCTCGTCATGCGGATAGTGCCAGGAGACCGAGGCCATGTAGGTCGCCTCGGTGCTCTCCAGCTCCAGGTGATAGGCGCGCCGGTCGGTGGTGATCACCAGGTTGGTCCGGAGATCGGGCGCCACCGGCTTGACCAGGATGTGCACCCGCTCGCTCTCGCCCGAGCCGCTGGTGGTGTCGCCCACCACCCAGCGCACCGTGTCGCCGGCCGAGACCGCCACCAGCCGCTCGCCCGGCTGCAGCGCGATGTCGCTCACCTGCTCGGGCGCGGTGTAGAGGCGGTAGAGAGCGCCTTGCGTGTAGGGGTAGACCTGGACGGCGTTGATGTATCCGTCCCGGACCGGCTCGAGCCGTGCCGCCGCGTTGGCGTCGTCGACGCGCTTGGCCGGCGGCCGCAAATCGGGCTCGGCCGGTCTGCCCTCCGGCGCCGGCATCAGCTGGCCGGGCAGCGGCAGCGGCTCGGGCAGGGTGACGATCTCGACCGGCCGCGGCGGCTCGGGCTCGACGACGGCCGGCACGAAGTCGTCGGTGTCGTAGGAGATCTCCGGCGGCGGCGTGCCGTTGGTGGCGCAGGCGGCGAGCGCCAGCGCCGAGCCGCCGAGCAGCAGGCTGCGGATGAGCGTCATGGGGCTTCTCCGGGGTTGAGCTCGCGCGACCAGTCGAGGCCGTGCACGTAGATGCCAAGCGGGTTCTTGCGCAGCGCCTCCACGTCGCGGGGCTGGCGGACGACGATCGAGAAGAGGCCGGTCCAGTGCTCGCTGCGGACGAGGCTGCCGCGCTCCCAGCTGCGCTCGGTCCACTTGACCTGGAAGGAGCTGTCGGACGCGCGCACGACGCTGGTCACCGTGACGGAGACGCTGCGCTCGCCGATCGCGGCGAAGGGATCGCTGGTCCGGGCGAACTCGTTCAGGACCTGGGCCGCGCGGTCGGTCGCGTAGTCGTAGGCTTCGAGCCAGTTGCCGCGCACCACGATCGGATCGATCGAGAGCGAGCGCACGTTGCGCACGAAGCGCGCCAGGTGGTGGGCGATCTGCGCGTCGGTCGGCTCATAGGGCTGAGCGGCGGGGCCGACCGCCTGCACCCCGCCCAGCCGGTCGACCTCGACCACATAGGGCGTGACGCGGCTCTGCGCCGACTGCCAGAGCAGGCCCGCCGCAAGGCCGGTGGCGAGCGCCAGGCAGCAGAAGGCCATGAGGCGCCAGTTCCGGGCCTGCACCCGCGCGCTGCCGAGCCGCTCGTCCCAGACCTGCGCCGCCTTCTGGTAGGGGGTGACGGGCTCGGGCGTATCGCCATAGCGGTTGGTCGCGCGCCGGAACATGGGTCTCACTCCCGCTCGGTCAGGTTCGGATTGGCGCCGGCGCCGGGCCGGTCGCCTTCCCGGATCGCCTGTGCCGTGGTGTGAAGGCGGGCACGGCGCCGCTGCTCGGCGCGCAGCCGCCGCGCCCAGGCAGGCGCACGGTCATCACCGGCCGGCATGGCGACACCGCCTCCGGCTGCCACCGTCTCGCCGCCGGTCGCCCGCCAGGCAGCATCGCGGCCTTGTCGTGCGCTTCCGGAGAACCCGCTCGTCACCCGGGCGCCGAGGGAGCGAGCCGCGCCCGCCGTTGCACCGGCACCAGCCCTGGCAACACCGGCAAGGCCGCCCGCGACGCCGGCCGCACCGCTTGCGCCTGCTGCGGCATGGCCCAGCCTGTAGGCAGTCGCGGCACCAGAGGAGAACGCCGCGCCGGCGCGCACCGCGGACACCCCGCCCGCTCCGAGCAGCCGGGTGGCACCCACTGCGGCACCGCCCGCCACGAGCGAACCGGCGGCCATCGCGCCGGCCGTGCCGACGGCGGCACCCGCGCCGAGCGGCGGCGCGCCGGAGACGAGGCCGGTCGCGATGCCGGGGCCGAAGATGCCGAGGCCGAAGAGCGAGATGGAGGCCAGCACCAGCGACATGGCCTGGGCGATGGTGATCTCGGTGCTGTCGAGGGCGCCGATGACATCGCCGAACAGGGTCGTGCCGATGCCGATGATGACGGCGAGCACCATGACCTTGATGCCGGAGGAGACGACGTTGCCGAGCACGCGCTCGGCCAGGAAGGCCGTCTTGTTCCAGAGCGCGAAGGGGACCAGCACGAAGCCGGCGAGCGTGGTCAGCTTGAACTCGATGATGGTGATGAAGAGCTGCACCGCCAGCAGGAAGAAGGCGAAGACCACCACCAGCCAGGCGAAGAGCAGGATGACGATGCTGACGATATTCCCTGGGCTCCAGACCATCGAGAAGCCGAAGAGATCGCCCGCTGCCCGGAGAAGCGGATAGGCCGCCTCGAAGCCGGTGCCGGCGACGAAGCCGGGGCGCAGGAGATCGCCGGGGCCGAGCGTGTTGTCGGTCGCCTGCAGCCCGAGGCCGGAGAAGGAGTCGAAGACGATCTGCGCCAGGACCGACCAGTTGTTGAGGATGAGCGCAAAGGCGCCGACGTAGAGGACCTTGCGGATGAGCCGGGCGATCACGTCCGAGCCGCGGTCGAGCGCCCACCAGAGGCCGGCGAGCGTGATGTCGATCGCGACCAGGATCGAGGTCAGGAAGGCGACGTCACCGGCCAGCAGACCGAAGCCCGAGTCGATGTAGGTGACGAAGGTCTCGGTGAAGCGGTCGATGACGTTGAGCTCGTCCATGTGCGTTAGGTCCAAATCAGAGAAAGGAATGCTTTGATTTTGTTGTCGTTTCTGATCTCGCAGGGTGAGAGACCCTGCGCGCCGTGTGACGCAGCATGCGGTGACGAGCAGGTGGGTGAGGCAAGCCGGGTGCTTCCGGCGAACCATAAATCAGCAGAACCCACCAAAGCCGGACGGACGGGGACTTCCGACCCTGGGGCCGGTCCGGCCAGCGAGCCTGCCATGGCGAGGGAAACCGAACCGATGGCGGACGCCCCGGTAGACCTGAACACTCGCCAACTCGGAAGCGGGCGAGTCGATCTGAGGTGCGAACCACAGATCGGTGGAGCGTTGGTCCGTGGTGTGGATGCATGGACCGGGGGCACGCAGCGTGCTGCGCGCCAGCCTCGATATGGGCTTGCGTGGTATCGAGGCCGGATTCCACACGGGGTAGAGTCGGCGCCTAAAGCAGGCGAGAGATCAGTTGCGGAACCTAAGAACCTCGCCTTCACTTCCGGCGGTTTCCGACGCCGGATGGCTGAAGCGACCAGCGACCGTGATGGCGAGGGGCGGAGCCTTCGTAGTAGTCCGAGGGCGGGAAAGCCGCCCACATGGCGAAGGGAGGCAGTGGATACAGCGAGCAGGCAGGAGGTGGACCTGTGTCCGGCGAGGTGAATACCTCGTTCGTCCTCGACATGCAGCGCAAGCTGTATCGGTGGAGCAGCGAAGACCCCGACAAGGTCTTCGCTGATCTGTTCAATCTCGTATGCGACCGCAGAACTCTGGACGAAGCCTGGCGAAGGCTCGCTCGCAACAGCGGCAGCCGGACACCCGGAACGGATGGAATGACGCGGCGCGTGGTCGAACAGCGTCCCAGTGGCGCAGCGGGTCTCCTCGACGAAATACGCGAGGCGCTTCGCAGCGGAACCTATTACCCGGAACCGGTCAGGCAACGGCTCATCCCGAAGCCCGGCAAACCGGGGGAGTTCCGGCCGCTCGGCATTCCCACGCTGATCGATCGTCTGGTGCAGATGGCTTTGAAGCTGGTCCTGGAGCCCATCTTCGAGGCGGATTTCTATCCGACCTCTTACGGGTTCCGACCGGGCCGGAGCACCCATGATGCTCTGGAAAGAGTCCAGAGGTTCCTTCATCCGACAAGGCGCGGGCCTTCGGTCTACCGCTACGTCATAGAGGGCGACATCAAGGGCTGCTTCGCCGCGATCGATCACCACGTCATGATGGAACGGGTGCGACGACGTATCAGCGACCGCAGAGTGCTGAGGCTGATCCTCGCGTTCCTGAAGGCCGGCGTGATGATCGAGGGGACCGTTCGGCACCCCGTAACCGGCTCGCCGCAAGGCGGGATCATCTCGCCGATGCTGTCCAATATCTACCTGACGGCCATCGACGAGCGGTACGGACGATGGTCCATGCGCCCCCGTGAACCGAGTAGGAACGCTGCCGCCCGGAGGGTCAAAGACCACCGGAAAGGCAGGCCGGTGTTCTACATGGTGCGATACGCGGACGACTTCGTCGTCCTCGTGGACGGCACGAGGGAGCAAGCGGAGGCGGAAAAGCTCGCGCTGGCGGAGTTCCTGAAAACGGAGCTCCGTATGGAGCTGTCGATCGAGAAGACCCGGATCACCGACGTCAAGGAAGGCTTCGACTTCCTCGGCTATCGGGTGGTGCAGACCAAGGCGCGCCGCACAGGCCGCCGGGTCGGCAACCTCTTCATCCCGAAGAGCAAGCTGAACGACCTGCGCTACAAGATCAAGGTCACGGTGAAAAGCATCCCCACCGGATGCGCGCTCACCGAGGTGATCGACAGACTCAACCCTATCCTGTCGGGATGGAGGAACTACTACCGATACGCCACCGGCGCCTATCGGGAGTTCAACCACCTCGACTTCTGGATATGGGAGCGCGTTGGGCGCTGGCTGAAAAGGAAGCACGGAAAGGCGACGTGGCCGACGCTGCGACGCCGCTACCACCTCAGCGCCTCGGGCAAACGGCGGCAATGGACCGAGGGGTCCAAACGCCTGCGGCTCCTCTGCGAAGGGGGAACCAGTCACTACCCGACCCAGCCTATTGAGAAGCCGAACGGATGGAATGCGGAACAGGCGCAAAAGCATCGCGTAAGCACGCATGGCTTCTGGACCGCCTTCAACAGCCTCAGGCATGTCTGAGGCCCACCCCTGGGCGAGCAGTCGCCCATGCATGGAGAGCCGGATGCTTGGAAACCTGCACGTCCGGTTCGGGGAGAGGGATGGAGAAACTTGTCTCCGAAAGGGGATGTAGCGCTTCATCTCTACTCCAC